>VFSW01015286.1_pt1 | contig 10558 bp, 4 predicted proteins | sample 5358111 | NCBI WGS metagenome assembly VFSW01 (sample SAMN11554181, study PRJNA540505) | mine drainage metagenome | isolation source: sediment from site ElyBrook_90M | place: USA: Ely Copper Mine, Vershire, VT | collected 2017
CCCCCACGCGGGCTCTGTTAGGGTAAATTTCTTTTGCGAAGCGGTGCACAGGTGCGCGACTTTCAACTCCCCGGGCGCAGCCCCGTGTATGCCGCCAATGCCATGGCGGCCACTTCCATGCCGCTGGCGACGCTGACGGCGCTCGATGTGCTGCGTGCCGGCGGCAACGCGCTCGATGCGGCGGTTGCCGCGACCGCCCTGCTGGGCGTCATCGAGCCGCAGTCCACCGGGATCGGCGGGGACTGCTTCTGCCTGTATCAGCCCGCCGGCGGCCGGTTGGTGGCCATGAACGGCTCCGGTCGGGTGCCGGCCGCGGCCTCCCTGGAGAGTCTGGCGCAGCGCGGGGTCACCCAGATCGATCCGGGCTCGGCGCATGCGGTGACCGTGCCGGGGGCGGTGGCGGCCTGGGAGAAGCTGCTCGCCGCGCATGGACGCAAGGCCCTCGGCGAACTGCTGCAGCCGGCCATCCGCTGCGCCGAGGAGGGTTTCGTGGTCGCGCCGCGCGTGGCCTTCGACTGGGCGTCGGAGGTGGCGAAGCTCGAGCGCAGTGGCGCGCAGGCGCTGTTGCCGGACGGACGGGCGCCGGTGGCGGGGCAGCGCCTGCGGCAGCCCGCTCAGGCGCAGACGCTGCGGCGGATCGCGGCCGGCGGGGCGGCCGCCTTCTATGAGGGCGAGGTCGCCGCGCGCATGGTGGCGACGCTGCGGGAGCGCGGTGGGCTGCACACGGAGGAGGATTTCGCGGCGATGCGCTCGGCGGTGCAATTCGTGACCCCCATCGGCGCGCGCTGGTGCGGGGTCGATGTGTGGGAGTGTCCGCCGAACGGATCCGGATTGATGGTGCTGATGATGCTCGGTCTGCTGGAGCGCCTGAAAACGCCCGCCGACCCGTTGAGCGCGCTGCGCCTGCACCGCCACGCCGAGGCCGCCCGCCTGGTGTTCCGCGACCGCGACGCCTTTCTGGCCGATCCGGCGCAATGCCCGGTTCCGGTGGAGCGCCTGCTGAGCCCGGCCTACCTGGATGCGCTCGCCGCGCTCATCGATGACACGCGCGCCTTGCCGCGCCTGCCCCTGCCCGGGGAGGCGGTGCTGCCGGCCCATGAGGACACCGTCTACGTGAGCGTCGTGGATCGCGACGGTAATGCCTGCAGCTTCATCAATTCGCTCTTCCAGAGCTTCGGCTCCGGCATTCTCGCCGCGCAGGACGGCGTGCTGTTCCATAACCGCGGCTTCAGCTTCACGCTCGAGGCCGGCCACCCGAACGCGCTGGCGCCGTTCAAGCGGCCCATGCACACCATCATTCCCGGCATGGTGACCCGCGAGGGCAGGCCCCTGCTGTGCTTCGGCGTGATGGGCGGGCATTACCAGCCGGTGGGCCAGAGTTGGGTGCTCGCCAATTTGTTGCAGTTCGGCATGGATCTGCAATCGGCCATCGACTGCGCGCGGGTGCTGCCCCGCGAGGGCTTGCTGCAGCTGGAGCGCGGCGTCAGCGCGCCGGTGCGCGATCAGTTGCAGGCGCTGGGCCACGCCTGCGTCGTGCCCGAGGCCCCGCTGGGCGGGGCGCAGGCGGTGTGGGTGGATGCGGCGCGCGGGGTGCTCATCGGCGGGTCCGATGCGCGCAAGGACGGCTGCGCCCTCGGCTATTGAGCGGGGGCGCCATGCCCGGTGCCGGCGCGCAGCCGCCCGGTGCTAGCATGCAAAAGTGGGAGACGCGCTGTGGCTTTGCCGCGCGACCGCCCGCTAGACTTCGCGCATGACGCATCCTCCCGGAGGCCGGTCCATCCCCCATGCTCTGCGCTCCATGCCCACGCCGCCGTCCAAGCCCCTACTGATCGTCGATGCGCAGGCATCCGCGGCGCTTGCCATGGCGGAGGTGCTGCGGGCGGCGGGCTTGGAGGTGCTCATCTGCGGCGCCCGCGAGGAGGCGCGACGGCTGATCGTCGAGCGCGCTCCGCGGCTGCTGCTGCTGGATGTCTCCTCGCCGCAGGCCGTCGGCGGGGAGGTGCTGGGCGATATCCGCCGCAATGCGCCGCCCTGCGATGCGGCCGTGCTGCTGCTCAGTTCGGGCCGCCGCGGCAGCGCCGAGGACACCGAGCGCTGGGACGCGCAGGCCGGCGGGGCCGACGGCATCCTCGTGCGGCCGCTCCCGGATCAGGAACTGCTGGCGCGGGTGCGCGATGTGCTGCGCGAGCGCGAATTGCTGCGCTCGCTGCGCGAGAGCCAGCGTCGCCATGAACTCATCCTCGGCGCCATCGGTGAAGGGGTGCACGGCATCGACGCCGAGGGGCGCATCATTTTCGAGAATCCGGCCGCCGCCGGCATGTTCGGTTGGAGCCCGCGGGAGATGATCGGTCGCGACGCGCATTCCACCATCCATCATCACCATGCCGACGGCCGCGAGTATCCGGCGCGCGATTGCGCCATTTACGCCACGCTGCGCGATGGGCAGACCCGGCTGGTGAAGCACGAGAGCTTCTTCCGCAAGGATGGCAGCCGCTTTCCGGTCGAATACCTGTGCGCCCCCATGCGCGGCGCGAGCGGACGCATCGAGGGGGCGGTGGTCACCTTTCGCGATGTCACCGAGCAGCACGAGGCGGTCCGGGTGCTGCGCCAGACCCAGGACCGCCACCGCTCGCTGTTCGAACAGAATCTGATCGGCAACTTCGTGTGCGATCCACAGGGGCGCTTGCTGCTGTGCAATCCGAGCTTCGCGGCCATTCACGGATTCGGCACGCCGGCGGCGGCCGTGGCCGCGGCGCCGGCGCTGTTCGGCACCGAGCCGGAGCGCGAGCGGCTGCTCGGCGCGCTGCAGGGGGGCGGCGCGACGCTCACCCACGAGCGCTGGATCGCCCATCCGCGCGGCCTGCCGGTGCTGGTGCTCGAGCGGCTGGTGGGTGTGCAGGACGGCAGCGGCCGGTTGACCGAGGTGCAGGGCTATCACCTGGACGTCACCGAACGGCGGCGGGCCGAGGATTCGATGCGCGCCCAGGCGACGCTGCTGTCGAACGCCGAGCGGCTGGGGCGGATGGGTTCCTGGAGTCTGGACATCGCCGATGAGCGCATGGTGTGGTCGGAGGCCACCTGCGCGCTGTTCGGCATCGCGCCGGGCGAGTTTCAGGGCACCCGCGCGCACTTCTATGAGTTCGTGCTGCCCGAGGATCGGGCGCGGCTGGCGACCGACTATGCGCGGGTGGTCGAATCCCGGGGTCTGCTGGACGTCGAAGTGGAGTTTCGGATTCGGCGTCCGGATGGCGCGATGCGTTGGATGATGGTCCGTGGTAACGCCCAGGTCGATGCCGATGGGCGCATCGGCCGGCGCTTCGGCATGTTCATGGACATCACCGAGCGCAAGCTGGCCGAGGAACGGATCCTGCGGCTGAACCGCGTGCAGGCGCTGCTGAGCGCCATCAACGCCGCCCTGGTGCGCATCCGCGACCGCCAGGATTTGTTCGACACCGCCTGCCGGATCGCGGTGCAGACCGGGCGCATGCGCGCGGCCTGGGTCGGGTTGATCGACGGCGCGACGGTGCGGGTGGTGGCGGGGGCCGGTGATCTGCACGGCTATCATGAGGCGGTGAACATCGCGGTGACCGGGCTCAATGGCAACGGACCCTACGGCGTCGCGGTGCGCGAGAGTCGCTCCGTGGTGTGCAACGACGTCGAGCACGATGCCATGTTCGCTCCCTGGCGGGCGGCGGCGCTCGCGCGGGATTTTCGCGCCGCGGCGGCCTTTCCACTGCGCCTGGCGGGAAAGGTCATCGGCGCCCTGGTGCATTATGCCGAGGTGCCGGGATTCTTCGACGCCGAGGAGGTGCGCCTCCTCGATGAACTCGCGGCCAACATCTCCTTCGCGCTCGAGTTCATCGACAGGGAGCAGCAGCGGCGTCTGGCCGAACAGGCGCTGCGCGACAGCGAAGAGCGCTTCCGCGCCATGTACGAGCAGGCCGCCCTCGGCATCTGCCTGATCTCCATCGATTACCGATTTTTGCGCGTGAACCGGCGCTTCTGCGAGATCGTCGGCCGCGAGGCCGATGAACTGCTCGCCATGGCCAATTGTCTGGACATCACCCAGGGCGATGATCGTCCGGCGCATGCCCGGGCGGTGGGCGAGGTGCTCGCCGGCGCCGCCTCGGCCACGCTCGAGCAGCGCTATGTCGGTCATCCGGCGGGACCGGTGTGGGCGCGCCTGACCCTCTCGGCGCTGCGCTCGCCCCAGGGCGAGCCGGTGCAGTTCATCCTGGTGGTCGAGGATGTGAGCGAGCGGCGTGGGCTCGAGGAGCAGTTGCGCCAGGCGCAGCGGCTCGAAGCGGTGGGTCAGCTGACCGGCGGTATCGCCCATGACTTCAACAATCTGCTCACCGTGATCCTCGGCAATGCGGAGCTTTTGCTGGAGGAGGCCGAGTCCGGCTCCGAACCGCAGGCGCTCGCCCAGCGCGTGGTCAGCGCGGCGCTGCGGGGCGCCGAGCTTACTCAGCGGCTGCTCGCCTTTGCGCGCCGCCAACCGCTGCGTCCGGCGGCGCTCGACGTCAATCAGCTGATTCGCGGACTCGATGACCTGCAACGGCGCACTCTCGGTGAGCACATCGAGATCGAATTTCGGCTCGGCGCCGATTTGTGGGCGGCCATGGTCGATCCCGGGCAGCTGGAGAGCGCCTTGCTCAATCTGGCCATCAATGCCCGCGACGCCATGCCGACCGGTGGCCGGCTGTTGATCCAGACGGCCAACGTGACCTGGCCGCAGGAGCCGGGCGAGCGGCCCGCGGCGTTGCAGCCCGGGCAGTACGTGCGCGTGACCGTGGCCGATACCGGCATCGGGATCGCGGCCGAACTGCTCGGCCGGGTGTTCGAGCCGTTCTTCACCACCAAGGCCACGGGCAAGGGCACCGGTCTCGGACTCGCCATGGTGTACGGCTTCGTGCGCCAATCTGGCGGTCACGTGGAGATCGATTCGGCGGTCGGGGTTGGCACCACGGTCACCATGTACCTGCCGCGGGCCGAGGGCGGGGAGCGGCGCCGCGAGATCGACGGCGCGGCCGCCGCGCACGCGCCCACCAACGGCCACGAGACCGTCCTGCTGGTCGAGGACGACGAGCTGGTGCGCCGCTATGCGCGTGATCAGCTGCTATCGCTGGGCTATCGCGTGCTGGAGGCGCCCAACGGGCCGCAGGCACTGCAACACCTGCGCGACACCGGGGTCATCGACCTGCTGTTCACGGATGTGGTCATGCCCGGCGGCATCAGCGGGCGTCAGCTGGCGGATGCGGCGCAAAGGATGCGTCCCGGGCTGCCGGTGCTGTTCACCTCCGGCTATGCCGAGAATGCCATCACCCACGATGGCCGCCTGGATCCCGGGGTGCACTTGCTGGAAAAGCCCTATCAGCGCGCCGAGCTGGCGCGCAAGCTGCGCGAGGTGCTGCAGAGCGCGGCGCGCCCCCGGGCTCCCTGAGCCAGGCCGGCTATTTCGGGATCATCCAGGGAAGCAGGTACTGCTGGGCCACCACCAGGGCCCCCAGGATGAGGGTCAGGATGATGCTGTGCTTGAAGGTGCGCGCGAGCACGCTGCCCTCCTGGCCCTTGAAGTTGGTGACCGATACGCCGGTGGCGATGTTCTGCGGCGAAATCATCTTGCCCATCACCCCGCCCGAGGAGTTGGTGGCCGCGATCAGCACCGGATTCAGCCCCAGTTGATGCGCGGCGACCACCTGCAGGTTGCCAAACAGCGCATTGCCGGAGGTGTCGCTCCCCGACAGGAACACCGCCACCCAGCCGAGGAAGGCCGACAGCAGCGGGAAGAAGATCCCCGCGGAGGCCACGCCCAGGCCGAGCGTGTAGTTCATGCCCGAGTAGTTCATGAGGTACGCCAGACCGACGATGAGCATCACGGTGAAGATGGCGACGCGGCTCTGCTTCCAGGTCAGCCACACGGCGCCCCCCAGGCGCGCCGGCCCGACGCGCAGCAGCGCGCAGGTGAGCAAGGTGGCGAAGAGGATGCCGGTGCCGCTTGCCAGGGGTTGGAAGACGTACTTGGCCGCGTAGGCCTTTTTGTACAGGGTGATGAACACCTGATTGTGCAGCCCCGGCCACTCGATGGTCTGCTGGCCGAGGGCCGGCACCTTGAAGTGCGTCCAGGCGATCACCACCGCCGAGACGACGACCCAGGGAATCCATCCCTGCCAGCCGGGAATCTGCCGCGCGCCGGCGGTGACCGCCCCGACGCGCTGAGCGGCGTCGATTTGCAGGGTGAAATTCGCATCCGGCCGCGGCTTCCACACCTTGAGAAAGAGCACGGTGACGATCAAGCCCACCATCGAGGAGAGCACGTCGGTGAGGGCGTAATCGATGAAGTTGGAGGTGACGAACTGGGCGATCGAAAAGCTGCTGCCGGCGACCAGCAGCATCGGCCACAGCGCGCGCACCGAGCGCAGGCCGCCATACAGCGCCATGACGTAGAAGGGCAGCAGCAGGGCGATGAAGGGCAGCTGACGGCCGACCATGGCCCCCAGGGTCACCGGCGAGATGCCGGTCACCTGGCCGAGCACGGTGATGGGGGCCCCGAGCGCGCCGAAGGCCACCGGGGCGGTGTTGAAAATCAGCGTGAAGGTGAGCGCCTCCAGGGCCGGAAAGCCCACCAGCAGCAGCAGCGCGGTGGTGATGGCCACCGGGGTGCCGAACCCGGACACGCCCTCGAGCAGACAGCCGAAGCAGAAGCCGATCACCACCAGCACCACCCGCCGATCGTCCGGCAGATGCTCGAAGATCCAGGTGCGAAAGGCGTCGAACCGGCCTGAGATCACCGCGACGTTGTACAGCATCAGGGCATTGAACACGATCCACATCACCGGCCAGGCCGCGAACACCGCGCCGGCCGCCACGCTGTCCAGGGCGATTTTCACCGGCAGACCCCAGCCGAAGACGGCGATCAACAGGCCGACGGCCAGCCCCCCCAGCGAGGATTGCCAGGCGGGGCGCCGCAGCACCCCGAGCATGATCAACACGGTGGCGATGGGCACCGCCGCCACCAGGAACGACCACGGCAGACTGCCGGCCACCGGCGTCAACGCTTGATTGAACATCTGACGGTCTCCCCTGGAACTATTCTTGTCGCGTGGCCACCCCGTGCGAGTGTATTTCAGTCGCCGGGGCGGCGAAACCCCGGCGGCGGGGAAATCGGCGCCCGGCAAATTGTGTTCACCCTGCGGAACACGTTATGGTGCGCCAAGCACAACAAGGTTCAGGCCATGGCCCAGCACAATTCCACCCCGATGGGCGCCCGCGCTGGCCCCAGCCCGCGCCGCCTCGCGGCGGGCAGGTTCGGCGCATGAGCGCGGTGAAGCTGCCGCTGTCCCAGAACGCGGACGTGCGTTTCCTCGGCAAATTGCTGGGCGAGGTGATCCGCACCTACGAAGGCGACGCACTGTTTCAGCGCATCGAGGCCATCCGTGCCGCCTCGGTGGACCGCTATCGGGGGATCGCCAATCCGCGCGGCGTCGACGTCGGGCTCGACAGCCTCACCCTCGATGAAACGGTGGCCTTCGTGCGCAGCTTCATGCTGTTTTCGATGCTCGCCAATCTGGCCGAGGACCGTCAGGACACCGGCGCCGATGAACAGGGCTCGCTCGCCGCCGCCTTGCAGTTCCTGCGCGGGCAGGGGGTGGATGACGGGCGCATCGCGGCCATGCTCGAGCAGGCGCTCATCGCCCCGGTGCTCACCGCGCATCCCACCGAGGTGATGCGCAAGAGCATGCTCGATCACCGCAATCGCATCGCCGCCTTGATGCGCCTGCGCGACGGCGGCACGGCCGAGACTCCGCAGGGCGAGCTGATCGAGGAGGCCATCGCCGCGCATATCGCGCTGCTCTGGCAGACGCGGGCATTGCGGCGCGAACGGCTGTACGTGGCCGACGAGGTGGACATCGCCCTGACGTACCTGCGCGATGTCTTCCTGCCGGTGCTGCCGACCCTGTATGCGCGCTGGGAGCGCCTGTTCGGCCGGCGGCCGGCCACCTTCCTGCGCCTCGGCAGCTGGATCGGCGGGGATCGGGACGGCAATCCCCATGTCACCGCCGAGTCGCTGCACCTGGCGCTGGGTCGCGCCTCGCAGGCCCTGCTGCTCGCCTATCTGGAGCAGCTCAATGCGCTGGGCGGGGAGCTGTCGCTGTCGCACGAACTGGTGCCGGTCTCCGCCGCGGTCCGCGACCTCGCCGAGCGCAGCGGGGATCTGAATCCGGGCCGGGCCGACGAACCCTACCGGCGGGCGATCAGCGGTATCTATGCGCGCCTCGCCGCCACCTATCAGCGGCTCACCGGCCGGGTGGCGCCGCGCCCGCCGCTGGTGAGCGCCGAACCGTATCGGGCCGCCGGCGAGCTGCGCGCCGATCTGCTGGTGTTGGAGGAGTCCCTGGAATCGGCGAGCCACATGGAGCGGCGCTGCGGCGGCACGCTGGCGCGCCTGACCCGCGCGGTGGAGAGCTTCGGCTTCCATCTGGCCACTCTCGATCTGCGGCAAAACGCCGACGTGCATGGCCGGGTGGTGGCCGAGCTGCTGCGCGTGGCCGGGGTGGCGGCCGATTACCTCGGACTCGATGAGCCGCAGCGGGTGGCGCTGCTGCGCCGGGAACTCGGCACCGAGCGCCTGCTCGCCAGCCCCTATGCCAGCTACTCGGAGGAGACCCGGTCGGAACTGGCCATCGTGCACGCCGCCGCCGAGGCGCATGAACGCTACGGGCCGGCCTGCATCACCACCTACATCGTCTCCAAATGCGACAGCGTGTCCGACCTGCTCGAGGTCAACATCCTGCTGAAGGAGGCCGGCCTGTACCGGGCGCGGGGCACCCCCCGGGCGGCCATCATGGCGGTGCCGCTGTTCGAGACCATCGGCGACCTGGAGCGCGCCGCCCCCGTCATGACCGCCTGGCTCAAGATGCCGGAAACCGCGGCGGTCACCGCCGAACACGGCTTTCAGGAGGTGATGGTGGGCTATTCCGACTCCAACAAGGACGGCGGCTACCTGACCTCGGTGTGGAGCCTGCATCAGGCGACCCAGTCCCTGGCCGGCGTGTTCGATTCCTTCGCGGCCCGCCTGCAGGTGTTTCACGGGCGGGGTGGGGCGGTGGGCCGCGGTGGCGGATCCTCGTTCGCCGCCATCCGTGCGCAGCCCCATGGCACCGTCAAGGGGCGCATTCGCATCACCGAGCAGGGCGAGATCATCGCCGCCAAATACGGCACCCGCGAGAGCGCCGCCCGCCACCTGGAGTCGATCACCGCGAGCACCATTCTCGCCTCGCTCGAGAGCTCCACCCTCTCGGCGGTGGACCGGACACGCTTCGCGCAGATCATGGACGGGCTGTCCGCCGAGGCCTTCCGCGCCTATCGCGGGCTGGTGTACGAGACACCGGGCTTCGCCACTTTTTTCAGGCAGATGACGCCGCTGGTGGAGATATCGGAGCTGAAGATCGGCTCGCGCCCGGCATCGCGCTCCAATTCCCAGCGCATCGAGGATCTGCGCGCCATCCCCTGGGTGTTCAGCTGGGCGCAGGCGCGGGTGATGCTGCCCGGCTGGTATGGGGTGGGGCAGGCCCTGCGGGCCGCCGATCCGTCATTGCTGCGCGAGATGCTCGAGGCCTGGCCGTTCTTTCGCGCCACGCTCGACAATCTGGAAATGGTGCTGTCGAAATCCGACATGGGCATCGCCGCCCGCTACGCCTCGCTGGTCGAGGATGCCGCGCTCGGCGAGGTGCTGTTCGCGCGCATTCGCGACACCTGGCTGCGCACCCACGAGGCGCTGCTGGAAATCACCGGGCAGGCGCGCCTGCTCGAGAAGCATCCCCTGCTGGAGGCCTCCATCCGGCTGCGCCTGCCCTATATCGAGCCGCTGAATCTGCTGCAGGTGGAGTTGCTGAAGCGTCACCGCGCGGGCGAGCGCGATCCGCGGGTGCGCGAGGGCATCCAGTTGTCCATCAACGCCATCGCCACGGCGCTGCGCAACAGCGGCTGAGCGCCGTGACGGAGGCCGCCGCGTCGAGCATCGAGCAGGCCTACGCCCTGCTCGCCGGCAACCCCGACGGGCGGGCGCGCGGCGACGCGGTGGTGCGGCTGATTCTGGCGATCTTCGACGATTTCTACCGGCAACTGTGCGAGTACCCGTACCGCGCCAAGCTCGCCTTCGAGCGCCGTGACCCGCAGTCCTCGATCCGCATCAGCCAGGAGCGGCTGGGATTGTACAGCCGCTATGTCGCCGAGCACGGCGCGCGCCTGCGGGCCGTCCACCCGGAGTTGTCGGTGGACATGCAGGCCTGGGAGTCGATCGAGCGCCTGCTGGTGGCGCGGATCGCGGATCGCTACGAGGCGGACATCGCCTTCAGCTTCGCGCACTCGTTGCGGCGCAATGTGGCGAAGGAGAGTTGGCGGCCGGTGGCCTATTCCTTCCCGCCGCCGGGCAAGCTGCGCAAATTCTCCATGGCCGCCGTGCCCCGGCGGCTGCCGGTGCGCGGGCGCCTCGAGGCGGCCCCCGTGCGGGAGGCGGTGGAGGTGGCCGGGGTGGCCGGGGCCGTTGGCGCTCGCG
>VFSW01015287.1_pt1 | contig 10557 bp, 6 predicted proteins | sample 5358111 | NCBI WGS metagenome assembly VFSW01 (sample SAMN11554181, study PRJNA540505) | mine drainage metagenome | isolation source: sediment from site ElyBrook_90M | place: USA: Ely Copper Mine, Vershire, VT | collected 2017
TCTGCGCAATGCCGCGGAACGTGACGAAGGTGTAGATGCCGAGCAGGACAAAGCAGGCACAGACAATGCCAAACGACAGGTTGAATTTGCGCGAGATGGAAAGACTCTTGAGCCAGTTCATGTGGACATTCCTTCAGAAATGCGATTCACACTTTGTATCGGCGTTGCGGCTTCGAACTTGAAATGGATGCGCCGGAGGCAGTGGATGCACTTGCCCGCGGCGGGGTGAATCGCTATGCTTGCGTGGTTCGCAAGGCAGACAATTTTTCCTACCGAAGGTGTCTATGAATCGTGCCAGTCGTCTCGCCGGGTTACCTGCCGCAGTTTTCGGCGCTGCGGTTTGCGTGTGTTGTCAGTCTGCCGTGGCGCAGCAGAAGGCCGATGCGGCGCAGCCCAAGGCTCCCGCTTACCAGCCGACTGCGGAGGAGCTTGCCATTCAGGCTGCATCCGAGAAGGACCATCAGCAGATGATGGACTTGCTGGGGATTAAGACGCTTCGCCCAGGCGCGAACGGCAATCCGAAAGCAGCGAATGCCGCCAACTACGATGAGTCGAAGGCGGATATTTATGGTCCGCCGCCAGCGGCTCTGGTTTTGAACAACGGAAAGCCGGTGAGCACGCCAACTCAGTGGTGGCATGAGCGCCGGCCGCAGATTGTGGGGCTCTTCGACCGCGAGATCCTGGGCCGCATGCCGGAACACCTGCCCAAGGTGACGTGGGTAGTAACCGACGTGAAGCAGGAGATGAACGGAGACGTTCCTGTAGTGACCAAGACGGTGGTGGGTCACGTCGACAACTCCGCCGATCCGAAGATTACGGTCAACATTGAGTTGACGGTGAGCACGCCTGCGCATGCCAGGGGCCCGGTGCCGGTGATCATGGAGCTGGCTTTCAGCAAGGCGTTCATGGCGATGTTTGCCAAGCGGTTTCCGCAGTATGCTCCGCCTGCAAATTCGGGGCCCACGTGGCAACAGCAGGTGCTGGCGCGCGGGTGGGGCTATGCGGAGTATGTTCCGACGAGCGTGCAGCCGGACAATGGCGCAGGGCTGGCGGAGGGGATTATCGGGCTGGCAAACAAGGGGCAGCCGCGCACGCCGGAGCAGTGGGGCGCACTGCGCGCATGGGCGTGGGGTGCGAGCCGCGCGCTGGACTACTTTGAAACCGACAAGGACGTGGATGCGAAGCAGGTGGGCATCGAGGGCCACTCGCGCTACGGCAAGGCGTCGCTGGTCGCCATGGCGTATGACGCGCGCTTCGCGATTGGCTACATCAGCTCGTCGGGCGAGGCGGGCGCGAAGCTGTACCGTCACCACTTTGGCGAGCAGATTGGAAACGTGGCCGCGTCGAGCGAATACCACTGGATGGCAGGGAATTTTCTCAAGTATGACAGCACACTGACGACCGCGGACCTGCCGGTGGATGCGAATGAACTGATTGCTCTGGTGGCGCCGCGCCCAATTTTCATCTCAGGCGGCGCGACGGATGGAGACGGCTGGGCCGATGCAAAGGGCATGTTTCTTGCGGCGGTCGGCGCGGGGCCGGTGTACAGGCTGCTTGGGAAGCGCGATCTCGGCACCACGATCTTTCCGCCGATGAAGACTTCGCTGACGGACGGGGAGGTTGCGTTTCGGCAGCACTCAGGCGGCCACACGCCGGGGCCGAACTGGCCTACGTTTCTCGAGTTCGCCAGCCGCTATCTGCACACCGGCTCGACCCATCCGGTGAAGCAACCCTAGGCCGGCCTTCCGGCCGGGCGCCGGCGCATACCCGGAATCTGCGGAGGCCGCCAAAGAGTGTGGCGGGAGTGAGAGCCGGGGTTGATTACTGCGACTCCCCTTCCACGAGGATTCGCGAACTCGTACCGAAGCGGTGATAGTGGGCAAATGTCACCTCGTTGATGCGCAGAATGGTGCGGTCGCTCATGTCGCCGCCGAGCCGTGTGCGCGCATCGGAGATTGCGAGGCTCTGGACGGGACAAATATAGCTCTGACCACCGATGGCGACGGAGTCGTAACTCACGGAGACCTGCGCCGCTGTAATTGCATTCTCCGGGTCAAACTCGGCCTCAAGCGTGAGCCGTTCGATGCTTCCCATCGCCGGTTCGAGGAAGATCTCGCCGTGGTATGCGGGAGTCCCGTGGTAAGCGTTCGCAAGGTTCTGTTCCTTGCTTCCCTGGTAGGATTTTGGATCTTCGGAGCCGCGCACGCAGCAATAGTCCACCTGGTAGTGGGAGGCAGGCTGCGGCACCTTGTACGCAAAGACCGCCACCGGCCCCATTGGACCTTGCTCCCAGTGGCTCCATTGAATAGAACCTTTGGAGGCATCGCGCAGGATCGTGGCAAGCACTGGGCCGAACTCGCCGCTGGAACTCAGTCCCGACGGTGCGGGGCCGCTTTGGGTGCTCTTGCCGTTCGCGGTCAGATTGCTGAGGGAAATTTCGCGGCCGCCTCGGTAGGTGACCAGTTGTTTGAATGTGCCCGCCGTGTGCAACAGGCCGTTTGGAGGCGCCCATCCGCTGTGTGTCACCACGACAGGTGAATTGTCATAGCTGCTGGTCTGCCTCTCCGCCAGAAAGTCGGGGAGATGCTGAAACGTGGTCGACACAAAATGAACGGCTGCATTCAGCATGGCCTGTTGCTCGGGAACCGCAGGCACATCCTTTTGCGGAAGCTCAGAGGCTGGAGGATTGAGAAATGCCGAGGAGTCGACCTGCATCTCGACCGCGATCTCGGTCAGCGGCCCCATCTGGAGGGTCTTTTTCAAATTGGCCACATTTGCCGAAGTGAGCCTCTCGGTCAATTCGATGCCAGCGATCTTCTGTGCCGTATCGGTGTCAGACTCATGCGCGGCCAACCGGGAGGCAAGCATCTGGTCAAAGGCCGCCACGGTCATTCGGGTCACGGCGAGCAAAGGAGTGGAACACGAGAAGGCTGCCAGCAGGATCAGAGCGCGTCGCATCCAGGCACCTCGCGAGTTCCGCGGTCAACAGGCAGAGCAGAGCGGGAACTCTCCAGGCTCCAACTATAGGACGCCCTGCACAAGGGAAGCAATGCAATCGGGGACAATCCTGACGGTGGCAAAGACAGACCACGTGTTGCACACCGCTCGCTGAAGCGGTCCTTCCTCTCACCGGTGGCCCGATTTTTGGGTCAATCGCTCGAACCGGAGCCTGAATCTGTCGAAGCGGGCAGTTGCAGTTCAACGAGGCCGAAGCGCGTCTTGCCACCCTTGCTTTCTTCAATGCCGGCAATGTGCTGGTGATGTTTGGAGCCGGCCTTCAGCTCAAGTCCCGTGCCGAGATGGATGCCATTGTCCGAGGTGTCTACCTGGACGGTGCTTTGCTTGCCGTTGTCGGCGCAGGTGAGACCTTCTGACGTTGCGACTGGCTTGCCGACGGGAGTGGAACCCTGGCAGGTGATGACGTCGCCGTAGCGTGCGAGCGCCTTCCTATAAAAGGCGATGACCTTATCCTGCGCGTCCGGCGTGGAGTAGCTGATGGCGCGCACGCGCAGTTGCCACTCGCCAAATCCCATGTGAACGTCGGCGGACTGGTTGTTCTTGTCGTCGGCGACGATGGTGGCGCCGGGATAGACCGGCAGGCCTAAATCAGCAGCAGTAATCTGATTGGTGTTCACGTGCATGCCGCCGAAGGGCGTGTCGACCTGGACGGTCTTTTCCTCGCCGGCCGAGTCTTTGTCCACGTGGATTCTGCAACCTGGGATAAGGACCGCAAGGGATCCAACGACCAAAGCCGCACTGGCTCTCCGCATCATGGCTATTTCTCCTTTTGTGGATTACGCAGGGATAGGGGACCCGGTTCCCACAGTCTGGAGAGGACGGCATGCCGGCCTGTCTGCCGAGAGGCGCACGGCGGGGGCCGCGCGACCCGCGATCAGTGGCTGGCGTGCCCGTCTTCCTTCGAACTGGTGGCGAAGAAGATACAGGCGAAGAAGACCGCAACAATCACGGGCACGACGATAAACGGGGAAGTGATGTCCATAGCGAAAACTCCGTGGCGTAAGGGTACCAAACCGGATGCGCACTTGAGAATGGTTCAGGTGCGGCATCCGGCCGGAGTAAGGGTCAGGGTTGCGGCGTGGCGGGAGGATAGTCCACGCGAATGGTGAGAATCTCATAGGGATGGACGGGCACCCGGACGACGCTGCCATTTGCTTCGGGCGACACGACAAGTGCGCCGGCCTGCGGCGACTCCATGAGGTTGGTTACGGTTGCCGACCGCGCGCCGGCGGGGACGTGAAACTCGGCAACGGAGTCCTTGCCTGCCCATTCATAGGCGCGGAAGACGAGGCCATCGGCGTCTTCGGCCTTCTTGACGGCGGTGAGCACCAGATTGTCGGGCGCCACGGAGGCGAAGGAGTGGCTGGCGGGCAGCACGCCGGGATGCACGGTCGCCAGGACCGCGGTGAGGGGGTAGTTGTATTCCCAGCCGTGACGCACGGTCATGCCCTCTTTCCATGTTCCTGAGTGCGGATACAGTGCATAGTGGAAGTGGTGATGGCCGCGATCCGCCTCTGGGTCAGGCCAGGCGGGTGAGCGCAGCAGTGAGAGACGGAGAAGATGACCCGCTGCATCGTAGCCGAACTTTGACTCGTTGAGGACGCTGAAGCCGTGCAGGCTGTCGCCGAGATCGGCCCAGCGCTGCGCGGGGACCTCGAACTGCGCCTTCTCCCAACTGTTGTTGCGCGTGGTGGGCCGCTCGATCGTGCCGAAGGGAATCTCGTAGGTTGCGAACGGGCCCGCGACGGTGAGGGGGAATGCAGCTTTGAGCAGGACGTGAGTCTCGTGCCAGTCGATGTCGTTTTCCACGTCGACCATATTGGTGCCCTGTGGGAGACGCAGCGTCTGGACGAACTTCGAATTCTGCCAGTGCGAAGCGATTCGGATGCCTGGCGCTCCGTCCGTTGACCTGAGGACGGTTACCGAGTCAGGGTGCTCGATCGTCATGGGCGGAGTGTCGAGTGTGCCCGGATCGATGTTCCAGGCGTCGTACTCCTTCGGCGTGTCCTTGAAGAACTGCAACTGATTGCCGCATGCGCCGTCGGTAAAGGCGTCGAACTCCGATCGCTTCATGAAGAGGCTGGTGACGCAGCCGGTGCGCTTATCGACCACGACGCGCAGAGCTGCGTTCTCCAGTACGGCTGTGTCGCCATCTTCGCGGGCGAAGACGCCAATGGGCCGCTGCTGTTCGGCAGCCGTCCGGCGTGAGATGGAAACTACCTTGTAGCCGAGCGGAGGAACGTCTTCCACGTGGAGACGGACGAGAGCTACTCCGGTCTCGCGGTCGAGCGAAAGGGTCTCAACATTGACCGGCAAGTTGTGGCTGACGTCGACGGCGTGCAACCCATAGGGCCCGATGTCCGGCACCTGCACCTGAACATCGACATCGCCTGAGCGAGTCCATCCAAGCGGATTGAAGACAATCACGGGCTGGCTGCCAGGGGTTCTGGCGGCGGCGGAAGTATCCACCCGTTCGCCCACGGTTTGCAGAGCATTCTGAGAGATCGCCTGCGTGGACATCCGGACGACTTCGTAGTCCTTCTGCGCGTCTTTATAGATGACGCCGATGCCGGAGCCGGCGGCGAGGTCATGGAACTGGTTGAAGAGGACCTTCTTCCAGTCTTCGGTCAGCTCGTCGGCTGGATACGAGCCGCCATCGAGCCAGGCGAGAGACGCCCACTTCTCCGCGTTCAGCGTCTCCTCCGAACTTTCGCGCATGCCGCGCTTGTGATTGGCCTGTGTGGTCATCACGCCGCGGTGGTATTCAAAGTAAAGCTCGCTCTTCCAGGTGGGAATGGAGACGAGACCGGCGGCGGCAGGAGGCGCCGTGTAGCCCTTGGCGATGGACTGGTAGTTCCACTCCGGGCTTGCGGGGGCAATCTGCTTTTCAATCGACGAGAAGTAGGACTGCGCTGTGCCGAACTCAAACTTCGGAGTCACGTGGCCGGGCGCGGTCCAGTGCGTACCCTCGTCGAGAACGACACGCGTGGGCCCGCCGCCGTGATCGCCGGTTCCGTAGAGGTCCATCATCTCTGTCATGCCGGTGGCGCGCTGGCGGGCTTCGGCGAGGTCGCGCGCGAGGCGCACAGGATTGAGGTTGTTGTTCGCATAGTCATGCGGGAAGTAGGTGAGCACCTTCGATCCGTCGGGCGACTCCCACCAGAAGAGCTTGAAAGGAAGCTGATTGGTGTCGTTCCACGTCATCTTCTGGGTGACGAAATAATCGATTCCGCTCTTCTTGTAGATCTGCGGAAGCTGCCATGTGTAGCCGAAGGAGTCCGGGTTCCAGCCGATGCGGACATCTACGCCGTAGGCCTGCTTGTACCAGCGCTTGCCGACCAGAATCTGGCGCACGAGCGATTCGCCGTCAGGCAGGTTCAGGTCGGGCTCGACCCACATGCCGCCGACAATCTCCCAGCGGCCCTCTTTGATGCGCTGCGCGATCTCGGCGTTCATGTCGGGATATTTCTGCGCCATCCAGTCGTTATAGGCCGCGGCGGACTGGGTGTAGGTGTACTGCGGGTACTCATACATGAGCTGGAGTGCGGTGCCGAAGGTGCGCTTGACGGCATCGACGGTTTCGGTCCAGGGCCACAGCCATGCGGCGTCGATGTGGGAGTTGCCGGTGAGGTGGTAGGTGGCCTGGGAAAGGAGCGGTTTGAGGGCGTCGAGCTTCTGCGCGGCGTCCTTGAGGCTGGCGTCGAAGGCGGATTGCGCTTGTGCCAACGCCTGGGGATTGGCGGCGTTGGCTTCGTTGAGCGCAGAGACTTTGACGGTCTGGATGGCGCCGTTGAGGATGTCCATTTTGCCGGTGTCGCCGGGTGCGAGGGAGGGCACCAACTGCGCAGCGGAGAGAAATTCCTCGCGCAGGTCTTTCGGACTGGGCCTGCCGGCAGGGAAATCAATCCGCAGAGTTGCTCCCTGAAACATCTTTACGTCGACGGTATGGAGGAGCTTGACGGCCACCGTCACACTCTCGCCCGGACGCGCGCCGTCAAAGAGGATGACCGGCTCCAAATCATCGCCCATTGCGACGCGACGACCGTTGGAGTAGAGGATCATGGGCATGGGGCCATTTGCGTAACAATGAAACTGGAACCAGATGCGCGCACCGGTCAGATCGTATCCATGCAGGCTGTCGGGGACGCGAAAGGTCTGGCGAAACCACAGGCTCTCCTTGGGCGCCTTGCCATGCGCAATGGTCTGCCAATCGCTCTCATCCAGATGGACCGCCTCGCCGTGGGCAAGATCTCCGGAGTGCATCTTCCAGATGCCGTCGGGGAGCTCATCGAGAGTCGCCAGGCGATCCAGCACGGCGCGCGACTCGGGCGGCAGACCGGCGGCAAGCTTCGCCTCTTCAGACGGGCTTTGAGCGCGCAGTTGCGGATGAAGGAGGAGAATTGCTGCGGCGAGGATCGCAGCGAGAGGAGTGAAGCGCGAACGGATGAGCAAACGACAAAACATGCTGTAGACTCCCGCAAGCATCTTAAGGGATGGAACCGTGAAACGCGCTATGACGACGGTCATGCGCACGCCATGCGCCGGGATGGACTCAGACCCAGCCGGCGTCGATGATGTAGCTCTGGTTGGTGATGGTGGCGGAGTCGTCGGCGGCGAGGAAGAGAACCAGCCGCGCCACGTCCTCGGGAAGAATGTCCTGCTTGAGGGCCTGGCTGGCGAGGATTTCGGCCTTGTACTCCGGGGTGTAGACGAGCTGCTTCTGCTTTTCCGTGGCGATGGCGCCGGGCAGGACGGCGTTGACGCGGATGCCGGCGGGACCGAGTTCGTGGGCCAGAGTGCGGGTGAGCCCGACGATGGCGGCCTTCGCGGTGGCGTACAGCGGGACGCCGGTGGACGGGATCATCCAGGAGATCGAGCTCATGTTGATGATGGAACCGCGGCCTGCCGCGCGCATGGCGGGAAGCACAGCCTGAATCATGAAGAACTGGGGGCGCAGATTGATGGCGATGGAGCGGTCCCAGTAGTCGGGCGTGACCTGCTCGATGGTGTGGCGCTGATCGTTGGCGGCGTTGTTGACGAGGACATCGACTGTACCGAGAGCTTCAATGGCCTGCTGCGCCGCCTGTTGCAGGCCGGCCAGATCCGTGAGATCGCAGTGGAGGTAGACGGGCGCAGGGCATCCTTCATGCGCCAGCGATGCGGCGAGAGCCTGGGCGGGGGCGTCCTGTACGTCGAAGAAGACGACCCGCGCACCCTGCCGGGAAAAATGCTCGACGATGGAGGCTCCGATGCCGGTGGCGCCGCCGGTGATAATGACGGCGCGATTGCGAAGACTTGGGTAGGTGGCAAACTGCATGGGCGCAGGCACTTGCTCTGCCTCCGAGGCGAAATGGTGCTGAAAGGAATTCTGAGTCGAGGCCAGTATAGGCTCTGGAGTGGCGGTACGTCGGAGGGCGGCGATTCAGGGCAGAAAGGCTGGGCGTGGCCGCAATCCCGCAGCTTGGTACAGCGTCTTTTATTTAAAGAGCATACTGAGAGGGAAGCGGAATTTGTGGCAAATCTTCCCCAGGAGTTTCCTCGACTACGCTCCGACCGTTAGACTCGTAGGGGCATAAGTTCGAGGATGCCGGCTGCAGTCAGCCGGTTGCAGGCATTCGGCGCGCAGGCCATCCGGCTGCGCGGCAGCAAGAGTGGAAGAGAGAAGGAAGACGCCACAGAGCCAGGCCGCAAGCCTCTCCGGCGTCTTGTCCGTGGAGGACTGCCCTGAGCTTGTTCGACAAAAGCCATGCGGCTTTTGAGAGCGTGTGAAGGTGCATACGTGAGGCAAGAGAAGGAAAGGCACAGAGGGGGAAATATGACCACACCTGCTCGTTATCCCGGCATCCGGGTTACCGCCAACGGAAACCAGCTCGTTTCTTATCACACGGAGACGCGCATCGCCGAAGCCGGCGTGTTCTATCCGATCACTCCTTCGACCGAGGGCGGTGAGCTTTTCCAGCAGGCGTATGCAGAAGGACATCTGAATGTCTTCGGCCAGAACACGCTGGCGATTGAGACGGAAGGTGAGCATGCGGCCCAGGGCGGCGCCATTGCGCACTCGGTGTGCGGCAAGCGCGTGGTGAACTTCACCTCAGGGCAGGGCGTGGTCTACGGCGTGGAGCAGGACTACCATGCGCCGGGCAAGGGCTCGACGATGATTCTGGAGGTGGGCGCGCGCGCGCTGACCAAGCACGCGCTGAACGTCCACTGCGGCCACGACGATATTTATGGCGCTCTTGATACCGGCTGGATCATGGTCTTCGGCAAGGACGCGCAGCAGGCAGCCGACCAGGCGCTGATTCTGCGCCGCGTGACGGAGCAGAGCCTGACGCCGGGCATGAACATCATGGACGGCTTTTTGACGAGCCACCTGGAGCGGACTTTCTACAAGCATGAGTCCGAGCTGATTCGCGAGTATCTCGGTTCGCCCGAAGACATCATCGACTGCCCGACCGAAGCGCAGCGCGTGCTGTTTGGGCCGACGCGCAGGCGCGTGCCGAAGATGATCGACCTGACCAACCCAATGCTGCTGGGGCCGGTGCAGAATCAGGAACACTACATGCAGGGCGTGATCGCGCGGCGCAACAACTTTGCCGAGCCCATCCTGCATTTCCTCGAGGAAGCCTACGAGAAATTCGCCGAGCTGACGGGCAGGCACTATGGACTCATCAGCAAGTACAAGACGGACGACGCCGATACGGTCTTTGTGTCGCTTGGTTCGGCTGCGGAGAACATTGAGGCGGCAGTGGATTATCTGCGCCAGACGCGCGGCGTGAAGGTCGGCTCGATTCATCTCAACGTGATTCGTCCGTTCCCGGAGGCGGCTGTTGTGGCCGCGCTGAAGGGCAAGAAGAACGTCATCATTCTGGAGCGCACGGACGAGCCGCTGGCCGGCGACAACCCGATGGGCCGCGACATTCGCACTGCGTTGTCGAAGGCCGTGCAGTATGAGGGCCACCCGGCGGCGGAGGGTTTGCCTGCGATCTCGCCCAGCGACCTGCCAAAAATTTACAACGGGAGCTACGGACTCGGTTCGCGCGACTTCCGTCCGGAGCACATCATTGGCGCGTATGAGTATGCGACCGCGGGACGCAAGCGCAAGGACGGCAAGACGGCCGCCGAAGGCGCGAATTTCTTCGTTCTCGGTGTCGATCATCCTTACAGCGTGATTGCCGACGAGACGCCGTCGCTGCTTCCTGTCGGGGCGGTGGCGGTTCGTTTTCATTCGATCGGCGGCTGGGGCGCGATTACGACGGGCAAGAACCTTGGCGCGATTCTGGGCGATCTGAACGACCTGATTTTCGAGCGCGACAAGGAGGTGGACGAACTCGGCAATCCCAAGGAAGTGATTCACGTCAGCGCCAATCCGAAGTACGGCTCGGAGAAGAAGGGCGCGCCGACGAGCTACTTCATGGTTGCGGCCAAGGAGCGCATTCGCGTGAACTGCGATCTGCGCCACGTGACGACGGTGCTCTGCTGCGATCCGAAGGCCTTTACGCACACGAACCCGCTGGACGGCATGCAGGAGGGCGGCAGCCT
>VFSW01015288.1_pt1 | contig 10557 bp, 20 predicted proteins | sample 5358111 | NCBI WGS metagenome assembly VFSW01 (sample SAMN11554181, study PRJNA540505) | mine drainage metagenome | isolation source: sediment from site ElyBrook_90M | place: USA: Ely Copper Mine, Vershire, VT | collected 2017
CCCGCCACCCCGCCCCCCAAAAAAAAAAACAATTTGTTATACCAAAAGCCCCACCCCACCATCCAACCCCAAAAAAAAAAAAAACCCGCCCCCCCGCGGGGCGGGGGCCCGTTTTTCTCGTCACTCTTTCTAGTACTCGCGGAGGGAAACCTGTGCGTCGATCTTCTGAGCGAGATCGAGCGTGACCTGCACGGCGATAAGGAGCGCGGTACCGCCGAGGACGAGCGTCGTAACGCCCGTGAGCCCCTGGATGATAGACGGCGCGACTGCGAGCAAGCCGAGGAAACAAGCGCCGGGGAGTGTGATGCGGTTCACGACATTGCCGATGTATTCTTCGGTTTCGCGACCAGGACGCACGCCTGGGACAAAGGCACCCGTCTTCTGAAGATTCTCAGCAACACGCTTCGGCTCAAAAGTGACGGCGGTGTAGAAATACGTAAAGAGGACGACAAACACGAAGTAGACCGAGCCGTATTTCCAAGGGTTGGAGAGGAACGCGGTGTACCAGAGCCCGGCGCTAGCAGCGAAAGAAACGTGCACGGCCGATAGCATCGAGAGCGCCATCTGCGGCACCAAGAGGAGCGAGAGCGCGAAAATGATTGGAATCACGCCCGCCTGCAAGAGACGGATTGGAAGATACGTCGCTGCGCCCTGCGCGAGTGCTGTGCCACGCACGGCGCGAGCATAGGCGATCGGTATTGAGCGTTCTGCGTCTGAAACCACGACGACCGCATAAACCATCGCTCCCGCGAGAAGCGTGAAAGCGATATAGGCGGGAATGTTTGCTGCAGTTGCGGCGAAGATGCTCTCTGAAATGCTTGAGGGGACACGCGCGAGGATGCCCGCGAGGATGATGAGCGAGATACCATTGCCGATACCGAATTCAGTCACAAGCTCGCCGAGCCACATGAGGAGCATCGAGCCGGCTGTGATGATCGCGATGTCGGCAATGAGCATCGTCGCGCCCAATTTCCCTATGACGTTCTGACTTTGGAGCAAGAAAAGAAAACCGATACCCTGGAGAACGGCGATAGGAATAGTGAGCAAACGGCTCCACTCGATAAATTTCGCGCGACCAGCCTCACCATTCTCGAAGTATGCCTGTTTCACCTGCGGGAAAACGAGCGTCGCAAGCTGCATGACGATAGAGGCCGTAATATACGGACCGACACCGAGCATCACGATCGAGAGTTTCGAAAGACCGCCGCCTGAGAAGACGTTCAAGAGGCCGAAGAACTGATTGCTTGCAAAGAAAGAAGCGAGGGCCGCTTTATCGACGCCAGGAATGGGAATCGTCGCGAGAAAACGGAAAAGAGTGAGAGCCCCAACGAGAAACAGGATACGGGTACGGATTTCGGAATCACCGAAGGCGAGTTTGATCTTGCGAATGAAAGAATTACTCATGGCTGGTGCCACCGACCGCGGTAAGCGCAGTGAGCGCTGCAGCAGAAATTGCGCAACCCTTGATGACGAGTGCCTTAGTGAGGGTACCGGTGCCGAGAATCTTCACGACCGGTGCGCGACCCTTCGCGCGGCGGACGAGCCCTCGTGCGAGAAGCGATGCCGGGGATACGGTTTCGCCTGCCTGGTATGCCGCTTCGAGTGCGGTGAGATTAACTCCCGAGGTCGGAATACGATTTCCACGAACAGTGCGCGAACGATTCTTGCCATGACCGCGAAGCTTCGGGAGCTTCTTGATGAGATCGCGAACTTCTGGGCGGATGTGGTGCCCGGCACGAGCTGTCTGCCCCTTGCCGCCGCGACCGGAAGTCTTGCCGCGCTTGCCGCCGCGACCGACCGGTTCTGGTCTGTCTTTTTTTGTGCGAGGTGAAATGGTGTTGAGTTGCATGGTAGGAAAACTAGGCGGTACGGAGTTTTTTCAACGCTTCGACGGTAGCACGCGCGATAGTGAGCTTATTCTTGGAACGCGAGTGAATCTTCGTCACGACATCGGTCACACCGGCGAGGTCGAGTACGGTACGCATCGCAGAACCGGCGACGAGGCCGCGGCCGCGTGAAGGGATTATTTCGACCGTCGATGACGCGTACTTCGTGGATACTTCGTGTGGAATCGAGCCCGACTTCGTGCGAGGGACGGTGAAGAGATTTTTCTTCGCGTCGCGAGTCGCTTTGTCGATTGCAAGCGCCGTGTCGATGCCCTTTCCGAGACCGACGCCCACGCGACCTTTCTTGTCGCCGATGACGACCACGAGACTGAAGTTGAAACGACGTCCGCCGGCCATCACGCGAGCGACGCGGCGGGCGTCGATGGTAACCTGATCGAATTCTCCGCGTTCACGAGGCGGACGTGCCATGCGGCCACCCGGGCGAGATGAACGACCGCGAATAGCGCCGCGAGCCGGTGCGGCTGTGCGCGCAGCTGGTGCTGCGACAACTTCTGCCGCGGCGACGGGCGTCTCAATCGCTACTTCCTGCTTTGTCTCCTCTGGTGTGGTCATAGTCATACGGTATTAAAAGATGAGTCCGCTCTCGCGAGCTGCATCAGCAAGCGTCTTCACCTGGCCGCCGTAGCGATACCCAGCGCGATCGAAAACGACCGTCGTGATGCCGGCTGCTTTTGCGAGCTTCGCGACAGTCTCGCCGACCGACTTCGCCTGGACTGACTGCGGGCCCTTGAACTCGCGGCCGTGCGAAGCAGCGATGGTCTTCCCCACCGTGTCGTCGATGAGCTGTGCCGAGACGAAACGGTTGCTGCGGTAGACCGCAAGGCGAGGTCGCTCTGCGGTACCCTTGATCGTCGCACGCACACGCGCATGGCGGCGATTGCGGAGTTCTGCTTTTGTGGTTGGTGCGTGGTTCATAAATGATTAGACTGCTTTCTTGCCCTGCTTACGGCGGATGACTTCACCGTCATAGCGGATGCCCTTGCCGAGATACGGTTCTGGCGGCTTCACACGGCGGATATTCGCGGCAAACTGGCCGAGCGATTCTTTATTGATGCTCTCAAGCGTAATGACGTTCTTCTCGACCTTTGCAGCGATGTCGTCAGGTATGGCGAGCGGCACCGTGTGCGAGAAGCCGACGGAGAGGATGATATTCTTACCGTCCACAGCGACTTTGTAGCCGACCCCCTCGAGTATAAGCTTCTTTGTGAATGGCGTCTCGACGCCCTGCACCATATTCTTCACATGCGATGCAAAGGTGCCCGTAAGAGCCTTTGCGAGGCGCGAACGATCCTTCGGCGCGATGGTGACATTCCCTGCGTCGACCGAGATGTCGATCGATGGGTGGACGCGCTTGATCAAAGTCCCTTTCGAACCCTTGACGGTCAAAACGCCATGCGCGACCGAGACATCGGTCTTGCCTGCTGCTGTTGGTTTTTTTGCGAGTCGTGACATATGAATTACCAGATTTCGAAAAGGTTCTCGCCGCCGACATTGCCCTTACGAGCCTCAGAATCTGAGACGATGCCCGCAGAAGTCGAGATAAGACGAACGCCGGTGCCGCCCTTTACGCGGTGTGCCTCAGCAGAAGGGACATAGAGTCGGCGACCAGGCTTGCTGATACGCTTCACACCGCGCAGCTTTGACTGGCCGCGATCATCATACGCAAGCTTCACTACGAACTCTTTCTTAATCTCGCTATCCCCTTTTGCTTTTACTTCGACTGAAGTCACGAAGCCGAGCTCTTTGAGTTTCTTCGCGATAGCGACAAGGTGATTCGAGAACGGCATGGACACTTCAGGCTTGCCGATACGAGCGGCATTTTGAAGACGGATGATGAAATCGCCGACGCGGTCAGTTACCATGATGCTTTCTTTACGCCTGGTATCTTACCCTCGAGCACGAGCTCACGGAACTGGATGCGCGAGAGGCCGAATGCGCGCATGTAGCCGCGGGAACGGCCGGTGATAGCACAGCGGTTCTTCAATCGCACTGGTGAGGAGTTCTTCGGAAGCTTCTGAAGGCCAGCTGAATCACCCGCAGCTTTGAGGGCCGCGCGCTTGACTGCGTACTTAGCAACGAGTTTCGTTTTCTTGACGAGTCGTGCGAGTTGGGATTTCTTTGCCATAAAAAATAAAGCCCCGAAGAGCGTATTCAGAGATTATCAGCGTTTTACGCTTACGTCAACGATAAGCGGCATACCGAGATATCGGAAGAATGCTTCTGCCTCAGCCTTCGACTTGGCTGTGGTAACGATAGTGACGGCAAGACCGAAAACATCCTTAAGGTCTTCGTCGCTTGTCTCCGGGAAAATCGTATTGTCCTTGATTCCAATCGTGATATTCCCCATGTCATCAATCGCTTTTGCCGAAAGTCCGCGGAAGTCGCGAGTGCGCGGCAAAGCGATATGAATGAGCTTGTCGAGAAAGTCATACATGCGAGCGCCGCGAAGCGTTACCTGCATACCGACGATGTCGCCCTCGCGCAGTTTGAAAGAAGCGATGGACATACGCGCTGGTCGCTGTGATGGCTTCTGCCCCGTTATTTTCCCGAGACGGTTCTCGATGAGCTCGAGCTGCTTCTTGTCGCGCTTCTTCCCGACACCGGTCGAAACGATAATCTTCTCGATACGCGGGCCCTGCATCGGGCTCGTGTAGCCAAACTGCTCCGCGAGTGCGGCGTAGGATGCTTGCTGTTTTTGTTTGGTAATAGACATACTTATTTTTCTAGACGCTGCACGTTCGATACGTGGATTGGGCGAGGGCGCTCCGCGATGTGCCCGACTTCGCCTGCACGGCCCTTCACATGGCGCTTCGCGATTGCAACGCCCTCGATGACGACTTTGTCCTCGCGCGGCAATGCGCGTGCAATGACGCCGGTCTTCCCTTTATCCTTGCCTGCGATCACTTTTACTGTATCTCCTTTTTTTACGTGCATACAAAAATAATTAGACGACTTCAGGTGCGAGTGTGACGATCGAGTGCCAGCCGAGCTCAGAAAGCTCACGAGGTACCGGACCGAAGATGCGATTCCCCTTCGGGCCCATTTCCTTTCCCTGCTTCTCGACGAGCACGACTGCATTCTCGTCAAAGCGGATGTACGAACCATCCTTGCGGCCGAAAGGCTTGGTCTGGCGCACGACAATCGCGCGGAAAATGTCTTTCTTCTTCACTGCCTTGCGAGGTTGTGCGGACTGGATCGAGACAATGACCGCGTCACCGATCTCGGCGTAGCGGCGCTTACTGCCGCCGAGCACCTTGAAGATACGCGCGACGGTACCGCCGGAGTTATCTGCAACTTTTACGATGGATTGAGGCTGCAACATATGAATTAATCGGTTCCCTTGTCTGCCGACACCGTCTTGGTCGGATCAATAGCGAAGCTCTTCAACTTCGAAATCGGTCGCGTGGCGACGATTGTGACTGAGTCGCCTACCTTCGCGGTGTTGCCTGGATCATGGGCGAGGAACTTTTTCGATCGGACGAAGTACTTCTTGTACTTGGCGTTCTTCACGTAGCGATCGACCTGGACTGTGGCAGTATCCTTCATAGCCGTCTTCACGACAGTTCCGGTAAATGATTGAGGACGGGATGTTTTGTTTTCCATAGGATTATGCAGTTGCGCGGGCGCGTGCGTGTTGTTCAGTGAGTATGCGAGCGACCGTGGCGCGGAAGTTCTTCGGGGCGTTGCTGTCCTTTGCGCGGGCGCCCGCAGCAGCAAAGCGCTCAGTACGGAGTGCAGCGCGGGTCTCAGTAAGGAGCTTCACCAGCTCTTGATCAGTCTTCTTTGTCATTACTTCTCTTTTTGCCATAGATATAGAAATAAAGCAATTATTGACGGGTGACGATCGCTGTCTTCACCGGAAGCTTCATGCCCGCCTGGCGAAGGTGCTCGCGTGCGATTTTTTCATCGACACCATCCATCTCGAAGAGCACCCGACCCGGGCGCACCTGGAAGACGTAGTGCTTCGGATCGCCCTTGCCGCTGCCCATACCCACTTCTGCCGGCTTCGCTGTAACCGGTCGGTCCGGGAAGATACGAATCCAGAGCTTGCCGGTCTTCGCAGTTGCGCGAGTGAGCACCTTACGAGCTGACTCGATCTGGTTACTGGTCACCCGAGCTGGCGTGAGCGCCTTGAGGCCGAAGGAGCCGAACACGACACTGATGCCGCGCGTATCAGGGCGATTCAAACGCTTCTCGCTCAAACGCTGCGTCTGCCACTTGCGGTGTTTTACTTTTTTAGGAAACAACATACAAAAGTATTATAGGAATATTAGCCGCGAGCGGGGCTGGCGTCCGACATACGGACTGCCGTCTTCTTGTCCTGGTACACATTGCCGCGGAAAATCCACACTTTGATACCGATGACGCCGTACGGAAGGTTTGCCTGCTCGTGAGCGAAGTCGATGTCAGCGCGGAAAGTCTGAAGCGGGATACGGCCTTTCTTCAATTCTTCTTTGCGGCTCATTTCTGCACCGCCAAGTCGGCCAGAGACTGCGATACGGACCCCTTCGACCTCGCGAGCAGCGATGACCTTCTCGATTGTCTGCTTGAGCACACGGCGGAACGGCATGCGCTTCTCGAGACCCTCAGCGACCATGTAGGCCACAACTGCAGCGTCGGTCTCTGGCTGGCGGATTTCGTTGATATCGAGCTTGAGCGTGCGACGGTCAAGCGGCGCGACCTTTCGCACCACTGCAGCGACTTCGGCGCGCAGCTTGGCTGAGTTCTCACCGGAACGACCGATGACGAGCCCTGGGCGGGCAGTCGAAAGAATAACGCGCAACTCATTTGCCGAGCGCTCGATCTCGATACCGCTCGTGTAGGTACCACGCAGTTTCTTGGTCAAGAAACGACGGATCGTCTCGTCGACTTTGACATTTTCGCGGTAGCTTTTAGGGTCAGCTGCAAACCAGCGACTCTTCCAGTCCCGGATGATGCCGAGGCGATGAGCATAAGGATGTACGGTGTGTGTCATGGAAAAATTATGCGAGCGTGACGATAACGCGACTCTTGCGACGACGAATAGGCGCTGCACGTCCGAAGGCGCGCGGCATATATTTCTTCGTCATACCGGCGCTCTCGACGATGATGTTCTTCACCGTCATAGTGTCGGGGTTCTGGCCCTGCGCCTTTGCATTTGCAGCGGCACTCTTGATGACCTTTGCCACGGGATCTGCAGCTCGACGCGGAAGCAACTCAAGCGCAATAAGCGCAGCAGGGATCTTCTTCCCCTTTACGAGATCGGTCACCAGGCGAACCTTGCGTGGGGACTGGTTATGGCTTTTGAGTGTTGCGTTTGCCATATATTATTTCTTCTTCGCGGGTGCCTTTGCGGGGGCGGCCTTTGCTGCCTTTGCTGCCGCGATCTCAGACGCCTGGCGCTTTGATTCGAGCTCCTTCTGCATCTTGCCGCCGTGACGGATGAATTTCTTTGTCGGGGAAAATTCGCCGAGGCGGTGCCCCACCATCTCTTCAGAGACCGTAATCTCGATATGCGACTTGCCATTGTGCACGCCGAAAGAGAAACCAACCATCTCTGGACTGATTTGGCTGCGACGGGCCCATGTTTTAATCACGCCGGCAGTTGCCGGTTTCTTATCTTGGATCTTCTTGAGGAGCTTGATGTCCACGAAGGGTCCTTTCTTAAGTGAGCGTGACATAAAAGTAATGAAAAGCCCGCGCAGCGGGATATCTAGAAGATACAGGAAGATGCCCACAGAGTCAACTGGGTACCGTTCCCAAACACCCGCATAAATCCTAAGCCGTTTCAGAACCTTGACATATTGTGTATAAAAAGCATACTTGTTTTCAGTACCCAACTCAACAAAAGGAGTCCAAAATGTACCTTCTACAGTACGTGCAGCCACGACCGGCTCGCTACAATCCGACAATTCCAATCTTCGAACGGCGAGAGCACCCTATCGACGACGATGAGAGCGCAGCCGTTCATCAATCGGTTGATGCCATTCTCAGCGAGGGCACCGTGGTCTGCGGCACACAACTCTGTCGCCGTAGTTTCATCTCCCTCGTCCATGTCCCGCCGTTCGTACGGCTTGAACCGAAGACGGAATTCCAATCACCAAACGAATGTCGCTGATGCGCTTCGTTTACAAAAAAGACCCGCGATTTCTCGCGGGCCTTTTCTATTCATGAAACTAACCCTTGCGCTTCTTGCCGACCTTACGGCGAGAAACAATGAAGACGTTTGAGTACTTCTTGGGGGTGCGGGTCTTCTGACCCTTGCCGGACGGCTTGCCCCACTTGGTCTTCGCGCGGCGCAGACCGCGGCCCTGACGCCCTTCGCCGCCGCCGTGCGGGTGGTCAACCGGGTTCATGGCCGTACCGCGGACGGTCGGGCGAATACCCATCCAACGAGATCGACCTGCTTTACCAATGACGACGAGGTTGTGCTCTTCGTTGCCGACAGCGCCGATAGAAGCCCATGCGAGATCAGACACTTTACGAACTTCGGTCGACGGGAGCTTGATTTGGGCGTAGCCCGCATCGTGTGCGACCACTTCGGCATAGTTGCCTGCTGAGCGGACGAGTGATGCTCCGGTTCCCGGGGCGATTTCAATATTATAAACCGCAGTACCGACAGGGATTTTCCCGAGTGGGAGGCGGTTGCCTACGGTGAGCGGAGCGTCTTCAGCGACGATAAAGGTACTGCCGACTACAACTTCTTTCGGGAGGACGACGTACCGACGCTCGCCATCGCGATAGAGCGCGAGGCCGATGAACGCGCTGCGGAATGGATCGTACTCGACGGTCTCGATCGTCGCGGGGATGTTCTTCTTGTTGAAAGAGAAGTCGACATCGCGGAGTCGGCGCTTATGCCCGCCACCCTGGTGACGGACGGTGATGCGGCCGAAAGCATTGCGACCGCCGCGACGTTTCTTTGTCCCCAAAAGCGGCTTGTGCGGCGTATCGCCCGAGAGCAGCTCCTTGTAAGGGAGCGTGGTCATGTGGCGGCGACTGTCGGTTGTTGGCTTGTACGTTTTCATACAGAAATAATTATGCGAACTGGATGGTGTCACCCGCGTTCAGGCAGACATAGGCTTTGGTGCGTGCCGCGCGCTGCCCCATACCGCGGCGTGTGCGCATCGCCTTCGACTTGCCAGGGAGATTCACGATGCGAACGGTTTTTGGTGCGACGTTATAAATCTCTTTGATAGCGCCTGCGATCTCAAGTTTTGTGGCGCGCGGGGAAACTGCGAAGACATAGACACCCTTCTCAGTGCCGATAAGCGCCTTCTCAGAGAACCAAGGCGCGCGGATGATATCGTGCGCAGCACCATGCATCGACTTCGTCGCAAACGCGTAGTGCTTGGTCGTCACTTTGTCTTTTTTCTCTTTCTTTTTGTCGCCGAAAATTGCCATGGTGATTTATTTAGAATTGGTGCGAGCGATGAGCGCCGCGAATACTTCCTCCGGCTTCTCGATGATGAGATACTTGCTCGTCATCACTGAAAGCGGGTTCAGATTGCGCGCCTCTTCGGTCATCACGTTGCCGAAGTTGCTGAAACTCTTAATCGCGTTTGCGTCATAGCTGGCGAGGGCTAGTAGCGCGGCATTTTTCTTCTTTGCGACGAGCGAACGTGCGCCTGCGCTTGCAGCGAGCTTTGCGAGAGTTGTCTTTGCGATTGCTGACTTCGGCTCTGCGAAAGCAAACTTGTCGACGAGAATGATCTCACCATCCTTCGCTTTGCGCGAAAGAGCCGAGATGAGCGCGCCCATGCGCATCTTCTTGTTGATCTTCTCGCTGTAATCGCGCTCGTTGCGCGGACCGAAAGTCACACCGCCATGACGCCAGATCGGCGAGCGAGTCGAGCTGTGGCGAGCCTGACCGGTGCCCTTCTGCTTCCATGGCTTCCTGCCGCCGCCAGACACTTCAGAACGATCTTTGGTGTGTGCACGATTCTGGCGAAGATTGGCCTGCATTGCCGTCGTGACTTGATGCACGAGATCTGCACGCCATGGCGCGCTAAAAAGCGCATCGGGAAGAGTGGTAGTGCCCACCTTCTCGCCAGTCATAGAGAAAATCGGCATCTCGAGCGAGACTTTTGTCTTCTTTACTGTCTTCTTCGTAATTTCTTTTTCGGTAGTCATAGTATGAAAATTATGCAGCCACGACTTCGAGCAGCGTACCGCGGCGGCCTGGGACTGCGCCCGAGATGATGATCTTACCTGCCAAGGCATCGACGGCGAGGACCTTGAGGTTGGTGACTGTGACACGGTCCGTACCCATACGGCCAGCCATCTTCTTACCTTTCACGACGCGACCGCCAGCGCGACCGCCCGAACCGCCGATGGAACCTGGAGAACGCTCCGTGTGCTTCTGGCCGTGAGAACGAGGACCGCCATGGAAGCCGTGACGCTTCACGACGCCTGAGAAGCCCTTACCCTTGGAAAGACCCGAGACCTGCACTGTGTCGCCCGCGGCGAAGACCGATGCGTCGATAGATGCACCGACTTCCATACCCTCCGCCCCTGCAAACTCACGGATAGCCTCGTAACCCTTGCCGCCGGTGTGGCCGAGGACGGCCTTACTGATGTTCTTCGTCTTGCGCACCCCCATGCCGACCTGGATAGCGTCGTAAGCGTCCTTCCCTGCCGCAGTTTTGACCTGGGTCACTGTCATCGGGGCGAC
>VFSW01015289.1_pt1 | contig 10557 bp, 6 predicted proteins | sample 5358111 | NCBI WGS metagenome assembly VFSW01 (sample SAMN11554181, study PRJNA540505) | mine drainage metagenome | isolation source: sediment from site ElyBrook_90M | place: USA: Ely Copper Mine, Vershire, VT | collected 2017
GCCCGCATTGGTTACTGGGCCTCTATCTTTGGTGGCTATGGCGGCAGCGGCCGCGACAGCCGCCGCGGCGGTGGCATTGGCGGCCTCATTATGCTGATAGTCGCTCCTATCGCAGCCTCACTCATTCAACTCGCTGTTTCGCGTTCGCGCGAGTATGAGGCAGACGCCAGCGGCGCAAAACTTACCGGCAACCCTTACGCTCTCGCCCGTGCCTTGCAGAAGCTCGACGCCTACTCCAAGCGCATTCCCATGCAGGCCTCCACGACCAACGCGCACATGTTCATCGTGGCACCCATGCTGAGCGGCTCTGACCTCGCTGGCCTCTTCTCCACGCATCCGCCCATGGCAAAGCGCATTGAGCGGCTCATTGGCCGCGACCACGTGTAAATTTACCCGCCGGACGTCGTATAAATAGAGCATGCGAACGGCTTTGCAATTTCTCCGGCTACTCACCGTCGCCTTCTGGACAGGCGGCATCGCGTTTTTTGCTTTTGTTCTTGCGCCGGTTGCCTTCACGCGCCTGCCCACCACGCATCTGGCAGGCATCGTGGTTGGCCGCTCGCTCAACCTGCTTCACTTCATTGGCATCGGCTGCGGGCTGCTCTTCATCGTGGCAACGGCCATACTCTATCTGATCTCGGAGTATCGCAAGCCTCGCATTGCCGTTCAAATCGCGCTCATCACCGTCATGCTTGCCCTCACTGCCTTCTCACAGTTCAGCATCATCCCGCGCATGGAACGCGACCGCCAGCAGGTTGCTCTGCTTACGGGTACCCCAGACGGCGACATCAATGCCGTCCCTCTCTCCAATCCTGCACACGCAGACTTCGACCGTCTCCACCATCTATCGGAAAATCTTGAAGGAATCATCCTCCTCGCAGGCATTGTTCTCGTCTGGTTCCTCGCCAGGCGGGATGAGCATGCGTGATTGTCTGGCGCAGCCGCATGTCCATACTTTCCCACACCACCTACGGGAGAAAGAGAATGCATGAAGGCACTCGTGATCAACGCACCAGGTGAGATTACCCTGCAAGATGTCCCCGCTCCCACCGCATCCAGCAGCGATGTGCTCCTGCGCGTGCGCATGGTGGGACTGTGCGGCTCTGACCTGAACACTTTTCGCGGCAAGAACCCCCTCGTAACCTTCCCCCGCATCCCAGGCCACGAGATTGCCGCCACCATCGAGGAAGTTCCGGCAGACGAGCAGCACTTGAAGCCAGGCATGAACGTGACCCTGCTGCCCTACACAAGCTGCGGCACATGCCCCTAGTGCAAGCGTGGCCGTGCGAATGCCTGCCAGTTCAACCAGACCCTGGGCGTGCAGCGCGATGGCGCACTCACCGAGTACATTCGCGTTCCCGCATCGAAGATCTGTCCTGCGCCAGGCCTGAGCCTGAAAGAACTTGCCCTCGTTGAGCCCCTCACTGTCGGCTTCCACGCGGTGGCGCGTGGCCGCGTGACCGCGCAGGATGTGGTCGCGATCTATGGCTGCGGCGGCGTTGGCCTCGGAGCCGTCGCGGCCTCAGCGTTTCGTGGGGCACGCACCATCGCCATGGATGTGGACGACGCCAAACTGGCCCTTGCCCGCAAAGCCGGAGCGACGGACACCATCAACTCGCGCCAGCAGTCCCTGCATGATTTACTGCATGCCATCACCAACGGCCTCGGACCGGACGTGGTCATCGAAGCCATTGGCCTGCCGGATACCTTCCGCGCCGCCGTCGAGGAGGTCGCCTTCACGGGCCGCGTCGTCTACATCGGCTACGCCAAGGAGCCCGTCGCCTATGAGACACGGCTCTTCGTGCAGAAGGAGATCGACATCCTCGGCTCGCGCAACGCGCAGCCAGAGGACTTCGCCGAGGTCATCCAGATGCTGCAGGAGCACCGCTTCCCCGTGGACGAGGCCGTCAGCCGCATCGTTTCAATGGAGGAGGCCCCTGATGCCATCCTCGCCTGGAGTGAAAACCCCTCCAGCTTCAGCAAAATCATGGTGCAGGTAAGCTGACCCTCACTGGGCCGCCACTGAGTCGCAGTCCCATCAGCCTCAAATACAACCTGCTCCCCGTCGCAAAAAGTAGCCCCATGCCAGTGAAGCGCATGGGGCTGGGAGTCTATTTCGGTAATTTCCAACAATGATTCATTCAAATCATAGTTAGAAGTTGATGCGTCCAGAGAATTGCCAATCACGCGCACTGTTGCTTTGTCCGCTGATTGTGCCAAAGTTACTGCCAGTGTTTGTTCCAATGCTGTTCACCGTCTGGCCGGCAACCACCTTGGTCGGAGTCACCGTGGTTGAGCCGATCCGGAAGTGCACAGCGTTGGTCACGTTGAATGAGTCCGCCTGGAAGATGAAGACCACATTGTCCTTGATCTTGAAGCTGCGGCGCAGGCTGCTGTCGAGGTCAAAGCCGCCCGGCCCAAACAGGCCATACGCCCCATTCCTGACAACGTTGCCGACCTGGTAGGTCTCATTCGGAGAAGTGAACGCGCTCGCATCCAGAAATGGATGTGAACCCGCTGTGGCAGGAGTAATGCCCTTGCCCCATCCACCGTTGATGCGGGGAGACTTGCTGTATCCGGGTGTGTAGCTCGGCATGCAGGTACCCTGACCAATGGCCGCGCAGCCACCTGTGGTGATTTCCAGCGGCGCACCGGAGTTGTAGCTGAAGATTCCGGAAAGAGCCCATCCGCTGGCCAGTGCACTCACCAGTCGGTTGTCTCCGCCCATGTGTCCCTTACCGAACGGCAGCTCCCACACGCCAAAGGCGCGCAGCAGTTGCGGAGTTTCGCCGCTGCCCAGAGAGCGATCCAGGGCGTTCTGAGGACGCGCAATTCCATCCGTGACGGCGCTTGCGGGAATCGCGTATCCAGTGCGGAAGCTACCCGTGTTGTCGATCTCCTTGCTGTAGGTGTAGTTCAGGTTGAAAGACACTCCATGCCGTGTCCGCTGGGCAAGGCTCAACTGCAAAGAGTTGTAGTTTGCATTGCCAACGTTGCCGTAGATGTCATTGATGCCGCCGTACTGCGGGTGAGGCAGCAGCATGGCCAGAATGGTTGCGTTCGGGCCGCCAAAGTTGACATAGGGAATGTTGATCCCAGGAAGAATTGCCTGGGCATCCTGCAGAAACGTTTTGCCGGTAGTTTTATCCACATTGCCCGGCAATTGTTTGAGCAGATTGCCGAGGACCTCATACTTGGGGTCAAGAGAGTTGCGGATGATGCCACGGTTGCCGCCGCTGAGGAAGTGGGACTGGCTGGCTGAGTAATTGACGCTCAGGGTCAGGTCCCGGGTTATGGCACGCTCCACGCCAAAGTTCCAGCTTTCGGCATAGGGTGCGCGGCCTGACAGATAGGGATCTGGATACTCCACACCCTGGGGTGTTATCGCCTTGCCAGCACCATTGATGTAGTTTCCAGCATTCACCGTGGGATCACGGAAGGGCGTCGCACTGTAGGCCGGAAGTCCCGTGCCCGCATAGGGCGCCGGAAGATTGGGGTTCAGGTAGAAGGCTGGGATCGCTCCAGCCTGACCGGAGCTGGGGAATGCTGCGCTGCCGATCAAACCCGTTTGTCCGGAGCCGTGCTGCGCACCAGCGCGGCCGCCGACACCACCACCATGCGAGTAGACAGTGCTGAACGCTGCGCGAATCACCGTCTTGTCATTCACAGAGTATGCCAGCCCAAGCCGTGGGCCAAGGTTGCCCCAGTACATGTTTACAGGCGTTCTGCAATGGCAGCTATCGCTTCCGTTACCCACAAACTCGATTGCGCCAAGCGAGCCCGTTGCAGGATTGGTCATCTTCATGTTCAGGTAGGACCAGCGATCCAGCACCTCGTTGAACGGCGTGTACATATCCCAGCGCAGTCCAAGGTTCAGGGTCAGCTTCGACGTAACGCGCCAGTCATCCTGCACGTTGGGAGAAAATGCGTGGTACCGGGCGCCCAATACGGAGAATGGCTGCACCGACACACCGCTGCCCTCAACCGCTCCCACCATGAAGCTGGCAAAAGAGTTGCCTGTCTTCGTGTTCTGGACTTTTCCTGCCGCGTCATATCCAGATGTGGTCGCATTGGCGAAGTTCAAACCCAGAGGAGTGCTGGGAGTGTCCCAGTTCGACTCGTTCTCGCTAAGCCACTGGTAGAGGAAACCAAAGGTGAAATTGTGTTTGCCACGAGTCCACTGCAGGTTGTCCATGATGTCATATGTGTTTACCGTCTGCGAGTAACCCTTGTAGCTGGTCCAATTCGATGGATTGTCGGCAAAACTGCTGAAGGTGACATTCGGGAAGGTCAACGATGCCTGGCCCTGGGGGAGGTTGGTGATGCCAATGGCGCTTGCCGCCTCATACTGCGGTATGTTCATCCAGGGGTTCCCTGCTGGCCCCCACTGCCGCACATACGCATACTTCAGGTTGTTCACCATGTGGTCTGTCAGCACGTAGTTGTGCTCCAGAATCCCAGTGGCCGTCACTTCAGCCACCAGCACGGCGTTGGTATACGGCGGAGGCAGCACGGAGCTTGAGCCGAAGTCGAGACCGATGAAGCCGCGCCTGCCGGAGTTGGACAGGATCGAAAGCCTCTGCTTGGGCGTCATCTGGTAGTCCACCTTCGCAGTCAGCTCCCAGTTGTTCGCGCCGCTGGGCTGGCCAGTCAGCAGGTTGCCCTGGTCGCTGGTGGTCGAAGTTGGCGCAGGCAGAAACTTCTCCATGTACTGCGTCATCGGCGATATTTCGCTGGTAGGAATCACATTGGGTGTATCCACACCATTCACCAGCGCATGGAACTGGTTAGTGCAAGGAATGCCGCCATTGGCCGCCGTGCATGAGGCAAGGGTTGTGGGATCGTATATCTTATATGGCAGCTCTTGAAAGTTTCCCGCCCGCTCCGCAAGCGAAGGTACCGAAAGGAGATTCGGGTTTGCGCCGGCAGTTGCGTGGTACTTGTCATATGAGACAAAGAAGAACAACTTGTCCCTTCCGTCGTAAAGGTGCGGGATCCGGACCGGACCGCCAAGGGTCAAAGCAAGTTCATTCTGGTGCTCACCGGGCTTCGGCGCCGGAACGGTTTGTCCGGCTGCGTTCTTTGCCGTGGCCGCCTTGGCAAAGCAGCCCCCACTGTCAAACATCGTATTGCGGATCAGGTCCACCGCAGCGCCGTGGTAAGGGGTGGTGCCGGACTTGATATTGAAGTTCTGCACGCCCATGCCCTGGTACTGGGCCGAAGCGCCGCTGGTGATTACCTGGAACTGGTCAACCGCGTCCACTGACAGCGCAAGCGACACTGTCCGGTTGTCTCCCTGCTGGCTGATAGTCGTCAGCGGGATACCGTCCACATACATCTCGTCCAGATAGCCGTTGTTGGAGCCTTCACCGTTGAACGTGCCGGAACGGCCGCCACCTTGCACACCCGGCATCAGGTAGATGAATGCCGTAGGATCGCGCTGCTGGCCGCCCATGGACAACGGCAGGGCGGAATAGGTCTTGTTCTCCATCGTCTCGCCCAGAGTAGCGTTAGTGGTCTCCAGGGCTGGCGGAGCATCGGAGACAGTAATCTGCTCCGTCTGCGTGCCAATGCTCAACTTCAAATCAAGGCCAACTGATTTGGTAGCGTCCACCACGATGTGCTCCTGCACTTCCGTGGCAAAGCCAGGGGCCGACACTGTAACGGTGTACTCACCCGCCGGTATGGGTGAGATGACATAGATGCCAGCACCCGTAGTGGTGCGCATCGTCTTGACCGCAGTTGCCACGTTGGTAGCGGTTACAGTCGCATTGCGCACAATCGCGCCGCTGGGATCGGTAACCCGGCCCTGAATGGCGCCCTGGCCGGCAAGCTGCGCCATTGAAACGGAACTCCAAGCCAGCATGGCGAAAATCAACGCCATACCCAGAGCCAGCCGATTCCACGTGCCCTGGTTCCTGCAGAATTCTGTAGCGGATTTTGCCCGCTTGATTTGTTTGAATTGATCTTTCAACATCGTGTTCAGCCTCCGAGCTTTCAGCAATTTCTTTGCAGGCAGGTCTTCTTCATGTGGCCTGCGCAGCAGATTAATGGGTAATTTGAAGCCGAGCGCTACCTTATTTGGCTGGTCTGACCATTGTCAATACCGGATTTGTTCTTCTAATGAGTTCCAGTTCACATTATGAGACGCCTCCCTGGCCCTTCACCTGGGAAACGACAAACATGTTTATTTTCAATGAGATGGCGTTAGGGATGAAGGGCCGCTACGGGATCGGCATGGTATCTGCGCTGTGCGCGGCCAGCAGACTTGCCCATTGCGCAACCTGGCTGGACTGCACCCCGGTTACTGCGTCACAGGCTCCCGCAATCGCGGCCAGCTGAACCGCGAAGTTCCCCAGCGTGGAGCTTTCCACCGCCCCCGCAATCACGGAAAGCCCAGTGGCCTGGGCGGTCAGACTATTCAGAAACAGATTACGGCTGCCACCGCCGACGATATATATCCGGTTGAAGTGCTTGCCGGTGATTGCGGCGATGTCGCGCAGCACTTCCGCATAGCGCGCCGCAAGACTGTGGAAGATGAGGCTGGCATAGAGCGGTGCTGCTTCAACTCCATCTGGCAGTGGCTCTGCCCCCATCCGTTTTCGCTGCGCGTTGATGAAGGCTGGCATGTCCCCGGGCAGCAACAGGTTCTCGTCGCTCAGATCGAGCAACTCCGCCGGTGGCGCCGTATGCTCAGCTGCTTCGACCAGTTCAGGAACCGTCCACTCGCTGCCCGTCTGGTACCAGTGCTCCATGCACTGCCGCAGGAGCCACATGCCGTTTACATTTTTGTGGAAGCACACGCCTCCGCCAACCGCTCCCAGATTGGTGTAGTTGCCCGACCGGGCACGGCTGTCTTTGCAGGCACGGTCGAGCAGTGTGCCCACCAGCGACCAGGTTCCGGAGCTGATATAAGCCCAGTCGTCTCCGGAGGCTGGAATGCCGGCAATGGCGGACGCCGTATCATGGCAGGCAGGAGCGATCAACAGGGTATCCTCAAACGCGGCCAACTCGGCAAGAGGCCCCTGCAGGTGCCCAACTATGGTGCCGGGCGGGACAAGTCTTGGAGCCGCGCGAAGGTCGAGTCCAGCGGCCGCAAACACTTCTGGCGACCACTCCTTGGTCGTAATATCAACCATCGCAGAGTGGGTAGCGTTGGTGTACTCGGCTACAGGCCTGCCTCCGAGCCGGAACAGGATGTACTCCGGCAGGTTCAGCCAGAGCGAGGGCTGCGAACTTGTGGCGAGCATGTCTGCATGGAGCTGATAAAGGGTGTTGATGCGCAACTGCTGTATGCCCGTGAGGTCATAGAGCCGCTCCGGCGAGATGCGGCCATGCACGGCCTGCTCGGCGGCAACGTTGCGCGCGTCGCGGTAGCAGAACGGGTCTCCAAGCGGGTTGTAGTCCGAGTCCAGGCGGACGTAGTCTACCGCCCAGCCATCGACGGCAATTGCAGCGATGCCTTCAGTGGCAATCCCCGCGCAGCGTCGCAGGCCCAGTTCCAGGCCCGTCCAGCTATGCTTCAGGTCCCAATGCAGCCCGCCCTCACGCGGGGAGGCTGCATTGGGAAAGCGGTACACCATTTCAATATGTGGCGCTGGCTGCATGCCCGGCGCGCTAATCCAGCGTAAGAGGGAGACACGGCAGCTCTCTGCTCCGAGGTCGATGGCCACCAGGGCGCGAGCATCAGGCAAAGACGGCACTGGATTGGCCGTTGCTTTGGAAATCACCGTAGGAAGGCCTCCGTCAGGCCGCCGTCAACAGGGATCAGATGGCCGGTAGTGCAGCGCGCATGCGGCCCTGCCAGGAACAAAATAGCCTGGGCGCAGTCCTTCGGATCGATGGGCTGGTGCGTTAGAGTGCGCTTTGCGTAGAACTCCGCCAGCGACGTGCGCAGTTCCTCGTCGGTCGCCGTCTGCTCAAAGGGAATCTTGTATTTGCTGAGCGATGCGATGACGCGGTCGCGTGGGAACATAGTCGACCCATTCACGACTGTCGCGGGACTAATGCCGTTCACGCGGATCCTGGGCGACAGGCCGATGGCAAGCTCGCGCACCAGGTGGCTCAGCGCCGCCTTGCTCACGTCGTAGGCTTCGCTTCCCTTCTTTGCGACCACGGCATTGGCCGAACTGGTGAGAACAATGCTCCCATCCACGCCCTGCTCGTTGAAGAACTTCGCAGCTTCGTCCACCAGCAGATAATTCGCGGTGACGTTCACCTCCAGCGTCAGCGCCCATTGCGCATCGCTGATGATGCCATCCGGTGAAGACGGAAACAGCGCCGCCGTATTCACCAGAATATCCAGTCCGCCAAAGCGGGCAATCACCTCGCGCAGCGCGGCCTTGATGGCCTCGCGGTCACGTATGTCAATCTTCACCGCAGTCACGGCTTCCTTGCCCGCAATCTTGGCGGCCTCTTCCGCAACCGCCTGAGCGCCGGCGAAGTCGCGATCCGCAACGGCAATGTGAGCGCCACGTTCTGCGGCCAGCAGGACAACCTCCTTGCCTATCCCGCTGCCTCCGCCAACCACCAGCATCACGCGGCGAGAGAGTTCCTTCTCCGGCGGCTGGCGGCGGATCTTGGCCTCTTCCAGCGCCCAGTACTCGATGCGAAACGCCTCCGACTCTGGCAGTGCTACATAGTTCGTGTGGACCTTGAATTCATTCGTCGCGGCAGCCGGGCCAGCTTGTGGCAACTCCGCCGGGGTTTTGCCGCCAAAGCCCAGTGCGCTCGCGCCCTCCATCACATGGATGGCGTTCACATAGAACTCTCCCGTTATACGCGACTCCGTCTTGTTCTTACCGAAGCTGAACATGCCGAGGCCCGGCACCAGCACCACTGTCGGGTTCTGGTCGCGCATGCCGGGTGATTCCGGCAGGGCCTGCTGATTGTAATAACGAGCATAGTCAGCACGATATTTTTCCAGCGCAGCTGCGATGTTCTTCTTCAGGCCATCGATACCCGTGGCTGCATCCCAGCCCACATACAACGGACGAATCTTGGTTCGGATGAAATGGTCAGGGCAGCTTGTGCCGAGATAGGCCAGCTTCTCAGCGTCGTGCGAGCCGACAAACCGCAACACCTCGGGAAGATCAGTGAATGTACCCAGCAGCCGCTGCTTTGCGGACACCTGACCACGCAGGTAAGGCATAATCTCACCCGCGATTTTCTCCCGATCCTCATGAGCCGCAATGCGCGCTCCGCCAAACACCTTGTCGCCAAGCTTCTCACTATGCGCGGCGACGAACTGGCCAAGATGGTCGATCACAGCAAGGGTGTTCAGGTAGCTCTCGCGCTGCGTCTGGCCCCAGGTGAACAGGCCGTGGCCGCCCAGCACAACACCGTCACAACCCGGATTGTCCTGCACCACCTTGCGCAGCATCATACCCAGCTCAAAGCCTGGCCGCTGCCAAGGAAGCCACACCAGCTTGTGGCCAAACTCAGCGTTGAATTCTTCCATTTTCTCAATACCATTGGCCGAAGCTGCAAGAGCTATCCCCCAGTCAGGATGCAGGTGGTCCACATGCGGGAACGGAAGATAGCCGTGCAGGGGTGTGTCAATAGAGGCTGCCACGGGATTGTTGCCGAAGGTGCAGAGCGGATATTTGGCCACCATCTCATCTTCGTTGGCTACGCCGCGGTAGCTCGCCTCCAGGGCCAGCAGCTTGTCCAGGTAGAGCGTGGCGAAGCCAGAGCGCTTGATGCTGCCAAGGTCGCCGCCCGAACCCTTCACCCAAAGGATGGTCTTATCCTGGCCGTCCAGCGGATCTTTCTCTACCAGCTTGGAGCTGGTATTGCCACCACCGAAATTGGTGATGCGAAGGTCAGAACCGAGCAGGTTGCTGCGGTAGCGCAGCAGCTCAGGCCCATCGAGTTTGCTCGCGACCGCATCATCCCAACGGTCCTGCAGATAGCGAAGTTCCACTTGCTTTGTCATGTATGCACCAAGTCCCGTCTCCGCCGTGCGGCCGCGCATGCTTGTCTGTTTCCACGCCCGTCCAGCGTCAAATAGTTTAGCGTTCAAATGCAATTGCCAGTTTGCGGCGCGTCAGGGCGCGCTACTTCCACCCCAAGCATCATGCCATGCCGGAGTGCAATAGGACAACTATTTCAAATAGGGATTTCGCAAGTAGAAATCACTGCCACCGAAACACAGGCTAGTCATGCCTGTCTGCCAGTACTGAAGGCGTGATCATCTTGTGCTCAATATAGTTGTACGGAGGCAGTGGCTGACCACGCAGAATGGCCAGGCCAAGATTGATCAGGCTGGGGCCATAATTCATAGCCTCATGAGAAACAGACCCAATGACCGGCCCGTCAACAGCGCGCATCTCCTGCAACATCTCTGGGATGCAGTCCTGCCCCACAATGGCCACATGCTTCGCCCGCCTCAGGTCGCGGACAGCCTTCAGTGCACCCAGAGCGCTGGTGTCAGTGACGGCTGCGATAAGGATGCGCTTGTCTTTCGGATGGCGCTGCAGAAAATCAGTGAGGAACTTGTTGCTCTTCTCTCGCATGCCGCGACCGTCGAATCGCACGAAGGTCTGACTCGGAGTT
>VFSW01015290.1_pt1 | contig 10556 bp, 8 predicted proteins | sample 5358111 | NCBI WGS metagenome assembly VFSW01 (sample SAMN11554181, study PRJNA540505) | mine drainage metagenome | isolation source: sediment from site ElyBrook_90M | place: USA: Ely Copper Mine, Vershire, VT | collected 2017
AGAGCGCCCACGTGACAACCGTAAGAACCAGGAAATAGGGAGAGGAGTCAAATCTCATGGTTCGCCAATAGGTTTTATCTTGGCGGGTGAAGATGCCGTTGTCCTGGGCCAGCAGAAGAAGGGCAAGCATCATCAGCCAGCTTCGTGCCCTGCGAAGCAGGCGCACGTCGTCAACGGCTTCGGCTCCTGCCGGCAGTTCCAGGGTATACGGCTGCTGGATGACATCTCCGTATGCGGTGTTCATCTGAACCTCTCCGCGTGCCACCGTTCGCAGCGGGTCCGGCAATAGTGGCGTTCAGGGCTCTGTGCGAGAGTCTTCCCGCACCGCGCATGCGAAGCGTCGACAATTGCCGCACAAGATTTTTGTGCAGCCATGGGCACAAGCGCGCATCGTTCAAGCCTGTCGCACTGGGTCTTGCCGGACGCAAATGAGCTCATTCGCAAGGCCCTATGCCGCCCCTGTGCCGCGAACCACGGTTGGAACCGTTCTTAGCAGGATCTTCATATCCAGCCAGAGAGACCACTCGTCAATGTATTGCAGGTCGAGCTCCATCCACTGCTTGAACGGGATTCCGTTTCTTCCGTTCACCTGCCATAGACAGGTAATCCCAGGCTTGACACTGAACCTGCGGCGCTGCCAGTCCTCGCAGAATCCCTCATAATCTCGGACGGGAAGCGGCCGGGGGCCCACCAGGCTCATGTCGCCCTTGAGGACGTTGATCAGCTGCGGCAGCTCATCGATGCTGGTGCGCCGGAGGAATCGCCCGATGGGCGTGATTCGCGGATCGTTTTTGATCTTGAAGGCCGGGCCATCCACTTCGTTCTTTGTCTCCAGTGCGGCGATCAGCCGCTCCGCGTCGGGAACCATGGTGCGAAACTTAATGATCTTGAACCGCCTCTTGTTCAACCCGACGCGCTGTTGCAAGAAGAAGACATCCCCAGCGGAGGTGAGCTTGATTGCGATCGCTACTACGACGAGAAAGGGAGCGAACAGCAGAAGCAGCACGGCGGAAAAGAGAATATCCAAAGCCCGCTTCGCCACCAGGGGCCAACCTTCCCCGGCCCCGGTGCGCGTTGCGATGTAGTGGCTGCCATCTACATCCTCCTGGCGCCACATCGCGTTGCTTAGACCGAGAGAGTCGGAGTTCAGGCGAACAATGATCCCGTGATCGGCAAAGAGGCGAGCAAACTCGGACCAAAGCCGATAAAGCGAACCGAATGGCAGGTACACGACCGCCTCATCGACGACGTTGCGGCGCAGAAATTCCGCCAGGCCGTCGAAGTCAGAGACCACCCGGAATCCGCTTTCCTTAAACATCGCCATTCCATGCCAGTCGTCATCCACAAAACCGGCCAGGCGATAGCCGCTCTCTGGGTTTGACTGCAGCTCCCGCGCAAACTCCACTGCGCGCGTGTTGGTTCCCAGAATTAGGATGTAGCGCAAATTTCGGCCGTGCGCGCGGACACGCTCCAATCCGGCTCTTAAGACGAAACGCGACGTCGCAACGATCGCTGCCGTGAGAATCCAAAGGGTGACTAGAAATTGAGGTGTGAACATCCTGATGGAATAAAGAAGACCGAATACAAGTAAGCAGGCGGTAGATAGGGTGACAGCTTTCACAACGTCTGCAACCTCAGAGCGTTTGGAGGAAAGCCTCTGCGAATGATAGAGCCCAAACATCTGGAAGATGACGTGACAAAGGATTAAGGCGAACATGAAGATAAGGAAGTTGATCGTTCTGGTCCTCATGGAAAGGAACGCAAGCAGCGTTAGCTTGTGGTCCGCGTGAACGATGACTGCAGTTGAAAGTCCGAAAGATGCAACGATCAGGCAGAGGTCGAGAACCTTAAAGAGATTGATCGGAAGACGATGACGATGATAGGTCATAGATCCCTCCAAATTGCGGGTTGTGGCGGCTCAGCAAGGGCAGGGCGTGAAGAAGGAGTGGTATGAAAAGGGCGGCGCGGAAAGCAGATGGATATTCACCAATGGGAGCTGGTTCGGTGCCAAATTGAGTCGGGACGGCGACCGCGAATTGATGCGTGCAGAATCTGGGCATCACTGCCGGGAGGCAGATGGAACCGGCAAGAGACAGCGTCACAGTCTCTTGTAAAGTGGCTCCGGTATGGGATACGTCCGCTTGTTGAGGACCGCACCCAGAATCGACACGTTGGAAGAGCGCAGCGTGGAAGTGGCCAACTGCGCCGACTCGCGCCGCGTCGATCCAGCCGCTAGAACAAGAACGACACCGTCGGCAAGCTGGCCGACCGCCAATGCATCTGGATAGCGAGTCACAGGCGGTACATCGATAATGACGAAGTCGAACTCGGTTCTGAGCTCGCCAATCCTCTCCTTCGTGCGCGCCGATGTAATGAGGGCGGCTGAATCCGCATTGAGCGCGCCGGAGGAGATGAGCCAGACTTTCTCGTGCATCACAGGCTTGGCAAATGAGCGGATCGGCCCCACTCGCGTGAGTGCATCTGCAAGTCCGAAGTGGTTTGTCGTGTTGAACAGATTTGGCAAACCGGGGGACCGGAAGTTCGCTTCGACGATACAGACAGGCCCGGGGGTATTCCTGGCCAAAGTCTCCGCCACAGCGGCGCAAATCCCGCTGCAGCCCGTACGGTGTTCAATTCCGGCAAAAACAACTACGCGAGGCGGTTCTTGATTCGGCAGCAAAAAGATCCTTTGGACGAGTCCGAGCGCCTCCCGATCAAGCCCGTCTACGCCTCCGCGCGAACGCATGACTCCGTCCGCCCCAATCTCGCGCGGCCGTTTCGCATCCGGGTCATCGGACTGCCGTTCAAAGCTCGGTTCACGGGCTTGAATCTGCATCTGCATCAATTCGAAGTGTCTGCTCACGGGCGTGCAGCCTCCTCACCTGAGTTGTACGCATTCTGTTTGGCAGGCATTACCGATACCGCCGGCTCCTCGTGCAACGGGAGCCGCAAGACTGTTCCATACCGAAGATGGTTGGGATTCCTGAGCCGGGGATTCAACAATTTCAGTTCCGCCATCTGGCGTGCGGTGCACGAACCATATGTCGCCATGCAAATGGAAAAGAAACTCGATCCGGGCTGAACAACTATTCGCCCCGGTCGTGCGAGTGGCCCTGGAGTTTCCGCGGTAGGGCTGGGCTTCACGGCCTCGGCCTGTTGGGCTTGAGGCTGCGGCGAAAGCGCGGGCGGTAACACCGACGGCTCGGATCGTGCGCCACTGGCCAGCACCGCAGCGCGCGGATTGTCGTCGATCGATGCGCCCGAGAGAGCGAACATGACCAGGCAAGCGGCGACGGTCTCGAATGCTCGAATACCAACTCGACGCCTCGCAGTCGCCACCTTCGCTTCCAGGGCGGGCGCCGGGGCGGTGCCGCTGCCATGCGGCAAAGCAGTCAGCGTGTCGAGATCGAGATCGGTAATTACTTCGCGGACCACGCCAGCATCAATCGTCTTTTGCTTAAGGGCGCAAGCGACCGACAGTGCGTTGAAGCAGAGGTTATTGATATTGCGCGGTATTCCCTGGCTGTGGCTGGCGATCAGATCGAGCGCAGCCGAGGTAAAGAGTGGTCCTGGCGCGTCACGGCCTGCGACGCGGATCCGGTGCTCAATGTACTGCGCGACTTCATCCCGAGAAAGTGGCTGCAACTGGGCGATGATTGAGACCCTTTGCCGAAGCTGCAACAGCCCTGGCGTCGAAAGGTGCCGGGCGAGCTGCGGCTGGCCTGACAGAATAATCTGAATCGGCGTGCCCTGTGCTGCTCCAAGATTCGAAAGCATGCGAGTATACTCGAGCAACGCCCGATCAAGAGTCTGAGCCTCGTCGAGAACGATCACAACCCGCTTATTGTCGTTGGCCTGGCTGCGCAGTAGATCACTGATGCGGGTCTGCAGATCGAAGAAACCACCCTGCGTGTCTTGTGCTCCAAGGCCAACCAGAACCGCGCGCAGGAGGTCCAGCGGCGTCCGGATCGCCTGGAGGGGAAGAACCGTGGTGTAATTGTTCCGAATATGGCTTAACGTCTGGAGTAGAAGCGTCGTCTTCCCCATTCCAGGGACGCCAATCAGCGCAACGAATCCGCGCCCTGTCTCCACCGCATACAAGACCGATGCCAGCGCTTCGCGGTGCGTCTGGCTCTCAAACGAGTAGCGCGGATCGGGCGTTGTGCCGAACGGTTGATCGCGCAGTCCAAAATGCTCCAGTACCATGGAAGCTCCTTAGGCTGTCTTCCTCTTGGGCATCGCAATGACAATTGGAATCCCCAGCGTGTCGACAACCTGCGCGGGGGTCTTGAAGGTCGGGTCCAGATAATCCACAAAGTAGGCTGCACCAATCCCAAGCAGCACCGCTGCGGCGAAAATGATGAGTGCAACCATCGGCCAGCTGAGCGTTGGCAGCACGGGTATCGCCGGTGGAACCGCGATGGCGACGTTGGATATTCTCGTAATGTCGAGTGCATTCGACGTGCGTTCCTGCTCCCGCTTGGCTAAATAGAGGAGGTAGTTGCTTTCGGCTGCCTTTGCCTCACGCTGAAGATCCTGCATGGAAAGAGATAGGCCGTCCAGCTTCACCATCTCCGCCTGCATCTTCTTAACGCTGTTCTGCGTGGCTGTCACGGCAGCGTGCTGCGCCGAGAGGTCAGCTTCAGACCTGGCCACGTCCTCGCGCAGAAGCTCGTAGGTAGGATCGCGGTCTGTCGTTTCGCTGACATACCGCTTGGCCTCAGCTTGCGCAACGGCGCGCTTGTCATCGGCGATCTCCTGGTCGGCCTCCTGGACGAGCGGATACTTGTCGTCATACTTCAAGGCAAGCTGCGTCCGCTTTGTCTCCGCTGCGAGCAGAGCCGTATTGAGATCGTCGATCAATTTGTCGTTGTATGCGGCAGCCTGCAGAGTGGTTGACCGGCGGGGCGTTGCCCGCATCTGCTGCTCGTCGTCGCGAATTCTCTCCTGGTCGGCAGCGGCCGTTTGCTCTGCGGTATGAAGGAGGCCGATCGTGGAAGCGATCTGCGCGGCCAGATTCGTCTTCTGCTCGTCAGGGTCCGCGATCGCATTCTGCTGCACGAAGGCGCGCATTTTATCTTCGGCCCGCTGCAACTCGTTGTGGTATTCATCGGTTTCGCCGGCGAAGAACTCAAATGAGCCCGATGGCCGATGCACTGAAACATGCTTCGTCATGTAGTTATCGCCAAGCGACTTCAGAACCTTGTAAGAAAGCTGAGGGTCGGGTGACGAATAGGTAACCTGGATCACGTTCGAGGTCTTGATCGCGTCGATCTTGAGTGCCTTTGCCAGCCTCTTGACGGCGCGCGCAATATGATCCTCCCTGGTTTGTCCAGGCATCAGGAAGTCCACCATGGAAAAGCCGTGCGGCTTTTCCAGCCCGTTCGCCAGGACCACCTGCTCCAGGACATCGCGGCTGCGAAGCAATTCAACCTCCGAATTGATCTCCTCCTGCGTCACAGGATTGTCCGACGTGATCAATTGGGTAGTTGCCCCAGTCGATACGAGAGGGTCGACTCGCTCGCGATTCACCAAGATCGCCATCCGCGAGGTATAGGAAGGGCCAAGGAGAAAAGATAACCCCGCACCGGCTATGGCGATGATGGCGAAGACCGCGAAGAAGACCCCCTTACGCCGAAAGAACGGTGCGACCATATCCCGCATGGACAAATCGTCTAATCCGATTCCGACCGGCACCTGAAGATTTGTGTCTCTCATTGGATTGTGTACCCCTCCTGCATGAATGTTCCCGCGTTTATTGAATAGGGCACGTACTTGCGGAAGTTGGCGATGAACTTCTCGGGCACAAAGACCATATCGCCAGGCTTCATGACCGGATCTTCGTTCGCATGTTTCCCGTTAAGAACCTGCTTCAGGTTGAGCTTCTCAACCTCGAAGACATCATTCGGTGTCTTTCTGAAGAGAAAGACCTGCGTCTTGGCCGTAGGCTGCAGTCCCCCGGCGATGGCAATGGCTTCAGCAACCGTTGTCTCGGCTCGCAACTCATATTGCCCTGGCTTGCCCACCTGGCCAGTGACCGTGAAAAGCGGCTTTTGAAAGTCGATGAGATCGACATCGATGATCGGCTTGTGAAGAATCCCGGTATAAGCTGCCTTCAGCGCATCCACGAGTTCCGGCACCGTCAGTCCCTGGATGTGAACGCTGCCGGCATCCTGCAGATTGATGTAGCCGTCGGGCTGAACCGTGACAGTTTGATTGAGCTCGGGCGACAGTGGAAAGGAAATCCGAAGGACATCCTGCCGCTGAATGACGTAACGCGGATACCGCTGCTGAAGCTGTGGATCGGACGGCGAGGCGGTACGCGTGTCTGCCGGGACCGAGGGGGACGAGGTTCGGAGAACGGTTCCCGCCTGGCCCTGGAGTTGGAGTGCGGCAAGCACGATGAGAGCACAGCAAAATATTTTCCAGTAGGGGAACGATTTTCGGTTCATTCAATACCTCGATTTGTCGAAGCGCGGACGACCCATGGATCTGTCTGCACTCAGGCTAAGAGCCGTTGTTCATCATGCCTCTTTGAGCCGGAAGCCGACACCACATCCCGGCGTGCTACCGTGACGCACACCGACCGCTGAATGATGTCTACGTCGATGACCAGCGTGGATTGCGATCCGAAGCGCAAGATCGTACCTTCGATACCCGCCAGCGGGCCGCGCACAACGATCACTCGATCCCCGGCTTCGAAAGACTGATGCAGGCAGCTTCTGGCCTCGACGGCAACTAACTTGCGTATCTTTTGAATCTCCTGCGCGGGAACCGGAAGAGGGCCCGCTTGGTTGCCAACGATGCCCACGACTCCGTGCGCCCGTCGAATCCGGATTATGTCAGCGTCGATCAAACTTAATTGGACAAACAGGTATCCTGGGAAAAGCGGAAGGTCGAGCACCTTTCTCCGATCGCTCCACGCACGCTCATCCTTCGTGACCGGCAGAAAAATGTCGGTCCCCATGCCTTGCAACACGGTCGCCGCGACTTTCTCATGGCGAGAACGGATGCGAAGCGCAAACCATTGACGTTCGTCCGCAGCGGCGCTGAGGAGGCTGTCCATTGGCATATGCTGGCCGCTCCTTTTGCTCTTCGACAGCGGAACATAGCTTCGCCCTTTCGGTCCCATGACCGTTCCGCCGCAGGTAAGCTCAGTTGATCAACGCAATCAGGAAAGACGATTCCACAGGGACCAGTGGCACAGACAGACAAATCAGCGAAGGAGCGGTTCAGCTCCGAGCTTGATGTTGTTTCGTGTCCATTGCGTAAGAGCGTATGTATTGTCTGCCGATTCCGGCCGCTCTCACCGGACGTCAGTCCACTTCATCGCGATGACCCGATAACGGGCCGGCAGCGGGTGGAATACACCCGAGGTGTCAGACAGATTGAGTTGGGAACTCGTGTGTGCTTCGTCATAAGTCCTCGGTATCCTCTTGTGTGCCTGAAGGCGCAATGGCACCGATCCTGTTGAACGTCAGCTATTGCTGCTGCCCGCTTATCAGTGGACCTTGCTCTATCTGAATATGCGGTTCGACTGCTCGTGCTCCCCAGCGAAAGCTGGACCGAGCGTCTTGATAAGGCAGCGTACCCCGGATCATAGAGCGATCCAAGACCCCGAAAGTGCGGAGAAGCCTGAGACTTGGGTGCGATGTGCGAGGACGAAATACTCAAATGTGCGTCTTGTAAACGCCACAGATGTACTCACCGATGATGAGAAGCAATGGGGGGAATCATAGGGAAGAAAGTACGCAGAGCGGAGAATTTGGTTGCGGAAATTTCTGGTTCGTGTAAAGTGAAGGGTACAACGGCGGCGCAGCGGTCCCGATGCAAGTTTGGGAAGTAGTAAGCTAAGAGCGATCACGAAGCGGCGCCAATCGGCCCTGTTGCAGCTTTCCCCAGAGCTAGACGAATGGGCATCTCACCTTTCGTTGCGCCTAGTCAAGATTTAGGCAGTCACCTCGCCGTATCAGAGCTGTAGCCCTATTCACAACAAGGGAGGCTGTCATTTGGAGATTGATTCCAAGAGCCTGCGAACCGTTGCGTTGCCGGCGCATCGAGGAAGACGCCTGGTGATGTCGGCATCGAACAAGATTGAGAAGAGATGGAGCGAAGATCGTGAGCACGCAAGGCCATTCCGCATCTTGATTGCGGATCGCGATTCCATGAGCAGCGACCTGCTGGCGAATGCGCTTACCGGCGGAATGGAGTGCCTCGCCTCCGCGATCCCTTCCAACGATTTGATACAGGCGATTGCCGCGGAAGAAGCGGATATGGTGGTCGTCGGAGCCGAAATCAATCACAAGGGCCTGAATGGATTGGATCTGGTTGAGGCGATCAACCGGGCGCATCCCGATCTGGCAATCGTTGTGCTGCTGAATCGCTCGACGCATGAGTCCGTCGTGAGCGCTTTCCGTTGCGGCGCGCACGGTGTCTTCGTACGCGAGCGCCCAGTGAAGGAATTCCTGGAAAGTGTCGAGCACGTGCGCAGAGGGTTCATCTGGGCAGGCGGAGCCGAAGCGCAGTATCTTCTCGATGCGTTCAGAAGCATCCCCGTCTCCAACTTTTCCCGTATCGACGAGCTTCCAGCACTCACGGCGCGCGAAAAGGAAGTGATCCGCTCCGCCGCCCGAGGCAAAACAAACAAGGCAATCGCGGCCGAGCTCGGGCTGAGCGTGCATACAGTGAAGAACTATCTGTTTCGCGCGTTTGACAAATTGGGCGTTTCAAACCGCATGGAACTTCTTTTCTCATTGACCCTGCGCCGCCTCGATCTTGACGGATCGGCCGGCGAGCCGCATCGTGCGGCACTCGACGAGAACCCATAAAAAGGGCTAAGCAGTCTTGGACACCGTCATCGGCGACCGAAGCGCGGAGGTGTTCTTCCTTGTGCACCTTGCCAAAGGGACGCTCAGTGGTCGCATGGACGAGGCAGAAGCGTTGAGTTTGGAAGCGAATTACCCGTTTGTCGCGGCGAGCAAGGAAATCCGGTGACTGGGCTTGGTCGGTCGCCAATCGTCTTGATGATCGTGGTTAAACTGTACCGTCCCAAACTCTCCAATGCCGGTGACTCGCCCGTAGTTCGGATATGATTGTGGGCTTGGCCGAAGCGTTTGCAATTCGGCTTCCTGCGAAGCTGTTCTTTGTAACCCGACCATCCAGAGAACCCTTTGAATTGGGAATGCCCTTCTGCCCTCCATCAGTCCCTGTATGCGATATCCAATGTTCTGAGACCATGGCATCCATATCCCAGGCGGAGAAAGATTTCTGATTGCCTCCCTGCGGTTCGACGCAGATCACCACACTCGCATTGCCCATTTCTCCACGACCATCGGCGCGCGCACAGGCGAATGCTGCGGGCAAGTTGGCAAGCACAACAGCCTTTATCTTTCCGTGCCTGGCCGTTCGGGCCGCGCGACGGAGCTCTGGGCCTTTGAAGCCCGAGATCGACGTGGAAAAATTGGCGTGACAGAATTTCGCAGGGCATCAAGGATGTGTGGGAAGAATGCGTGCAAATGATGTGTAGGAACGGCACCACGGAGACCGCATGCGACTGCCTGAGCGAAGTGTCGAGTGGACGCAGGTTACGCAATGGGAGGGCGGGCAGGTTTCTTCCCTCCAGGATTCCCTCGCTGCCGAAGAGCCCCTAGAAATCCGCATCCGTGGCGCCTTCTCCATCGTCACAATGCGCACCCCAGGCCACGATTCCGAACTGGCCGCCGGATTCCTGCTGACCGATGGGATCATCGAGTCGCTCGAGCAGATCGCCGATCTTTCCATCGTGTCAAAGCAAAACGGCGTCAATACAAATGCGGTCGAAGTGACGTTGATCCATGTGCCATCGGACCTTTTGGGCTCGCAGCGCGCCTCCTTCTCCGCATCCGGCTGTGGCATCTGCGGCAAAACATCCATCCAGGCCATCCGTCTACGCGGGCTGAAGGCGCCTAATCCGGACTTCCGCTTTGATGGCGAAACCCTGTGCCGCCTGCCGGGGGTCCTTCAGAGACAACAGGCCGTGTTCAGCCGGACAGGCGGCCTGCATGCCGCAGCCCTGTTTGATGCCCACGGCAAACTCATCGTTGTGCGCGAAGACATTGGCCGTCACAATGCCGTGGATAAAGTCGTCGGCTGGGCACTCCTCAATCGCTGCCTGCCCCTTGCAGAGCATGTCCTGCTGGTCAGCGGCAGAGGCGGATTTGAGATCGTGCAGAAAGCTATCGCCGCGGGACTTCCCGTTCTCGCCTCGGTTTCTGCGCCTTCCAGCCTGGCTGTAAAGCTGGCGCGCGAGCTGGGCATCACACTGGCTGGCTTCCTTCGCGGCCGCCGCTTCGTCATTTACTCAGGCGAGTTTCGCTGCCTGCCCGGTGACGGATAGCATCGGCTGTTCATGTGCCGATCGATGCATCGTGCTTAGGCAGAAAAGGTACCGACGAGAATCAATCCGTGGAGACAGTCATGGCAATCACCATTGACGGAAACCAGCAGACGTTCACGCCAGGCGAACGTCTGATCGACCTGATCAATCGCTGCAAGATCGACCTCCCGCAAGTGTGCTA
>VFSW01015291.1_pt1 | contig 10556 bp, 19 predicted proteins | sample 5358111 | NCBI WGS metagenome assembly VFSW01 (sample SAMN11554181, study PRJNA540505) | mine drainage metagenome | isolation source: sediment from site ElyBrook_90M | place: USA: Ely Copper Mine, Vershire, VT | collected 2017
CCGGTCGGGCCGTTGCCGGTGCTCTCCTCGATGATCTCCGTGCCAGGACCATCCGGAACGGTCTGCATGACACCGGCCTTGTGGCCGCGGGCGTTGGAAGAGAAGGCGGTCTCTGACCAGTGCAGCATCTGGATCGTCTGGCTTCGGCCGGTCGCTTTCGTAGCTGCCGTGCCCACTGTGTAGCCGCTGTCCAGATAGTCGAAATACAGCTCTTTGGCGTTGGACGCGCCAGCATGCGGCGCCAGCGGATTGTGGTCCTGAAACCGCGTCACCATCTCGAACAGGTTGTCGGTCGCAGGCTGGTCGTGCGTCAGGATGAACGTCCGCAGGCCAGTCCGCATGCTGGTGCGGTGGTAAAACCTGGCCGCGATGTAGGTGCTGACCGTCGTTTGACGCCCCTTCCCGATGACCGCCCGCACGCGACCAGTGCGCCTCTTCTGTGCCTCCAGCCTCTCATGAAGGTGCTGCTGCACCCGGTTGAACACCAGCGGCACGATCTTGCCGTCCTTGTCGCGGATTTTCAGGCACTCGGCACTGAATCTGACGAGATCGCCGCGCGCCCGCCTCAGACCGGCAAGCAGCCGCTCCTCGCCGGTCGGCTCACTCTTCTGGCTCTGCGGCGAGGCGGCCAAGGAGTGCCTCCAATGTCGGTTTGTCTGCGCTGTGCTCGACGGCGCGGCGCTTCGGGGCGACGTATTGCGCCAGTTCAGAGAACATCCGACCGCGGATATCGAGGGGGTTCTTCTTGTCCATGGCGATGCGGGCCATGCCAAGAAGCGGGTCGCAGCCGAGCTTGGCAAGTTTCTCAGCTATGTCGGCGGTCGCTTTGTTGGGGGTTCCCTTCGCGCGGCCGCCGCGGCGTTCTCCTGGCTTCGCACCAGCCGGCATTCACTACCCGATACTACAATGGCCCAGGCGTCAGTCCTGCCGGCGGGACTCGTTGCCGCTGCCGAGCCAGCCACGAGGCGGATCGCGGTCGAGGGTGTGGGGATCGGCCGGCGCGCTGTCCTCGATCGGCATCTTGACATTGCCGGGGCGGGAGCCGGAGCCGACGCTGGTGTTCTGCTGGGCGCTGGACTGCGTCGGGGCCTTGACGGAGCCTTTTGTGGGCGATCCGAGAGCAGAGGCCATGGTGGTGCTCCTTCTGGGTGGGTGACGCGAGACTACCCGCTGATCTGGCGCCACGTCAACCATTGGTGTGCTGGCGATGTTTCCCGTGGAACCAAGCGCCTAACGCATAGCTGGGTTGCTCTGTGTAGAAAGCGCGCGCGGTCGCCAGGTCATCGCGCGATGCCGTGCCTAGTGCCGGCCCGGTTGGAAACGCGGTGGTGAACCGCGAAAACGTTAGCGATAGCGTCGCCAACCTCCAGGCATCGCCCGCCTCGCTATCAAGGCGGGACACCCGCCTCGAACGGTCTTGCAAAGGGATGCCGGCGCTTGGTAAAGCGTCACCGTCTTCGCCGCCCAGCGTGACAGTCAACGCCCCCGTGATACCGCCCCACCGCCGCCGGGCGGCGCGCCACAAGAGGGCTAGGGACAGCGCGCCGGCCCAGGACCCGAGAAGGAAGACGCCGGCCGTGTTCATCGGCCGTGGCCGACGATGGTGGTCACGCTGCCCTCACGATTTCGTGATAATCATTCCGCATTTTGCGGTTGACGGCATTCCGCAGATTGCGTATTGTCCCGTCATCGCCGAGGGCATGGACCCCGGCAAATCGAGGAGACACCCGATGACCCAGATGACCGAGCGCCAATACGACCTGATCCACAACGAGGGCGCCGAAGGCTACAACCCCATCCGTGCAGCCCGCGAACAAGCCGAGTTTGAGACCGCCCGCGCCGCGCCAGTCACCGTTGGCGACATGCTGCATCGGCTGGACATCCTGACCAACACTACCGATCCGACCACGATCGCTGAGCGCGCGGATCGCGTTGCTGCCCTGGAGGCTCAGATCGCCACTCTCCGCGCGCACGCTGAGGCTGAGTTTGTGGCGGCGTGGCCGGTTGCCCTGACAATCGAGCGCCGGGCGGCCTGGAATGCGTGGGCAAAAAACCACACCAACATCACTCCAGTTGATCGGGCCGCGCACGAGCGCGAAATCGGATATTCGATGGCCGATTTGCGTCGCGCCATCGCGCTGCACACCTTGGCTGGCAAGTGAGGATATGCGGATATGCCAAACACAATCCCGCTGATCAGCGACTCCGAAGGTCTGATCACGATTTACGGTCTGCTCCCTGACGGTGATAGCGGCGCAAGGCAGCGCGGGCACCGCGTTGTCGAGATCGTCGCGGGCCGCCTCTACGACGCGACCTATGGCGATCCGATCAGCCTGGCGCGCTCGTCCCACCCGATCATGGGCTGGACGTGGTTGGACTCCGACCAAGCCTACTCGCTCGGCATGGGGGCATGGGATATGATAGTGCCACAGGGCGTCATCGATGGCCTGCTCGCCCGCGGCCTTATGCAACCCGTCATATGACCCCCACCGAGCGCCGCACCGCGCTGCAAACGATCGGCTGGTCCCAACGAGGGCTGGCCGATCGGCTCGGCTGGGACGAGGGCACCGTGCGCCGCTGGATGCGCGTCGGTGGTGATGCGCCAGCGGGGGTAGACGACTGGCTGGCCGAGCTGGCGCGCTGCCACACAGCCAACCCAGCACCGCAGCGAGCGCGCGACTGATCCTGCCTGCGGTCATGCTGCGGCGCCTGGGCGCTGCTGGGCGAGACGATCGGCGGCGACGGCGGTCATGTGTCCCTCCACCACTGCTCGGCCTGCCCGATTGTCTGGTAACGGCCGGTCTGGTCGTCGTACTCGAGGTCAGCCACATCGCCTCGCCGCGCCCAGCGACGGAACCGGGCCTTCCAGACGCTGATCTGCGCCATGCCAGGAGTCGCGCTATGAACCGTGAGTCCGAGGTCGGCCTTGTTGAACCAGTGGGCCGAGCTGGAGATGTCGTAAGGACCGGGCGCTCCTCGCTTCTCCCCGGGTTTCAGCGGCACCGGCTTTGCGGGATGCGCGATCACCCACACGTTGCAGCCGTGGCGAAGCGCAAACGCCTTCAACCGCTGGAGCGACCGGCCGATATACTCGGTTTCCGTCATGTCGCCGCGGTTGTGCTCGACCTCGTTCCAGGGGTCGATCAGCGCATCGGTGACGCCATCCCGAAGAACGGCCATCCGCGCATGCTCCAGCCACCAATCGAGCGTCGGCGACTGATCCTCGGCGTCGCAGACCATCATCACGACGCGATCGGTTAACCATGCCTCGGCGTGCATCACGTCTTCGACCGACATGCGCTCGCGGCCTGATACCGGCCAGAATGGCTTGCCGGACACCACCTCGGCGCACGCCGCAATGAATTGCTCCCACGGCTGCATTTCCGGGGAGAAACAGCACCACCGTCGTCCGGCTTCCTTGGCCGTGTGCACCATCACGAACCGCGCCCAGGCCGTCTTGCCGCTGCTGGGGTAGCCCGTGACGATGATCAGCCGCCCGTCGGCGGGCAGCTTGAGGATCGCGTCGGTTGCTGCGGCGCCCGTGGTCATCGTCGGCGGCGGCGGCCGGGCACGCAGGGCGAGAAGCGCGCCGCCGTAGGTGCTGCGTAGCCCCTCGATTGGGTAAGGCCGCGCCTCTCCCAGGCAACCGGTTACTGCGTCAGGACCGTGCTCGATCAGGGTGTCGCCCGCGTCCTTGCATCCCTGCGGCCATTCCACGATGCGGCAGCGGTGGCGGCCGAGACGGCGTGCGAGCTCGTCCCGGAGCGCCACACCGGGCTTGTCCATGTCGCCCGCGAGAATGATCCGCTTTGCCTTGGTCAGCACATCGGCATGGGTTTTCAGTGCTGCGAATCGCTTGTCGTCGTCGCGGAAGGTTGCTTCGGCAGGAGCACCATCCTTGAGCGTAACCGCGTGGTGGACGCCGCATTCCCAAAGCGCGACCACATCCATCTCGCCCTCAACCCAGACAATCTCGTCCGGCGCATCGCCGAGGGCGTCCACGTTGTAGAGCGTTGGCAGGGCGTCGGCCTCCTGCATCATCGGGTTTTTCTGCGGATGCGGGCGGTACTTTCGGTTAGCGACTTCGCCGTTCCAGCGGTAGGGGAACACGATCGCGTTGGCCTCGCCGAGATCACCGAAGCGACGGCGGGTCGCGTAGATGCCAAGGTCGTACAGCGTCTTGGCGCCGATGCGGCGGTCGGCGAACGCGGCGTAGAGCCACTCCGGGCGGTTGGCCTGCTGCTCAGTGGTGTGGGATGCCGGCCGCTGAATTGGGCGGTCTGAATGTAGGCCGCGGCCGGAACCGACGCGAGAACCGCCGCGCCAGTTGCAGCTTCCTCGATGACACATCCAGGTTATCCCGTCGCCGTCTGCATCGACTGTGACGGATAGGCTGACCTCCCGTGTCGTGCCGCCGTTGCAGCGAGGACAGCGCCCGTGCTCGGTATGCCCAGGCTCGTGCCGCTTCAGGCGCAGCCCGGCGTCGGCGAGAAGGTCGGAAAGCGTGCTGGCGGTTTCCATGGCTAGTAATTGTTCCAATTGTCAACGGGCGCATCGAGCAGATTTCGTTCCGCCAATGGCAACGCGGCCTTTGCCAGCCACGCCTTCGGGTCAACCGGTTTTAGGCTTTCCGCCTCACGAACCGCCCCATAGACGCGGGCGCAATCGTCGTGGGAGGCTTTCAGCAGCTTCCCCAGGAACGCGCGGGCTTGGGCATCGGACGAGCCAATCAGCGCCCGGATGATCGGCAGGCCGTCCCGCCAGAGGGCTTCCCGAATAGTCGGCGCCGCGTCCGGCGCGGCAGACCGTAGGTCTGAATCTTCCTTAGGTGAAGGTGAAGGTGAAGGTGCATTGGCGAAAACATGGCGCTCCATTGGTTCTGTCATCCGTTCGCCATTGACAAAACCATCGTTAGGCAATGGCAAATCAATAGGTGTGCTATCCTTTTGCCATCGCTTTTCAGCTCCCTTTTTCCCTGCCTCTGCTTTGGCTGTGACCGCGGCGGCAGCAGCGCGCAGCTCCTTGTCGATTCGCTTGTGGCGTAGCAGTCGATCCTCGCGAATGAACAGCCGGACAATCCTGGGCCGCATCCCCAGCCATTCTTTCCTACTGTCGCAGCACGCAATGCGCCATAATTCGTCATCGTCATCTGCCAAGGGGCCGCCGGTGCACCAGTAGTGCTTGATCAGCATCAGGTATGCGCCGTGTCCGGCGGCATTCAGATGCCCTGTGTCGCGGACATAATCGCCCCAGTACATTGGCATCCATGTGTCGGGCCGGGCACTCACATCGCGTCCTCCACCGGCTCGAACGATATGCCCCAGGCCCACACGCGCGGCCACTCCGCCCGCATCGCGCCGATCAGCGGATCGGTCGCTGGCACCACGACGTGGCAAACGTGGAAGTCAGCCTGGATCGCCTTGGCGAGCGACTCCAGCGCCTTCGCCTGGCGGACAATTCCATAAACCGTCTCGATCCGCGGCTTGATCTCGAACAGGCTCAACGTGGTGGTCAGGTTGACGGTCAGCGTCTCGGCGGCGTCGGCGTAGGCGACGATCTGGCCGCGACGATATAGCGGAAATTCACCTTCGACCTCGCGGTGAACGATGGCCCCGGCTGGAACGGCGGAGATTGGCCGCGCCCGCAGGAACACGAGGAACGCTTGCTGCATCGCGTCATGCCCGGCGTCACGGCGATACGCAGCATCATGGAATCCCGATGGCGTGATGCGCGAGCCGAACGTCACGACTCCGCCCCCTGCTGCGGGATGCGCCGCGCGATCTCGGCGTTGACGCGAGACAAATGAGGTCGCATCCATTCCGTCGAAAAGAAGTGGAAATCCCCGTCGAGTTCCATCAGGATCAGCGTGCGATCGCGGCAGAGCAGGGCCATAATCAGCTCAGAGTCCTCAGTCATGCCGCTACTCCTTCCTGCTGAGGGAGACGCGCTATTACGGCTGAGTTTATCTGGGCGCGAATCAATGGCTCTAGCGCCGACCGCAGATTCGGCCACGCAACCCAGCCGTGTTCGAGACAATATATCCGGCCTGGAAGACTCGATGCGCAGCAATACTCGTGCGTCGGCTTAGCGCCCGTTGCCCACATCGGCCAGCGGCACGGCACCACAAGACCAGTGGCAGCTTCGGCGGCATGGGCGTGCGGTGTCGGTGCCGGGACCGGCGGCTCCTGGCGCGTGGCGGCATCTGGTGCCGTGGAGATCAGCGGTTTTAGCGTGATCCGTGGCGCGCGTGGCTGCTGCTCATAAGGGCCATGATGGCTGCGCTTGTGGTAGTCGCGTCGCGGGGCGTTCGGATCGCGCGGCGGCAGGATTGGCGAAGGCCTCGGGTCCAGCTTTAGCCGATGGGCCTTCGAGATTATCGAGTTCTTTCCGACGCCAAGTCTTCGGCCAATTTCGGACATGCTCAGCCCCTCGGCGTAAAGTGCCCGAAGCCGGTCAACCATGCCATCCTCAGCCCACGGGCCGTTCGGTAGGTCGCTGCCCTTTCGGATGCTCATCGGCATTACTCCTTCAACGCCGCCGCGCCTGCGTCGGTGCAGCAATATCCGCTCCCGACCAAATTCGAGTCTTCGTCGAACAGCCCGCGGACGTACTTCGCCAGACCCTTGCGAGCGAGCGCGCGGACCGAGCGGCGGGCCTGCGTTTCGGTCAGCCCGGTTCGCTTCGCCACGGTGCGGAAATAGAGGCAGTTCTTCGCCTCGCTGTTGTACCGCGCGGCCAGCACCCTCAGGCAGCGGCGCTCGCGGTCGCTCATCGTGGTCACAGCAACGCCTCCTGCTTCGGCGCCGGCTCCGGCTGGCGGATCAGCAGGTCGCCAACATGTGCGTCATGCGTCGTCGGCATCATATCAGACTCCATCACACCGGTAACGCCACAATGGATTTCGGATCCGCCATACGCAACCGGTTAGCGCGGACCCGTTTTCGTGCCAATCGAACCAATTCCATCCCAAAGGGACCAATCGCCTTCCCGCATCGGTCCGCTTCTTCCCACGCCGAACTCGCTAGCAAGCGCAGTGCTTCTCGCCGCTCTGCCGCTTCAGGACTGTTCTCGGCGGCCCAGATTTCCTCTACCGTCAATGCCGAGGAGTCATACCATTGGCCCAACGTTTCATCGAGCGGCACATTTTGGCAAAGCGCCCTGATCCATGCCGCTTCGGCTTCACACCTATCCGCCCACGCCAGCGCCTCGCGCGCGGTGCATTGCGCGAGCGACTTGCCGTCAAGCAGAAAGGTGTGCAGTCGGTTGATCCGCTTTGCAGCGATCTCTTTAGCGGCCCGTCCCGCGGCTACTGACGCATGGCGCTCGACGGTCTTCCGCACGACTCGGTCAGGATGTCTGTGGTCAAACTCACGGGTGCGGTTGGCCGCGTCAGTTATAGCGGCCCTCAGATGATCGATCTTTCGCCGTGGGATAGCTCCGATGCCCGCAAGCCCCTCGACTAAACCTTCTTCCGCTTCAAGGCGCCCTTCCTCCAGAATCCACCCAAGAAAGCTCGCCTGACTGCCTCGTTGCCAGCTTTCCATAGCAACGAAAACAAGCTCCCTGGCAATGGCCCTGTGAACATGATCGCGCCTGGCGCCCGCCATCGCCGCGCCGGGCCATCGCCGCCACGCTTCGGAGGCCAGACTGACAAGTTTATCCCGCGCGGTCGCAGGGTCCATAATTTCTTCGCTCTTTCCTTCGCGAGCCTGCCGCGCTGAGCCGATGGTCTCCTCGCGGTAGGTCATGCCGCCATCCCGACATGCCCGGTGCCGAGCGGGCGCCCCGCCGCGTATGGCAACTCCTCGATGGTGACGACGGTACGCGTCGTTCCGCCGCGAATGATTTCCTGTTCTGCCACAAGCTCACAGCGATGCGGGGCGTCATCCACGATCAGGCTTAGGCCGAGCGGATTGTGCGGCGACCACGCTTTAAGCAGGTCCAGAAGGCTCTTTGCGGACCCAACTAGGTTATCGTCGTCCAGAAGACGCCTGCCGAACCGAACGACCGTGAGCCGCGCCCGCTCAAACGGCGGTCGGGGATAGTGCGTCGGGCCGCCGATCGCCGCGATCATTTCCAGCTGCAACCGCTTCTGATGCCGCCGCCGCGCTTGCCAATGCTGCCGGTCGCGGACATTCAACGAGGGCAACAGCAACGGCAGCGTGAACGCGATCTCGCGCATCGGCGCGGCTTGCAGGCCGGCCTCGGGCTGCGCGCGGGCGATCATAGCACGATTTCAATGAATGCGTCGGCCCCATGCACCCCCATCAGCAATCCATCACCACCATCAAACTTGAATGGCAGCGGGTCCATGGGGTGGCTCACGTCGACCGCAACCTCAATATTGGGTAATCCGATCAAGATTCGCGCATATCTCAGCGCCGCAGGAAAGGTGCCGATGTTGACCGCTATTTTTGCATCGACGTTGACGTTCCCAGTTCCGTTGCAATTCTCGCACACACATTCACAATCCGGGCAGTCGTGTTCATGGCCGCGGCCATTGCAATGTAGGCATTTCTTTTCCTTGGGGGCCGGGAGAGGCACCACATGGAGTGCCCGAAATCCGGCCTGGGGAAACGTCGCGAACAACCTTGGCGCGTTGTTCGGCGCCTGCGGATTCTCTGGCACATCCGATCGCCTCGGCACCCGGACTATGATGTGCCCGTTCGTGGCGTACGTGTAATCCCCGACTGACCACGGCTGATGCAGGTATGGCCGCATTTCATCGGTCGAGCAGAACGGCTTGAGGTCGATCATTGTCACGTTCTCCACGGGCTGCTGCGCGCGGCAGGTCATGGCTCGTCCCATGAGATCGTCGCCTTCTTCGCCCGGTCGCCACGCGCCTGACATCGTCTCCACACTCGTTTCCGCATGTCGTGCATACTCTCTTGATCCCGCCTATTTGAATAGCCTTGGACATGCTCAGCGATGGCGTTCCGGCGAGTTTGCCACTGCCCTGTGTAGAGGCCAGCTCGCCCCACGATCACCCAGCGGGTTTCGGTGCGGCGGGTCATGTTACGCGCCGGCCCTGATCGTCACCGGCTCCATGCCCCCGGTGCTGATCGTGACATCGCGGCCCATATCCTGCGTCGTTTTGACGAATCGTCGAGCGGCTTTCACGGCTATGTTGGCGGTCCCGGCGCGCTGCACCGCCGCGTCCGCCAGAGGCGTGCCAACCAGTTGCCCGAGCGCACGCCGGTATGTATCCAGCAACATCGCCTCTTCATCGATCTCGGCTTGATCCCGCGCCCGTTCGCGGATCAGTAAACGGAGGATTTTGAGATCAAAGCCCGCAGATTTGGTTTCCTTGTAAAGAGCCCGAATGTCGCCGCTCAGTCCCTTGCGTTCCTCTTCAAGCCTCTCGATCCGACCAACGAGACTTTGAAGGTGGCCGTCGGCGTTGCTCATGGCACGCTCCTCGCTGCCGTTGCGTCATCGTCGCGCTCAATCATGACTTCGCCTGGCGGCAGCCCGCTCGGCAGAAGATCGATCTCGCGCATAAGCCAAGGTCGCTTATCATTCTCAAAGCCAACAAGGTAAGTGATGGTTCGGCGCCCGACTTCGTACATCAGCGGACGGGGCGCCCCTCGCAAATCAGCGAGCGCCCAATCCGGCGAGAATCCCGGCGGGATCGCGACAGCAACTACGCAGAGTTTGCCCCGCAGTATGCCAAGGTGCCTTCGGTTACGAACGCGCACCATATCATTCGCGGCAAACCGCGCCTCGGGGCATGGTGGCGTGGTGCCGCGCGGTCCGACCAGTCTCTCCATCTGACCGTTAGACCCAAAGATCAGCACATCACTCATGGCACGTTCCCTCGTTCAGCGTTCAGCTACAGCAAGCGAAGGCAAAGATGGAACCCGCGCCCCCGCGGGCGACACCGCAGCCAGGGCGCGGGTTCCCCGCCGGATGCGTCCAGCGGCCACCGCCCGCGAGGAGGAACGGGCGATCTGCATGTCAGGCGCCCTTTCGCACGATCGGCGACGGCCGGCGGGGGAAGACGTAGCGGTGCGCGCTTCCGCTAATTACGCTCTTGCCGACGCCCAGCCGCAGGGCGATTGCACTCACGGTAAGATGAGCGAGCCACAGCGCGCGCGCCTGCTCCACGAACTGCTCGGAATGCTTCCTTTTGGCCGCCGACATGCGGCCGCGAATCTCGGGGTCGGCCCACGCGACCTTGCTCGCCGCCGACATGCGGGCGCGCGTCTCGGCCGAATGCCTGAATCCCGCCCTGCGACCGCGCTTGCCGGCCATCAGTCGTTCCTCGCGGGTTGCGGAGATCGCGATGCGTGCAGTTGCCTCACGCGGGCATCGGCTTCGGCCTCGGTGTGATGTCGGCTCTCAAGCTGGCGGCCGACGAATACCTGCCATTCCGTCCACGTCCGTCGCGCGTGCGCTGGCCCAGCGAAGGCGGTGCGCACGCGCCGGCGGATTGTGATCTTTGCCAGCGCCATCATTTGCATTCCCGCAGCGCGCGGATCGCCCGATCGAGCAGCCGCGCGTCGTCGCCCTGGGCGTCGTGGGCCTCGGACAGCGCGAGGGCGAGGAGGGGCGGG
>VFSW01015292.1_pt1 | contig 10556 bp, 4 predicted proteins | sample 5358111 | NCBI WGS metagenome assembly VFSW01 (sample SAMN11554181, study PRJNA540505) | mine drainage metagenome | isolation source: sediment from site ElyBrook_90M | place: USA: Ely Copper Mine, Vershire, VT | collected 2017
CATCTTGGCGTCCACATACCCAGGGTCCAGTTCAAGCACACGCGCGTGATCGCGGCGCGCGGCAAGCGCTGAGCGAATTGCCGCGAGCCACGATTTCTCGGCCATTCCGATATAGGTAGAGCGAAATCCGCGCGCCACGCCGCGCGCGTAGAGCGCATCCGTGTCATTGGGGTTTTTCTGCAAGCGTGCGTTGCAGAGCGCCTCAACGCGTGCGATCAGATCAAAGATTCGCTTTTGCGCAACCATATCCAGAGGACGCCGCGGCTTGCTGGCGAGGAAGCCTTCGCTCGAATAGGTTTCCGTATCGAGTGCTCCGATCCGGTTCAGTTCCTTGAATACTTCGGCTGCCAACAGATAGTTCGACGTGAATGGGTCGTCCGGATGTTCGCGATTGAGCTCAGATAGATCGCGAATCGCCGGATTGTAATCCATGTTGTAAAGCTCATTGAAGCCGCGCGCCGCAAGCGCATTGTTAGCGGGGCGGATCGGCGGAGCCATGTTTTGCGCTGCAAGGGCAGACGTGCTGGTACAAAGCCACAAACTGGCAAGAAGAAGGACGATGGCAAATCGATTCTGGCTCATGCGGCTGAAAAGAGTTTAAACCGTCGCGCGTAACTTTTCGCGTCTTCGTTTACGATTGTGAGGCTCGGCCTTCGCATATCGGAAGTTCAACCTCGATGGGACAGAACTCGCCCAGCAGCGGAAGATAGAGTGCGCACCGCACAGGACGCGGGTCAAAGACGCGCAGAACGCGAACGTAGCGCTGCATATCCGGACGGTACTTATCCACCTGCATTTGAACGAAGCGGCGCGGATCTCCACCGAGTTGCTCGGTGATTTTGTAGTCGACCAACCAGCGCGTTCCATCCTCGATAAAGGTGCGGTCGACGCGCACATGCTGCAGGCTTCCCTCAATCACCGACGATAATGCAAGTTCGCATCGATGCTCAGGATGAGGTGAGAGCAGCCAACGGCCGCGCTCATCTTCGAGCGTCCTGCTCAGCGCCTCGGAAACACGCGCAATTCCCTGCTCCAGTTCACCACGCATCACGCCAGCGCGCGACAACGCGGCCGAAATCGCGGGCCTTGCCGAAAGCACGCGCTTCGTATCCCACTGCGACACGCCTTCCATGGCAATGTGTTGCAGAAATGCGTGCGCGACCACGCCGATGCGGGGCAAAGGATCGCCAACCCACTCGAAGCGATGCTCCTCTTCGGAAGATTTCCGTTGCGGAGAACTCCACTGTAATGGCTCGGGCAGTTCGGGGGCGACGAAAGTCACGGGCAGACGGCGCAGCAGCAACTCTGGTCTGGTCTCCTCTTTCGCCTGCGCGCCACTCTCTTGTAGCGCGGAAGGCGCAAACTCTTGCTGAATTCCCGGAATATCCCAGAGCAAGCGCAAGATGGAATTTGCGTCGGGCTGACGGCCCTCGATCACCGCAGCCGAGAGATAGAGCCGCTTTCGCGCGCGTGTTGCTGCAACATAGAACAGGCGCTTCAGCTCTTCGCGTGAACAATCGCTGGCAATATCGCGCAGATATCCTTCGATCGTGGCCGCCTTGCGATCCTTCTTCTTCCCCGGCGCCTCCATCGGCCCGAGCAAAAGCAATTCCTGTTCGGCGCGCCGCCGTGAACGCCAATAGAGCAAGCTCTTGTCATCCGGCCGGGAGTGGCGCTCCAGCGCAGGAAGAAAGACGACATCCCACTCCAGCCCCTTTGCCTGATGAATGGGCATGATCTCGACGCGAATGCCGCTACGAGTATCGGCGGGCGCAAACAGGTCGTGCAGTTTGCCGGCAAAGTTCTCCGAGTCGCGCAGCGCACCCGCCGACGAGTGCGCGTCCAGCAAAGCGAAATATGCGTCTGCGTCGCGAATTCCCTGCTCCCGCTCAGCCAGGCAGGCCGGGCCACCAAGCCGCAGCCAAGTGGACTCGACCAAAGCTCGCAGCGAAGCGCGTCCTTGCCTCGAAAGTGCATCTTCCAGCACAGGAACGCAACGCGCCAGCGCCAGATGCGCATGTTCAGAGAGCTGCGCCCCACGCTGCAGTAAAAGCTCGCGCACGGTGGAGCGTTCATCTCCCCGGCACAGCTCCAGCAAATCCGCAAGCGCAAGACCACACCATGGCGCACGCAGAATTGCGAGCCAAGCCGTGCGATCGGCAAGATTCGTTAGTGCCGTGCGCAGAGCATCCAGATCGCGAACCAGCGGACGTTCCGAAAGCCGGTCGGTTTTCACGGCGCGATAGTCAATTCCCGCTACGCGCAGCGCCTGCACCAGCTCTGGAAGATGACTCCGCGCGCGCACCAGCACCCCAATCGTGGAGGGCTCTTCATCCGTGGGAGTGGGGATTGCTAGCTCGCGCCGGATGCACTCCGCCAGATGCTTCGCCTCGCCGGTTCGATCCCCCTTAGCGAATCCCTTTGTGAGCACAGCCGGCCCTTCGAGAGCCGGGCGCGAAGGCTCCGCTTCCGCATATTGAACCGCGTTGGTAAGATCGCTGTCCTCGCGCAGAATAACCGGGAAGATTCGGTTGAACCACTCCACGAGATTCCGCTGCGAACGAAAGTTCTCGGTGAGCCGATTAAAACTGTGAAGGTGCCCGCCAATGCCCTCCGTACGCGCCTGTTGATAGATGGCAACGTCGGCTTGCCGGAATGCATAGATCGACTGCATTGGATCGCCAACATAGAAAGTGGAACACTGCTCGTCCACCTCCCATGTGCCGAGCAGACGGGCCAGCAGTTCAACCTGAACGCGATTCGTGTCCTGAAACTCATCGACAAGAATGTGCCGGATTCGATAGCCCAGTTGCAGGCCCAACTCCGTGGGGTCGCCCTCCTCGCCGATCGCCTCCAGCGCGCGCTGTGCGTACTCGGCAAAGTCGATCACGGCCTGCTCCGAGAAGACAACTTTAAGATTGGCCGCCGCAAGCGGCATAATCGCAAGGAGCGCACGCATGAACTGCCACTGCGCCTCGGTGTACCGCGGATCGGGCAGGCGGCGAATTCGATTCAGTGCCTCGCAGAGTTCCACCACACCGGGCAGTTGCGCCAGCTCCGCGAAGAAAGCCAGACATAGCTTTCGCCGGTCTTTTTCGGTGGCTGTGCCGGAAGGAAACCCGTTGTTCACATTCACCGTTTTGCGCAGTGCCGGCTTGCCACGGTCCCCGGTTAACAGGAATTCACAGATGGCGCGCCATGCAGTCAGATTTACAGCGCTAGCTGAAGGCCACACAGCGCTCGGGCCCGGCGATGAGATCGGAACTACCTCTGCGCTGGCAGCGATGGATTCGATCACCGCTTCGGGGGAAGTCATTCCGTTTGCAAGTTGATCCGCCGAATAACGCATCAGTGCGAACAATTCCGTCACGTGTGCGCTGTTCAATGCGACCTTAATGCGCGCATGGATAAGCGCGAGTTCTTCTTCTACGGATAGCACCAACGCCGCCTCAAGTTTGCTTCGGAGGCTTTGTTGCTGCGATGCGTCAAACGCATCGGAACGTCCCAGAAAGTGCAGCCACTGGTCTCGTTGCGCAAGCATCGCGGCCAGCAGATCGCGAGCGCCGCGCACGTCGTTGTCGAGATGAACAAGTAAGCTTGCGATCGCATCACCACGCGTGCCCAAGTCTGCAAGTTGATCGATGACCCGCTGAGCCGCTAATTCATAGAGAGGCTGCGCGTCCTCAGTGACCTGCGCTACGCCCCCGAGCAAACCCTTGAAGGGCGCGCGCTGCGCCACCGACTCGCAAAAAGAATCCAGCGTGCGAACCTGTAAGCGCGCGGGATTATCGAGAATGTTCCATCCGAGCGCGGAGGAGGTATCGAGGACAGCGCGCGCCAATTGAAGCGATTGCTGCTCATGTACCGGACGTACTGAAATTTCCGCTTGACCGAACTGCGCTGCGCCCTGCAGCGCGCGGAGAATGCGGCTCCGCATCTCTGCCGCGGCTTTGCGGGTGAAGGTAATGGCAAGCACGGACTCGGGCTGCTCGACCCTGGCGAGGCACGCGAGAAACCGCTGCATCAGCAATTCGGTCTTTCCCGAACCGGCGGGAGCCTGCAGCATCCATGATTGCGTGGTATCCAGAACGGAGCGGCGGACGCTAGCGTCGGAGAGCAAGACTCGCGGAGTCGGACTACTCATCGTTCTCTCCCTCGCCCTCGAAGTCATCGCTTGGAAGATCACCAACGCGGCACAGCGACATCAGGTGGCAATGATCGCAGGACGAGCCACTTCTTCCCGGCGGATTCTTCGGATCGACCGCCGCGCTGCCTTGGACAAACGATTTGGCGATGCGCTCCAACTCTTCCGCCCATTTCGCGGCGTACTCATCAAACGGTAGTCCGTCAAAGGTGCGCTTGGCCGGGTCCGTGCACGGCAGCAGATCTTTTTCGCGCAAATAGCCTTTGAACGCGGGCGCGTCCATGCGCACGATGGCAAATGACACGCCCGCAAGATTGAACTTCTGTTGCAGCATCGCCAATGCGTAGAACGGCAACTGCGGCATTCGCGGACGCGGGACCTGCCAGGCACTCACGGCAATGGATCCGCCGGTTTTGTAGTCGATCACCACATGAGCATCATCGATCTCATCGAGACGATCAAGGCGGCCACGCAGGCTCAGACCGCCCAGGTTCACTTCAACCGGAAGCTGGTGACCGACGACATGGAACGGCTTCCGCATGGATTCCAGCGTCAGCCATTCGGTAAGCACTTCAATCGTGCGCTGCCGTTCCAGCGCGAGAAAACGAGTGCTCCATGGGTCGTTGCTCGACGGCAACTCACGCGCCATCGCCTCATCCACGGCGGCTTCAACAATCGCGGCACGATCAGCACGCCCCAAACCTGCACTGTCCTCCAACTGCTCCCAGATCAACTGGAGAGCCATATCAAGAACCTTACCTCTTTCGGTAGGGGCAAGCGCCTCGTTCGGCCCTTGAGCCTGTTTAGCAAGAAGCCGGCGAGTCGCAAACGCGCTGAATGGACAGTTAGACTGTTCCTGCAGGAGTGAGGTCCCGCCTCGCACGATTTCGCTGGATGGAAGCGCGGGAGCCGTGAAGTCGGAAATCGCATCGAGGCTTGCAGCCGCAAAGCGCTGTGCAAGCAGCGGAGGCGATTCAATGGTCTCAGTCGCAACCTGGAATTGCGTGAAGGCCGGACTCCAACGCTGCTCGCGTTCGTCCTCGGTGCGCCGCGCCAGGCTGAGTGAGATCCGCGGCGCCGAATGCAGGAGCCGCGATGTGATGCGCGAAATCCGCGCCTCCGCCTGCGGCGTACCCAACACCGCTATGCCCGCCGCTTTCAACAACTCAATCGGAATCAGCGGCGAGAACCTCGGCGAGTCCGGCCACAAATCATCGCTGCACGAGCCGATCCAGAGCGCATCGAAGACTGAACCTTCCGCCTCCGATGCGTCCATAATTTGCACCGGCGCATTCCGCGTCTCCGGCTTGAACTTCTGAGTTGCCGCGGCGCGTTCCAACCTTCCCACAAAGCCGCGAAAATCGCTGCGCCATTCGAGCAACTCCAAAGACGAAACTGCGGCAAGAAGCTCACGCCAGCTGTTCGTGCACTGGAACTCCTCGCTGTCCAAGGAAACGGCAGGCCAGCCAACTGCTTCGAGTATCCGTCTTGAAATATCAGCCCAGTAAATAGCAGCCTGCTCCGAAGAAAAGGATGAATGCTTGGGCAGCCCCTTCAGTGCAGCACGCAGTCCTGGTAACTCGTCCGACTCCTGCAGCCATCTATCGAGATCCTCGAAACTGACATTGCGGCGAGCACGTTGCCTCACATTTGCAAGAAATCTTGCGACCTTATTCGGCTCCACAGCCAAATAAGGCGAACTCAACATGGACTGAAAGGAGTGAAAGTCGAGGGGAGCCGCAAACAGCGAGAGCACCTGCAAGGCACAACGCACAACGGGATACTCGGCGAGTGCGATTGGCGATGCGATCTCAAAAGCAGAGGCCGTCTGTGCGCCGAGTAAATGCTCGGGGTGGAGCACGGAACGGAATGCGCTCTCCACCTGCGGAAGCTTCCGCGCCAAGTCAAAGAAGATCACGCCGATACGCGCCTCGGGCGCTTCCTCCACCTGCCGGCGCACCCATTGCGCGGCCGCGCGCAGTTCATCCGCAACACCATCGAACTCATATCGCAGCGGAGTGGCCGCGGCTCCGTCTTCCGGTTTCGACGCGGTAGAGACCTGCACTCCTGTATCCGCAAGTTCGGCCAGAAAGTTGCATTGTGCGGGCGTGCTCTCAGCGAGATATACGAAAACTTGCGACGGAAGCCGCAAAGACGACAAGCACGGAGCCAGTTCGCGCGGAAGGAGCGCCGGGCAGGTCCATCCGTGCGCCGCAAGCTGACGTCGAAACTCCTCAGACCAGGCTGAGAACGCACGGGTGTCACTGGAGACGACCATCTGCGGAGAGTCGAGCGGTATGCCATGCTCGAAGGCCATGCGGAAGGACTCCGATGCCAGGACGGCGGCAGAGTCCGGCAGCAACATCTCCCGCCCGCTGGTCGAGCGCTCGATGATCTGCCGCCATAACTGCAACTCCTGCTCCCGCTGCAGGGCCTGAACAGAGACGGCACCCATAACCACCGCATCCGAATAAAGCCTCTCCACAAAGGCCCCATATGGCAGCACATCGGGCGTGAGCCATGCAGAGTTGGAGATCCGCGAACGCTGCTCGGCAGCCGCTTGAATGGCGCGTGCGGAACGAGTGTTGGCCGCCAGCACCGTTGCTCCAGCAACCGCTGCGCTGACCGCCTGCTCGAAGCATTCGCGATATCCAGACAAATTGCCTCCTGCGGCCAAGCTCAGATGCCCCGGCGTCCACGAATTTCATCCGGAGCCATAGCAACGTTCTACCACGTACACGAGAGCTTCTCAATGCGCAGGAAACGGTAGTTCTACGTTTCATAGCTAAAAGAAATGATGCATATGGGCCTGAGTCTAACGGGCGGGAGTTAGAGTTCCGCGACATTCGCCGAAACCGATGCGTGCGGCTCCAGAGCGCTGGCAGAAGGCCTGCAAGACCACTTCGTCTCCATCTTCGAGAAATGTCCGCTTCGTTCCATCCGGAAGCAGGATGGGATCAGCACCGCCGCGCGTAATTTCCAGCAGGCAGCCGCGCGCCGACGCGTCGGCTCCGGAGACAGTGCCGCTGGCGAGAAGATCGCCCGGCCGCAGATCACAGCCGTTTGAAGTGTGGTGGGCGAGCATCTGCGCAAAAGTCCAATACAAGTCGCGGAGATTTCCTCGACTGATGCGATGGGGCACGGAACCCGCTTCTCGCATCGCGGTCGTCTGCAGATAGGCGTCGATTGTCAGGTCGAAGCCACCCCGTTGCTGATCCTGTGCGTCGGCTAAATACGGTAGTGGTTGCGGGTCGCCCGGTGCACGAGCAGTGGCCGGAATGCGAAATGGCGCAAGCGCCTCGGCGGTGACGACCCAAGGCGAAAGCGTGGTGGCAAAGCTTTTGGCGAGGAACGGGCCAAGCGGTTGATATTCCCACGATTGAATGTCACGCGCAGACCAGTCGTTCACCAGGCAAAGTCCAAAGATGTGATCGCCGGCCTGCGTGATCGGAATCGCTTCACCCATCTCGTTTCCCACGCCGATGAAAGCTCCGACCTCTACCTCATAGTCGAGCCGGCGAGAAGGAGCAAACACTGGCTGTTCGGAAGAAGGCAGCTTCTGCTGGCCCCAGGGACGTCGAACGTCAGTTTCGCTTACGACGATGGTGGAAGCGCGGCCATGATATCCGATGGGCACCCACTTGTAATTAGGCAGCAACGGGTTCTCCGGACGAAAGAGCGCGCCAACATTGCTGGCGTGATGCACCGATGCGTAGAAGTCAGTGTAATGGCCGATGGAGGCCGGCAAAACCATCTCAACATCCTGCTGCCGATGCAGGCACAATGCGGCTTCCGCCCGATTCGGAGAATTCTCACTCAAGAGTTGAAAGAGAGCACGGCGCAACGCCGTCCACCGTACGGGGCCAAGCCCCATCAACGGATTCAGGCACGATTCCTTGCAAACCTCATAAGTTATGTCATCCACATCGTCCAGCAATGCCCGCCCGGCGGCCGCTTCCAGATCGAGCACCTGATCGCCGATTGCAACGCAAAGACTCGCACAAGAATTCTGTCGGTTGGTGAATGCGCCGAAGGGAAGGTTCTGGATCGGAAAATCGCAGTTTGAAACGTTGGCCGACTCCACGAAAGAGCGCGCATCTGGGTCGTGAGTTTCGTTTCGTTCCGTGTTCATAGAAGGTCGATCTCGCGCATCTCCCGTAAAGGCTCCTCAAATGCGCAGGAGCCGAAGCTCAACGCAAATCTGGATCGCATCAAGCGGAGCGACTCCAGGCTGATCCGTATCGGCTCCTCGTTTCCACTCCAGGTCAGCGCGTCTTCGCCAAAGTGCCAGTTTGCGCGCTCTTCATCGGCAAGGCAAGTGGCGAGAATTGCGCACGCAACTCCATTGCCTAAGCGTACCGCGGTCCACGCAACAGCAGCCGCGGTAAAAACGTTCAGGAATCCATGCATCGGTGCCTCGCGCGAGTTGGCCTCATAGGTAAGACGGCGAATGCAACGCAGCGGATGATGTAGCCCTGCTGTCGCTTTGAACGGCACGCCTAACTCCGCGCACCGCGCAATGAATCCTGCAATCTGCTCCACCGTGGGAAACGCCGCTTCCACCACGCCGCCGGTCCGCAACTTCGCGCATCCGCCGATGTTCCGCAAAGCTGGCAGAAATTCTTCGGCCTGCTCCGGGGAAATCTCAAAGAGCGCAGCTACGCCCGAAGGCCGATGGATGCGGACAAGCTCAATCTCATCAAGGCTGCGCACGCGCACCTCGACAGAGTCGATCACGGCCCCACAGTGCTCGCGATTAAATCTATCGACCTCCGCCAGCTCCTGCTCAATCTTGACTGAAATAATTGCGCTGAGCTGCCACGGGTCGGAATTGATATTTTCACGGGCCTTCAGAAATTCATCCAGCCGCGCGACAGGTAGCAAGAATCGTCCCAGCACCCAGCACTGCGGAAGGTTGAGATAGCGCGAGTAGTTATTCACGCTGGTCATCATGTCCAGGGATGCGGGCGGAAACAGACCAGCGTAATCGATGATTCGATCGAGAAATACTCGCAGCGACGCAGCGGTGGCATGAACCGGGGTGGACATGATCGCTTAACTCCGCGGGAAGTTGCGTTTCAGATTCTGCCAACAGGTGTAGTACTCGTGCTGTAGTTCGGCGCTCTCCAGGGCAAAGCGTGTGGGACGGCAGACGAAGCGCGTCTCAAACATGAAGGCCAAGGTGTCCGCAAGATACTGCGGTTGCAGTTCGGCGGTTGACGCACGCTCATAGCTCGCCGCATCGGGGCCGTGACCGCTCATGCAGTTGTGCAGGCTGGCGCCTCCCGGCAAAAAACCTTCGGCCTTTGCATCATACTCACCGCGAACCAGCCCCATGAACTCGTTCATGAAATTACGATGGAACCACGGCGGGCGGAAGGTATGTTCGGCGACCATCCAGCGCGGAGGAAAGATGGCAAAGTCGCAATTCGCGGTGCCCAGCGTATCAGAGGGTGAGGTAAGCACGGTGAAAATTGACGGATCGGGATGATCGAAACTCACGGTGTTGATGGCACAGAAGCGCGCCAAATCGTACTTATACGGCGCATAGTTGCCGTGCCATGCAACCACGTCCAGGGGCGAGTGATCGTACTCGGTCTGCCATAGATTTCCCTGGAATTTGCAGATCACACGGACGCTGCTCTCAATGTCTTCAAAGGCCGCCACGGGGGTCTGAAAATCGCGCGAGTTCGCAAGGCAGTTCGCCCCGATGGGGCCAAGCTCCGGCAGACGAAAGCTCGCGCCATAGTTCTCGCATACGTATCCACGAGCACCGCCATCCAGCAGTTCCACGCGAAACTTGATGCCGCGCGGAATGACCGCAATTTCACCGGGCGCGAGCGCGATGCGTCCAAGTTCGGTGTGAAACAGCAAGCGTCCCATCTGCGGCACAAGCAGCAGTTCGCCATCCGCGTCGTAGCAGTACAGACCCTCCATACTGCAGTTGGCCGCATAGACGTGAATGGCCACGCCACTCTGAGTCGCAAGATCGCCATTGCCCGCCAGCGTGATGAGGCCGGCGAGAAAATCTGTTGGCTTGTCCGGAATCGGCAAGGGATTCCAGCGCAGTTGATTGGGCGGCGCGGGCACTTCATCGAAGGGCGTCGAGCGAAGCAATCCACTGGCAATCTGGCCATAGGGCTTGTGCATCACGCTCGGACGAATGCGATAGGCCCAGGTGCGGCGATTGAGCGCACGCGGCGCTGTGAATGCAGTTCCGCTGAGCTGTTCGGCGTAGAGCCCGAGTGGCACCCGCTGCGGCGCATTCTGCCCCGTGGGCAGCGCGCCCGCAATTGCTTCCGTCGAAAACTCGTTGCCGAATCCCGATTGGTAGCCGGACACTATCGGTTCCTGAGTTGGCAGCGACCTTGCCTTGCTCGTATCCATCATCACGTCGTTTGCCATAGCATTC
>VFSW01015293.1_pt1 | contig 10556 bp, 10 predicted proteins | sample 5358111 | NCBI WGS metagenome assembly VFSW01 (sample SAMN11554181, study PRJNA540505) | mine drainage metagenome | isolation source: sediment from site ElyBrook_90M | place: USA: Ely Copper Mine, Vershire, VT | collected 2017
CGATTGCACGCACATTAATTACTCCGATCGGCACATTCGTCTGGCCGTTATCATTGTTTCCCCAACTGACCACCGTACCATCGGATACCAGCGCCAGATTGTGACTCCTACCCGAAGAGATGCCGACTACTCGCTTGAGACCTGCAGGAACGTTGGTCTCTCCCCAGCTGAATATGCTCCAAGCCCTAACGGTGCCGTCGCTCTTCAAAGCGAGATTCTGGCTGCCTCCCGCAGCGGCCGCAACTACCGCGCACAGATCCCCGGGGACTTCGCTCGGTCCTCCATACCACCAGGACAGGACGGTGTGGTCGGAGGTGACGGCGAGTGTGGCGTCGTTTGCCGCTATGGCCACGATGTTGCTAATCCCTGCAGGAACGCGGCCTTGCTGGCCCATTGAGAGGGTTTCGTATCCCAGTAACTTTCCCTCAGCGTTCAAGACTACGCTTTGGAATACGCCCCCCGCAATCGATTGGAGCCCCGTCATGCCCGGCACAAGTGTGTTCCCCCAGCCGACGATTTGGCCTTCCGCCGCCAGGGCCAGGCTGTGATCTTCGCCCGCGGCAATCGCTACAATCCGCGCCAATGTTGATGGCAAGTTTGTTTGGCCGCGATAATTGTTACACAAAGCGACGACCCTGCCGTTGGATTTAAGGTCCAGATTGTGATATCCTCCGGCGGCGATCGCTACGACGCCGGACAACCCCGCAGGGATGTTCGTCAGGGTGGCTGAATTGCCTCCCCAGGCGATCACGGTCCCGTCGGATTTCAGTGCCAGGCTGTGGAATTCTCCACCGGCGATAGCGGTAACTTGGTTCAAACCCGCCGGCACGTTGGTCTGGCCCCTGGAATTGTCCCCCCAAGCCGCAACCGTTCCGTCGGATCTTAACGCCAGGCTGTGGTACGTCCCAGCTGCAACCGCGACCACCCGGCCAAGGCCCGTCGGCACGGCGCACTGGCCGAAATCATTGGCTCCCCAGGCTAATACTTTTCCATCCGCTCGAACCACCAGGCTGTGACCGAAGCCTCCCGCGTTTTCATTCGGTATGCCGCCGGCCGCAATGCCTATCGCACTTGCCAATTCCGGCGGCACATTGGTTTGGCCGGAGGCGTTGGAACCCCACGCGACAATCGTACCGTCCAATCTTAGCCCGAGGTTGTGGGAGCCTCCGGCGGCAACAGCAATGATCCCCGTGAGACCCGGCGGAACTTCGGCCTTGTGATAAAGCCCATTGTCCCCCCAAGCGACTACTGTGCCATCCATGCGAATGGCCAAATTGTGCGCTCCTCCACAGGCGAGGGCCGTGTATTGGCTCCCCGGCGGCTCATAGGGGATCATCTGGCTGCCCCATACAACGAGGGTGCCGGTCGGTTGTCCCGCTGTCGCCGTTGCTACGAACAATGCACTCGGAAGAATGGCTTCCAGCCTGACCAGCCCGCTGGTAAGCTTCCGTAATAGTCTAGCGGGCAAACTCGGCAGGTGGGCATCCGATAATGAAGGCTCAGGATTTTGTAAATTCGGCCGATTTTGTGCTGCAGGAATGCCTCTCGAAGCCATTAACACCCCACAAAATCCCCTCGCCGCGGCCTTCGCTCGACCGACTCGAACTCCGCTGCCTGCTCGCCCACCGCATGCCCGCGCCAATTGCATTGGACCGGCCAGGGAGTGGCTTGCGCAAGGAAGTCAGGTCGCGAACCCAGCTCGCTGACTTCTGTTCACCCCCGCCCTTTGATTAGAAATACACATCCAAATTGCCGACGTGTCAAGTTATTGTTTCAACCCGACGAAAAGCAAGCAAAGCAATCAGCCGAACGCCGGAATGGGAAACTAAGGTGATGCATGCGAAACGACTCCTTTTTCTGCCTATGGTGGATCGGAGTTGATCCTCGCTCCGGGCCGTTGAATAGTTATGGCACATCGCGGGACGCGAGTCAGACGGCAGAAAAAGCCCGAGCATCTAATAGAGTCGGTCTCTTCCTCGAACACGCCGATCGAAACAACGTGATGATGTTTCGATGGACGCCGGCGGGCGCGCCGGCGAACTAACTCGTGACGAAAGCCTGAAAGCCAACAAAGAACGAACCCCTCCACCATGGGAAAGCCCACAACGCTGTTTATGAGATCCCTAGCCCATTGTCCGCGCGCTTTCCTCGTAGGTTTGGCGCTCGGTTCGGCTCTGGCCTGCTGTTCGCCAGCCGCCGATTCAGAAACGAAGCCGATTCATTATCGCACCACCTGGGTGGGAAACAGCTTTGGCGGCGGGCCTAAATGGGTGCAGAATTTCAACGACCAGATACAGGTGCTGCCCGACGGCACGGTTTACCTGGCCAGTTATTGGGATGAAGGGGGACGAGAGGTCGGGATCTACAAAAACGGCGAAGTGATCGGCAAACTCGAACACACCCACATGCAGGGCGGCTTCGCGGTGGCCGTCGGTGGCGGCTATGCATGGTATGCCCACACGAGCGTTCGCGAGGATCAACCGACGGTCAAAGCAGGCGAGGCCCGCTCCGACAAGCCGATGTGTTATTTCGGCGTTTCGCGATATTCGCTGGATGGCAAACCGGCACCGTTCGCCGGCGGCAAAACCCCCGATGGAAACATGCTGGTGCTGCGCGAGGCGCTGGATGATCAGGCGCTCATTCCGCAGGGACTCGCTGCAAACGATCAGCTTCTCGTGGTGGCCGACGCGGCCCGTGACCGTGTGCTCGTGCTCAGTGTTTCGACGCTCAAACAAGTTCGCGAGTTTGAAATCAAAAGGCCGACGCGGGTCGCCTTCGCTCCCGACGGCGCCCTCTGGGTCTTGAGCGGCGGGCATTTTGAGGTTCAGGCCTTTGATTCCAAGGCGGCACCGGCCAAAATTTTTCGCGTAACGGAAGGTCATGATCCGGTTGAGATTCAGTTTCCTTTGCCTGCGCACGCCCAGCCTTCCAGCCTGGCTTTCGACAACAAGGGCCGGCTGCTGATGGGCGATCAGGGCCCCAACGCCCAGGTGCTGATTTTTGATGTCACGGCGCAACCGCGATTGGTTGAGGCTTTTGGTGAACGCGACGGTCTCTATTCCGGCCCGCATCCGGGAAAGACCGGTCCGCTGCGGTTCGCCGGGCTGACGGGCGCGGCGACCGATGCCGCGGGAAACCTCTATGTCAGTTGCAATGTGCCGCGCGGCGGCACGGTTTTGCGCGCCTTTTCCCCGTCGAAAAAGTTCCTCTGGGAACTCCTGAATCTCGAATTCGTGGACGTGGGAGATGCCGATCCCGCCAGTGACGGCCGCCTGGTTTACACGGCAGACGGGAAATACTCATTCGATCCCTCGGCTCCACCGGGCAAAGGTTGGCGGTGGGTGGCGCAGACGCTGGACCCGTTTCGATACCCGGATGACTTGCGCCTTCATTTCCCAGGCCTGCAATGCGGCACGGAATTGCGCCGGCTCGACGGACATCTGTTCATCTGTCTGCGCGGCATGTGGCAGGGCATACTCGGGCTCTATCGGGTCGAAGGCGATATGCCCATTCCCGCGGGCGTTCTCACGAGCGTACCGCTTAACCCCGAACGTGGAACTTGCAAAGCCAGCGGCCAGCCGGCGCAGGGCCGGTTCTTCTGGCGAGATGTGAATGGGAACGGGCAAATGGACCCGGGCGAATATACTCTAACCCAAGGTCCGACCGGCGAGTATTGGGCGAGCGATGTGGACGCGAAGGGAGACATCTGGCAGGGCGGCCGCGACACCGGCATCTGGCGCTGGCGTTTCGAGGGGCTGGATGCCCACGGCACACCGCGCTACAACCCGGCGCCGGCTCATTATCCCATGCCCGCCCCCATCACGGATCTCCTGCGAGTTGAATACCAGCCGGAGAGCGATATCATGTTTCTCACCGTGCAAACCAAGGAACACGAAATCACCGGCGGCGAATGGGGCACCGTGGGCACGGAAGTGATTTGTTACGACCGCTGGAGCACGAATCCTTCTCCACGGTATCGCACCGTTTTGCCTTACCAAAAGGGGGCCATCTGGGGTGAATCCTTCGCCTCGGCGGGGAATCTGTTTTTCATCGTGATCGGACGCACCGCCGAGGTCTATGTCTATGCCAAAAGCGACGGCCGGCTGCTCGGCACGATGAAACCCGGGCCGGAAGTTCATGGCGAAAGCGGTTGGACAGACATCCGCGACGCTATCCGCGCATTTCGCCGCATGAACGGAGATTACCTCATTTTCGTCGAAGAAGACGCCAAGGGCAAATGCATGGTATATGAAATGACCGACCCGTTGCGAGACACCGCAACTCAAAACAACCCGGGCACAACTCGTCCATAATCTTCAGAGCCATGATAAACTCCGTCTCATCGCACATGAGTCACCTGAGCGGGCTGGTGCTGCTGGCCATGGTTGTTTTCGGTTGCCTGAGCGCGCGAGCCCTCGTCCCTGAATTCAGCGTGAGCAAGGGCACGCTGCAACTCGCTGGCGTCAGTGCGGCCAACCCCGTCATCTACGGCAACGATTGGTGGACCGAGGGTTACGCGTTTCCTGAGTAATCTGTGAATCCAGTTTGGTTCGTGAACTTTAACTCAGAATCAGACATGATTCCACATGCATAGAACATTCGCACACCTAACCCTGTATTGCGACTTTGATAGCAAGACGTGGTTGGTTATCGGGTGGGTATCAGGGGCTCGAAAGTGACGGCGGGAAACGCGGCCAGAGCGGTGCGGAAGGTTCCAAATGAGCGAGTCTTTTGTAATGGGGCCAATTGAACGCCAGGGAGCCCGTAGCGTCAAAGGGACAATGGATCTTGTGAGAACAGTGATGTGTTCGCTCTTGGCGGCGCTGTGGCTGCTGGCAGCGGCGCACTGTCTTGCGGATCCCGTGAGCGGGTGTCGCGATGGGTGCGGCCGAAGCTCGGTTTCCGCAACAGAGGATAATGGCCATGGACCATCGAAGGACGCTCGTTCGTTCGAGCAGTCGGCTCGGGTGTTGAGCCGGCGCGTGGGGCCGCAGACAGGGTGGGGCGGTCTTTTGACGCCGTCCGCTCTCTCCTCTTTTGGGCTGGGTGGAGTGGAGCATGCCCCCGTTCCGCTGACGGTATTCAGTGACGCACCTGGCCTCGCCAAGTACTGGCAGTTCTATTGGCGTACGGCCTCAGAGCCGCGCGCTCCTTCCTCGGTTTCTTAATTCTTCTTCGGCGCTGTCTTCGCTTGCCGGCTTTATAGCGTGAGACCGGCAGGGCCAACCTAGAGATGATCCCACCAGGGCCAGGACAGTGCTCCCAAGGCCACGACGCGCGTGGCACTAGCTGTAACCGACAACAATTAACGTAACCAACGAACGAATTAAGAGATCAGATGAAAATTCTACTAAGGTACTGCGGCCTCAACGCCCGAGCTGTGTGGCGCGGGTTGGTTGAGAGCCAGATCCAGAAGTTGCAAGGATTGGCGGCGATTGCGTCTGCCCGCGTGACCCTCGAAAGGCAGCGCGAATTCGCGCCGGCCTTCCGGGTCCAGGCGCAACTGGAGGTCCCCGGGCCAGATTTCCACGCGGAAGCACGGGACCACACGTTGCAGGCGGCGCTGCTGAAAGTGGCGCGAGAGCTGGAACGCCAGATTCGGTCGCGGAAGAGCCGGCGCGCCGACTGGGGGAAAACGAACGTGCAGCTCAGGGTGGCCCCGGCGATGAGTCTAGGGTGCCGCAAAGCGTGAGGCGGGCAACGCAACGACAACAAGGACAACACTGATATGAGAACGCGACTGAGTTTGAGTTCATTGAGTATCCCGCCCACAAGTCGAGTCAGAGGTCCGGGCCGCGCCTGCGACGGCGGCACTGCGGCGCCGGGGCCAAAGGAGTTGATCCTGTTGATCAGCGAAGATGCCGTGGTGGCTGAGAGGCTCCGGCGCGCTGCTGAGCTGGCAGGCCGATCCGTGGTGCGAGCAGCCGGTTTGGGCAAGACGCTGCGGACGGCTCACATGATGCAGCCAGTAGCGGTAGTGCTCGACCTGGATTTGCCATCAGACGGCGCGTGGGAGATTGCCGACGGCCTGTTGCAGGAGGCCGGCTGCCCGCCGCTGGTTCTGCTGACGGGACGGCGAGACCATTTCGACGTGAGCACGGCGATCCGAGCCGGGTCGCTGGTGGATAAATCCGGCGGTTTGGCGAGGGTGCTGGAAGCCGTGGACCAGGCTCTGGCCCTGCCCGATTCCAACCGGGGGGAGCGGAACGCCATTCAACGGATCACAATTCAATGGCTGAGGCCCTGCGCGTGGTCGGCTCCGGTGGCGCCGAATTACCGTTTCTGGGGATTAAACGAGTAGGAACAACGAGAAAGGAAGCGAGTGCAGCTATGAGACAAAACAGGACAGAGGACGAATACATCTGGGTGCACGAACTGCAGAACCGGCTGGCGAGGCTGGAACATGAACAACAGGCTCAGTCAAGGGCAGAAAGGGCGCGCTTGAAGGAGCTGCACTGGATGCATTGCCCGAAATGCGGTCAGGAGCTGGCCACGGAGACATGCGATTCGGTGGAGGTCGATGTGTGCCCGAGCTGCAAGGGCGTGTGGCTCGACGCGGGCGAATTGGGGACCATCGTAGAGAGCAAGGGGAGTTTCTTTCGCTCATGCCTGCGGGTTCTTCGCGGGGGCGAGCACGTTTCACCCCATCTGGCGTTAAGGCGGGCAGTGCGTTCGTAACGTCGCTGCTGTATTTCATCGAGCACCTCTCTCCGCTGGTGGCAGGAAGGGATCCAAATCGAAACAAAGAAAGAACACGGTTATGAAACACAAAAGCAACGGGAAAAACGGAAGTCACTCAGAGAGCACGCGGGTGGTTCGTTTGGAGTTCAAACATCCGACCGCGGCAACGGTTGCCGTTGCCGGAACCTTCAACGACTGGCGGCCGGAGTCGGCTCCGATGGTTGGGGTCGGCGAAGGGCGATGGTTAAAGGAGTTGGTTCTGCCCCCTGGCCGGTACGAGTATCTCCTCGTGGCCGATGGGCAGTGGATGCCGGACCCGCAGGCTGGAGAAACGGCGCCCAATCCGTTTGGAGGCCAGAACTCAGTGATCCTCGTCACTAACGGGTCCGCGAGCTAAGGAGAGTGGCGTTGCGCGAGTCCCGGACGGAGTGAATCCGCCCGGGCACTGCTGGGTGGCAACGAGCGCGCGATTTCTGGATCAGGAACATGACAGCTCATTCAGCGGCCTTGGGGTGCGAGTCCCGGCGTGCGTTTTCGCTGGAGTTGAAGGACCTTGCCGACCGGTTTGGCGACCGCCCGGCGCGGCTCTCGGAGATCCTGCAGGCGACGCAGGGCGCGGTTTCGACCTGCTGCTGTTCTGCATTGCACTCCCTTTTCTTACCCCGATACCGCTGCCCGGCTTGTCCATTCCTTTCGGGCTGGTGGTGACCGTAGTCGGCGCTCGGTTGGCGCTGGGGAGAAAGCCGTGGCTGCCGCAACGTCTGCTGGCCCGGGAATTGCCTCCCCGGTTTCTGACAAAAATCCTTAAGGGCGCCAGCCGGGTAGTGAAGTGGCTGGAATTTTTCCTCCGGCCGCGCCTGGCCGTCCTCCACGAAGGGCTCGTGTTTCGGCGCGTGGCGGGGTCCTTGATCATGGTGTCCGGACTGTTGATGCTGCTACCGTTGCCGCTGCCCTTCAGCAACTCGCTCCCGGCGTTAACCGTGGTGTTGCTGGCCGCCAGTGCCCTGGAGCGAGATGGGGTGTCTTTTCTGGCCGGGTGCTTTATGTTCCTCGTGACGGCGGTCTATTTCGGATTCCTTGCGGTTGGCGGGACGCACGCCATTGACAGTCTCCTGCACACGGTATTCGGATCATGAAATCAACATTCCAAACTCAGCCCGGCGGTGCGATGGACGACCCTCGACTCGCCCAGCGATCCGAAATAACCCCTGTCAAGACTACCTTAGAGGATGCATCCGCCGGCGGCTCGCAGAAAGGCGCCGATCCAAGGCCGAGGCGAAAGCCGCCGCCCGCTCGGACCTGGAATTCGCCGTCCAGTCTCTGGCACCGGAAGACCACGGTCATCGCCGTGCTTTCCGTCGTGGCTATCCTTCTGCATCTGGCGCTCCGCTTCGGCTTCCATACCACACCAGGCACTTACCAAATTCCTTTGCTGGCCATTCTTGCTATCGGCGGCCTGCCGCTCCTCTATGAACTGCTGCGGAGGCTTCTGAAGCTGGAATTCGGCTCCGATCTGCTGGGGGGCATTTCCATTGTCACCTCGGTCCTCCTGGGCGAATACCTGGCGGGCTCCATCATCGTACTGATGCTCGCGGGAGGGGAAGCGTTGGAAAGTTACGCCTTGCGCAGCGCCTCCTCGGTGCTGGCGGCGCTGGCCAAACGGATGCCTTCCATCGCCCACCGGAAACGCGAATCGGAAATTGTGGATGTGGCGCTGCACGAGGTGGCCGTGGGGGACACCCTCACAATCTATCCGCATGACCTGTGCCCGGTGGACGGGGTGGTGATCGAGGGACACGGCGTGATGGATGAGTCCTACCTCACGGGCGAGCCGTTCCAGATTACCAAGACCTCCGGCTCGACGGTGCTCTCGGGCGCGATCAACGGAGAATCGGCTTTGACCATCCGAACGACCAAACGGGCGGCCGATTCGCGCTACGCAAAGATCATGGAAGTCATGCGCGAGTCCGAAGCAAAGCGGCCGCAGTTGCGTCGTCTTGGGGATCGCCTCGGCGCAATTTATACGCCCGTGGCACTGATGGTAGCGATCCTCGCCTGGGCCATCAGTGGAGAGGCGGTTCGGTTTCTCGCGGTGCTGGTGATTGCCACGCCTTGCCCGTTGCTCCTCGCGATACCGATCGCCATCATCGGCTCGATTTCCCTCTGCGCTCGCCGGGCGATCATCATCAAGAGCCCCGTCGTACTTGAGCAAATCGCCGAGTGTCGCACCGCGATTTTCGACAAGACCGGGACGCTGACGTATGGCGAGCCCAAGCTGACCGAACAACTCATCGCCCCGGGCTTCGCCCAAAGGGAAGTGCTGAGCCTCGTGGCGGGTTTGGAGCGCTACTCGAAACATCCGCTGGCGCGGGCGATTCTGGCGGCGGCGAAGGCGGATGGGATTACGCTCGCGGAGGCCACGGAGGTGAACGAACAACCCGGCCAGGGCCTGCGCGGAACCGTTTCCAGTCACCAGGTGCAGATCACCAGCCGTAATAAACTGAGCGCGCAAAAAGTTGCCGGCGCCGATCAGCCCCCACCGGTCGCCGGCGGCCTTGAGTGCGTGGTGGTGATCGACCAGCGCTACGCGGCGGCCTTGCGCTTTCGTGATGCGCCGCGAGCGGAGAGCCACTCCTTCGTGAGCCACCTGGGACCGAAGCATGACTTCGCGCGCCTGATGATCGTTTCGGGCGATCGGGAGTCGGAGGTGCGCTTCCTTGCCGAGCAGGTGGGCATCACGGAAATCCACGCGCAACAAAGTCCGGAACAAAAGCTCGCTATCGTCCGAAAGGAGACAGCAGCAGCCAAAACGCTTTATGTGGGGGATGGCATCAACGACGCCCCGGCGATGATGGCCGCCACGGTTGGCATGGCCATTGGACAGAACAGCGACGTAACCGCGGAAGCGGCGGGCGTCGTGGTAATGGATAACTCCCTCAGGAAGGTGGACGAGTTCATGCATATCAGCCGTCGTATGCGAATAATCGCGCTCCAAAGCGCGGTGGGGGGCATGGCGCTGAGTGTCATCGGCATGGTCTTCGCTGCTACGGGGCATTTGACTCCGGTAGCCGGTGCGATCAGCCAGGAAGTCATCGATGTTCTGGCAGTTCTGAATGCGCTGCGGGCAGCGTTACCCCCAAGAGTCATTCATGATCTATAAAACCACCTTGAACCCGGCTGGGGCTCTCAGGTAGAGCCTCGTCGCCTCGGCTGCTACGAGGACGCGGGTCAGATCGTAGAAAAAGCCCGAGCATCTAATAAAATCGGTCTCTTTCTACGGCCCCCGTCCATACTCGATTACTACGAGGGTGAGGAATGAGCCCGCCGCCTAACTTTTGCTACAGCGGATGCGCCGGTTGCGTCTCGGTTGCAGCCGGCCTGCCGTCAAGGCCATCTGTGGATTGAGCAAAGCGCTGCCTGTCCCCGGAGTGATACCAGTAGCTTACCCCCCACACTTCAAAAACGCTGGGCTGCATCAGGACACCGTATCGGTTGGTGTTGTCGATACCGATGTCGGCCGGGCAATGAAACACCTCACCCTTGGCAACATAAGGATACAAGGGCCGGATGTCTGCCGGCGGGGCATTGAAATCACGGCCAGAGGCTCCGCCAAAGAACGTAGCTGAAAACCAGGTTTTTCCCTGCCGAGAGATGGACCCCACCCGCGCAGCGTACAAGGCAGTTCGCGCGCCAAAAAGCAGTTTCTTATCAGTTAGCTCACACCTTACCGAGCAACTCGAAGCACGGTTTCCAGGATGCTGCTTTATCGGCGGTCAGTTGCCGCAGCGGTGCCAGCGCATCTTTCCAGCAGAGCGACAGCGGCGGCAGCAGCGCCTGGTCCTGGCCGGCGGGTTCGGGCAGCCGGTTTTCGATGG
>VFSW01015295.1_pt1 | contig 10555 bp, 9 predicted proteins | sample 5358111 | NCBI WGS metagenome assembly VFSW01 (sample SAMN11554181, study PRJNA540505) | mine drainage metagenome | isolation source: sediment from site ElyBrook_90M | place: USA: Ely Copper Mine, Vershire, VT | collected 2017
CCCCCTGCCTATTTAACCACAAAGTATGTGCTGTGCCCTAAATATGACTCCAAAAATTTTAGCACTCGACCTACGGGCGCGCCAACGGGCGCGCCCTTCTTTTTATTAGGGAAGCTCCGATAAAGGAATCTATGCTTGAGTCCTTCCATACGTCATTGCGAGGAACCTTTGACGACCGAAGGGAGTCAATGCTTCCGAAGCAATCTCCTCGTCCAGAGCGGAGATTGCTTCGTCGAACATTATTCGCTCCGCGAAGAATGCTCTTGCGATGACGTAATTAGGAACTGGTTTAGAGTATCCTTGACATCCCTCGGTTACCACTCGACGAGCTTTCGGAATGGCGGCTGGCCTTGTTTAGATTATACTATTCCTTCTCCAGAACAAACTTCCGCACAAACGTATAGCCATCGACATTGATGTGTACAAAGTAGGTGCCCTCCGGCATATCACTCGTAGGAATTGGCAGCGCATGCTCGCCTTTTTCGACCGAGCCATTCATCAACTGAGCAACGGAAGTCCCAAGTACATTCATAATGTCCACGGTCACCGGCGCACTTATATTGGAATAGAAGTGCAGGGTTGCTAAATTGCCCTCTTTATACGAGGGATTTGGAATCACCTCTATGCCACTCATTGGCTGCAGATTCCCAGTGAGGGCTTTAAAGATGGCGTTGGTTTGGCACGCTGACGTGTCCACGCATATAAGCGCACTGTCGGTTGTTGAATTAATGGCCCTCAAGGTACATGCTTCGAATGCCGAATCATTGAACTGCGCGGAGTCAATTCGCGCCACGCCCGTAAGTGTGCTCGTAATAGCAGCAACCTGAGTAACTTTCAAGATCTCTTCGTTCGCGGGAATCGATCCGATTCCTGCGGGCTTGTAGGCAAGCGTAAGATGCAAACCAACTCCATCCTCATATTCGTTAACCAGAGAGAATCCCGGAGCCAGCGAAAATTTCGGATTCCATAACAGGTTCCCGTTGTACCGGATCAGAAAGTGAAGCTGCGTCATGCCTAACGAGTCCTGAATCGTATCGCGCGTGACAACATCGAACTCCTTGAGTTCGGTATCGTTCGCATGGATACATTCATTCGAGGGACTGATTAGACCAATGCGTGCAGAATCCTCAATGCAAGCTGGATCGCCAATGTAAATTCCGGAATCGGTCGCCACGGCAAGCCGTCCGGAGGTCGTATCGTATTTGATAACCCAAATTTCCCGTGTATGGGGATTCGCAGTGTCCCCCGCGACGCCTTTTGGGAAGCCGATCGAATGCCAGGAAATGCCGCCGTCGGTGGTTTCCTGCACTAAGCCGTTGGGAATCGTATCCTGATTCACATCGAACAGCCCGGTAAAAAAATGCAAAGGCCTGGGATAGGCCGGGTCGCTCGGTTTCGAGAGCATGGATGTGCGCTGATCGATGTCAAGCCCCCAGACGTTGGCGGGCGCGCCGGTTAGGATTTTCCACGTCAAGCCGCCGTCCGTGGTAGCAAGGAAGGAGGAATCGACGGTCGGCCAGCGCTGGGCAATGGCGACCGTCGGCTCGCCAGTTGCCGGATCGAGCGCGCTCCAGGAAAATACTATCTTGGGGACTTCCCGGGGCAGCAATTGAGGGGATTGAAAGGTAACAGACCAGGTCTGTCCCAGATCGGAGGAACGCGCGATATTACCAACCGAGAATGAACTCTGAAGAATTATTGGAGCAGCATTGTTCAGTCCGGGCAAGCCTTGAGATACACCCAATGCATCGTAATATATGGAGTCGGGATTATTGACGTCAATTAGCCGGCTCACCAGCGTCCAGTCTGCGCCTTTATCGGTCGAGCGCCATAGGCCTCGGCCATAGGTTTCGCCGTAGTATAACGCGTGTTCCTCGTCGTTATAACCTATGGTCTCCCCGTTGACGCCGCCAAGATCCAAAAGTGAATCGTTGTTATACCGGTCGTCCCAGGTAAATCCGCCATCGGTCGAACGGTAGAGCGTCGTATTATTTACCGCAAAAACAATACTCGTGTCGCTCGGCAGAACGAAGACCTGATGAATACTGTAAATGATCGGATGAGTCGCATCGGGATCGCGAATCGAATCATGCTGGACCCAGGTATGGCCGCCATCATCCGACCGGAATATTCCTTCGACGAACGTGGGGCCGGCGAAAATAACCTGACCCTTCGAAAGCGGATTGAACGCGACCGATTGCCAGGATTCCGGCAGCGCAAACCGCCAGCGATACGACTGCGCGCCGGCATTTGACGCGGCAAAGCAAAAAAAGACTGCGAGCGAAATAACGATCCGTCGAACGTGAATGGATGGGAAAAATCGCATGGCCGGAGAAGAGAATGGAATGAGTTACCAATCGAAAACGAATCACTAATCGAAAACGAATCATTACTCGCAATAGCGGCAAATTCAACATTCGCTCCATTCTTAGAGTTGCGCTTGGCTCCGCAGAGTTCGGTTTCCATCCAACTTCCGGCTGAGTTGGAAAATGAAGCCGAAAAAAAATTGAAAAATTAATGTAACCGGCGGAGCTCTCTGCGATCTTTGGGGTAATTATTCAGAACCATGCTGCTTTCCAGAAAATGCTTTTCTTATGAGCAAACACTAACGAAACTATGACTTGGTTTTCCATCGTAGTAGAGCGCATGACTAATACCATAACTCTACAACAACCGAATGGTTTATCCTCGATTGCTTCTGGAATAGGTGGGCGTACCGTAAAGGGTGCGATTGCCGTGAAGAAACGGGCGGGTATGAGCCTTAGGAAAATAGTCGCAATTGCCTTGTTCGCGACGGGCGCTCTTTGGTCGCTCGGCTCGACTGTTAACCTTGCGCTTGCTAAAGCGCGCAAAGTTAAGAGTGGACAATTTCGATTACTTAGTATCTATAATTCGCTGAGAGCGTCTCATCCCGGTTTTATTCACGCCATGAATAAGGCGACGACGGGGCTTGCCTCGTGGTACGGCGGGATGTTCCACGGTCGGAAAACAGCGATGGGAACGACGTACAATATGTACGCGATGACGGCGGCACACCGGTCGCTTCCGCTGGGAACGTGGGTCCAGGTGACGAACCAGGAGAACGGCAGATCCGTCGTTGTTCAGGTGACCGATCGCGGGCCTTATGTTGCGAATCGCATCATGGACCTTTCCTACGCCGCGGCCCAACAGCTTGGCTATGCGGATGCCGGTACGACGGAGATCTCGATGAAGGTACTCAGTACCAATCCTGACGCAACCGAGGTTGCCAGCGCAGTGCCTGCGGCAAGCATTGTACCTTCGGCATCGATCAATGTGACCCAGGCGACATCGATCAATGTGACCGAGGCGGCATCGAGCGATGTGACGGAGGCGGCATCGATCATCCCGGCGATGTTCCGAGATGTTTCGGCTCAATCGTCTAATGTCAGTATGCCGGCCTCGAGCGATTCAGCCGGCGGCGTTTCCGACCTGCTTACCGTTGTAACCGATCTGGTCAGCGGCTCGCCGGGCCAGGCGGCTGCCGATCTGTTCGCGTAAAAGCACGAACGAAATAAGCTCAGTGGACGGATAAGGAGGAAGTGGGATAACCATCCTCGTTATCCGTCCATTCATTTATGGTTACTCGGAACTATGTACTCTTTTATCTGCTGGTTCAGGAAGTATGGCCCATCCCATCCGAAATTCATTCGGACGAAATAGCCGATTTCCGGTGAGTACCAATAAAGTGTGCCTTGCAGCCAATCCGTGCCATGGTACCTTCGAATATCGACGATCTGGAGCCGAGTACAATGGTAAAGTTTCCCACCGCCGGAAGCGGTATCGGTGCCGAGCACTTCGAAGGTCTGCGTATGGGGCATATTATACTCTTTGAAAAACATCTTGCCGCTGTCGTTCGGGAGTTTCTTTCGAATAATGTCGCCCGGCGCCAATCCAAACGGAAGGCGCGCCCACTCCGTGTCCTGGCCCAGCACCCTCATATACAGATCCCCATTATCGGCATAAGAAATGAGAGTGGTGTGATTTTTAGAACCAGCGACAGTTGTGGCCGGCCCGATCTCGACGCAACGAGACCGGCCAAAGACTCGAAAATCAGACCGGATCACGCGAAGCGTATCGTCCGGTACTTCCGGATCGACTTTGGATTTGGGAACCAGGGCGCCGGAAGAGTCGGTCACGAAATAGGTATTGACGAACATCGTTCCGGCTTTTGGAAGATTTGCTTTGTGTACCGTTACCGGGTGGTGCACGTGAGCAGCGGCAGGAAGTGCCGAGGCGGCCAATAGGAGAAATACGGAGAGATAGCGTTGATTCATAGCGTTTTGAGAGTGTTATCAGCGATGGAACGAGGACGTTAGTTCCGCCCCAAAGTTTCGAGCGAATCTTCCCGGCTCATTTTCGCAATTCCCAGACCTCGCTGGGATACGGGCCGCGCGAAAACTGGGCGACCATTGTATCGCCGTCCGAAAGCATTGGAGGGTTGCCGCCGATCCCATGAAAATAATCGATATCCAATTGCGATTGTAGCAGTATATACGAATTGGGCCGAAACCGCATGGCTTCGAGCACGCGAGTCAGCATCTTCGAATTGGAAAGATAGGTGCGCCGGAAATCGGGCCGATCCAAAACAGTAAGCGCATCGAAGACGAAGCCGCCATCGAAGGTATATTGATCCGCGAGTTTGGTTTCGTCCGGCTTCGGCGTCAGCGCGCCAGCGCCGTCAATCCCATAAAGACTATACTGCGTAACGGCGAGGAGCGATCCGTGCGGAAGATGCATGGCGGACCAGTAAACGGCGTCGTTGGCATTTTGCCGAACATCCCGAACTTCGCGGAGCAATCGCTCTTCTCGAACGACGCGCGGCCAAACCCCAGCGGCGAGTACCAGGGCAACGAGAATTCCGATGCCTATCGCGCCGCGCCGGAAGATTGCCATAGATTTATACGGGGCAAGTGCTAATCCAAAATCTTCCATCCAAAGAGACCATGCCCAGGAAGAAAGAATCGCCGTGAGTAGCGCCGCTTCGTTGAGCTGAGTCTTAACAAGCTGGATCGTAACGAGAAGCGCAGAAAATGCCAAAAGCAGGCACGCCAAAAAAGGAAGCAAGCGCCGAACGGACTTGCCCTCCGGGCCACCCCGCACGAAGAGCATCAGAACAATAAAGGTTACCAACGGTAGCGCAATGAGAATATTCTGAAATAGCAGCACCACAAGAACTATCGAGAGCACGGTGAGGAAAGAAAACCGAGTTGGAAATGGCATCGCGGTTTTTTTCCGAAATAACCCGCGAACGAATAGGTAAACTATCGGGGTAAAGAGAAGCAGGCGCGCAGTGATGCTGAGATAAATCGAGCTATAATACCCGATACGGTCACGAATAAAATCGGTGAGGTCTGGCGTGTTGAATGCAAAAAAGCGATTGGAGCGAGTCGGAGAAACAAAGGCCAACCACCCCGAGAGAGCAAAAAGAATAAGATAACTCGCAATTGCGAAATACTGGTGGGACTTTGGCCGAGCGCTCCAGAGCCGCATAATGCGATGCCGATTAAGCAGAAAGGATCCAAGGAATACAACATGCACGAGAACGGATGCCGGCTCCTTCGAAAGAACTGCGATAACCGCAAGCGCCATCGCGACCATCCAAAATCGGAATCGTGCTTCATAGAGTCCGCGAAGTCCGAAATACCAGGCTGCGGCGGTAAAAGCAAGTTCCAATCCGTAAGTAAGATCGCTATACCAAAAGAAGATATTCAGGATCGGCAGAAAGGCGATGAAGTATAGGGCGATGGCTATTTCGAGCGAACACCAGCGGCCAGTAAGGTAGCGCGCGGTAAGCCCGGTAAACGCAATCCCGGTAAGCAGCGAAAGATCGAGCGCGAGATGCCACCAGAAGGGATGGTTCCATCCCGCCAGGCGCGTAAGCAGCCAAGCCGTGAGCGCGAAGGCCGGACGAAAGCTATTTATCAGCTGCCCCTTGATCGGATCGAATGCGCTCCAAGCCGAATGCGTCTTCGACCACAACATAAGCACCACATCATCGAGCCGAAACGGCATCCGGTAGCGCGTGGTAAACAGCGCCAGCATGGCGAGACCAAGCGCGAGAAAAACAGCATCAAGTATACGTCGCACCTTCAAAATTACGAAAATAATAACCCCATGTTGTTTTTTCGGCACGCGGCAGCAAACACAACTGTCACTTCCTAAAAAAGAATACCGCCTATTTTTCGAACGGCCTGTGACAAATGGCCCCGTTATGAGTTATTTGAAACATCTCCTTTTTTCCAAAGCTATCGCTCGTCGCCGATGACCGAAGTGGAATATGCCGACCTCGTTCGAAACGCGGCTGCTAAATGGCCGCTCATTGTTCGCGCCCTGAAGCACCGACACCCGAATGCGAATCATACGTTGATCGAGGACTGCGCGGAATCCGCTCTGGTTTCTTTTCAGGACCGCAAAACAATCCTGACCATCCGCCATCCCGAAAGGCCGCTTACCTGGCTCATTGCAACCGCCGATCATTTCTTTTGCCGTGAGTGTCGAAAAATGACCCATCTCCTTCACTTTGACGAACTTGCCGATGAACCATCGGCGCCCGATCGGGGTATCGAGTGCTTCGAAGCAACTCAGGCAACGAAAGTTATTTTCTCTACCATGAACGAACGGTACTCAAAAATTCTCATGGATATCGATGGCGAAGAGCTTTCCTTCGAAGAGATTGCGGAGAGAGAAGGCAAGCCCGTTAAGGCCATTTATGATCGCTATGAGAATGCAAAGAAAAAGGCGCGAAAAATGGGAATTAAAATTGGCGTTGCCCCCCTGCAAAAACCACGCCAAAGCCTGCTAAAATTAATTCCAAGAATTCATCGAATTCGACTTCGGAATTTCTGGAGTGAAGCGGCACTATACTATAACGAGCAGATTCAACGCATTTCTCATTTCATTTTTCATTAGGAGGTCACTATGGCAGTTCCAAATGGCGGAGGTTCTTCGGGAGGTAGTGGCGGAGGAGGATTCCCGGGTGGTGGCGGCGGATCGATGATGCCGGGAAGCATGGGAACGGGCCTGAGCGGTCCGGTCGTTTCCTGATATGATTTTGCAACGCAATCGCCGCTCGATCCGCGGATGCTTGTGCAATCGATTAGTTTCATGGACCAAAGCGGGGCAATTCAGGATGGGTTTTTCGAGCGCAGCAGCTCTTGGCTGCAGGCGGCAACGTGGGTGAATCCGCCGATGGATGTTACCCCGCGAACGAGTTTCGTTCCGACCGTCTTCGTTCCATTCCCTCAGGATTTTCAGTCGGAGGAGGTCGCGGCGCAATGGAATGCACAGCGGGCGATGACAGTGCTCAATACGCAATATCCCATTGCATGCCAAAAGATCATCGAACTGAAAGCAGGGATGCAATTCGGCAATACGTTCTCGCTCGACTTTATTGGTGGCGCGACATCGACCGACCTTCAATTCAGTTTCCGCGATAATTCGCTTACGAGCGGCGATTTCACCTCCGGCGCTTCCGGAACGATTCCCGTCTTTGCATTTCCCGCTTCTACGTATGGCGGAACAGCCCGGCTGATGACCGTCACGCTGCTTCGTCCGGGCCGGTTCGCCGTCGCGCTCCGCATCAAGGATAACACCGGGAATTTTAGCCTCTTCGAAATGGATTGGATCGTGATTCCGTAACCCATGTTCGACATACCCTATTCGGATGGCATCCTTCCCAGCGTGATTACGCCGGGCGGTGGGGCGTTGCCTCGATCCTCGGTGGCGCCACTCCCGGCTGCCACGAGCGGAGCCGCCGTGAACGCCAACGGCGCGCTCGTGTCGTTCCTCCCGCCGGTGACCGATTGGTTCACGCCGGCGGCGCAAAACCCTACGCCGGCAACGGGCCAAACGCAGCATCCGTGTCAGGGCGGAGGAGAATGCGGGTGTGGGGGAAAATGCGGCGGGGGAAACAGCGCAGTCCCTAAGGCTTCTGACCTGCCACTCGATATCAATAACGAGCTCACCGTTTCGCCCGAAGCTCAGGCTCGGTATATGGACTATGCTTCGCTTTCTAAACCAGGCAATAGTTCCATCATGACTTGTATCACGCCGAGTGGAGAATACCTCTCAGCCGTCGCAAAGGTTGCGGATGATCTCACGATAGCTTTGTCAGTTACTGAGCTCAGAAGCAATGTAATGCGGATGCACGTGGCATTTACTCCGAAATCCGATGGAACTGGATGGACTGCAAGGTCAAATATGGTTGCCAATTCGACCGTAACTATTCCTTCAGTTTCAGGATTATCGCTTGATTCACTATCATTTGCATGTCTCTCTTCTTCGGTGGTAATCGGAATGATGGAAGCGAAGATCGCTGGGAATAGTGTGTCTCTGAATGGGAACGGTTCAACACAAAATGGATCTGCCCAAGATCAACCGCCATGCATCGGGCATGACTTGGTATGCACACAGTTTTCGGGTTCCGCATGGCCATGGACCTCGGATCATCGTCATTTACAATGGTGGGCTCCCTGCATTGGTTCATTCACAACAGATATCGGAGATTGCTGCTTCAAACATGATACAGCCCTCTGGTGCGCTCACACATGCGTTTCCGACCCTATTACGGGTGAAACTCATTCAATTGCTGCCGCAAATGAAGATGCAATCAGTTGCGTAATGAACGCTGTTTTAAATAATGCATGGACGCTCTTCAAAAAATTAAGTACACTTGAGGCAATTTTTTGCGCCCCAATGTTTCTTGCTTGGGTTTCAGTCTACGGAATACCACTTGGCGGTTTACTTGAGCTGGGATGGACAATAGGCCTTTGCAGCAGCCTTGCTGCGGATCTTAAAAATTATAATCACGCTCATGATAAAAGCTGTCTCTGCGGTGGTACCGAACCAACGACACAGTGCTCGTGGGCAAATCAATACACCGGTTATACCGATTGTACGGATATTTGTCAGCTTGCAGGGGACACAGCTAATGAGGAGTGTCATAAATGTGGTTATTATTGCACTTATGACTCTACTGGTAAACCCACGAAGCACTTCGACGATGGTTCTGACCCGACTAAGAATCCGAATGCTTGGCCATGTTGCCCAGGAACGGATCAGTCCTGCGTGGGTGATGGTTCAAGCTTTACCTGTCCGACATGCTATGATTGCTATTGGATTTGCGACCCTCATTATGGCTGGTTGCCCCAGACAGACCCAAGCGGAAATCATCTACCATGTTGTAATGCAACTGGAATGATTACAACGCACGGGCGAGCTGGTGGCACTCACTATGATCCATTACCACCAATTCCTACAACACCATGCTACAGACATGGTAGAATTGGCGGAGAACATAGAGCCGGAGGATAATATTAAAAATGTTACTAAAAATTCTGATCCTAATTTGCTCACTTGAAATCATCCCGCGAATTGGATGCAGTCAGTTTCGGGATTCGATTTCCCACTCTCCTTTAGTTCCGAAAACCTTTTCCAGCGATTCGGTTATCGGAGTGGATAAAAGAGACTCATTACCCCACCTCGGTGATATGGCTTTGCAATTTCTTGCGGGAGAAGCTGCTTTCAATGTTACTTTTTTTTCGTTATGGGGCAACGATATTTTTAGACAAAATGGTGATGCCTTAAACCCAGCGGTCGTGGGCATATTTGCGTCTTGGATAACAACCCCGTTAGTAATCCATTATGTGAGCAATCTTCTTCATTTGAAATCTGGATCTTGGGGTTTTGGGATTCTTGGCGCAGCATTGGGAACTTTAGCGGGCATCGGCATTTTTGACCGCGGAAACCCCACGAACACTAAAATCTACCTTGGTCTCTCTCTTGGTATCGTCACCTTTGCCGAACTCTTCTATGATTTCACTATTTGGGTTTCACCATCTAAGTAGCTCGCCATTTTAAGCGTCTTTCCCGAAGGCGCGCGTTCGTTCAGAGCACGAGATCGCCTTGCCAAAGCTAAGTTCATCGGGCACGGCATGTATGATTTCCCTCTAAGGAACAGCCCGCCTGAAATTTCGTTTAACCAAAAGGCAATCGAGAGTTTGAGGCAGGAATTTCATACTTCATAATTCATAATTGCCAACTGGGGATGCATTGGCTTCGACGGGGAACGCTCAGTCGTTGCGGTGCGCGCCGAGCAGGTGGCGGTTAAATTTTCCTAATTATGTTTTCTAAAGAATAATGCTCATATTTCGAAAATATTTCGGCTTATTACTTAGCTTCGCGCTTTCGATGAGCCTGATTGGCTGCAGCGATGGGAATTTTCCCCCCACCGGGCTTGACTTGAATCCAACATCAGTAGATTTTGGTCAAGTGCAAAAAGGTGATTGCAAGGATGCAAGGATTTCGCTATATAACAATACGTCCGAGCCTTTCTCCCTTCGTGCAGTGCTGAGCGATTCAGAATTTGTGATAAGAGATACAAGTGCGATTAGTAATCCACTTCCGGCTGGCTATGATAAAACTGTAACCATTTCATTTTGTTCTAAAGCAACAGGAACATTCCTTGATACCTTAAAGCTGTTGGACTTGCCCCGATTTCATAGACACTGTATCTCGTGAGTGTTGATGATAGCTT
>VFSW01015296.1_pt1 | contig 10555 bp, 11 predicted proteins | sample 5358111 | NCBI WGS metagenome assembly VFSW01 (sample SAMN11554181, study PRJNA540505) | mine drainage metagenome | isolation source: sediment from site ElyBrook_90M | place: USA: Ely Copper Mine, Vershire, VT | collected 2017
AAACGCGCGCCGGGGATCCCGCCGCAACATAGACGTTCCCGACGGCGTCGGAGGCGATCGACCAGATGTAGGTCGAAGGTGTGATCGCGAGCGTCTTGAACGCCGGAGCAAGCTCAAGGCCGCCTTCACTGCGCAGCGCGATGCCCTTGGCTGTGCCCTTGGTGAGTTCGTCGAACTTCGATTGTTCCCAGGTACGCGTGCCCTCGGCGAGGGCGAAGGTGGAAAGAATAAGTGCTGACAGCAGAGCGAGCGTTTTACGGGACAAAGTCATACCTCGATTGAATCGCGCTGGTGGAGTGCCGGGTGTCTGCCCGGCGGACGGGCGAGACGCCCGTCGCTCCACTTAAAAGGCAAGTTTACTTCACGTTGATGGTCAGCATCTGCGCGCCGGAAACAACATAGTCGAGCGAATCGGTGGAAGCTTCGCTTACCGACGATTCGCCGAGCACGATCATGTCCTGCGTGCCGCGCATGTTGTCCATGACGTTCATGACGGAAAGCGGCAGGGTCGGCATCACTTTGTCGGCGACCATGGCTTCCGGATCGGAACCCAGCAGCGACACATACAAACGATCGTTAGCATGCTCTTTGTTCAGCAAGGCAATGGTCGGTGCCAGGCCAAGACCACGGTTCATCATCGGCGTGCCGCGGTGCATGCGGTCGAGTGTGTCTCCGTCGCTGACCAGGATGCGCAACGTTCCCTTCGAAGCGGAGGTCGGAATCCGTATGGGGATCTGGCGCACCAGGCGCTCGCCTCGATACGGACGAATCACGGTTTCCACCATGATCTGGTCGCCCGGACGAGCTTCGGTCACATCGGTGCGCGAAGCTTCCAGACGCGCCGAGCGGCGTTCGCGGACAAGATCGAAATCAAGCTTCACTCCCTCAATGTCGGGAGCATCGAAGGGATTGGTGTAGATGCGTCCAAAGCGCTCGCCAATGGTGGCAGCGGCCAGGGCCGCGGCGGGTTGCCCGTTATCTTGCGGAGCAAACATGTTCCGCAGCGTCACGCCCGGATACCCCTTCACGCTGAGCATGCCATTCATGCGGTAGGTAATGTCCTCGCCGTATTCGTTTGTGCCGTGCAGCGCGTTGAACACGGTCGCCATCATGGCCAGCGGACTCAGACGCGCGTTGTTCAAAATCTCGTAATGAAACTCCTTGGTCGCCGTGCCATGGTCACCCTGAATATGCATGGCGACGGTCACCGGAATCATCTTCGACTCGCGCCCGGGGACGCCCATGATTCCGTTCTGGCGGTCCTGCACAAACGCGCCCACCGTCTCGGTCGTGTTCACGATCTTGAAGGCGTTCAAGGGCGAAGGCAGCGTGGCCAGCACGGTGGCCTTCGTCATCGGCAGATCAACTTCACCAAACTGCAGCAGCGGATGTCCGCAGGCGAGCAGGCGCTGCGGATCGACATAAGTCACAGTGCAGGTAGCCGCAATATCCATATCGCCGCGAACCAGCACGGCGCTGACGGCGGACCCCGGCACAATCGGTTCCGGCTGTTTGCGATCGCTTGCCGAGCCAATCCCCATCACCGGAACGATGCCGGCGGCAGCGAACTGCGATGCGTAACGTTGCAGCGTGTCGTTGGAAAATCCGTTGAATACCAGCGGAGTTTCGATGGGCTTCAGATAATTGCTGTAATTTGAAGACGAGAGGGCCGTGTTTTCGCCGGGGCTCGCGGTTTGCGCGACTCCGCCCCGATGGGAAGAAGCGGCGTCGGGAGCGCTCTCGCGCACCGCTGCCGGCGTCGGACGATGGTCGAGCGCGTTGATCTCCAGCATTTCTTCGATCGGGGTCACCCCGGCGATCGTTTCTTTGGAAAATTCGCCAATGCGAAAGGCAAGCGCGCCCGCCAGCTTGCCGTCAAAATAAACCGGGCTTCCGCTCATGCCAGCAACCACGCCCGTATATTCCGGCTTGGTGCCGTGCAGACGCACAAGAATAATGTCGCCCTTGGGACCGTTCACGTTGTGCATCACGCCCAGAACTTCCACGTCCATGGACTCGGGCTTCACACCCTGGAACACCGTGAGCGCGGTTCCCTGCATGCCTTCGTGGATCTGATCGAGCGGCATAATGGCGGGAGGATCGACCGCCATCGGGGGCCGTTCCTGAACAGCTTGTGCGTGGATCCAGACGGAGGACGAGAAACACAAAAGGGCAGCGAGTGACCGTACAACTTTCCCCATGAATTAGCCCCTCAGGTCAGGTCATGACCCTTTACTTCGACTCCGCGCGTGATCGATAAGGTCTTTGCCAGGAGAGGTGCGTTTCTTACGGCCTGAAAATATCCCAACCGCAGAGTTCTTGCATCTATACTAGCACAGGAGTTTTCGAGGATTCCCCATGATTTCTGGCATATTGTGCGGAACAAACCGCGCCCCGTTGGCTTCCCGTAAGCATCTGATGCTATTGGCCTTCTGTCTTTTCTGGATGCTCGCCGCGATTCTCCCGGCGGCAGCCCAAGACACCCCGCCCCAGCCTCCCTCGAACCCAAACAAGCAGGACGCTCCAGCCGAAGCTGGCGGACCGCAAAACGATACCGGTCCTTATGTGATCCCCAAGAAAAAAGATGCACCCCCTCCTCCGGCCCCGGAAAAACCCAAGAAGATCGACAACATGCCTGACTACTCGATCAAGGTGGACGTTCCGCTGGTGAGCCTGGATGTGCTGGTGACCACCAAGGATGGCCAAACTATCCCCGGCCTGAAACAAGAAAATTTCAAAATTCTGGAAGATGGCGCACCACAGACAATTGCAAGCTTCAATCGGACCGACGCGCCGATCACGGCGGTGCTGCTGATCGAATACGCCAATAGCGCGTGGAATGACTACGGTTGGGGCGCTTACAACTATGACGCTCTCAATGCTTCCTACACCTTCGCCAGCGGGCTGAAAAAGGACGACTGGGTCGCCGTGGTTTACTACGACATGAAACCACAGATTCTGGTGGACTTCACCCAGGATAAGCGAGCCATTATGGGCGCGCTCAACGTGTTACGTATCCCCGGGTTTTCCGAACGCAACCTCTTCGATGCCCTGTTTGACACACTCGATCGCATTGACCGTATCGAAGGGAAGAAGTACGTGATCCTGGTTTCTTCCGGAGCCGACACCTTCAGCAAGCTCAACTTCGATCAGATCATGAAGAAGGTCAAATCCACCAAAGACGTAACCATCTACGCAATCAGCATCGGCTGGTGGATACGCGAATATATGGACGCACACGGCTACGTCGGCGGGGCCACGGAAGTTGGCTGGCTGCAAAATGACAATCAGCTCAACACCTTCGCCAAACTCACCGGCGGACGTGCTTATTTTCCACGCTTCGAAGGCGAGTTGCCCGAGGTCTTTAACCAGATCTCCGCCGACATTCGCAACCAGTACAGCATTACGTACCACCCCACCAATCCGAAACAAGACGGGACGTACCGCAAGCTGAAGGTTCAGCTCCAAGCCCCCGACGGCGGTCCATTGAAGATTCGCGATCAAAAGGGCAAGGATGTGAAGTACGTCGTCTACGCGCGCGATGGGTACATGGCCAAGCACCGGGTGGAGTATGCGGCGGAAGTCGGGTCATCGGGTGTGCGAGCATCGAAAGTCAGATGCATTTGACCTTAGATGAGCTGGTCACCCGATGACCCGATTTCTTCCCACTGCGCGCAGCGCCTTCCCTGATTTACAATCCCCAGTTTCCCCCTTTCAGGAGAAAGCGCCGTGATCCCACGCTATACCCGGCCCGAGATGGCCCGCATCTGGAGCGACGAAAACCGCTTCCGCACCTGGCTTGCGGTGGAAGTCGCCGCCACCGAAACGCTCGCCGCCGCCGGCATTGTCCCGAAAGAAGCCGCGAAAGCCATTCGTGCCCGCGCCGGCTTCAACGTGGAACGTATCTTCGAGATCGAAGCCGAGGTCAAGCACGACGTCATTGCCTTCACCACCGCCGTGGCCGAGATCGTCGGCCCGCACGCCCGCTGGTTCCACTACGGATTGACCTCGAACGACGTCGTCGATACCGCGCAGGCCCTGCTCATCCAGCAGGCCTCCTCGCTGATCGCCGGAGACCTCGAGCGTCTAGCCGACGTACTCGAGCGCCGGGCCTGGGAATTCAAGGACACGCCGATGATCGGGCGCACCCACGGCGTCCACGCCGAACCCATCACGTTTGGCTTTAAGATCGCGAACTGGTACTCGGAAACGCAGCGCAATATCGCTCGCTTTGAAGCAGCGGCGGAAGATCTGCGGGTGGGCAAGTTTTCGGGTGCCGTGGGAACATTTGCCCACCTCACTCCGGAACTCGAAGAGAAGATGTGTGCGCGCCTGGGATTGAAGGCGGCGGCCGTCTCGTCGCAGGTGATTCAACGCGACCGGCATGCCCAGTACCTGGCGACGCTGGCCACGATCGCCTCGACGCTCGACAAGATCGCCACGGAAATTCGTCACCTGCAGCGCACCGAAGTCCGCGAAGCCGAGGAGTTCTTCAGCGAAAAACAGAAGGGCTCGTCGGCCATGCCGCACAAGCGGAATCCGGTGACCTGCGAACAGATCAGCGGATTGTCCCGCGTGGTGCGAGCGAATGCTCAGGCTGGATTCGAGAACGTCGCCCTCTGGCATGAGCGAGATATTTCGCATTCGTCGGCCGAGCGCATCATCATTCCCGACTCGACTACGCTCGCCGACTACCTGCTCAACAAGACCGCGAATCTGATCGAGACCATGTTCGTCTATCCCCAGCGCATGAAGGCCAACCTCGAAAGCACGCACGGCCTTGTGTTCAGCGGACAACTCCTGCTCGACCTGGTCGAAAGCGGCGTTTCACGCGAGGATGCCTACCGGCTCGTGCAGAGTCACGCCATGCGCGCGTGGAAAGAGAATCTCAACTTCCATGAATTGGTGCTGAACGATCCCGAGATTCGCGAACGCGTGCCGCGGGCAAAAATTGAGCACGCGTTCGACCTGAAGCGGCAACTGAGAAACATCGACAAGATTTTCGCGCGCGTGTTTGCGAAGAAGGCAACTGCCAATAAGACCGCAAGAGCGTCAAGGCGGAAGACGGTCAGAAGGTAACCGATGTCCGCCGCTCCCCTGGCTCACCTTATCGTTCCCATCCTGATGCGCTGGGCATATTGGACGTCCCGATTTGTGTGATCCATTCCGTAGTGAGTAAGAGATCCACGGCCCCGCGATGCTAAGGTTTTGCAGCGCGCACTAACTCCAGCAACTCAATCAATTGCTTCAGCTTCTCCTGACTGACGTGACGCAGCATCTCGCGGCTGCGCTTTTCGAGGGGCGCATCGATTTCGCGCAGCAGCTTCAGCCCTGCCATCGTGATCTTTCCATAAATGACGCGGCGATCGCTTTTGTCTCGCATACGCTCGACAAAGCCGCGATCCTCCAACCGATTCAGCAGACGCGTAATGTCCGGATCGTGGGTGATCATACGCTCGCCGATTTCGCGGCAAGGCAAGCCGTCAGCTCCTGCTCCCCGCAAAATGCGAAGCGCGTTGTACTGGGTACCGGTAAGACCGAATTCTTTCAGCCACGCCTCAACCTGCGCTTGCAGCGCGTCGGCAGTCCGCAACAAGGAGAGATAGGTTTCCTGTTCGCGGCTGCGGAACGGGACGGCTTGCTTGAGCTCGGCTTGCAGTCCACGGGGCACAACACGGGGCATGATTGGAGATTAGTCGTTATGACAAGGATGTGTCAAACAGGTGGTTGAAAAGCACCACTTTCGCGCTTGTAATACTTTGTAAAGGTCCTCTGCTTACGCATCTCACCCATGGCCGGACGCATCTATTTAACTAACCGGTTAACACTGTGGGGAACCGGGATCCAGCGAGGATGGCAACTATGAAAAAGCAAGGATTTGCGGTAACGATTGCGGTCACTCTGGCGTTGTTTGTCCTGCTGAGTATGACTGCCATGGCCGCCACCGGCCGGTATGACGAGCAGATTCAGCAGGCAGTCAGCCGGAAGATTCACGACGTGAAGCAATTGCAGAACGTGAGCTCGAGTGCCGAAGACGGCATCGTGACTTTGACCGGCACGGTCAACCTTTATCAGGACAAACTCGAAGCCGCCAAAAAAGTGAAGAAGCTTCCGAACGTTACCGGCGTCCTCAACGACATCACGGTTGCGGGAGAAACCGCTCCCGATGTCCAGCTCCAGCACAAACTGACAAAGAAGCTGGCTTATGACCGTGTCGGATATTACGACAATGCCTTCAACTATATTGCGGTCGGCGTAAAAGACGGCGTGGTGACCCTGAGCGGCTACGCTGTGTGGGACGTTCCGAAAGACACGGCGCTCGACATCGTGGCGCATATGCCCGGCGTCAAGGACGTGGTGAACGACGTGAACATTCTGCCGCTGTCCAACTTCGACGACTCGCTACGACTTCGCACGGCGCGTGCCATTTATCGCGACTCCGTGCTGGGCCGTTACAGCACGGACCCGGCGGATCCAATCCGCATCGTGGTCGATAACGGACACGTGACACTCTACGGAACGGTCGAGAGCGCGATGGATAAGACCATCGCCGGAATGCGGGCCAACGGGGTATCGGGCGCGTTCAGCGTCGACAACAATCTGGTGGTGAATTAGCTCGTCAATGACAATCCGATTCTCTCCTGGGGTGCGGCGCGAGCTGCGCCCTTTTTTTTATTGCAACACCTTCGATAGGGGCTCAACAGGCGCTAGGCCGGGACGCCCGGCGCTCCCCTTCTAGTTGGCCTTGCGGGAGTGCACCAGCTTCAGGGTGTCGCCCTGCAGGATGCGCTGGATCTGATGTTTGGCGTGGACGGTCCACGGGCCGGTGGTGTCGAGCTTCACGTAGGCGCGCCAGTGTTGCAGCGCCTTGCGCGGCTCGCGCATCTTTTCGTAGGCGAGCGCGATATTGTAGTGCGCGTCGGCGTAGGTGGGCGCGAGTTGAATCGCGGTCTTGTAGGTGTTGATGGCTTCCTCGACGCGTCCGGTTTCATCGAGCACGTTGCCGAGATCGAAATAGGCGAGCGCATAACGCGGGTCGATCTCAATCGCCGACCGGTAATGCCTTTCGGCGAGCGCGTATTCCTGACGGTTGTAGTAGAGCGTGCCCAGGTTGATGTGCGCGGCGGCGTGAACAGGATCCATATCGAGAACCTTCAGGTAAACAGCGATCGCCTCGGCCTGCGTCGAGGGATTTTCTTCCAGCGTGATCCCGCGCGCAAACAAGTCGGCAACGTCGGTAATCACCAGTTCCGGTCCGTTACGCGGCGGGCTGGTCACGACTTTACTCTCTTCGGATGAGAAATCGAACATGAACTGCCCGGCAATGGGCTCGACCAGCCGCCCCTGGTGCCGGAAGGCAACGCGGCGTCCGTTCTGATACACACCGGCTTCAAGCAAAGGATTTTCCATGCCCGCGACCTGCTTCTGCATCGCCTCGAGCGATTGCCGGATCACGGCCGGACGAACCCGCTGGGCGCAAAGATCGCGCACCTTTTTGATTTGCACGAGATCGAAAAAGGAATAATCTTCGCTGGCCGTCACCAGTCCCGCCTTCTCCCAGGTTTGGAGCTGGCGAGGAGCAAGCCGAAGAATGCGCAGCAAGTCGGCGCGACCGTAGCGATACACAGGAATCTCGTCCTGATTATCCGGAACTTCCGTGCAGGAATGCAAGTGGCAACAAGGTGGAAGGCTGTGGAGAATCGGGCCGAAATGGCACCAAAGTGGTATCGCTCTGGCCGCGCTCGATAACTATCAGAGAGTCGAAACTTACGCCGCGCTGGAGAATCACATGAGCGAGGCCGGCTTCGCTTTGGGCACGGTGGAGATTGTCGGGCATAATAGTGCCGGGTCAAGCCGGATTCACGAGCGCCCCGAGGAACGATGCCGGGAAGATTGACTTTGCTGGAACAGCCAGCCGAACAAGCGGAAGAGGCATCGCTGATCCGGCGCGTGCGTGACGGCGAGCACGAGCTTTTCTACGAGTTGATCCGCCCCTACGAGCGCCGTGTGTACGCCGCCGCCTTTGCCATTCTGCGCAACGAGGCCGATGCCGAGGATGCAGCTTCGGAAGCCGCATTGAAGGCTTTCAAACACATCCGGCAGTTTCGCGAGGAAGCGCGATTCAGCACCTGGCTCATCCAGATCACCGTCAACGAGGCGCGCATGCGAAGAAGAAAAGCACACGCCAACATCATGGAACCAATCGCCGAGCGGCAGGACGAGGAAGGCAACTACGTTCCTCGCGATTTCGCCGACTGGCGCGAGATTCCCTCGGAAACGCTGGAACGCAACGAGGTCCGGCAAATACTCGCCGAGGCGCTCGCCGAGCTGGGACAAATCTATCGCGAAGTTTTCATTCTGCGCGACATGCAACATCTCAGTATCGAGGAAACCGCGAAAGCTCTCGGCATCTCCACCGCGTCGGTCAAGACCCGCCTGCTGCGCGCGCGCCTGATGCTGCGCGATCTGCTCTCCCCCGGCTTCGGCGGCGCATGGAGCATAAGCAGCAAGTTGTCTTTTGAGAAGGGAACCAAGCCATGGTAGTCAACTGCGAACAAGTGTGGCGAGAGGTTTCAAACTATCTCGATGGCGAACTCGAACCTGATTTGCGCGTGGCCATCGAGGAGCACGTTCGCGGATGTAAACAGTGCGCCGCCGTAGTCGACGGCACACGAAATGTGATCGAGTTGTACGGCGATGAACGAATTCTGGAAGTGCCGCTCGGGTTCAGCCAGCGTCTGCATCGGCGGCTGGATGAAAACATGCCAGCCAGTCGACGAGGCTTCCTGGGATGGATCGTCGCCGCCGCCGCGGCATGCCTGGTATTCGGCACCTTCGAGGTGGCGCGGTCCTCGGTATTTCGCGGACCGCAATTGCGCTCCGAACAAGCGCAACCTGCCAATGGCGTGCCTCCAGACATGCTGGTCGTCGTCTCCGAAGATGGGAAACTGTTTCACGTCGCGGGATGCGAATACATCCACGAGAAAAACAAGCTGCGAACCATCACCGCCGCAGAAGCCTCGCGTGAGGGATATGCTCCATGTGTGCGGTGCATGAAGAAATATCTGATTACCGCTTGACACAGGTCTGGACGGGCGGCTTGGAGCCCGTCGCTCCACAATCGCGCTCTGAAACTTTTCCTCCGCCTACGACTCTATTTACCAGACGCCCTGTGTGGGGGCTTAAGGAGCTTCTATGGCTGGCTTGGTTTCGCGCATGTCTGCGCTTTTCTTGGTTGTTACACTTGGCGGAGTCGTAGCCTGCAATGCCGGCGAGCATGCGGCAACCGCGTTTCCGAATCCATCTATGGATGCGACGCTCGCGGCGAATCCGTCGCAGCAAACGGCGGTCATCGCCGGCGGCTGCTTCTGGGGCATTCAGGCCGTCTTCCAGCATGTGAAAGGCGTCATCAGCGCGACTTCGGGGTACTCCGGCGGCGAAGCGAAAACCGCGGAGTATGAACTGGTCAGCAATGGCGACACCGGACATGCGGAGTCGGTGAAGGTCGTTTATGACCCGTCGAAAATCACCTACGGCCAACTGCTGCGCGTGTTCTTTTCTGTCGCGCACGATCCCACGGAATTGAACCGGCAAGGTCCGGACAGCGGCACGCAGTATCGCTCATCGATTTTTTATAGCAACGAGGAGCAAAAGCGGATTGCGGATGCTTACATCGCGCAGCTCAATCAGGCAAAAGTCTTCCCGCGTCCGATGGTGACGCAGGTCGTCCCGCTGAAAGCGTTTTATCCCGCCGAGGCTTATCACCAGGACTATGCTGCGCGCCATCCCGACAATCCCTACATCGCGTACAACGATGCGCCGAAAGTTGACCACCTGCGACAGCAATTTCCCGAGTTTTATACTGGCAAGTAAGTCCAAGACCCTTTAACCACAGAGGGCACAGGGGAGCACGGAGGAGGCCATCCCAGTGCTCCTCAGCCCTTCGGGTCCGTGGATGGTATTTCCCCTTCCCTCCTTCCTGGAAACTCACATGACGATAACCTGCTGTCCTAGCCAACATATAATTGGCATCGAAGGAACTGCCCATGGCTGAGATCATGCCTGCAATATTTTTTGGACACGGCAATCCGATGAATGCCCTGTCGGAAAACATCTACACCGCAGGTTGGCGGCAAGTGGGCAAGCAAACGGCAAGACCAAAAGCGATTCTGGCAATCTCCGCGCATTGGTTTGTGCCGGGGACCGGTGTCACCATCAGCACCGCCCCCAAAACAATTCATGATTTCGGAGGATTTCCGCGCGAACTGTATCAGGTGCAGTACCCGGCCCCGGGCGATCCGGATCTGGCGCGCCGAGTGCAGGAAATGCTGAAGCCTCTGCCGGTAAAATTTGACAACTCGTGGGGGCTCGACCACGGAACATGGTCGGTGCTCAAACATGTTTATCCCGAGGCCAACGTTCCAGTTGTACAACTCAGTATCGACGAAACGCAGCCGGCCGCATTCCATTTCTTTTTTTTTATTTTTATTGCGACGTTGGTGTTGTAATGAATTAGTATCGTCGGCAGCGGCAATCTCGTCCACAACCTGCATAC
>VFSW01015297.1_pt1 | contig 10555 bp, 8 predicted proteins | sample 5358111 | NCBI WGS metagenome assembly VFSW01 (sample SAMN11554181, study PRJNA540505) | mine drainage metagenome | isolation source: sediment from site ElyBrook_90M | place: USA: Ely Copper Mine, Vershire, VT | collected 2017
CTCTATACTTACCGCCTTGCCTGTCTCCTTGTCGATCGAGAGAACGACTGCGGCGAGTCTCGCATCGCTGTCGGCCGCCTCGTAGCGGGAAGGGGTGGCGTAGATGAATCTCTTCAGCGCGTTCTCCTTCTTCATACCGATGACAGAATCGTACGGTCCGGTCATACCGACATCCGTGATATACGCGGTCCCGCCGGGAAGTATTCTCTCGTCGGCGGTCTGTACGTGTGAGTGTGTCCCTACGACGGCGCTGACCTTGCCGTCAAGGTACCAGCCCATCGCGACTTTCTCGGCGGTGGCTTCGGCGTGCATATCGACGATCACAATGTTAGTCTCAGCCTTGATTTTCTCGAGCGCCCAATCCGCGGTCCGGAACGGATCATCGATCGGATACATGAATGTGCGGCCCTGAAGGTTGAGCACGCCGGCCTTTCCTTTCTGACCGAGATCGTAAACGACGAAGCCTGAACCGAACGAGCCCTTTGGGAAATTCAGTGGGCGGAGGAGGTTCTTTTCCTGCATCATGTATTCGTGTATCTGAAACTTGTCCCAGATATGGTTTCCGCTCGTGAGGACGTGAATGCCGGCGCCGAAAAACTTCTGGGCTATCTTATCCGTGATACCCTTGCCATCCGCGGCATTTTCGCCGTTTGCTATCACGAAATCGACTTTGTGCTTCTCTATGAAACTCTTCAGGAAATTGGTGACCATCCCGATTCCGGGATTTCCCACTATATCTCCCACGAAAAGAACGTTTAATGTATCCAGCAGGCTTCCTTTTTAGAAAATATAACCCCGCAGGGTGAAAGATAGAAGAGACCCACAAAAACTGTCGTTTTTCAACACCAAAAGCGTATGATTGCGTGGCAATTTATCCGGCTACATGTTCCTAATTGCCACCCCACCCATCAGGATGTGCCCTTTTGAGGGCTGGTTTGACTGTTTTGGAAGCTCCGATTCCGGCACAGCCATTGAGGATAGAAGGGAAGTATGAGGCAGTTTACATATAAATAGGAGAAGCAGTGATGGAACAGTATCTGACATTAGTACCTTTGTTAGCCGCTGTGGCGAGCATCGTGTACTACTTTCTGTCCAATAAAAGGGAGAGTTACTTAAGGCAGGCTCGGTCTTTTTTTCTCGTCAATGTTTACTCGGTAATAACGCTCTTCGCGTTCTTTCTATATCTGATCCTTTCTCACCAGTATCAATACACTTACGTCTGGAGTTACAGCGCCAACAATCTTTCCACTCCGCTCCTGCTTTCCACTTCGTATGCGGGACAGGAAGGGAGCTTTTTCCTTTGGGTGTTCTTTACCGCGATCATCAGCATCTTCCTCCTGCGGTATTCCAGGCAGCACAAGTATGAGTCGATCGTCATCCCGGTTTTGTTGCTCTTTGAAGTCTTTGTCCTGACAATATTAACGATCAAGAGCCCGTTTGCCAAAGTCTGGCAGTCGTTCGCGAACGTTCCGGTCGGGACGCAGCCGCAGGATGGCCGCGGGCTGAATCCGCTTCTGCAGAATTTCTGGATCGTCATTCACCCGCCGATACTTTTCCTCGGCTTCGCGACTGCCATCGTCCCGTTCGCCTACGCGGTCGCCGGCCTCATCAAGAAAGAATACACCAACTGGGCGACATACCTTCAGCCATGGCTCGTCCTGAACGTTCTGACGCTCGGCGCCGGAATAATCATCGGCGGCTACTGGGCGTACATAACGCTCGGCTGGGGAGGATTCTGGGGATGGGATCCCGTCGAGAACTCCTCACTCATCCCGTGGCTGTTCTCCGCCGCGGCTCTGCACACTATCCTCGTATCGAGGCGGACGAAGAGCTTTCTCAAAACAAGTTTCATACTGGTGATCATTAGTTTTGCTCTGGTTCTCTACAGCACATTCCTCACGCGCAGCGGAGTGCTGGGGGACACGTCGGTCCACGCATTTGTGGATCCCGGAAAAAGCGAATATATAATTCTTCTTCTCATGATCGGGACGTTTCTTGCACTAAGTCTCGTCCCGTTTTTCAAGAACAGGTCTTCAATCCCGAGCGTGGGGGTAAGCCACAATTTGTTGTCACGGGAGAACGCGTTGTTCGTAGGCGCAGCTTCCCTCTCTGTGCTGTCGCTTTTCGTCCTCGTTGGAACCTCCTCTCCCATAATCACTGGACTGCTCCAGGGAAAACCAACAGCGGTTGACTCCTCATACTACGTGACAACAAGCCTCCCGCTCGGGCTCCTTATTATAGCCTTGATCGGCTTCGCTCAGCTTGTCTGGTGGGACAAGTCTGACAAGAAAGTATTCAGAAAGAATCTTGTGTTGCCTGTTGCCGCGGCATTACTCACTGCGATCGCGGCCGTGCTCCTCTCCGTTAAGGATGTTTGGGCAATCCTTATAATGAGCGTCGCGGCGTTCGCTTTCGTCGCTCATACGGCCGCCATGCTCAGAATAGTCAGGGGAAATCCGAAATTCATCGGTGGTCCGATCGCGCATGCCGGTCTGGCCCTGATGTTCGTCGGAATCGTGGCTTCCACGGCGCTCGAATCCAAGACCACGGTCCAACTTCCCGAAGGGAAAGCCGTGAAGGTTTACGGAAGCGAGCTGACCTATACCGGAACCGCGAAGGGCGACGGAAAAGAAGCTTATATCGTTCATTTACAGAACGGAGGCACTTCAGCCGACCTTAAGCCTGTCATGTACTTCAGCGATTATAACCAGGGCACCATGCGCGAGCCGGACATCGAGAGCTATTTCAGCTACGATCTCTATGTGAGTCCGATGGCTGTTGACAACGGGACCAGTCCCGACATGTCGAAGGGCGGCGTGGATGTGGTTACACTCGTTAAAGGACAGCCGACAAAACTTGCCGACGGCACGCAACTCACGCTCGTGAGGTTCGACATGAACACCTCGAGCCACACTGCGATGGAGCAGGGTGGAAGTTTCGGAGTCGGCGCGGTCGTAAACGCCGTGAAGGACGGTAAGTCTATCCAGATTACGCCGGAATTGAATTTCGTCAACGGCAAGCAGAAAGCCGAGCCGGCGCAGGCGTTCGGACATATGCTTATTATCATGGACATGAACGTCGGTATGGGCGGGCCGAACAGCACGTCGAGCGTGAGACTGGTTGTTCACTCCAGTGGCATGTCGCAGGCTGCCGTGATGCCTGTTTTAACCGCGGAAATAAGCAGGAAACCGCTGATCAATTTCCTGTGGGCTGGTACGATACTACTCTTCATCGGGCTGATAATTTCGATGTACAGGCGATTCACAGAGGAGAGCGCGTCTAGAAAATTGTCCCCCGTCAGCCTGTCTGAAACCGCAGAACCTTCATCCGCGAGAGTACCTGCGGTTGCTGCGGTTGAGAATTCAAGAGAAGATGGCAAGAAGACCGAGGTGGAGAATGTCCAAAATTGATTTCCAGTTCATCGACGGGATACGTTCCCAGGTGTGCAAGGAATGTTCACAAAGCGATGAGAACGGAAAGTGCATTGCCGGTCCGGGTGCCGAATGCGTCCTCGAACTCTATCTCCCCCAGGTCACCAAGGCGCTCGAAACGGCGCACGGCGGCTCAAGGGAAGAGTACATGCTGTCGCTGAGATCTGAAGTGTGTTCGACGTGCAAGTTCAAGGGTGAAACAGGTTATTGCTATACCAGCGACAGCTTTGGTTGTCCTCTCGAGTCTTTCTTCGAGACTGTCGCCACTGCGGCGGTGAAGCTGGATACGCCTTAGGTTTTTCCAATATCAACGAGCTCGATCCTCCTCCCTGAGAATCGACTGCTCCTCCTAAACGCGGTCTGGCCTCCTCCGGACCGCGTTTCCTTTTTCCGGGGGAATTGAAACACGGAGGAACCGAGAAAAGAAAACGGATTGCACTCTCTGTGTCTCTCGTGTCTCTGCGGTTGCGTTAGGCACTATGGCAGCTCACGCAGCTGAAGGGAAAGTATCGGGGAGGGATTTCACTGCGAAGCAATCCCCACTTCTATCTCCGTTACGTCAAGCACCCTTTTGAGTTCCTTTGGATCAACCTCGACAAGGAACCCCCTCTTCCCGCCGTTGATGTAAATCTGCGGCAGATCGAAAATCGTCTTCTCAGCGTAGACAGGCAGTCTCTTCCTCGTGCCGAATGGGCTGGTACCTCCGAACTGATAGCCGGTGAGTCGCTGCGCGGCGTCGGCGCTGCAGAGCTCGACGTGCTTTATCCCAAGAGCCCGGGCAAGCTGCTTCGTCGATACCTCGAGGTCGCCGTGCATCAGGACGAGGAGAGGTTTCTTCTCGTCAGTTTCCATGACGATTGTTTTTATCACGCTGTGTTCCGGCACGCCGAGCGCCTCCGCGGAAACTCTCGTCCCGCCGTGCTCGACGTAGTTGTAGAGGCGAGGCAGGAACGCAACTCCCTTCGCTCTCAGCTCACGCACTGCGGTCGTGACAGGGTAATCTTCACTCATGAGGCAAAGTGCGCAGTGCAGACAGCATAGCGCAAAGTGCAATGCCTCTGGTGTTGTTTGAGTTCAATTTAAAACCTTGTCCTGTTTTCCGATACGGCCGCTCTTTGCTCTATGCCCTTTGCAAATCCTGCGCTTCTTCATTCCTTTTTGCCCCGCCGGCTCCCGGCTCCGTATTTCGCCAGATCTATCCTCCCGTTCTTGAACACAATCCCTTCCCGCTCCAGTAAATGTTTCTGCCGTTCATGACTGCTTGTATGCGCGCGCAGCGAAATCATCCCTTTGGAGTTCACGATCCTGTGCCATGGCACTCCGGAGTCAGGCGGCAGATTGTGCAGAGCATAACCGACGAGCCGTGCGTGCCCTCTTAGGTCGCAGATTTTTGCTATCTGTCCGTATGTTGCGACGCGGCCCTTGCGGACTCCCTTCACGGCTTTCCAGATGCGCAGGTAAAGGTCGGGATAATTCCTCATACCACTAATTTAGGAAAGAGCCGCTCAGTTCGAAAGTGAGTCGCACTTCTCCGCTTAGAAAGCTATTTTGGATCAGATCATATGATCAACAACTACTATACTCTTAAGGCGCTGGCGGATGAAATCCGGCCCGATCTCCAGTCTTCGCTGATCGAAGCATGCTACACCCGCGTCGAAAACACGCTAGAGATCATCGCCGGGAAAGCGGGCTCCCAACCAAATGTGCTTGTTATTTCCTGCAAGCCGAGAGCGAACTACATGTTCCTCCGCGCCGCCCCCCGCCGCCATACAGGTGCCAATGTCATGCAGAATGCCGTCGGCTCCACTATTCTCTCGCTCCGTGTAATTGCAAACGAAAGAACGGTTGTGCTCGGGCTGTCGAATCAGAATTCCCTGGTGGTTAACCTCTTCGGTCCGCACGCGAATATCTACCTCCTCGACGGAACCGGAGGAGTCGTCGATGCCTTCCTTAGAAAGAGAAACCTGGACAGCATTCCACTAGGATCAACTATCCATGCCGCCGGGGAGGAAAACGCCGACAAGTTCATCGAGGCTTTCAAGGCGGCGGACGGAAGCCCTCTCCAAAGACTCGCCGCAGTGATACCTTCTTTCGGCGGACACCTGGGAAAGGAAGCATTCTACAGGACAGGCGACGAGGAGATGTTGAAGAATGCGGCAATCAAAACTGCGGCCGCCAGCGACAAACATATCTTTCTTCTGTATGATGCGGTCTCGCAAATGCGTCGCGAGCTCTCTCAACCCAAGCCGCGTATCTATTACGACGGCGACGATCCGGTGATGATGAGCCTGATCGAAATGCGCCATCTCGGCCCGCTCAGGGAAGCGGTTTACGATTCGGTCAACGACTGCGTCGCTGCCTATTCCGCCAACGCCGAAAGGCACAAGGGCGACGTCGAGTTGAAGGACAGTGTCGTTGACCGGCTTGTCAAAAGGAAAGCGGAGCTGGAGAGCACAATCGGGAAGATTGAGAGAGACATTTCGGGCAGCAGGGAAAGTAAATACCGGAAAAACGGCGACATCATAATGGAACACCTCGGTGAAATCGAAAGGGGAGCGGCGACTTTTTCATTGCGTGAGCAAGATCAGGAGATTCATCTTGATCCCGAATTAAGCGCGGTTCAGAACGCACAGGCTTATTACGAGAAGGCAAAGAAAGCCAAGGAGTCTTACAGGCAGGCGGTAGCCAGAAAAGGAGAGCTTGAGAAATCGCTGGAAGCCGTGAAAGTAGAGCTGAAGAAAATCGAAACCGGCGCCGATCATGACCGTCTCCTTTCCATGGCTAAGACGGAGGAGGCAAAGGAAAATGCCCAGACACCGTTTCGCGAGTTCGAAATAAACGGTTATAAGATTTATGTCGGTAAAGACGCCAAGAACAACGACCAGTTGACATTCGGATTCGCTAAACCGAACGACATCTTCCTTCACGCCCGGGGAGTATCCGGGTCCCACGTTATAATCAGGAATAGCTCCAGGGATTATCCTCAAAAATCTATCCTGGAGTTCGCAGCGAAGATAGCCGCCCACTACAGCAAGGCTCGAACCAGCGGTATTGTCCAGGTAGCCTACACGATGAGGAAGTTCGTCAAGAAGGCGAGAGGAAAGCCGGGGGCGGTTTTTGTGGATCGGGAAGAGGTTCTCTTCGTGAAGCCCGGGATCCCGCAAACCTCTCGGTAAAACTTTCGGATACGCTGTAATCTTTACCCCACGCGCATAGGTGTTTCTTCTTCGATGCGACGGGGGCCAACATAACCCATCTGTTTACAGTCGATTGCGAGGCTTTGCGCCCGGATAGTAACCGGCCGGATCGTGGCACGCTATTGCAGATACAGGAGTGAAGGAAAGACTGAAATGTCGTTAGTGTGCAAGACGCTTGTATTTATCCCAAACCCGGAAACGCTGAAAATCGTGGCGCAGGCTTTCCCGCACCCGAAATACGAGTTGGAGTTTGCCGATAATATCGAAGAGGCGACCGCACACGCCGTTTCCAGTCGCATGGACCTTTTTATCGTCGATTCGCGGTTTGCCGAAGATCAGAAGGTTGACACCATCAGGCGTTGTGTACCCACGCTGTTCGTCGAGCCGGAATTCACGCAGGCCGATAATGGAGAGTGCAGTCCAGATGAAGAATCCTACAGGATGAGAAAAGCTGCCGAAAGACTCCTTCGCAAGAACTATATCAGCTGGATAATCGACGCGCTCGAATATTCAAGCTGATCTGAATTCCGAGGAGGCATGTTGTGAGCGAGACAATACTGATCACGGCCGCGGCTCTTTTGCTGTTGTTGACTATTGTCTGTGGGTTTCTGAAGAGACAACAACACTTGGAAGCTGAGCTCCATTCAGTGAGAAGAATCAAAGCTGTCGTGGGGCTGAGGATTCCGAAAAATTTCCCCATGGAAGATGCCCTCCGCAGCATCCTATCGACTATCGCGCGTGCCTATGAATCCGCCGAAAGCAGGCTAGACTTCAACGGCAGTTCGTTTGGGAAACTCTTCCTTTCGGAAGGAAATGATAGCAGGCGTGCGCCGAACGTTTTGCAAAGGATTGACAGTGCACTCTCACGCATTGACAAGCCCCTGAAAGAGGCAAGCGGAATGGCCGGCCATAACGACAGACTCGTTACATTCGTTGCAGACGACCAGGGATTCTCGTGCAAGGTAGAGCTGCAGACTAAGGTGGATCTCCCACACGCCGAGTATTGGTTTATGCAGGAGTTAATCAGAGAGAAGCTGTCCAGGTTTGTGCTTGAAAGGACGGACCACGCGCGGGGAGATACCGAAACATTGTTTCTTGAAGCTATGGAAGATTTGAATTTGGGTGTCGTTGTCCTTGAGGCGGACGGCAAGAGGCAAAATTCGGATTACATGATTTCCAACATCAACAACGCCTTCTACAGGATTTTCGGTCTGGCCGGCAGTAACGCGCAGTCGGACGAGTTGACGGAGATCCTTTCTTCCGTGATCAGGCCAGACGAGATGAAGAGACTCCCGCCGTCTTCCTCGCAGATACCGGGTGAATTCACGTACATGAGGCGCGATGGGCTGAGAGTGCGCACGAGGTTGACCGTCATTAAAGGGTCCGGCGACAAGCAGCTAGTAATATTTGAGCCTGTGGAGAACGCGCAGTTCCTGATGTTGACGTATCGCCAACTCCTCGAGGCAGCGCGGCATCTGTTCGAGAGCGGAGACGTCAGGCTCTATCTGAAAGAGCTCAGGGAAGCCACTCGTTCCGACGGAGTCGCACTAGTGAAAAGGGATTCCCAAACGGTAAAGTTCGAGGTCGCCGAGAAAGTCGGTTTCATTATCAACGTTCCTCAACTCCTGCTTGACGACCTTCCGAGCCGCGGCCTCATCAATTCTCACGGGTACCTGGTCGCCCCGTTGATGGAGCACGACTCGGTGAACGGCGCGTTAGTGGCTTTAAAACCGAACCAGGACACGATCGAAGCGATCATGATTGCCGCCAGGGTTCTCGAAGTCCACCACGTGATGCAGAAGGAAATCCAGGGTCTTCACTCCAAGGCGGCCAGGCTTGCAGCGGCAGCCAAGAGGGCGGACGCGGCGAACATATCCAAGTCGGAGTTTCTCGCGAACATGAGCCACGAGATTCGGACTCCTCTGAACTCGATCATCGGCTTTGCCGACATAATTCACTCTGACGCTGATGACCTGCGCGGCGACCTCTTCCGCGAATTCAGCGGCAATATCGTGACCGCGGGGAAGTATTTGCTGAGCCTGATCAACGACATACTCGATCTCGCCAAGGTGGAAACCGGCAATATGAAACTTGAGGTCGAGGAATTCTCAATCAGGGAAGTCGTCGAAAGCATAAGGCGGATCCTCCTGCCTTTGCTTCAAAGGAAGCAAATCCGGGTTGAAGCTCGCTACGAAGACGGCGTAGACGTGTTCGTAGCCGACACCGTGAAATTTAAACAGATACTATACAACCTCCTGAATAACGCGATCAATTACAGTCCCGATAGAAGTGTCGTAAGGTTTGAAGTGGGGAAATCCGCCGATGGAATTGAATTGAAAGTGATTGACAGGGGCGTTGGGATAAAGAAGGAAGACATCGACAAGCTCTTCAGGCCCTTTGTGCAGCTTGGCGCAGCCCACGCCGGAAGCGGGCTCGGACTCGTCCTCACCAGGAAGCTGGTCGAACTGCATGGCGGAGCCGTTTGGGTCGACAGCGTTTACGGCGACGGTACCACCGTCGTAGTTTACCTACCGAACTTTCCCTCGCCGGTACCTCCGGGAGAATTCGATGCCGGTAATCAGGATGACGAGATACTCTTTGTGACCGACGACGATCATCTCTACAGCCTATTCACAACGGTCATGGAAGGAGGTGGATTCAGGACGACTAGGGTTAGTCCGCGGTCTTTCGAGGAAGCAAGAGCGGCCGGTGACCATGACGCGGTCCTGGTTGTGGACGCAGACCCGGCCAATCTGACCGCGGAAGTCATATCTGCGTGCAGGAAGGCCGGGAAAACGCTTCTGCTGACGGATCCAGAGAATGTTGGAGCCGTGTCTGAGCTCTTGAAGGATTACGAGAACAAGGTGAGCTTTATCGATAGAAGAAATTTTACCAAGAGTAAGTTGCTTACGGAGCTAAATGCTGCCGGCCGATCCTGAAGGCTGGCAGTGACCATGGTATTGTTATGCCCCCTCGAGCTGTCGCTGCCCGTTTGTGCGCAGGGTGGTGCCGGCTCTTTTTTTTATCAACCCGTCAATGATCTCTTCGGCAGTGAAGCGCGCCCCATCCGATCCGACTGCCAATGAGATCCTTGCGTAAACCGGATAGCTTACGCCTGACCGCCGCATAAGCTCCCGCCCGTCGGTTCTCACGAACAATTCGTCTCTGCTGCCGGTGAACTGAACCTCACCGCGACGAAGCACCAGCAAGTCGTCCGCGTAGGGGAGAAGAAAGTTCAAGTCGTGCGTCACGATCGTTATGGTTTTGCCGAGGCCCTTAAGAAGGGAAATGAGATTCCCGAGGTATCTCTTTTCGCGAATCGATAATCCCGCGGTCGGCTCGTCGAGCGCGAGGATGGGCGTGTTCATGGCGCCGGACCCCGCGATCACGACAAGCCTCCTCAGTGCATACGTGAGCGAGTACGGGTTCGATTCCAGGTGTTCACCGAGATGAAACGCCTCTATTATCGGACCGAGCAGCGAGCCGTCTCCGCTGATATTGTCTATCCCGAACCGCAGTTCCTTTTCAACTGTCCGCGCGAACAGCTGGTCGTCGGGATTCTGGAAACTCAGCGCGCACCGCCTGGCCAATTCACTGACCGGTTTCTCTTTTGTCAATGTGTCGCCGAGGTATACTTCTCCCTTCGAGGGCTTCAGAATCCCGTTCATCAATCTTAAGAAAGTGCTCTTACCTGACCCGTTGTGGCCGACGACTAGTACGGTCCTCCCCGAACCGAATTCACAGGAAATATCTTTCAGGGCTTCCGTCGATCCGTAAGTGAACGAGACCTGTTCGAATTTCACTCTCATTTTTGATCCCTCAACCTATGGAGCGCGCTTCTATAGTCGGTTTCGAAACTGTTGGGACCGGTCTGTTCCCGGATCACCCCCAGCAGGGCCAGGGTGGTAAAGTAGGGCTTAAAACTGC
>VFSW01015298.1_pt1 | contig 10555 bp, 6 predicted proteins | sample 5358111 | NCBI WGS metagenome assembly VFSW01 (sample SAMN11554181, study PRJNA540505) | mine drainage metagenome | isolation source: sediment from site ElyBrook_90M | place: USA: Ely Copper Mine, Vershire, VT | collected 2017
CCTGGCGGCGTTAATGCATCCGTGTAAGTGACCAGCGCGCCTGCCGTCGCGATGATGGCAGCCGTCACGAGCAGATGCGTACGCCAGGTGCGCCGGCCGGCCTTCAGCGCCGCGAGCATGCCAAACGTGAACGGGGGGACGATCGTGGCAAGATCGGCGATCAGGCTGTGCCAGCGCCGCACACGCGGCGGCTCGCGCAAGGTGGCGATCAGGAGCGACAGGAGGATGCCGGGGATGCCGAGCACGACGAATGCCGCCTGCCAGGCCTTGAGCCCCAGCGGCGCGCTGCCGTGCGGAAACCAGCCGTTCCACAGATCGACGATCGAGCCGCCCAGCCATAGCGAGCCACCGAGGCCGAACGAGACGCCGAGGGTATAGATCGCCAGGGCGGTGGCGCGCTTCTCTTTGGGGAAGTAATCGGAGATCAGCGAATAGGCGGCCGGGTTGGCGCTGGCCTCACCGACCCCCACCCCCATGCGGGCGATGGCGAGCTGGCTGAGGTTGGCGGCAAAGCCGCTGAACACGGTCATGCACGACCAGCCCAGGAGGCCCAGCGCCATCAGGCGCGTACGCACCCAGCCATCCGCCAGCCGTCCCAGAGGGATGCCGAACAGCGAGTAGAACACCGCAAAAGACGTGCCGTAGAGCAATCCCAGTTCGGCATCGGACAAACCCAGGTCTGCCTTGATGGGCCCGGCCAGGATGGTCAGGATCTGGCGGTCGATCAGGCTGAAGGCCAGAGCGACCATCAACACGATCAAGACGTACCATTTGTAGGCGCCCGATCGCGCGGGCGCCCCGGCTGCGATGATTTTCTCTACGCCATGCACCTACTTCGCCTTCGCCACGGCACGCTGCGGCACGATCGGCTTGCCGGTGACCGGATGCGGACAATGGAACGGCACGACCGACGTGTCGGGCCACAGGACGCGGTGGGGCTCCGTGGCGAGCGCGTCGGGGCCGGCAGGGTCCTCGGGATAGAGTTTGGAGGCGAAGGGATAAGCGTTCGGCTCCATATGTGCCCAACCCTTGTCGTACATGCCGTGCCAGACGGGATTGTAGTCCAGCACCTTGATCTTCCAGATGCCGTCCTCTCGGACGTATTCGTTCTCGTAGATGCCGCCTTCCCACCACTGGCGCGGCAGGGTGCCCTCTTCCGTGATGGAAGCATGACGGCCGGCCTGCATCATGGAGCGGCCGCGTACCTTGGCGGTCTTCCGATCCGGGGCCACGTCGACGATCATCTGAAGCTGGGGATGATCGAGCAGGAAGCCATAGGACACGCCGTTGACGTCGCCGGTGAAGTTCTTGCGGAAGCGGCCGCAATAGAGCCGCCGGATGCCCTCCTTGCCGCGCCAGATGCCGCCCATGAAGCGCACTTCGCCGTCGGCGGCGAACAGGTCGACGGTCTCGTCGTAGAGACATTTGTCGATGTAGTAGCCATAGAGGTACTGCAGCCGCCGGACGGCGTTGACGTCCTCCAGGATGCCCACCTGACGGGTGAGCGCGATGACGGCCGCCTCCAGCTCGTTGATCCGTTGCCGCTGATCCTTGCTGCGTTCCATGTCCATAACTTGCTCCGTGGTGTGGCCCTGAGACGAAAAAGGCGGAAGACCGCATCCTGCGGCCTCCCGCCCCCGTCGTTCTCGACTCGATCAGAAATCCTTCCTGACCGTGATCGTCCATTCGCGTGGCGGTGCCGGATTGCCGGTCACGGTTCCGAAACCGAACGCCGCCAGGTTGAACATGTCGTAGAAGTAGCGCTCATTGGTCAGGTTGCTGATGCCCAGGGCCACCTGCCAATTGCCCACCGGCGCATCCCAGGTGAGCCTGCCGTTCAGGATGCCGTGCGCCGGGATGGCGAGGAACTTGGAGACCGGAGCAGCCTGGTAGGTGATCGACTGCCAGCTGTAGTCGAGCCGCGGTGTCAGATCGCCGATGCCAGAACCCAGATGCAGCGTGTACTCGCCCGAGAGGTTGAACTGGGTCTTGGGGAACAGGATCGGCGGGCTGCCGACCGGAATCGTGCCCAGCGGGTCGACGAATCCCGGAGGCGCACCCGGCGCCGGATTGGCGTGCGAGTCGATGACCGAGAAGTTGCCCGAGAGCCTCAGATCGTCGATCGGCATGGCGGCCACTTCGAGCTCGATGCCGCGGTTGGTCGACGATCCCAGGTTCACGTTCTCAACAAAGGCGTTGCCAAGCGCGCTCTTGGTCGCGATCGGAACGATGGTGTTGGTGTAGTCCGCGTTGTACAGCGCGACATTGACGCGCAGCCGATGATCGAGCCAGTCGGTCTTGGCACCGATTTCGTAGCTCTTGATCGTTTCCGGTCCGTAGCTGTTGAGTTCGGTGGGATCGAATGGCCGCGAGTTGGTGCCGCCGGTGCGATATCCCGTCGCGAACTGGAAATAGGCCATGATGTCGTCGGTCAGGTGGTAATCCACGCCGGCGCGCCAGTCGGGCCGTTCCGTCCTGGTCGAGTGCGGCGCAAGCGGAGCGTCGACCGGGCACGCCGCGTTGATGACGAAGGCGCAAGAGGGATCAACCGTGGAGCGGAAGAAGCCGCTTCCCGAATATCCCGGCACCCCGCCGATGTGATTGAAGAAGTAGGTCTTCTCCTCCGATGTGTAGCGGAAGCCGCCGAATACCTCGAGATCGTCGTAGATGTGATAGATCGCGTGGAAGTAGCCCGACAGGTTATGCGTCCGGTACCGGTCGTTCTGATTGAACACCAGGCCCAGGGCATCGAGGATGATCGGGCCGGTCGAACCGCTGTCGCGCCGGTAGTAGAACGCGCCCGCGGTCCATTCCAGATGGTTGTCGAACAGCACGCCCGTGAGCCGCTCTTCCTGCTGGAACTCCCGGTTGCGGTCGTAGGTCGTCGACAGCTGGAACGACATCGGGGAAACGTCCGAGTCGTCGGAGTAGGCGCTCTGGTATTCCCGGAACCCGGTGATCACTTTCAGATGCAGGCCGTCGGTGATGTCGGCATCGAAGATGTTCGACAGACTCCATGAGTGGAACATGTTGCCGTCGGTGTAGCGATTGCCTTGCGCGCTGGTATAGGTCGCGTAGGTCGTCTTGTATGGGTTGGCGGCAATGAAGCGCTGGTCCCAGGGAATCCCGTACCTCGCGCAGTTCGATGTCGGACCGGCTCCAGGTACGGCACAGTCGGTTCCGTCAAAGCTGCCGTTGAAAGGAAACTGGACGGCTCCCGGACTGGCCGCTGCGCCGGCGGCCGCGGAGCCGAAGAAGGTCGCGGCCGAGGTGCTCTGCAGTCCGTTGCCATTGTTGTAGTAGACCGGACCGGCGACGTTGGAATAGACGGCATAAAGCACGTCCGGCGCCACTTCTGAATCATCGCGCACCACGTCGACGGCGAGATTGTCCTCGATATGCGAGTTGACCACGAAGCGTGCGGCCAACCGGCCGCCGTGCACATTGGTGCCGCCTTGCGTACCGAGTTTGCAGTTCGACTGATTGGTCAGCGACGGGAGGGGCTTGGCGCCCGGATAGACCGCAGTCGGGCCGCCCGCCCCCGTGGGGCCCGTACCCGCGCCGAACGCGCAATTGTAGTCGATGACGTTGACATAGCCGTCCTGGTGCTTGGTCATCGCCGAGGCACGCAGATACAGATGATCGGGGATGAGGGTCAGGTTGGCTGCGCCCTTGACATAGATCTCGTTGAACGACCCGTAGGTGCCCTCGAGATAGCCGCTGTTGTCTTCCTGGGGCTTCTCGGTGAACAGCTTGATCGCACCGCCGATGTCGTTCTTGCCGCCCAGCACGCCTTGCGGGCCGCGCAGGATCTCGACGCGGTTCAAATCCATCAGATCCAGTTCCGAACCCGAGAGGGTTCCGAAATACAGATCATCGATATACATGCCGACACCGGGCTCATGTTCATAGGCGGTGTCATAGGCGCCCACGCCGCGGATGTAGGCCTGCAGACCGTTGCCGAATGCGGCCGGCGCCGGGTTCAGCGTCAGGCTCGGCACCGTCGCGCTGATCTGGCTGACGTTGCTGAAACCGCGCTGATCGAGGCTCTGACCGGTCACCACCGAAATGGCGAGCGGCGTGGATTGGACATCCTGCGCGACGTATTGCGCGGTGACCGTGACCGTTTCGAGGGACTGCGCGCTGGAACCGCCGCCAGCGGTACTGCCGGAATTGCTCTGTGCGTTCGCCGCGGCTGCCACGGCCAAGGCCAATGCCGATGCGGTACCGACGAGCCGCCAGTATCCGCGTGGCTTTTTGATGAAGGACATGCGTTCGCTCCCTGCTTCGTGTCTTCGACAGGACCCGACGCCAAGAAGCTCCCGGGTCGCGGCAGGTTCGAATTCTTTGCGATCCTGAGTCCCGCCCGCGCTTCGAAGCCTAGATGAACCAATGTCAACAGCGCGCCGGGAAAGGAACGGTGTTTTGCCCGTGAGAGAACGTCGCACCGCAGATGAAGTCCGATGCAGCAAGAACACAGCGGCGCGCTGCGTTGACCCGGACATGCTGCAAAGCTGACGTAAAGGCTGCGGCTGCCTGCCCTAATTTCCGAGACGGGAACGGCCGCGTTCACCGGCGGAAAAGCATATTTGTTTGTGCCACGTTCTATTTGCGGCAGGCCAAACCACAGGATGCATCGTGATCGATCTCTACACGTCCGAAACGCCCAACGGCTGGAAGATCTCCATCGCCCTGGAAGAGTTGGGGCTCCCTTACGAAGTCCACCCCATCGCCTTGTCCAAGGGCGAGCAGAAGGCCGACTGGTACGTCAAGATCAATCCCAACGGCCGCATCCCGGCGATCGTCGACCGCGACAACGGCCTGTCCGTCTTCGAATCCGGGGCGATCCTGATCTATCTGGCCGAGAAGACGGGCAAGCTCATTGGCCACGACATCGCCTCGCGCTCCCGCGTCCTGCAGTGGCTGCTGTTCCAGATGGCGGGCGTCGGTCCGATGAGGGGACAGGCGAACGGCTTCTACCGCTATGCACCCGAGAAGATTCCTTACGCCATCGAGCGCTATCAGCGCGAGACGGTGCGCCTGCTCGGTATCCTCGACAAACGCTTGGGCGAGAGCGAGTACCTGGCCGACGAATACTCCATCGCCGATATCGCCACCTGGCCGTGGGCGAGCGGTTATGCCTGGTCGGGCGTGTCGATCGACGGGATGCACAACCTGCAGCGCTGGCTCGATCTCGTCGCCAGCCGCCCGGCGGTGCAGCGCGGACGCGCCGTTCCGCCCCCGACCGACCTCGGAACACAGACGCAGCACACGGTGGAGGCGGGGAAGAAGTTCTTGGTGTAGGGCGCGTTCGCGCTAAACCTCCCGCTTCTCCGTGAAGATCGGGTTGTGCAAGAGGAACGGCACGGCCGCCTGAAATTCCGGATTGGGCTCGCCTTTCGGCACCGCCGCCACGATGGCCTCGCAGCGCTCCTTGATGCCAGGCCCGAACTCGTTGTGGGTGAAGATGTACAGCCAGTTCTTGCGGATGCCTTCGAGCACCAGCTCGCCCACCTCCACGGGGTCCATCCAGAGATGGGCATTCATGTTCGCCGCGCGGCGCTTGTCTGCCTGTCCATAGCCGCTATGGGCGAGCGAGGCCGGGCGCGTCTCGCCGCTCTTGGCGATCTGCGTCTGGACCGGCCCGGGACAAAATGCCGACACGCCGACGTTCTCGGCCGCCAGTTCGGTGCGCAACACCTCGGAGATCGCCACCACCGCGGCCTTTGCGGCCGTGTACTGGATGGTGCCGGGATTGGGCATGATGCCCGACATCGACGAGGTGTTGACGATGTGCCCGCCCTCGCCGTGTTTCAGGATGCGCGGCAGCAGCGTGACGATGCCGTTCACCACGCCGCCCAGATTGACGCCCAACACCCAGTCCCAGTCTTCATAGGTGGCGTCCTTTGCCGGTCCCGCCAATCCGATGCCGGCGTTGTTGCACAAAACATGGATCTTGCCGAGCCTGCGTTCGGCCTTGTCCGCCACCTCCGCGAACATCTGCCGGTCGGTGACGTCGAGGCGCAGTGCCACGACCCGGTCGCCGGCGTTCAGTTCTGCAACCGCGTGATCGAGGTGATCCTGGCGGACATCAGCGATCGCCACCCGCATCCCGGCCTTGAGGAAGGCCTTGACCATGCCCAGGCCGATGCCGCTGGCTCCGCCGGTGACGAATGCGTTCCTGCCTTCGACGTGTTCCATTCCTTCACCCCGCGACCTTGTTCAGCCGGGCGACGGCCCGTCCGTATGCCTTCATGCCCGACCAGGCGGTGACGGCCGCCAAGGGTCCCAGAACGATCGTCGACAGCGCCATCGCGTAGCGCAGCATCGATTCCGCACCGAAGACGTAATCGGTCGGTGCCGCCACGAAACTGGGACCGACGCCGTAGCCCAGCACGTTGATGGTGAACAGCAGCAGCGCCGTGATCTGGCCGCGCATCTCGTTGGGCGTCACCACCTGCAGCGCGGCGTTCTGCGGCCCCAGGAGAAGCGCCGCGACGAAACCGCCCGCGGCGTTGAAGGCGATCGCCAATTCCGGCGTCGGCATCAGCGGCATGGCCACCTGCAGCGGCACGAACAGCGCCAGCGACCACACCACCACGCGCACATTGGCGTCATCGTGACCCTGCCTGTGCCAGCGTTCCGCCAGCCAGCTTCCCAGCATCGAGCCCAACGGCCATATGATGAGGAAGACCAGACCGGAGATGATGCCAACCTTGTCCATCGTCCAGCCGTAGGTCCGTCCGTAGAACGCCGGACCCCAGCTCAAATTGCCGATCGACAGCGGGGTGGAGAACGCCATGCCGAGCAGGATCGGGGCGTAGACCTTGCGGTTCTCATAAATGAACTTCACGACGTCGCGCACCGGAACAGAAGTGTGCCTGCCGTTCGTCATCATGCGGCCGCGGCGCACGGGCTCCTTGACGGTCCACACCAGGGCGGAAACCAGGAGCCCCGGAATACCCACCAGGAGGAACGCCATCTGCCAGCTGTGCAGCGTTCCGATCACCGGAAGCGTGATCGGCGGAACCGAGTTGAGGAAATGGATGATGGCCCCGCCGACGATCAGCGCCAGACCAGTGCCGCCCATGAACCCGAAGCTCATCACGGCGATGGCGCGCGGCAGCTTGGCCGGCGGGAAAAGGTCGGACAGCATCGAATAGGTGGCCGGGCCGTTGCAGGACTCCCCCACGCCGGTACCGATGCGGAACAGGAAAAGCTGCCAGAAATTCTGCGCCAAGCCGCACAGCGCCGTCATGCCGCTCCACAGCGCGATGCCGACGCCGACGATGGTGCGCCGCTTGCCGACGTCGGCCAACCGAGCAACCGGCAAGCCGAGGAAGACGTAGAACACCACGAAGGCGAAACCCATCACCAGGCCCATCTGCATGTCCGACAGATGCAGGTCCGCCTTGATGGAGGGAACGAGCAGGGGAAGAATGCCGCGATCCAGGAAATTGATCGTCAAGGTCAGTCCAAACACGAACACGGCATACCAGGCGACGCGCGGGCTCGGCCATGGATCGCTTGACGCCGGAGCAGGCGCAATGACCGGCGCAACAGGCTCAATCGGCGAGTCGATCGCCATGTCCGGCATTGGAAGCCTCCCTGGCTGCGCCTTGCTGTTCTTTGCCGCCCATCTTGGAGTGACCGCCGCCCCCTACTCCACTGCCTGCGAACCCACTCTGCCTCGTTCGGGAAGACGTTGAGCGCGCACGCATTTTGCCCTTCACGGCGGCGTCTGCCGGTGTCCTAATGATACGCACAACAGACAACTGCCGGAGGATGAGCGTGGACAAGCTGCAGGCTGTGGAAGCCGGTGACGCCATTGTCGAAGTCTCGTCGGGCTCCGAAGAAAGCGATTTCTCGCCGCGCAAGATCAAGATCGCGATCGGCGTGATGGCGGGGCAGATCTTCGCCACGAGCATCCTGCCGTTTGCCGCGATGAGCCTCGTGCTCCTGCCGATGACCAAGGAATTCGGCTGGAACCGCACGGAATTCTCCTTCGCCACCACCTGCATCTTCTTCTTCGGCTCGGTCAGCCTGTGGCCGATCGGGCGTATCGCCGACAAGATCGGCGTGCGCCCCGTGCTTCTACTGGGAACCACAGTGGTCGGCCTTGTGACGCTCGCCATGTCGATGCAGACCAGGAGCCTGACGATGCTGTATGTGCTTTACGCCCTGCTCGGCATCTTCGGGTCCACCGGCGTGGTCTACATGAAGATCATCGCCGCGACCTTCACCAAGAACCGCGGCAAAGCCATGGCCATCCTGGGCGCCGAATCCATGGCGGCCACCGCCGTCGTTCCCCTGATGGCCAACGCGCTGCTGCTCGATCTGGGCTGGCGCGACATGTATGTTGCGTTCGGGGCGATCATTCTCGTTCTCGTACCCATGCTCTATTTTACGCTTGAGGAGCCCGACCGCATCGCACGCCCGGAGCACGACGCCTCTCCCCCGCCCCTACTCGTGGGAATGACGATCTCGCAGGCGCTGCGCGACCGCGTCTTCTGGCTTACCATCGTGGGCGTCATGGCCGGCATGGTGGTGCTGACGGGCATGGTGCCCCACATGATCCCGGCGCTGATCGGCAAGGGCTTCTCCCAGACCGAGGCCGTCGCCACGAGCTCATTGGGGATGCTTGCAGGACTTGTCGGCAATCTCGCCGGTGGCTATCTGGCCGACCGCTATGACACCGCCAAGGTGGCCGCGCCCTTCGCGCTGGTCTCGGCGCTCGGCGCCTACCTGCTTCTCAAGGTGACGTCCAGCTTCGGCGGCTGGCCGATGCTGGTGGCCGCCGTCGCCATGGGCTGGTTCTGTTTCGGCGCCTATCGCCCGCTGGGCACCTACTTCCAGACGCGCTTCTTCGGCCTTAAGAGCTTCAACGAAATCGCCGCCGTGCAGTTCACGGTCGTCAATCCGGTCTCGGCCTTCGCCGCGCCGCTGATCGGCTACATCTTCGACCGGACGCACTCCTACGACATCGCCTTCTGGATGATGGCGGCATCAGGCTTGATCGCAGCGGCGGTGTGGATGCTTTTGCCCAAGTACCGCTACAGCGCGAACATATGACGGCTCGCCTCCACCTGCTCCTCCGCGACGGAGTGCTTGCCGTTCGGAACCAAGCCTCCGGTCTACTCCGCCGCCATGGCCTTGGTATCGGCCAGGATCAAATCGCTGGCCTTTTCGGCGATCATGATGGTGGGCGCGTTGGTGTTGCCCGACGAGATGCGAGGCATGATCGAGGCATCCACCACGCGAAGCCCCTCCACCCCGTGCACGCGCAGCTGCGGGTCGACCACGCTCATGGGATCGTGGCCCATCTTGCAGGTGCCGACGGCGTGATAGAGCGTGGCGCCGGCCACCTTGGCGTAGCCCAGCATGCTCTCGCGGCTGTCGCCGAAGGGATCGCCCGGCGCAGCGAGATACTTCGTGATGGCCGGCTGATTCATGATCTTGCGCGCCCATTTGAGGCCGGCGATTGCCGCGTCCTGGTCGATGGGGTCGGCCAGATAGTTCGGCACGATGCGCGGATAGACGAAGGCGTCGGGCGACTTGATGTGGATGCTGCCGCGCGATTCCGGCCGCAGCTGGCAAGGAGTGCAGGTCAGGCCAGGCTCCTTCTCCAGCACCAGGGCCTGGGTCTTGCCGAGCACCTCCAGGTCCATCGATGCCGCCATCATGTGGAATTGCAGGTCTGGATCGGCCAGCTCCGGCCGCGACTTGCAGAACGCCACGATATGCGCCACCGCAAAGGTGAGGAGACCCTTCTTGGACAGCGCGTATTTCAGCACTTCCTTGACGAGCTTGGGGCCGCGCGACAGCTCATTGACCGTGACGCACTCCGGCTTCAGCCTCCACTGGCAGCCGATCATGAAATGATCCTGCAGGTTCTCGCCCACGCCCTTCAGCTCGCGGACGACCGGGATGCCGTACTGGCGAAGGACCTCACCCTGCCCGATGCCGGAAACTTCCAGAAGCTGCGGCGAGGCCACCGCGCCGGCCGCCAGGATGACCTCGCGCCCGGCCGACGCGGTGTGCGCCTGTCCGAGCTGCATGAATTCGACGCCCACCGCACGGTTGCCCTTGAACAGGATGCGTGTGGCCTGCGCTTCTGTCTCCACCACAAGGTTCTGGCGATGCATGACGGGGTGCAGATACCCCACCGCCGTCGAGCACCGCTTGCCGCCCTTGATGGAAAGCTGGAACCAGGTGACGCCTTCCTGGCGTCCACCGTTGATGTCGTCAGAGCGCGGGATGCCCGCCTCGACCGCCGCGTCAAGCAGCGCACCCGAGATCGGATGCTGCTCGGTGATGTCGGAGACGTTCAGCGGCCCTCCGACACCGTGGTGCTCGCACTCGCCGCGTTCCTGATGCTCGGCCCTGCGGAAACAGGGGAGCACGTCCGAATACGACCAGCCTTCGCATCCCATCTGCCGCCAGCCGTCGTAATCGGCGGCCTGGCCGCGAATGTAGAGCAGTCCGTTGATCGAGGAGGAGCCGCCCAACACCTTGCCTTTCGGCCATTTATGCTTGCGGTTTCCCGATCCTGGAT
>VFSW01015299.1_pt1 | contig 10554 bp, 14 predicted proteins | sample 5358111 | NCBI WGS metagenome assembly VFSW01 (sample SAMN11554181, study PRJNA540505) | mine drainage metagenome | isolation source: sediment from site ElyBrook_90M | place: USA: Ely Copper Mine, Vershire, VT | collected 2017
CCGACGTTCTGGTGACGGGCGACGGCGATCTGCTCGCCCTGCGCGACAAGTACCCGATCGAGACGCCCGCCGAGTTCGTCCGTCGCCTGTGAGCGGTCAACGCGAGCATGTGCACTCCGTCACTCCCCGCCCCCGCTACTCCCGCGCCGGCTCCTTGAACACTTCCACCCGGTGCCACGCCAGAAACTCCGGATTCGGCAAACACTCCCTGCCCTGTGGCGGAATCAAACGGCGCCGTGGTGCGCGAGCAGCTTCGCCTTGGTGTCGTCGCCGCCCGTTAACGTGGAGGTGGCGGCTGAACACGATCTGGTGGTTCCCCGGCAGCACCGTGAACGCGCCGAGGTCGAAGATCTTGTGGTGGAGCGAACATAACGCGAGGCCGTTTTGCACCACGTCCGGCCCGCGCGCCTGGAACCACTTGATGTGCGCGGCTTCGAGGCCGATCGCGTGGCCGCCCATGCGCAGGTCGTGCCCGCAGACGCAGCAGCGGTATTCGTAGGCGAGCAGCACCTTCTCCCGAAACGCGGGATCGCGGCGGCGCTGCGCCTGCTCGGGCGTGGCCGCGTTGTCCGCATCGAGGCTCAGCCCGACGGCATCCGCCACGTCCTGGCGTATGCTCTCCGGGAAATGCGCATTCAGAATGCGGCGGGCGATCTCCGCGACGAGCGCAGGATCGCAGATCAGACCGGCGCCGGCTGACTTCTACGCGAGGCCATTGAGCCGGACTTCGAGATTGCATGAGGTTTCAATGTATTCGGCTCCGTGAAATAATGCAGTATGAGATTTGAAGCCGACCCCGCAAAAGCCGCCCAGAACCTCAAGAAGCACAAAGTAAGCTTTGAGGAAGCGGCGTCCGTGTTCGGTGATTCAATGGCCTATACTTTCCCGGATCCTGATCATTCGGTTGGTGAGGAACGCTGGCTGACTTTCGGGATGTCGCGCATGGGCCGAATTCTTGCGATCATCTATACTGAAGGACGGGGCACTATTCGACTGATCAGCGCCAGAGTCGCCACCAAACATGAACGGAGCATTTATGAAGAAGGTTGAGGAAATGCGCGCGGAATATCGGCGCGAAAGCCTCGGAAAAGGCGTGCGTGGCAAGCATTTTGCCGCTTATCAAAAGGGCAGCAATCTCGTGCTGCTCACACCCGAGTTGGCGAAGATTTTCCCAAGCAATGAGGCTGTCAATGCCGCGCTGGCGTCGCTGGTCGGTATCGCCCGGTCCGCCACGGGCATAACGGGTCCCTCAAAGCGGCCGGCACGCAAGCGGGCCGGCGTTTAATTCAGCCGGGTCGATCTCTCAGGAAACCCCCGGCCTCCCCCGCTACTCCCGCGCCGGCTCCTTGAACACCTCCGCCCGGTGCCACGCCAGAAACTCCGGATTCGGCAAACACTCCCTGCCCTGCGGTCGAATCAAACCGGCGCCGTGGTGGGCGAGCAGCTTCGCCTTGGTGTCGTCGCCGCCCGTTAACGTGGAGGTGGCGGCTGAACACGATCTGGTGGTTCCCCGGCAGCACGGTGAACGCGCCGAGGTCGAAGATCTTGTGGTGGAGCGAACATAACGCGAGGCCGTTTTGCACCATGTCCGGCCCGCGCGCCTGGAACCACTTGATGTGCGTGGTTTTGCGCTCAGTGTTAGGCGGCGCCGCGCTTGCGCGGCGTCCGCGTTGAACGCGTAGCTAGACCCACGCTCTCGTGCGCGACCCGAAGCAGTCCCCGGAGCGCATCGTTAACCGCGGTTGCGTTTTTGAAGGTCGCCGCTACGTCCGGATCGAGCACGACTACGTTTGAGCCGGCGAGATAGCGCTTGTGATATTTGCCTCGCACCGCGTTGGAAAAATCGTATTCGGCTCGCATATCCGGAGCGGCCGCACGACGGGTCTTACGATTGGTAGCGCTTTCTTTCATATGTGGTCGCCTCTCTGGCGTTTATGATTCGAAACACATCGTCTTCCTCGGTATGACAGACCACCAAAAGGCGCCCGGACGAGGAAAGGCCAATTGTAATGAAGCGATGCTCGCCTAATGAGTGATCAGGGTCCGGGATCGTCCCCGAAAGCGGATCGCCAAAGATTGTGGTCGCTTCGTCAAAGGAAACACCATGTTTACGCTCATTCGACGCCGCCTTGGCGCGGTTCCAGACGAACTTCATGCGACCCATTTTACTCGCAGAACAAAATTGTGGGGCTCAGTTCAAACCGGTGCAGCACTCTGTCGTGACTCCGCGCCGCCCTGAAGCAGCGGAGAAGCCGCGGAGAAGCCGCCGCCTTGCGCCCCTGTGGGAGGCCCGCCCCCGGGCCGATACAAAGGCTGGCGGCAATCTACCCCCGCTACTCCCGCGCCGGCTCCTTGAACACCTCCGCCCGGTGCCACGCCAGAAACTCCGGATTCGGCAAACACTCCCTGCCCTGCGGCTGAATCAAGCCGGCGCCGTGGTGGGCGAGCAGCTTCGCCTTGGTGTCGTCGCCGCCCATCAGGTGGCGGCTGAACACGATCTGGTGGTTCCCCGGCAGCACGGTGAACGCGCCGAGGTCGAAGATCTTGTGGTGGAGCGAACATAACGCGAGGCCGTTTTGCACCACGTCCGGCCCGCGCGCCTGGAACCACTTGATGTGCGCGGCTTCGAGGCCGATCGCGTGGCCGCCCATGCGCAGGTCGTGCCCGCAGACGCAGCAGCGGTATTCGTAGGCGAGCAGCACCTTCTCCCGAAACGCGGGATCGCGGCGGCGCTGCGCCTGCTCGGGCGTGGTCGCGTTGTCCGCATCGAGGCTCAGCCCGACCGCATCCGCCACGTCCCGGCGAATGCTCTCCGGGAAATGCGCATTCAGAATGCGGCGGGCAATTTCCGCGACGAGCGCAGAATCGTGCGCGAGCGCGAGGCGCACCGGCTCGGCGAATCCGCCTTCGACGTGACCGCGCCGCAGTTCGGTGATGGTCGGCGTGGCACCGGCAGGGCGCGACGTAATTTCGGATGGCCCGGCAAGTTGCCAGACGCCGTCGGTGCGAAGATGCCAGAAGGGATTGTGCCGGGTCTTCTCGGAACCGGAGGGGCCGAACTCCTCCAGCAGCTTGCCGAGCTTGTCCTCGATGCCGGCGAATTCCACCAGCGGCGATTCGCCGCGCAGCAGGCGCCCGAGGGCGAGCAGCACCAGCAGCGGCTTATGCACCGCGCGCCGGTCCCCCTGTTGCCAGACGCGAATGCGGTCGAACGTAGCCAGGATTTCGTCGCGGGTCATTCCGGTATTCTATAGTCTCCCGCATATAGCGGAATACGTAATGAGGCGAACTGTGCTCTGTCCTGTTAGAGTCCACCAATCGATCACGCTCGAATGCTCGCCGTGATGGCTAATCCTAGAGATACCGACGATGAGGCCCGACGGGGTTGGGACTCGGACTTTGTCCGTTTCTCCTCAACACCTTCAAATGCCATTGTTTCGAAATTGCAGGCTTTCCTGCTAGGTGCGTCACGCGAGCAGGTGCGTGCCTGGGATGAGTCAATTCCGCGTCTGCAGACCGAAGTTACAAAGGTCCGCGAGGTCCGGCAGGAGGCGGCTCGCTACACAGCTATTCTCGAATATGAACTACCGCTTGAGTCGAGACGTGCCGACGCGATACTCCTCTTGCGTGAAAGCGTCGTGGTTGTCGAACTCAAAGGTAAATCGCGAGCCACTGACGCAGACATCGATCAGGCGCACGCATACGCGCGAGACCTTCGTTGCTACCACGCCGAATGCGAAACCCGTCAAGTCCGTGCGCTACTTGTACCAATGGGTGCACGCGGTGATCTCGGATCCAGACGCGGCGTCAGAATCTGTGGCCCTGACGTGTTGGACGAAGTCGTTCGTGAGTACGACGTACGTGGAGACGCAGAGAGTCTCGATCCGCGGCGCTTTCTTGCAGGAGACGCTTATCGCCCATTGCCAACATTAGTCGCGGCCGCGCGGGAGCTGTTTACCAAAGGGACGTTAAGGCACATAAAGCGGGCGGCTGCGGCCACGGACGAGGCTGTCGCCGCCATTTCCGGAGTCATCGACGAAGCGGCACGAACTCGCACACGTCACCTCGTACTCCTCACTGGGGTGCCCGGGGCGGGAAAAACGCTCGTAGGTTTGCGGTTAGTGCATTCGCATTTCATCGATGATCTGGTGGTTGAGCGTGCGCGAGGAAAACCAACGGCGCCAGCAGTATTTCTGTCGGGGAACGGCCCGTTAGTCGAAGTATTGCAGTACGAGCTTCGCGACGCAGGCGGGGGCGGACGCACGTTTGTCCGTGGGGTTAAGGACTACGTGAAGCATCACAGCGGCAAAGCTCATCCAATCCCGATGGAGCACGTGCTTGTCTACGACGAGGCACAACGTGCTTACGATGCGGCAATGGTGGCGTCAAAGCATCCAGATATGGCGCAAAGCGCTAGGTCTGAGCCGGAGCTCTTTGTCGAGTTTGCCGAGCGCGTTCCCGAATGGTGCGTAGTCGTGGGATTAATCGGCGGTGGCCAAGAGATACACACCGGTGAAGAAGCTGGCACTGTCCAATGGGCGAGCGCAATAGTCGCGTCAGCCAAGGGCACGGGATGGATTGTCCATGGACCGCCCGCGCTCGTTGAGACCTTCAATAATGTTTCATATCGCAGCGAACCAGCATTGGATCTGAACCAGAGCCTTCGAGCGCACCTGTCACTTCGCCTTCACGAATATGTAGCAAGCTTGGTCGCGCGCAAACCTGCACCGATCGAGGAGCAGCAACAGTTGGCGTCCCTGTTGGCGCAAGAGGGACACGATTTACGGATCAGCCGAGATCTCGAAGCCGCGAAGAGCTATCTACGGGAACGGTATGCTGAAAACCCGGACGCGCGATTTGGTCTTGCCGCGTCGAGCCGAGATCGAGATCTCGTCCGCTTTGGAATCCCCAATGATTACCAGGCGACCAAGCAACTTCGCTACGGCCCATGGTACGGCGATGACGAGACCGCAGAGGGCGGTCGCTCATGCCGACATCTACGCGACTGTGTGACAGAGTTCGGCGCACAGGGGCTCGAACTGGACGCCGTCTTGTTGGCATGGGGGACGGATTTCAAGAGAGACAGCAACGGCTGGAACATTGAGCGAGCGAGGAACTACAAACGTGGCGGACCTCCTGTGCATGACGCCTGGCAGCTGCGGGCGAATGCATATCGCGTGCTTCTGACGCGGGCCCGCGACGCGACGGTGGTTTTTGTGCCACCATTGCCAGAACTGGATCACACCTATGAATATTTGGTTGGCAGCGGTCTTCGGCCGCTGTCCGTATGACGGCGCACGTAGGCATTGCAGGGTGCGCTAGAGCCTTGAATGTGCGGTGAGCGCAAAAAGACCTCTTAGATGAAATTCTGGGTAGGCGTCACAGACAAAGCCTGGTTCGAACATCTGCAGGTGCGAGCGCCGGATGAGGTCAACTTTTGGCAACCGTCGTCGCGGCGTCTTGCGACATTTCTTGAGCCGGGCGTGCCGTTTCTGTTCAAGCTGCATGCCCCGGACAACTACATCGTTGGCGGCGGCTTCTTCGTCCGTTTTAGCGCGCTCCCCGCGCGACTCGCGTGGGAAGCGTTTGGGGAAAACAACGGCGTCGACAATTACCCATCGCTGCGGCAGCGTGTAGAGCGGTATCGCGGTGCGATAAAAGGCGATCCGGAAATTGGCTGCAACATCCTCAATGAGCCATTTTTCTTCGACCGCACCGATTGGATACCCGTGCCGGCAAGCTGGGCATCGAACATCGTACGCGGGCGTACCTTCGACACCGACGGGACCGAGGGCCTGACACTTTGGAATGCAGTAACAGATCGTCTCCGGGTGCGCGCGGCACTGGCGCTAGAGGTGACGGAGCCTAAGCGCTACGGCGCCGATTATCTGGCGCATGCGCGCCTTGGCCAGGGTGCATTCCGCGTTCTGGTGACGGACGCGTACCAACGACGCTGTGCCATCACCGGTGAGCGCACACTGCCCGTTCTGGAAGCAGCTCATATTCTGCCATTTTCGAAAAGCGGACCGAATCTGGTGAGCAATGGACTGTTGCTGCGCTCGGACCTACACACCCTATTCGATCAAGGATACCTGACAGTTGACGAAGATCGGCGGGTGGAAGTCAGCAAGCGCATAAAGGAACAATTCGAGAATGGACGGGAATACTACAAGCTCGATGGCCATCGGTTGCTGGTTGTCCCGGACCGCCAAGAAGATCAACCGGCGCAGGACTTTCTGCGTTGGCATCGCGAGACGCTTTTTCTTAGGTAAATAGATGGCAAAGCGACAAAGTAGCTTTGAGGACCTAATAGGAATTGCGGCAAGGCTGCCATGGTGGGTTAGCGTCCTGCTCGCCCTCCTATCATTTATCGCCATGCACATGCTGGCCGGGATGGAGATCGTCGCCCCTAAAGGTTTGCAGGGGCTCGGAGACAGCATGGTGCGACAGGTCGTGAAGATACTGGGGATGTTTGGGCAATATTTGCTTCCCCTCGCATTCCTGATTGGGGCAGCCATATCGGCATTGGGGCAGCGCAAGCGGGGTGGTCTTCATTTTCGCCCTACCAAGTCGTTCGATGAATACCCTCTGCGCAACAAAAACATGGGAGCCAAAGTCCCAAGCGCCCAGCCCTTGGCCGATCAATCCAACGATCGTATCTACGCAAAATGGAAATCCGTTTCTGCGGAGACTATGCCAGTGGCAAAGGTTGACGCCACGCGATGGAGCGCCGAACTGCTCGGCGCGCTCGAATGGAAGCGCTTTGAAGAAGTGTGCGCGGGACTATTCGAGCGACTGGGCTTCACGACCAGGTCGGCGGCATGCGGCGCCGACGGTGGCATCGACATCCATTTGTATTGGCCGCCGTCGGATCAGCATGTCGCTATCGTGCAATGCAAGGCGTGGACCAAAAAAGTCGGGGTGAAGCTCATCAGGGAATTGCTTGGAGTGATGACGTCGGAGCGAGCAGCGAAGGGCATTTTTGTCACGACTAGCACCTACTCGGATGATGCGATAGCGTTCGCAAAGGTAAACAAGATCGCCCTCATGGACGGGGTTGAGGTGCTGAAGTCAATTCTTAAGCTGCCGGAAGAAAAGCAAGCTAGCCTGTTGCGGCTCGCCACGACCGGGGACTACGCCACGCCGACCTGTGCTTCCTGCGGCGTGAAGCTGATAGCGCGCAAACCCAAGCTTGGCGGAAAGCCATTCTGGGGATGTGTGAATTATCCGCGCTGCAAAATGAAACTCTACGTGGCCGGGGCGTAAGCTCTCTGCCGTTATCTCCCATACGGCCGCGTCGCCGTCATGCGCACCGTGATGCCGATGTTCGCCGCGGCATCGATCAGGCGGTCGAGGGTGAAGATGTCGTCGCCTTTCTTCAGCCGGCTCATCTGCCCGGGGGAGAGGCCGAGTTGTTCGGCTGCTTCGAAGTCCCTGAGCTTCAGTTCGGCGATGCGGCTGATGATGCGCTCGCGCAGTCGCGCGCGCAGGGGAGCGCTGGGGGGTTGTTTGGGCATGGCGGAGGTCTCCGAGAGGACTTGCCAAGTTTAGCACTTTGATATGGTGGGAAGGCAGGTGGCGCTTGGGTTGCACGCTTATTAATGTTTTAGAATGTTGGTGGATGGTGATGCTTTGATCGGGTTGGTGAGATAAACGAGAAGCAGATTCCTCGACCTTCGGTCTCGGAATGACATCGGGCTACATGGGCCTGTTCTCCGAGCGCAAGCCAGAACTGATCAGTCCATTCGCCACGGCTTTCCCGATCTGCCGAGATGGTAGATGAATGGCCGGGCATCGGCTCGGGCTATCTTACTCATGCGTGGCAGCGCACGCACCAAAATTGCAGCGGTGTCCTTTGCCGTGACGTTTCCGCCGGTGAATACAAACGCACGTACTTTGGCGGCCTGAAGGGCGAGCCGCTCGAGTTGGCGATAACGGATGCGTTTGTCTCGGGTGAGGACTATCCAGCCGCGTTGCCCCGCCCGGGTAAGTCAGACTTCGTCGGGCGTGCCTCTGTCGAAATGCTCGGTAAGGCGCTCGACCAGGGCGCCGGCGTCGCGCAGCGCCGCAACGACCGACGCGCCGTCGAGCGACTCATCGAGAAAATAGGTGATCGGCTCAGGCGGCCTTGAGGTCGAGCTCGCAGCGGATCGCGTCCCAGACCGCTTCCTCGCTTGCACCGTATTCCTTGGCCAGCTCGGGAACCGGATCCCCGGCTTTGAATTGTTCGGCGAGCGCCGCCGTCGGGATGCCCGTGCCGGCGACCACCGGCCGGCCGAACGACACGCGCGGATCGATCACCACGGTGCGCGGCTGTTCGCGCAGAGGTTGCGAGCGCATGAACGGATAGAGCTTGATCGGCACACCCTTGGCGTCGCGCTCCACGCGTTCCAGATAGGCGCGGATCATGTCGGCCATTTCGACTTGGCCGTTGCGGGACAGATTGATGATCTCGCGCAGGCGTTCGACGAACAGCTCGGCGCCTCGCGTCGCGAATTGCTCTTCCAGTAGCGGGCGCTTCGAGCCGAGTTGCTCGGTCAGGTACTTCAGGCCGCGCCGAATTGTGGGCAGCCCGATATGGTGCTTCCGGCGTATGGCCGTGAGCACGTAGGCTTCGACCAGGTTCGAGAACGACAGGCCCAGGGATTTCGGATCGGTCGGGCGGATGACGGCGCGGAACGAGCGCGGCTCGCCCTTATGGGAGTAATTCTGTCCAGCGAACCAGGAGCGCAGGGTCGAGGCTGGAATGCCAAGATAATGCGCTGCCTCGGGGATCGAATACGCAGCGACGTCGCGAGGATCGTTGATGTTGAAAGTGGTCACGGCCAGAAGGTTGAAGGAGCTTGGCTGGAATTATAAGGCGATCTGGCGCGAGGCGTATATCGGAGGTTCAGCGGATGCAACGGGGTCTGAGTCCGGGCTCGCGCGCGAGCTCCTTGACCGGCTGCGCTGCAAAGCTGAATCATCGCTGCCCGTACGGCCGCGTCGCCGTCATCCGCACCGTGATGCCGACGTTCGCCGCGGCGTCAATCAGCCGGTCGAGGGTGAAGATATCGTCGCCTTTCTTCAGCCGGCTCATCTGCCCGGGCGAGAGGCCGAGTTCTTCGGCTGCTTCGAAGTCCTTGAGCTTGAGTTCGACGATGCGGTTGATGATGCGCTCGCGCAGTTGCGCGCGTAGTGGAGCGCTGGGGGGTTGTTTGGGCATGGCGGTGGTCTCCTCGGTGGCTTTCCAATTTTAGCACTTGGATATGTTGGGAACGCAGGTGGAGTCTAATGGTCCGGTGTTATGATGTTTGAGAATCTCGGCGGCGCGTAGTCACCCCGCATCGCGGGCGTGGCGCAGGAGCCGCCGCGCAGCACGTACAATCCGCCTGTCTCCCTATCCCGGCCCCAGGAGCAGCTTCATGCAGCAACTCGCGCGCACGGCGAATTTGGATATCGCTTATCTGGAAAGCGGCCCGCCCGACGGGCCTGCCGTCATCCTTCTGCACGGCTGGCCATCCGATGTGCACGACTGGGACGGGGTCGCGCCGCCGCTTGCCGCTGCGGGCTATCGCGTGCTGGTGCCCTGGCTGCGCGGCTTCGGGCCGACCCGCTTTCATTCCGCGCAAACCGTGCGCTCCGGCCAGCAGGCGGCGCTGGGCGCGGATCTGCGCGATTTCATGGATGCGCTTGGCATCGACCGGGCGCTGCTGGCGGGCTATGACTGGGGCGGCCGGGCGGCTTGCGTCGTCGCTGCGCTGTGGCCCGCGCGCGTGCGCGGATTGGTGACGATCACGGGCTACAACATCCAGAACATCGCGCGTTCCGGCGAGCCGGCGGATGCCGCCCAGGAGCATCGCTACTGGTATCAATGGTATTTCCACACCGAGCGCGGCCGCGCTGGCCTGACGCAGAACCGGCGCGACATCGCACGCCTGCTTTGGCGACTGTGGTCACCCAACTGGCAATTCGACGAAGCGACTTTTGCGGCGAGCGCCGCGAGTTTCGACAATCCGGATTTTGTCGATGTGACGATCCAGTCCTACCGCCACCGTTACGCAAATGCGCCGGGCGATCCCGCCTACGCAGACCTCGAGCGCAGTCTCGCTGCCCAGCCGGCGATCGGCGTTCCGACCATCGTGTTGCACGGCCTGTGCGACGGCGTTCAGCCGGCAGGTCAGTCGGCCGATGCGGCGCGGCATTTCAGCGGGCATTACGAGCGCAGGCTGATTCCCGAAGCGGGCCATTTTCTGTCGCGCGAAGCGCCGCTGGCGGTGGTGCAGGCGATCCGGGCACTGGGTGAGCGCTAGCCCGAGCATCGGCACGCCGACGCTGCCGAACCCGGTTCAGAGGTGATAAACCGACACTGGACCAGGCAGCTTATGCAAGCTGAAGGTGCGGCAACCAACTTTCAATTGCGTGGCCCTGGGTTTACAATTGACTCGCATAGGCAGGAGTTCATGATGACCATCAATGACCGCATCGAAATCAATCCCCGGATCATGCTCGGCAAGCCGGTGGTGCGCGGCACGCGCATCACGGTGGAGTTGATCCTGAGAAAGATTGCCGAGG
>VFSW01015300.1_pt1 | contig 10554 bp, 8 predicted proteins | sample 5358111 | NCBI WGS metagenome assembly VFSW01 (sample SAMN11554181, study PRJNA540505) | mine drainage metagenome | isolation source: sediment from site ElyBrook_90M | place: USA: Ely Copper Mine, Vershire, VT | collected 2017
CCCCCCATGCTGGCTAATGTCCCCCCCCCCCCGACCCCCTCACCCGCTCCCCCCCCCATGGTTTTAACAACCCCCACACCCCGCGGGGCGACTAACGCGCCTAGCACGCTGCCCAGGCCGCCGATCACCACCACCACGAAGGCGTCAATGATCACCTGCACGTGCAGCCCCGGCCCGACCGCGACCACAGGCGCGGCGAGCGCGCCGCCGAGGCCGGCGAGCGCTGCGCCGAGCGCGAAGACCGCGGTGAAGAGCTTGCGTGTATTGACGCCGAGCGCGGAGAGCATATCCCGGTCCATGGTCGCTGCGCGGACGAAGATGCCCCAGCGCGTGCGATACAATGTCAGCCACAAGCCGGCCGCCACCGCCGCGCCGGCTGCGATGAGGAACAACCGGTACATCGGAAAGACGAGGCCAAAGGCCTCGGCGCGGCCGGCGCGTATCGCTGGCATGGCGACGGAATGCTCCTCGCGTCCCCCGATGAGTCTGGCTGCGTCGCCGACGATGAAGACCAGCGCAAAGGTGAGCAACAGTTGCATCTCATGCGGCGCGCGGTAGATCCGCCGCAGCAATGTGGTCTCGATCGCGGCGCCGAGCAGCGCGAGACCCGTCGCGGCGCCGATCAGCGCGGCGGCGAATCCCGCGAATGGACCGGGAAGCAGCGCGGCGACGCTCACGGCGATCAAGGCACCAAGCATGAACAGCGCGCCGTGGGCGAAGTTCAGGATGCGCAGCACGCCGAAGATGAGCGAGAGTCCCGCGGAGATGAGGAACAGCAGCATCCCGTTCGAAACCCCGGCGAGCGTCTGCCGCGCGAGCACCACCGGGTTCTGCGCCCAGGCGAAGTATTGTGCAATCAATTCAAGCACGCGATAGAGTATGCCAGAAACGCGCTTGACGGCGGAAGATCCCGCTTCCTAGGATCGTCGGGACATTCTGTCGAGGAGGGGCCGCCATGCACCGCGCCGTTTGTAGCGCATTGACGTCGTTCGTTTTGGCCGCGTTCGGCGCGGTTGCCGCCATCGCGCAGACGCCGGCTGGCGGCGAACCGGTGAAGCTCGGCCTGATTGACATCTACGGCGGCGGTTTCGCCTTCATCGCTGACAGCATCCGCACCGGCTTTCAGATCGCGGTGGATGAAGCCAATCAAGCGGGGGGACTGAATGGACGGCCGTTCGAACTGGTGACGGCCGACATGGGCGGTTCCGTGGAAAAGGCGGTCACCGAGGCGCGCCGCATGATCCTCGAGGAGAAAATCAAGTTCGTCACCCTCGGCATCCACAGCGGCGCGGCGGTAGCGGTCGGCAATCTCGGCAAGGAGTACAAAGTTCTCGTCATCGGCGGATTCGCTACCACCCGGCGTCTTACCGGCGAGGCCGGGCACCGCTACGTCGGGCGCGCCAACCTCTCGACGGTGGAAATCGGCCGCGTCATGGCCGAGTACCTGAAGGGGCGCGACGACGTGAAACGCATCGCGACCATTGCGCCCGACTACGAATTCGGCCAGCACTTCGTGCAGGATTTCCTCGCGCATCTCAAGGTGGTGCGTCCCGACATCGTGATAGTACGGCAGGAGTTGCCGAAACTCGGCGCCACCGATTTCGCCGCGCACGTGACCGCGTTGCAGGCGCAACCTGTTGATATGGTGGTGGCGGGTGTATTCGGCGGAGACCTGGTCAATTTCCTGCGATCGGCGCACGATTTCGGACTGTTTGGACCCAAAACTCAGCTCTTCGTGCACGGTATTGATCTCGTCAAGATGGGGACGCTCAAAGACGTGCTCCCGCCCGACACGATCGCTACCGCCTGGTATCCCTTCTACTCCATTGATACGGCGAAGTCGAAATCCTTCGTCCAGGAAGTGGAAAAACGGATGAAGACCTACCCGATCGGTCCGGCGCCGGTCGGCTACATCGCCGGGAGCATGATCATCGAGGCGATCCGGAAGTCGGGCACCGCGGACGACGTGGATCGGGTGATCAACGCGCTCGGGACGGTGCAGTTCGAAGGTCCCACCGGGCCGGTCAAGGTGCGCAGTTGCGACAACATGGCCCTCTACAACTTTTACGTCGGCGTCGTGAAGCGCGACCCGAACCTGCCCGACGGCATCGGCCTTTCCGACATCAGCACTTACAATACCGCAGCGATCGCGCGCGGTTGCGACGAGATCATGAAGGCACGCGGCGGCGGCTAGCTCCGCTTCAGCCGGCATGGCGCTGCTCGAAGTCCGCGGATTGGAGAGCGCGTACGGCGAAAGCCGGGTCCTCTTCGGCCTGTCCCTTGTTATTTCGCGCGGAGAAGTTGTGGCATTGCTCGGACGCAATGGCGCCGGCAAGACCACCACACTCGCGAGCATCATGGGGTTGGTGAAGCCGCGCGCCGGCAGCATCTATTTCGATGGCGCCGAGATTGGCGGCTGCGAGCCTTTCGAAGCCTGTCGCACCGGCCTCGGCTTTGTCGCTGAGAATTGCCGCCTTTTCGGCGGCCTGACCGTAGCCGAAAACTTCGAGACGGCGCGCCGCCCGGCGCGTTCGGGAGCGAGCCGCTGGGATCTCGCCGAAGTGCTGGATCTTTTTCCCGATGTGAACCGTTTTCTTCACCGACGGGCTTCATCGCTTTCGGGCGGCCAACAGCGCATGGTCGCCATTGCGCGCACGCTGCTCGGCAACCCGACGCTCTTGCTGCTGGACGAGCCTTCCGAGGGTCTCGCGCCGCTCGTGGTGCAGGCGCTGCTTGAGCGGCTGAGGCGCCTGAAGGAAACCGGGGCCACCGTGCTGCTGGCCGAGCAGAATCTGCGCTTCGCCACCGAGCTCGCCGATCGCATCTACATCATCGAGCGCGGCGAAATCCGCTACGAGGGTCGTCCCGCCGAGCTCGCGGCGCATCCGGAACTGCACGAAAAGTACCTCATGGTCTAGCGCCGTTTTGCCGCGCGAATTCCTGGTCGAGCGTGGGATAGTCGTTGTAGCCGTCGGGACCGCCGCCGTAAAAGCGCCGGGTGATCGCCTTGTTGTAGGAGCCGCCTCGCTTAATGCGTTCGGGAAGATCGGGGTTGGCCATCCACAGGCGCCCGAACGAGACGGCGTCAACCGCGCCAGAGCCGATCAGCGCATTGGCGGTCTCGGGGTCAATGCCGCCGTTGGCGATGATTCTGCCGTCGAATGCCGGGCGCACCATCTCCAGCATGCGCGTCCGCTCGAACTTCCCCCACCAAAAACTGGTATCTGCAAGCTCGATCCATCCCATTCCGAGGCGGTTGGCCTCGCGAACGAGGTGCCGATGCGCTGGAACCGGATCCGGATCAATCGCGCCGTTGTAGTCGGTGAAGGGCGAGATGCGCAGCCCCACGCGCGCCGGCGGATAGTGGCGCATCATCGCCTGCAGCACTTCGAGCGCGAAGCGGGCGCGCTTCTCCGGCGCGCCGCCGTATTCGTCTTCGCGCCGGTTGAGATGCGGCGAGAGGAACTGGTGCGGCAAGTAGCCGTTCGCGCTGTGCAGCTCGATCGCGTCGAAGCCGGTCTCACGGCAAACGCGCGCCGCTTCGCCGAAGGCCTCGATGGTTTGCCGAATTTCCTCCAGCGTCAAAGCCCGCGAGGGCGTCGCCTCGAGTTTGACGAACTTGCCCTCGGGGCCCAGTCCCCAGACGGTAATCGCGTCAAGATCGTCGTTAACTCCGGACGGCGAGAGTGCGAGTTGCGGTGCCAGCGAGCGATCGCAGGCGACGCGGCCTCCGTGCCAGAGCTGCAGCGCGATGCGTCCACCCGCATCGTGCACCGCGCGCACCAGTTTCGCCCAGGCTTCGATCTGCTCGCGCGCGTAGATGCCAGGGGCGCAGTCCCAGGCGAGCGACTGCGGCGCAATGTTGGTCGCCTCGGCGATGATCAGGCCGGCCGAGGCACGCTGGACATAGTGCTGGATCATCATCGGCGTCGGCACGCGTTCGAGCGTAGCGCGCGAGCGCGTCAGCGGCGCCATGATGATGCGATTCGGCAGTACTAGGTCGCCGATCGGAAGCGGCGTGAACAAATCGGGCATCAGTCCAGCTCGCGACCGCCGATCTTCTCGCATAGCCGTTCTTTCAGCTTGCCGCGCTCGACCTTGCCGGTGGGGTTGGCGGGAATTTCATCGACGAAGAAATAGTGTCGGGGGCGCTTGAAGTCGGCAAGATCGGGACTGTCCACACAGAAGCGGTCGAGCATTTCGGCGGTGAGCGCCGGATCGCGGCGCACGATGGCCGCGCACACCACTTGGCCCCACAGGCGACTCGGCAGGCCGACCACCGCGGCGTTGGCGATGCCGGGATGCCTAAAGAGCGCGTCCTCGACTTCGGAAGGGTGGATGTTCTCGCCGCCGCTCTTGATGGTGTGGTCCATTCGGCCCATGACTGTGATAAAGCCTTCGTCGTCAAGCACCGCGGCGTCGCCCGACAGGAACCAGCCGCGCGAAAACGCGGCGGCGGTGCGTTCGGAGAGACCGAAATATTCGGTCAGCAGGCTGGGACCCCGCGTAATAAGCTGGCCGATCTCTCCCGGCTTGCACAGATCGTCCGGATCCCGGCCGTCGGTGCGTATGACGCGCACTTCCATGCCGATCGCGGCCTTGCCGACGCTGCCCAGCTTGTCCGGGTGCCGGCGGTAGTCGCAGCAGGTCACCATCAGCGCTTCGGTCGAGCCGTATAGATTGGCGAAATAACCTGGAAAAAGCGCCATGCACTTGCGGGTGACGTCGTTCGCGAGCGTCTGGCCGCCGTAGAACCCGCACCGCAGCGAGGAGAGGTCATACTTGGAGAGATCCGCCGCCACCATCATCACCATCTGCGTGGGCACGCCGTGCAGCACCGTGACCCGCTCAGCGCCAACGATCGAGAGCGTCTCGTGCACATCGAAGCCGCGCGTCAAGATGTTGGTGGCTGCGTTCTGCACGAATGGAATGAACTGAAGCTGCAATTGCGCAATGTGGAACAGCGGCTTGTTGTTGAGGATCACGTCGTCGTGGCGAAAGCCGCATTCGACGGACATGGACATTCCGCCTATGAAGTCGGCCAAATGAGAGCGCACCACCCCCTTCGGCCGGCCGGTGGTGCCGGAGGTGTACATGATGAAGGCCGGGTCGTCCCAGCCTACGTTCGCCTCGGGCTCCCCGTCCGCCCCGGGCGCGATGAAGTCCTCGAACGAGATTTCACAGCCCGCCGGCTTTTCGCCCACGTACACAAGCTTCTCGACCCCGATCCGGTCCTTGATCGCCTCGACCGGCGCGCGCAACGCCTCTTCGAACATGAGAATCCTGGCGCGCGAATCGTCCACGATGTACTTCACCTCGTTCGCGGCCAGGCGGTAGTTGATCGGCACCGGGATCGCGCCAATCTTCATCAGAGCGTAGAACGCGGTGACCTGTTCCGGCAGGTTGTAGGTGAGGATCGCCACCCGGTCGCCCTTGCCGACGCCGGCGGCGCGGAAGGCGTGCGCCGTCTTGTTGACCAGCCGATTCCACTGCGCGTAGGTCCAGCGGCGGCCCTCGAAGACGAGGGCGGCCTTGTCCGGCCATTTAAGCGCGGCTTGCGTGAGGGTATGCGCGAGGTTCATCGTTTTCGGGTGCTGTGAAGTTCATAGCGGAAGGGTTTTGCACGAGCGCGACGGACCGCACAACTGCCGCGCTCAGGGCAGCCGCAGCTCGGTGGTCGCTTCAGCGACGAGGCGCTCGCCGCAAGTCAGGCGCTGGGTAAGAACGACGGCGCTGTCGTGCATTTCCTTCACTTCGCCCTCGGCGCGCAGGGTGTCGCCGGCGAAGGCCATCGCCTTCATGCGCAGGCTAAGATGCTTCAGGAACGCGCGCGGTCCGGCCCATTCCAGCGCGGCGCGCGCGAACAACGCGACGAATTCCTGGCCGTCAATCACCGGCGCGGGCAGGTTCAGGCGATGCGCGTGCTCGACATCGTAGTGCATGCGGTTCCAGTCCCAGGTGGCGGCGCCATAGAGAACCAGGTCAACCAGCGTGAATGTGCGTTCCAGCGGGGGAAGCTTCTCCCCGGAAGTGACGTCCTGCGGAGTTTTCGTCGGCCGGATCATGCGAGCGGTTGATAGACGGTGGTTTCGCGATTTACCGCGACCAGCTCACCGGCGGCGTCGCGATAGCGCGCCACCGAGCTGACAAAGAGCTGCGTGCCGCCGCCAGAGCGGCTGCGCTCGAGGATGTCTTCGAGCGTCCTGGTTACCGAGATGCGATCGGTCGGCAACAGCGGCCGCATGAACTCGTACTCGTTGCCGGCGCGGATCAGGCGGCAGCCGCGGATCGGCAGCTTCCATTCGTGACCGATGTAGCCGTCCTCGTTCGGCGGGCGGTGCGCGAACTGGCAGGTTTCGCAGATTAGGGTGGGTGGCGCGATCACCGACGGATAGCCCGCTTCGCGCGCGTATCCGTCGTCAACGTAAAGCGGGTTATCGTCGCCGAGCGCGAGCGCGAAATACCGGATCGAGGCGCGGCCCAGTTCCTCGCGCGCTGCGTAGTGCGCTTCGCGTCCGATCCAGGCCTTTAGTTCTTCGGTGAGCAGCGCCATCGCCTCAGTCGAGAATCGCGAAGGGGTCGATTTCGATCAGCATTTGCGGCCGGAGCAGCGCCTCGCAGACAAGACCGGTCGAGGCGGGCCAGGGCTCGCGCAGCAGATTCGAGCGCACGTCAGCGACGCCGCGATAGCGTTCGAGCGCCGCCGGCGTCACATATTCGATGGTCTTCACCAGGTGCCGCGGCCCGCCGCCCGCCGCCGCCACCACCTTAAGCACGTTCCTGTAGGTGTACTCGGCCTGCGCAAGGACGTCATTTTCGAACACCACGCGCTCGGTCGCCGGATCGAGCGCACCCTGTCCGGACATGAACAGTAGCTTTCCGGCGCGCACCGCGGGGCTGTAGCTGAGCTTCTCGTAGCGCGTCCATCCCGGATTGATCGCGACCGGAATGTCGCGGGCGGCGGTGAAGTCGTATTGGATCAGCGCCTCGGGATGCAGCAGGCGCGGCATGAGAATGCCCGCGGCGCCGGGATAGATCGGACCGAGCCGTTCGCGACGCACGCGACCGGTGCCTTTGTAGGCGGCGAGAGCAGCGGGCGTAATATAGTCCACCGTTTTCACCACGCGATCGAAGCTGAGGCCGAGCGTGGCGAGCAAGCGCCCGGCACGCTCGAAAATGGCCTCTGTTTGCGCTACTACATCGCCCGCGCCGACGATTCGACCCTGTTCATCCACCGGCTGAACGGTCGGAAGGAAAACGATCCCGGAAGATTCACGCTGGCCGGTTCGCGGCTCCGCGGTCACCTCGATTTCGATGAACGCTTCCGGCCGCAGCAGGCTCTTCACCGGCACTGTGTTCACGACCGGCTGATGCGCGCCGAAGACCTCCTGGCGCACCGCCGCGGCTTCCGCGTAGCGCTCGATGCCTTCCGGCCGCACGTACTCGACGACACGCACCACGTTTTCAAAGCCGAGTCCGGCTGCGTCGAGGATCGCGCCGATCTTGGCCCAGGCAGTGCGCACCTGCTCGGTCATACCGCCGCGAACGACGATACGCTTCGCCACAGGATCGAATTCGGAGGCGGTGTGGCCCGAGAGATAGACGCTGGTCGGGGTTTTCAAGCCGAGCGAGAACGAGTAGCGCGAATAGTCGAACCAGGGGAAATGCGCCGGCTTGATGGCGATGGCGGTCATAGCCGCCGATTCCGACGAAGTCGCCCGGGCATTTCGATGTGCGGGAGCGAAAACGGCATCCGGCACGGGCTGAACGCCTTCATCGCCAGATGCAGCAGGACGCTCGAATCCTTGCCGATCGAATAGAGGATGGTCGGACGCTCAAACTCCGCCGCCGCCTCGCGTAAAATGCAGATAGATTCGGCTCCGAGCCGCGTCAGGTGTGCGCTGAGGGCTGAGTGGCAGCGCCCCGGTATGGTCTGGTCCTCGGTTACTGTCTGCGGCACAGAACGGCTCACGGTTGTTGTGGTTTGGGCTGGGTATCAACCAGGCGGGCGAGTACGATCAATATTCGATTATTCCGCTTGCGACGGCAAAACAATGTTGATGGCATACCATTTCTACCGATCGGCGGTAGAAATCAGGTTGAACTCCTGATGGGCGGGCGCCGCACGTTAACCTATTGTAATAGCAGTGTTTTCTTAAGGAAACGGTTGTAACGTTGCCGAAAGCGGACGCTAAAGCCTACTCAAAACGGTCGGTCCGTCTGCCATCTCGGTCGACGACCGTGCGAGACGTAGGGTAGCCCGCTCGGGAGTGCGCTCGACCGGACTGTTAAGCCAACCCTGCGCTGCGTCGCGGCGCGGGCATCCTGTGCCGGCGCTTTATGTCCTGCGCGTTTCACCCCGACCGAAATATTCTTAGAACCTCTTGCGGTTGGACGGGATTGCCCTAAATCTTAACCGAAGTCCCCCAGACAATTGCATGCAAAGCCGCGCGCTCTCACCGGGCGCGCGAAAGGATTCTGTGTCATGGCGGGCAAAGATCACGACACGATGAGGGACGTGCTTAACAGATTGACCCTCAAGCCGCGGATGAAAGAGGCCGCGCGTAACGCCGGCATTCACCCCACGACCCTATTCGGCTGGATCAGGAAGAGCACGGCCGGCGATCCCAAGATGGTCCTGAGCTGGTTAGGCCACGAGGCGCCGTTCCATAAGCATGTCGTGGCGGCGCGCCGGCTCAGCGTGATCGCGATCGATCACGTCGCCCGCGATTTGGCCATCAATGGGCACACCGAGCCGCGATTCCATAACGGCAAACCGGTGTGGCGGCGCGATCCGCAGATCGAAGCCGACGCGCTCGCGCTCGATGATGAAACGTGGAAAATCCGTTATGGAACCCGACCGCGTTCCGACACGTTCATGCGCGGCGACAACGGCGCCTTGATCCAAGAGGTGGTCGTCCATCCCCCGAACCCGGCAATGCTGGTGAAGCTGTTGGCCAAGCTCGCGCCCGAGGTCTATGGCGAACGCTCAACCGTTGAGCACGTGCACAGCGGGTTCGTTTGGATCGAGGGTAGCACGGCGCCGGCGGCGCTGCCGGTACCCTCGCATGGCGACTTCAATCAGGACTTCGGGCTGGCGACGCCGCGTGAGGAGTTGCGGCGTCCAACCAACACCTTGGCGTTGCCGCGACCGTGCGCCAACTCAGACGAATTCGACCGGCGCTTCCGCAAGCAGTTGTTGCGCGTCGTGACCTTGTTCCGCGACGCCGATGGCAAGTTGTTGCCACCGCTGCCCGACGATGTCGTCGTCGCCGGCACGCCGCAGGCGCGCGCCTTCGAGGATGCCGGCATCGACGTCAAGTTGGTTCGCGCCGAGACGCTGATTGACGAAGGCTTTGAGAACGATTTCCTGTTCGAGCTTGCGCCGACGCATCAGCGCAAACCAAAGCCGCAACCGAAGCCTGCGCCGTTGAGCAAGGCGGCAACAGCTCCAGCAGCCAAGCTCCCGCCCGTGCCGCCCGGCAAAGCATCAGCCCGTTTCGATTCCGAGAATCTCGGTCGGGGCACGCCCAAACCGGGAGGGTTCAAAGTGATCCTGTGACCGTCATGTTCGTCAGTGAATTCAGATTATCGCCGGGTGGCGTCTATGTCCCCTTCGTGCGCGACGGCGGCGAGTTGGTGCAAGTCGCCATGGCGCCGATGGCCGGTGCGCAGCAAGCGTTCCTGATGGCGCCGGAGCGCGAAGTTGGCATTTGCGGCAATCGTGGCGGCGGCAAAACCCAGATCATGCTGGTCGATGCGTTGTCAGGCGTTGGCCGCGGCTTTGGCTCGAACTATAAGGCGATCCTCATTCGCCGCTCGCAGCGAGAAATGACCGACATCATCACGCTGTCGGAATCGCTGATCCGCCCGATCTGGCCCAAGGCGCAGTTCAACAAGGTCAAAAACTACTGGCTGTGGCCCACCGGCGAGACGTTGGAATTCTCCTATTTCGACACGCCCGACCAATTCGGCTTGTACCAAGGCAAGGCGTTTGCCTGGATCGGGTTTGAGGAATTGACGTTGTGGCCCACGCTTGCCTGTTATTTGCTGATGTTCTCGACGCTGCGCGCGCCGATCCCGACCGAGATTATGCCGCGCAAAGTGCGGTTCACCTGCAACCCATCCGGGCCCGGCCACAACGTGGTCAAACATCGCTTCAAGCTGAGCGGCATGCCCGAGACAATTTGCGGCCCCTGTATCACCGAAGTCGGCAAGGACGGCGTTCCAGCGAGCCGGCGCATGATCTATTGCTCCTATGACGACAATGCGCTGCTAAAGCGAACCGAGCCGGAATATATGCGCCGAATCGAGACGGCCTGTGAAGGTGACGCGGCCAAGCTCCGCGCCTGGAAGCATGGCGATTGGGACATCGTCTCTGGCGGTGCGTTCGATTCGATCTTCTTCGATTACGGCAAGTACATCTATGTCAGGCCGTTCAAGCTGCCGTCGTCCGGCCGGCGCTTCATGTATTTTGACCACGGCTCAACCAAGCCCGACGCGTGTTTTTTTTGGTGGGGGAGCGGCGGGTTGGCTATTTGGTTAGCATACGGG
>VFSW01015301.1_pt1 | contig 10554 bp, 9 predicted proteins | sample 5358111 | NCBI WGS metagenome assembly VFSW01 (sample SAMN11554181, study PRJNA540505) | mine drainage metagenome | isolation source: sediment from site ElyBrook_90M | place: USA: Ely Copper Mine, Vershire, VT | collected 2017
CCGCATTAGCGGCGACCGTTGGCGGAGGCGGCACGACAGTACTCGCCAGCGAAGCTGCGGTTCCACCGTTCGTTCCTCTCGAGTTGACCGAGGGTGGCGGGGGCACGACTTCGCTGGCTCCAAAGATCTTCCCGATGATGCTGCTCATGAACGATCCGCTGCCCGATTGCGAGGGCGGCGGAGGCACTACTGTTCTCGCCGGATCCGGAACGCTTCCGCTCGCCAGACGACGCATGTCGGGTGAAATATCCGCCGAAGGCGGTGGCGCGACAACCGATGGTGCCGGCAAGGCCAGCTTGGGATTGTGAGCGGTCGCTCGCTCGGGCGCAGAGACCGGCGGAGGCACCACCGACTCGTGCATCATCTGTATGGGCGCGCTGGAGATGTGGCGGCTCACTGCGCCAGGAGCAGGCGGAATTACATTGCTGGCGAGTGCGGGGCTGGAACGCACTCGATCAGGAGAAACGTTCGGAGCAGGTGCCACAACGGACGCGTCCAGCGACAGAGCAGTGAGTCTTCGGTCACCCGAAACGCGCGGCGCGGGAGCAATGACAGAAGGCCCCAGGGCCAGCGCAATCAACTTGTGCTCATCCGGAACATTCGGCGCAGGCGGAATCAGCGTCGCGTTGAAGGTAGGCGCCGTAAGCGTTCGATCGCGCGTTACCGACGGCGCGGGAGCGATCACTGAATCCAGTTGGATGCCGTTACGTGTGTAGTCGCGAATGACGTTTGGAGCCGGCGCCACGATTGTCATCGCGAGACTTGGCATCGACCGCGCCGAGCGCAATCCTTCCGCCGGGGGTGGCCCAGGATTCGGCTTCACAGCCAGCAAGTTCGCCACCGCATCGCTGGATGACGGAAGTTTGAGATTGGGCGCGTCAACCACCTGCGGCACGAGTGAGCCTCCTCGCGCGATCTTGATGGTCTGCGTCCGATGATGCGCCTCATCGCCGCCAGCACGCCCCGCCGTTCCAGCTTCAGCCCCGCCGAGATCCTCGGTACGCGGAAGTTCGTCGCCGGTGTAATAGATCACATCGTGGCTCGACAATCTCGGTGCCACGTAGGGCCGCAACTCTGCAATTTTCACCTGCACGAAAATCGCTGCCAGGATCAGAAAAGCCTCCACGACATAGGAGGGAATCATGATCCGGAGAGGGACTAATCCAAAAGGAGCTTCGCCCGCAAGGCGCGCTTCGGAACGCACTAACGCAGGCTTGATGGAACTGACAAACTCACGCCAGGGCGAGGACCACTCGACCAGCAGTTTGGGCGCATCGTGCAGGTCATGGACCTCGACGGGCTCTTCGAGTTGGAGGCTTTCAATCATTTACGAAGCTGGTTGCCAGTCTTTTGCGAGGGTGATCTCAATTCTATCGCCCACCGCCGTTTTTGTTTCGGCTGCGATGTGGCAGGGTAGTTCCAATACCGACGTTGCCTGCCTGCGTACTGGAGCAAAGCGCCAGGGCTGCACATCAGGCTGAACATGAATTACCGTCATGGCGCGATCCAGGTAGACCACGTCGATCGGGAACCCCATGCCCAGAGTATGAATCCCATGACAGGGGACAATCCAGAGTCCAGAGCCGTTACGGAAGTCATCTGCGCGCAGGCCAAGCAAGCCCCGCAGTCGAGTCCAATGCGTATTGGCCACGGCCAATTCGGTAGCCAGATACGCTTGGCGCGTCCGATTGAATGCCTGCCCCTGTGTGGAAAGCGCCGCCATGAAGACTCCATGCGCTGTTGTTCTGCCACCGGTTGCGCGCCGCTGCTTAGCGGCCGCCCGCAACCGGCCCCAATTGCCGGATTAATTGGATCACGGCCGGACCGATCGTCACAAAAATGATCGACGGTAGAACAAAGATCACCAGTGGGGGAACCATCTTGATGGTAGTTTTGGCAGCTTGCTCTTCGGCGCGCTGCCGGCGTTCCGTGCGGAGGGAATCAGAATGCACGCGGAGAGCCTGAGCGACGCTCGTGCCGAAGCGGTCCGTCTGAATCAGTGTACCAACAAGTGAACGAATGTCGTCAACCCCGGTGCGCTCCACCAGGTTTCGCAGAGCTTCCGCGCGCGGCTTGCCGGCCCGCATCTCGAGGTTCACCAAGTGGAACTCGTCGCTGAGGTCGGGATGCGCGTGATGCAAATCCTGGCCGACTCGCATCAGAGCCTGGTCGAGCGCCAGGCCGGCCTCGACGCAGATGACGGTGAGGTCGAGCGCGTCGGGCAATCCCAGACGAATGCGATGCTGCCGATCCTTGATCATGCGCTTGAGGATAAAGCGAGGAAGGATGAACCCCAGCGCCGCAACACCGATGAGCAGAGGGAGATTATTAAATCCGGAGAACGCGGCGACGCCGACAAATCCAATTGCCGCCATCAGAACGCGGGCGCCAAAATAGTAGTTGACGTCAATGGCATCGCGAAATCCAGCTTGAATCATCCAGCGGCGTGTACGGGAAACATCTGCGGGAGAGAGCGGGATGGCCTTGCTGAGCGGATCCAGCGCTTGCTCGATGCGTTCCCGAATGGCCGGTTTATTCTCGACCGGCTGCGGTTGCTGACTGCCGAGAGCGCGCAGGCGTGCGCCCAGAACCGAACTCGGCGTCACCACGGCCGCGCCAAAGGCAAACACCGCCATCACGACGGTGATGAACACGACGATGATCAATAGCAAGGGCAACATGGCTGCTGGGTCTCGACTAAATTTCCTTCATCAAACCTGGATCCGGATAATCTTCCGGATCACAAAATACCCAATCGTCTGCAAAGTGATTCCGGCCACCAGTAGAGTGTGGCCGATCGGGTCAGCAAAGAGCGGCTGAATGAAGCTTGGATTCAATATCAGCATCACTGTCACGATAATGGGCGGCATTCCCATCAGCAGGGCCATCGTAAGCCTTCCTTGCGCCGTGTATACCCGCACCTGACGCTGAATCTTGAATCGTTCGCGAATGACGTACGACAAGTTATCGAGAATTTCAGCAAGATTGCCACCCGTCTCGCGCTGCAACATCACCGCAGTGACGAAGAACTTCACGTCGACCAAAGGCACTCGTTCGGTGAGATTGAGCAGAGCGTCGCGAACCGGCATGCCGAACTTTTGTTCTTCATAGAGTTGCCGGAACTCTCCCGCGATCGGTTCGGCGATTTCGTTCGTAATCATTTCAAGGGCGGTCGTGAAGGCGTGTCCAGCGCGGACGGCGCGAGCCAGCGTGTCGATGGCCTCAGGGAAGAGCTCTTCAAATTTGTCGAAGCGCTTTTTGCGGCGAATCGAAACGTAAGAGTAGGGAAGTACGAATCCGACTAATAACGCCACCCATGCGACCTCGACGCGTTTGCTGAGAGCGTACGCGATGACGGTCGCGGCGATTCCCGCAACCGCCGAGAATCCCAGAAAGTTTCCCGCGCGCAGTTCCATGCCCGCCTGCGCCAGCATTTTTTGCAGGTCCGTAACCCGGGCAGAGCGCCGGAGCAAGGTGTCAAGAGCCGGGATCTCGCTCAGTTGCTCGTCCCGCAGAAGCGCGAGCTCTTCTTCGGCGGCAAGCTCCGGAGCCTTGCGCTCATTCGCCAGGCGCTCTTTGATGAGGCGGGCGCGTGCGTTCCGCTGATCGAGAAGCGAGATCGTGGCGAAAATGACTACGGCAACAACAGCAAAAACAACAAACGCAATCAGAACTGCGGACATGTGCGAACCTAGACCTCAGCTTTCGATTCAAACAGGGCCGGCCGCAGCCGCGCTCCTGATGTAGCCAGTCGATCGGCGAACTTTGGACGGATTCCCGTCGCGCGGAAAGCCCCGCGGACCTTGCCGTTTTCATCAATGCCGGTGCGATCAAAGCTAAAAATGTCTTGCATCGCAATGGATTCGTCATCCATGCCCGTAATTTCGGAGATCATGATCACTTTGCGCGTGCCGTCGGAAAGACGCGCGATCTGAATGACGGCATGAACCGCGGCCGCGATCTGCTGGCGTACGGCGCGCTCGGGAATATTGAGGTTGGCCATGGAAACCATGTTTTCGATGCGGGCCATGGCATCGCGTGGCGAGTTGGCGTGCACCGTCGTCAGCGATCCTTCATGGCCGGTATTCATGGCCTGCAACATGTCGAAAGCCTCTTCGCCGCGCACCTCGCCCACCACAATGCGGTCGGGACGCATACGCAAGCTGTTAATCACCAGTTGCCTCTGGCGGACCGCGCCCTTGCCCTCAATGTTGGGTGGGCGAGTTTCCAGACGGACGATATTTTCTTGTTTGAGTTGTAGTTCTGCTGCGTCCTCGATGGAGACGATCCGCTCAGAGTTTGGAATGTACCCGGATAACACGTTAAGGAGCGTTGTTTTACCGGCGCCAGTTCCTCCCGAAACGATGATATTGAGGCGGCCCTTGACCATGGCGGAAAGCAATTCCAGCATGGACTCGGTGAGCGTCTGATTTTCAATCATCTGCCGGGCCGTGACCGGTTCGCGTCCGAAACGCCGAATCGAGAGACAGGGACCATCCAGCGCGAGAGGCGGAATGATGGCATTGACGCGGGATCCGTCAGTCAGGCGGGCGTCGACCATCGGAGACGACTCGTCGACGCGTCTCCCGACGCGCGAGACGATGCGCTCGATGATTTGCATCAGGTGTGTGTTGTCTTTGAAGGACAACGTAGTCAGTTCGAGCTTGCCCGCCTTCTCGATGTAAACCCGGTCGTACCGGTTCACCAGAATATCGGAAACGTGGGGATCCTTAAGCAGTTGTTCAAGCGGACCCAAGCCGAAGATTTCGTCGAGAATTTCGCGCGAAAGGCGCTCGCGCTCCGCGAAGCTAAGCGGTACCACTTCGCCGTTGACGGCGCTTCGAATGACGACCAATACTTCGTCGCGCGCGGAATCGCCCGCCGCCTTGCCCAGTTTTTCGAGGTCGAGCCGGTCCAGAATCTTGCGATGCAGGTCGGCTTTGACCTGCTGGTAGTCGGCGCGCTCGAATGATTGAAGATTTGCCATAGTCCTCTACATCCTAAACCGACTTGAATAGCGACCACGCCGCGCGCTTGACGTCGGCATCGTTGCGTGTTAATTCCTGCGCCAATCCTGCAAAGCAGCGTGCAATTTCCGAGTTCCGCTGGTCCATCACCGGAGTTCCGCGGTCAATGGCATTCGAAACCGCAAAGTACTGATTAGGAACCCGCCATATTAATTTGGCGCCCACTGCAGTCTCCGCATCTGCCTCGCTGAACCCCGGTACCTTGCGATACCGGTTCAATACCAGCCGGACCCGCTCTCGGCTTCCGGTTTCTCCAAGATATTGCTGGACTCTGGCGGCACTCCAGAGAGAAGCAACGTCGCTGCAGGCAACCAGCAGAACGGTTTCCGAAAGGCTGGCGATCAGCCGGCTGGCTGCGTCGAAGCGTGACGAAGCGTCGACCACCACATAGCGATAGTGCGTCACCAGCATGTCGAACAGGCGCACGAACTCGGCAGTCGAGGGATCCACAGTGGCCGGCACATTCGTTCCTGCGAGCAACTGCAGCCCGCCGCTGTGTCGCGTCATGAAGCTCTCGAGCAGGGAAGCGTCCATGCGGTGCAGGTTGCGGGTGGCGTCGGCCACGTTGAACACCGGCTTCAGATTCATGTGCAGAGCCGCGTGACCTAACGGAGCCAAATCCACCAGAGCCGTTTGCCCGTATGCGGACTGTAGCGCCAGAGCGAGATTCACCGCTACCGTCGTTGCCCCATTTCCGCCCTTGGCGTTAATCACTGAAAACACTTTGCCGCGCAATCCTTCTTGATGTCCCCGGCGTTGCGCCGTCGTCAGGCGGACAAAGGCTTCCAGCAAATCGGTCGTCGTCGTGGGCCGCGCGATGAACTCGCGTGCCCCGGCTCTCATGGCATTCACGATCACTTGCGGCTGGTTGAGATTGCCGATGGCGAAAATAGCGGTATCGGGCATTTCCTGATGGAGCAACTCAATCGCCCGCAGAGCTAGCGGAGGATTGTCGGCGGGAATGTCGACCAGAGTCACATCGGGATTGGCTGCGCGCACACGCCGTGTGACGGGGTCGGATGCAGCCACCGGAAAACTGGCACAGGTGTGCGCGGTACGCGCCACACTCGTGCCGTCAACGAGCACCTGCAGCAGTGCCCGCTGCTCATTGTCTGTGGCCACGATGACGACCGAAAGCTCTGGCATAACAACCCTGTGGCCCTTTGTCCCCACTCACCCGTGCCGAGCCGATTCACGAGGTCAAATCGCACCTATCTGCTTTTGTCAAACTTGCCGGGGTCCATAAACGGCTGAGGAGTCTTAGGCCCAGTGGGCGCTTCTGTGCTCGGAGACACACGGCGTACTGTACAGAGCACCATGAGTTCGGAATTGCTCTTCTGGATGCTCTTGCTTCTGAAAAAAGCTCCCAGGATCGGGATGTCTCCCAGTCCGGGAATCTTGTAATAGATGACGGACACGCGATAGTCCATCAGTCCCGCGATCACGAACCTCTGCCCGTCTGGCAGCTCAAATTCTGTCTCCGCTCTGCGCGTGCTGAGGGCGGGCACGGTAAATCCCGAGATCGTCAACGCATTCGCGAAATCCAACGTGCTTACTTCCGGGGCCACTTTTAAGTGAATGTTGCCGTTCGGGGTAATTACCGGGGTGAACTGCAAGCGAACGCCGAACTCCTTGAAAGAGATGGTCACCGCCGTAAAACCTGCTCCCGGTTGCACAATCGGGAAAGGGAACTGGCCGCCAGCCAGAAAGCTGGCTTCCTTTCCGTTGACGGCAATCAGGTTCGGCTCAGCCAGAATCTGCAGGAGATTCCTCGTCTCCAGGGCCTGAATGACCGCGCCGAAGTTAATATCCGGACGGAAGATGAACAAGTTCAAAACATTGTTGATCGTCTGGCTGGGGATGGTCGTCGGAGATGTTCCCGTGGCTGTTGGGGTACCCTGCGACAGAGTCTGAGGGCCAAATCCGCCATATTGCCCGGTGCCTACTGTGCCAAGGGTGTTGCCAGCTCCGGTGGAAAGAAAATTCACTCCCAGCTGGGTGAGCGCCGTGCGGTCTACTTCCGCAAACTTCACCTGCAACAGGACTTCCTGTGCGCCCACCGGCCCAAAAGTCAACACATTGACGACTTTCGGGGAATAGGCGCTGGCGAGGTCTCCAGCGCGCTTGGCGACGTCCTCGGTCGAAACGTGCCCGGACAGTACGATTGCCGCGCGCGACGGTGTCACCGAAATCTGCTCGTCAGGAAATACCCGGTGCTCTTCTTCCGCGCATGCGCTGACGTCCACGTCGACCCGGAGATCGAAGCTGCGCGACCGTTCTAACTCATCCCAGATGAGAAGCGAAACTTCTCCCGGCGCCTTGCCGTGAACCAGAATCTGTGTAGGGGTGATGACCTGTGCGAACGCAATTGCCGGATCCGTGATCGAGATGCGCTTCAGCCGCTCCGTCGTATTGATCAGCAGCGACTTGCCCACCATCACCCGCAACGGCGCCGATCCTTGCGTCGCCTGGGACTGCGCGGGAAGCGTCGCGGTCTGGGTGCCTGCCGGGACCTGGCTCGGAGCCTGCCCCGTATTGTCTGGCTGCTGCATGATCTCCGAGAATGCTGGATAGACGAATGCGGCGGCGAGCAGCAAACCGAGCAGAGATGTGCGAGCGTTCATCTTCAGAGTTGTCTCCCTGTTAGGAAACTGGCCGGCGGGCAATGAGGCAGTTCGCAGAATCCAATTCTTCCGCATCACTTGCTTTCAGAATTCTCGTCCGGGAATTTAACCACATCCATCTTCTTATCGCCCTGATAAACCTCGACGCTGACGCCGGTGGAAGCTGGTGGAGGCGGTGTCGCTTTCGCAGTCACGATATGACGAACCGGCGCATGCACGGGCGCAGGAGCGGCCATTCCCTTATAAAGTCCTCGGGAGTTGGAGGACGGAACATCGTCCTCCTTCGTATCGAGCGGATTGCGCAGCGCGAGTTGAATGTGCCCTTCTGAACTGGCCAGCGTGAGCCGCTGCGCATCGTCGGGCGAAACCAGCAGCGTAATCACCGCCGCATTCTGAGCCTCACCTGTTGACGTTCGTTCCAGCGTGTGGCCCGAGGCAAGAACCGCCACATTCTGCAGAACGGTCGTGGTCTGCTGTTCACCCGAACCGCCGGGTGTTCCCGTCAGAAGCACATCCACTCGTGTTCCCGGTGTCACAAACCCAGCCACTGACACAACTTCGTTCACGCGCACCGAGACAGCCCGCATGCCCGGCGGAATCAGCGATGGGAGCCCCGACCCGGCATTCTCGGCGGCCAATCGATTGGGCAAAATGAACTCCCCCTTGGAGATGGGAATAATGACCCCGTGCCCGATCACGTCCGATCGCTTTCTGGGTGCCCCCGGAGGGAGATCGGGTGCGGGAATCTTAATGATCTTGATGTCGTGTTCGTCCACTCGCTCCCCAACTTGCAGGTCGTTTGCAGCCACCATCACATCGACCCCAGGCTCGCCGCCTCCCCCACTTCTAGCCTGCAAGCTCTTGTACACGTACACGCTTACCAGCAAGCCCACGGCGAGTGCCAGAACTCCGATCATCAACAAACGTGTGCGATTCATGCCGTTTCCTTAGAGTGACTCCCTGCTGCGTAACCTGCGTCTGGCGTGCTACTGAATCGAACTGGCGACACTGGAAAACACGTTGTTGGCATTGGATCCGATCAACCGGACAGTTCCAACCACAATGATGAGAATCACCGCCAGCATCACCGCGTATTCCGCGATATCCTGCCCTTCCTCTTCACACCATAGGCCACGCATGACCTGGATGAGCATCTCTTTATCTCCTACTCGCCTATTTGAACAGTAGGGAATGGTTCTCCGGGAGCCCTGCTGGGACCTCTTCTTGCGGCTCGCCCGCCTCCCGACTTACGGTAATCATACCCGCATCTCGAAGGAATGTGACAAATTCTTGCAGCCGAACAACCCTTGGCAACTGGTACGGCGTCTGGCCGGGCCGCTGGAGGCTTTTGTTCGAAATTACTGATCTGAGCGACTTGAGCCTGCATGGCAATCGTGAGCAGGATTCCTCAATTTGCCCTGCGTCCCGAATCTTTAAAAGCCTGTTACGAAACTCTCGCGCAAGCCGCGACCGTGGAACGGACAACTTTCTTTTCAACCGCGAAGCGGCGCAAGAATGCAGCCCATCGGCGCAAGCCGTGGATCACAAGTGGGAAAAGAACAAGCCCTGAAAGGGCGAAAGAAGAGTTTCGTAACAGACTCTTTAATCGCGGGGCTGTGGGATAGAATCAACTGCTCTCGGCATGCGCATCTGCCCCAGACTACGCCTTGCACTGACCCTATTTTGCCTGGGCATGATTGTTTTGCATTTTGCCATTTTTTGGCTGGCACGCTGCCAGATCCAGGCCGGCTCTGCGGATTTCAGAATCTTTTACACGGCCGGACTAATGCTGCGGGACGGACACGGGCACCTCCTTTACAGCAACGATTTGCAGCGGAGAACGCAGCAGAAATTTGCCCGGGCATTCACCCAAGACGGCTTCTTGCCCTACAACCATCCCCCCTTTGAGGCGATGTTGTTCCTGGCAATGGCCTACCTGCCATATCTCCCCGCCTATTTTCTGTGGCTTGCGCTAAACCTGCTAGCATCGGTGGGGTGCATTTATCTCTTGCGTCCTTGGCTGGACGCTCTGCTGTCCAGCTTTCGTTGGCTGGTCTTTCTCGCTCCCGTCGCATTTTATCCCGTGGCCTATGCTCTATTACAGGGGCAGGATTCCATCCTTCTCCTCGCCCTGTATAGTCTTTCGTACGCTGCATTCCGCCGCGCGCGACAGTTTGAAGCTGGCCTGTATTTGGGGTTGGGTTTGTTCAAGTTCCATCTGGTGCTGCCCTTCGCTTTCGTCCTGCTGCTTCGTCGCCAGTGGCGTGCGCTGTGGGGTATTTTTTTTAGCGCAAGTTTCGAACTTGTCATTTCCTGGGCACTCGTCGGTGGGAAGGAACTTTTCTATTATCCTCATTACGCCTGGCGAATCAGTAGGCAAAGCCCTATCGGCGTGATCTTCGCCGAAAACATGCCGAACTTGCGCGGTCTTTTCATGGGGTGGATGCGAGGACTTCCGGCATCTGCCTGGCTGGGCATGGCGTTAATTGCTGTCTCCTTGTGCCTTCTCGTCTGGGGATCGCGTCAGTGGAACATTGAGAACGTCGTCGACGCTCATGCTTGGAATGCCGGATTCTCCATCGCCCTGCTCGCCACTTTCCTGGTCGGCTATCACAGTTATAACCACGACATGGCTATTCTTCTGTTGCCTTGTCTACTCACTTTGAACGATTTGCTGGAACGTAATTCTCCAGAAGACGGTATCGGCCTTAAGCTTGCTTTGCTGGGGATGTTTCTGACCCCGCTGTATCTAATCCTGTCTCTTCGATACTTCCACGCGAATCTGTTCGCCCTCGTGCTGCTGGGCTTCGCGGGCTCTCTGGCGTCTTTCGCAAAAGCAAGACCACTAGCATCGGCAGATAGAGCCACAGCACTGTCCACCTCCCAACTCCGGTGAAGCTGTG
>VFSW01015302.1_pt1 | contig 10552 bp, 8 predicted proteins | sample 5358111 | NCBI WGS metagenome assembly VFSW01 (sample SAMN11554181, study PRJNA540505) | mine drainage metagenome | isolation source: sediment from site ElyBrook_90M | place: USA: Ely Copper Mine, Vershire, VT | collected 2017
AAACTATCCGTGATGGTGTCGTATGGAAGACCGCCCCATAGATCGAAAGGGAAACCGTTTTTTACAGGTTCGTACATGATACGTCCCGTTAAAAGGTTATTCTTGTTGACATAGTGATCCCCGCGAAATTGATAATCGAGTTGGCTTGTAGTTTCTGGACCTGAGTTCTGGTAATTGAGAAACCCACCCGCGGGATTATTCGGCAAGGGAACATCGGCTTTCAACAAGGCCACAGCAATAGGATCAAGGCATTCCGGATTGAGGGTTGTGGGGCCAAGGATACAATTCGTCCTGCCTTCAGACGCCAAGAGCGCCTGGCTATGCGCGTCGAGCGACAACGGCAGGATATTTCCGTTGGCATCCGTAGGGAGGGTAGGACTGGCACTAAAATCTCCGTTTCTCATGGCCTGCGGAAAAACTGCGCCGCGTCGAATCTGTCCATAGCTACTCAGATACCATTGATTTGAGGCAAAGAAAAAAGTCTTTTTCGTCCCTTTATTTCCGTCGTAAATCTTGGGAAGAATAAAGGGGCCACCTAAGGTGTACCCGAAGATGTTTTGATGCAGTGGCTGCGTGGTTATCGCAAAATAATTCACGGCGTCAAACATATTGTTGCGCAAATATTCCCAGGCACTGCCGTGATAACTACCAGTTCCGCTTTTGGTGACGACAACAACCTGACCGGAACCTGCAAGACCATATTTCGCGCTGTAATTATCTTTCAAGACACTAAATTCTTGTATACCGTCCGGAACGGGCAAAATATTCACATTCGCGAGGTTGCCGGTGTTCATGTTGTACATACCGTCAATCGTGTAGGTGGTGTATTCGACTGAAGCTCCATTGACGATAAGCGTTGTGCCGCTGCCCGCGTTCCCTCCGCCATACATCTGGTCCGCGTAAGACTCATTCGCCACACCTGGAATCGCTACAGCCAGGGACTGAAAATTTCTCCCATTTAGCATCAGGTTATTGATCTGCTTCGCGTCAAGCGTGCCGCTGCTCTCCGAAGTTTCTGTGTTAACCGCCACCCTACTTGCCGAGACCGTTACCTGAGCATTCACATTTCCAACTTCCAACCGAATATTGTTTGCTCGGCGCTGCCCTGGGTTCAACTTAATTCCTTGAGTAACATTGGACTGGAACCCGGGCTTTGATATCGTCACGGTGTAGGTGCCGACAGAGAGACTTTCTGCCGAGTAGAAACCCCTGTCATCCGTGGTCAGGATCCGGGATACTCCAGTGGCAGGATTGGTCACTGTCACCGTGGCCCCTGGAACTACGGCTCCAGCCTTGTCTGTCACAACCCCAGTGATCGATTCCGTGGGCGCTACTTGTGCGGACAGTACCCCGGATCCAGTTAGTAGGGCGATGATCACTGCGATGTGACGCACCTTACGGAAAAATATATACATGTCATATCTCCAGGTCGTCTTGCGACTAGTACACGCCATGTTGTCCATAGAGCTCCTCCCGATTGAGTACCGTCCGGCCTTCATAGATGTCATGAATCCCAATCCACATGTGTCGAACCCTCCTGGCGCGAGCGCAGCGGGCAAGGCTCAGACTTATGTCGATGAGCACTGCTATCAGCGAAGGTAATCCGCCGCCGCGTTGGACTGATCGAAATAGACTTCTGCGAGTTCACGTTGCTCGGAGCCATACTCTGGGCGAAACCTTATCGCCCGCGTGAGGGTCTGGCAAACGCAATTGTGCGACACCCGATGAATTGCGGAAATCGCAATCATCTCAGTGAGTGTTCTACAAAGGCAATGCAGTACTAAAGAATGTGGGAGTCGCCGTCTCCGGAGTTGCTAAAGATATCCTTTGGATAAAACTCGTTGACATTCTTCGCATGGAGAACCTGAACAGGCATATAAACAGCGGGTGGAGTACCGCGATGATTGAGAATATCGATGGCGAGTTGGATAACGCTCTCCCCGTATCGTTCGGGGAATGCCGCAACGCACGCATGCAGATGGCTCGATGGGAGCCGCAGCTCCCGGCGAGCTTCGGGTCCACCGCCGATGCTGACGGCCATGCAGGAATTGCCACGACCTGCCTCCTCAAAGGCACGCAGAGCGCCCAAAACTGCGAAGTCATTGACCCCAGTCAGCAATACACGTTGCGCGCAAGACGAACGCAGGTGCTTGCGTGCAACTTCGAAGGAGCGCATAAACTCTCCGTGCGACTGAAGATGAGATATCGCATATTGCCCGGCAAGCCCATGGCGAAGGACGCTTTCTGCAGTTGACAAACGCAGGGAAGGAACAGATCCGGCAATTTCGAGGTCGAGAAATATAACTTCATCGCAAGTTCCCAGCCATTGGCGCTGTGCCGCCTTGAGAAGGGCCTTGCCGGTGAGCAGGCCGACACGGTGATTATCGAGGCCTACGAATGTCGCATTCGGGTGAGGAATTTCGAGCGCGATAACGGGGATCCTGGCCTCGGCGAACATTTGAGAAAGCCGTGGTCCGATGCGCTCGTAAGTCTGAAATTCAATCACCAAATCCACTTCTCTCCTAATGAATAGCTCTGCGTTTCTAATCGCGGTCTTGATGCTGTACTGGTTGCCCAATTCGATAAGGTCAACCTGATGTTCCGTCGACGCCCACCGTATTCCTTGACTGACCGCACTGGAAAATGAATCGAGCCCTTGCGAAGCATATCCTATGCGATATCGCGTTCCCTTCAAGAGCCGAACATTACTCGAATACCTTTTTCCGTCTGCTTTCCGCAGGAGACCTTCATTCTCGAGCGTAACGAGAAGTCGAAAACAGATCGTTTGTTCCAGCCCAGACAGTTCAACAACCTGCTTTAAGGTCAAGGCCTGCCGTTCATCGGCAAATAGACGCAGAATGCCGCAGGCGCGGGCCACTGTTTCCAGCTTGTACTGTGATGAGGACATACGCGGCCGACTTCCTCAGAAATGTCCCTCCGGGATCCACTGACTGTTGCCATGCGATCCCGGCCGGCAAGTTTGGATCGTACTTGCGATATGCGCAATTTGTCAATTGGCGGATTTTGCCATTGCCACATTGTCCTCCTTGCTGTGTGCTTGTTTGGAAGACGTTCTTGGAGACGAGATGAAAGTCGTTGAGATCAAGCTGTACCAGGTTCGTTCAGGGAATCTGGGAGAGAGAGGCGCCAGATTTGGCGAATCCCAATACTGGGGCGGTGGATGGCAAACTCACGCACTGATCGCCAATCCCATGTCGAACTATCCGCAGTATGCGAAGCTTCGCTCTCTCTGGATGGGCCCGGGACAAGATCCATACGCAATTGAAATCGTCACGGATGAGGGACTCGTCGGATGTGCTGTAAATTATGGCGGCGGGGCTCCCGCTTGCCTAATCATTGCCCAGCATTTCAGCCGGTTCATTATCGGGCAGGATCCTTTCAACATCGAGATGATCTGGGACCAGATGTATCGATCAACCATGCCATACGGCTTGGGCGGCGTTACCGCAATGGCTATGAGCGGGGTCGATCTTGCGCTTTGGGACTTGATGGGGAAAGCACTGCAGCAGCCGGTATATAGGCTGCTGGGCGGAGAAACCAAAGCAACCATCCCCTGCTATGTGACAACCCATCCGGATCTTGTTTCACACTGGAAAGGCAGCGGTTTTCTTGGTGTAAAGATTGCAGCACCATGGGGAACATCTGATCGTCGTGAAGGAATCAGAAAGATGCAGCAGTGCATCGAGGAATGCCGCATGACCTTGGGCGACAATATGGAACTTATGGTCGACTGCTATCTGTCCTGGGATACGGAATTCACCACCAGGTTAGCCGAACGGGTTCGTGGTTGCGATGTTAAGTGGTTTGAGGACCCTCTCCAAAATGGCTGGGCCGAAGGCCGCAACGCAGAACTGCGATCTCGTATATCTCCGATCCAGGTAGCGATCGGCAACCTGGAGTTCGACTACAAGGCATTTGCGGCAATTCTTGCGGCAAGAGCATGTGATGTGATTCAACCGGAAATGCAATGGTGCGGCGGCTTGACTGCCGTACGACGAATTGCCGCAATGGCAAAACCTTACGATATCCCGGTCATTCCCCATGGCTCCGGGGTATACAACTATCACTTTGTGCAATCCAACCTCAATTCTCCTTTCGCGGAGTATCTCTCGGTTGGCGATGGGACGACAGTACGGCCGATTTTTGACGCTATTGTTAACGAGCCATTGCCTCGCAACGGACACGTTACTCTCACAGATTCACCTGGATTTGGTGTTGAACTCAATCGTGACCTGCTCGAAAGCGTCTCGTTTTGAGAGTAGTCGCCAACTTCAAAGATTGCGGGAGAAAACATGCCAGAAAAGATCAAATGCGGGGTAATCGGTGCGGGGTGGTGGGCCACGTACGCTCATATTCCAGCTCTGATTGCGCATCCGTTCGCAGACCTTGTTGCGATTCAAAAGCGAGATCCCGCCGGGGTTCAAAAGGTTGCCGATGATTTCGGCATACCCCAGGCTTGCACTACCATCGACGAACTGCTGACCATAGAAGGTCTGGATGCCGTCGTCATTAGTAGCAGTCCGAATATGCATTATGAACAGGCCGCTGTTGCACTGCGGCACGGAAAACATCTGTTGATTGAGAAGCCGATGACGCTTACGACGGCCCAGGCATTGGAACTCCAACAGTTAGCCTCCGAGCGACATCTTCAATTACTTATCAGTTGCCCCTGGCACTACACTCCCCATGCGCCGATTGCTCAACGGCTTGTCCGCGACGGGCACCTCGGCAAGATCCGAATGATCAGCGTGCTGATGACAAATCCCGTCAGTCACTTAATTCGTGGAACCAGTACACAACCAACACACGGCATGCCCTACATATTCCCGGAGCAGGGCACATACAGTGATCCGGCTGTTTCCGGCGGTGGACAAATTTATGCTCAGGTGTGCCATGCCGCGGCATACATCGCTTTTCTTACCGGCTTGCGAGTCTCCGAGGTATTCGCACGATTTCATAATGATGGTGCATGTCTTGATATCTATGACACGCTAAACCTGAAAATGGAGGACGGCAGTCTTGTCTCGATCGCCAGCACTGGCGCCACCAGCCTTGATCGTCGAGATTTCGAAGTGCGTGTGTTTGGGACGACCGGGATGCTCTTTTTAGACTTGTGGAAGGGTTTCATGGAATTCCACCGGATGTCTGGCGGCTGCGATACTTACCCGGCGCTGCATGACTCGGAAATTTACCCGCACCAGGCCCCGGCAAAGAACCTGATCGACTCCATCATCGATCCTACTCAGAACCATTCACCAGGCAGACTGGGAGTAGCTGCCATGGAAGTGATCGAAGCAGCCGGCATATCTGCCCGAAGTGGCACAAATATATCAGTGCAAGATTTAGTTAGGCAGCCAAAATGAAGCCAGTATCTCTACGAGGCATCACTTGGAATCACAGTCGAGCTTTCCCACCTCCTGTAGCAACTGCACAGCGGTTCGAAGAGCAGAATCAGAACGTGCAGATTCGGTGGGAGCGACGCAGCCTGCATGAGTTTGGCCATGCAGACCTTTCCTCGCTGTCGCAATCGTTTGATCTCCTGGTCATTGACCACCCGATGTTGGGAGATGTGGAACAGGCTGGAAATCTCCTGGACTTGCACCCCATGCTACCTCCAGAGGCATTGAATGAATTGACAAAAGATGCGACTGGACCTTGTCTCGAGAGCTATTGGTTCCACGATAGACTCTATGCTCTACCCATTGACGCTGCCGCGCCGGCAGCTAGCTGCCGACCCGACATTCTCGATGCCGCACACTTAAAGGAGCCTGAAACATGGGCGGAAATCATCGATCTAGCGCGCCTTGGATATGTTCAAATGCCAGGTTTTCCCGTCGATCTTTTCCTGAATTTTGTGGCGTTATGCCTTTCATATGGCAGCTCCGTTGCCGCTGACCGCGATCAACTTCTGGATCGCTCTATCGCCTTACAATGCCTTGACCAACTACGGGAACTTGCAAGCCTGATGCCCGATACGACTTATACGTACAACCCTATCTCGCTCTATGAGACCATGGCCGGATGCAATACCATCGCCTATTGTCCATTCGCCTACACATACAGCAATTACTCAAGACGAGGATTCGCTCCGAACAGGCTCCGTTTTAGTGCGCCTGTAATGTTGAGCGCGAACCGCCCACTGCGCACTGTTCTGGGAGGGACCGGTATCGGAATATCAAGCAAGTGCGACTCCCCTGATGTAGCCCTTTCGTATTGCCTCTTTGTCGCCGGCGCCGAATGCCAAACTACCCTCTATGGCTTGGCGGGCGGCCAGCCAGCAAGCGTGGCTGCCTGGAATGATCCGACGCTAAATCTCGTCACTGACAATTTTTTTGAAAGGACTCTGTCGTCCATTCAGAATGCATACGTCAGGCCACGATACCACGGTTATATCAGGCTACAAGAGCAGGCCGGTCTACCGATCATCGAGTATCTGCGGCACAACATTTCGGCAACCGATGCCCTAGATACTGTTGAAGCATTGTACCGGGCCAGTTTGAAAGGCAGCACGCATGGCTCTTAAATTCAGTTGCGCCGACTATACGTTCCCTCTTCTATCGCTTCGTCAGCGGCTGAGCCTGATCCGGCTCCTTGGCTTTCAATATGTCGACCTCGGATTGTTTGCACGTGACTCACAACTGTCTCCGGAAATACTCATGGCATCGCCATCCGATTTTACAAAGCATTTGAAACACGATCTGGATAAGGCTGACTTGTCCGTTTCGGATGTCTTTCTACAAATCGGTGAAACTCCTGACGATTCCGCCGTGAATGACCCTAACCCCCTAGTGCGGGAGCGGAACCGCGCCGTGTTTCAGTATGTGTTGGACCTATGTTCACGCATTGGCTGCAAGCATCTCTCTGGTCTTCCCGGCGTGCAGCATCCGGAGGTCGAGAAAACTCGTGACGATGCCTGTGCGGTGGCAGAAACAGCTTGGCGTATGGAGATGTCTTCGAAAGCAGGACTGCTGTATTCCATCGAACCCCATATAGGTTCTATTTGTTCGGATGTTGACTCTACATTGGCTTGTTTGAAGGCCATCCCGCGTCTAACTCTGACATTAGACTACGGCCACTTTATAGCTGCCGGGCAGCTTTCGGAAACAGTCCATTCGCTGGTACCCTTTGCATCTCATGTCCACGTGCGTGGAGGAGCAAAATCACACCTGCAAACCTCGCTTAAAGAGAATCGAATTGATTTTGAGGGGATGCTAGAAAGATTGGCAAATCGGAGTTATCGCGGATTTCTCGCCCTTGAATATGTCTGGACGGACTGGCAAGACTGCAACCGAACTGACAATGTTTCAGAAACCATTCTGCTTCGAGAACACCTAAGCAGATTTAACGTCGATTCGCCAGAGGCCATGAATGTTTGATCTGACAACAGAACTTGCACTCGACGGAATAAATCAGACAAAAATCATGCGGTCCAGGAACAGTCTGCAAAGAAAGCACCTCCTTCGTCCACTCCAGTTCAAGATAGGCGATCGCATCTTGATGCTGAGCAATAACCTCGCTAAAGCTCGACGTTCCATCTACCTTGTTAGTGCAAAGAAGGAAAGTGTATATGAAAATCCAGAAAATTGAATGTCTCCAGCTTCGCTCTCCGCATGCCAGCCCTAACGACTGCGATGGGGCTGTCGACACGGCCGTCATTCGCATCACTGCCGATAATGGCGTGTACGGACTGGGAGAGACCGACGCTCCGCCGAATGTAATGGCGGCGCTGCTTGAAACGCCGACTGCCCACATCTGGAGCCGCAGCGTCAGCGAAATTTTGCTTGGGCAGAACCCATTGGAGGTTGAGGCACTGTGGGACAAACTTTACGAAGGGACCATCTATCATGCCCGGCGGGGGCTCGGCATTATGCTGATGTCGGCGATCGATATCGCCCTTCACGATCTTCGCGGCAAATTGCTTGGCGTTCCCGCATATCAACTCTTGGGCGGGGCCGCGCGGGCGGAAGTCACGCCCTATGCCACGCTGTTCCCCAGCATGCCTTTGGGACGTTCCTGGGCGGAAATGCAGACCCTCTGTTTTGATTTGATTGATAAGGCGCTGGCGCTTGGCTTCCGCGCCATGAAGATGGAAATGCTGTTCTACGATCTGGTGAGTGATCGGGAATTAGTTAGGTTCACCCACGAGTGCCGCAAACGCGTCGGCCAGGACCGCGACTTTATGGTCGATGTCGGATACCGTTGGAAGAATTTCAACGATGCGCTCTGGGTGCTGCGAAGTGTTGAAGACGCGAAGTTGTTCTTTATCGAAACCCCGTTGCATACCGACGATCTGGACGGACTGGCCCGTCTGGCCGACGCCACCACAACGCCGGTCGCGGTTGGAGAGTTCCTTCAATCCCGTCACGAATTTAAGGAATTGATGGATCGAGGACATTGCGATGTGATCCAGCCAGACCTGGGAAGAGTGGGAGGATTGACCGAGGCAATACGCTGTGCGCGGATGGCGGAAGAACGCGGTCTGTACTGCATCCCGCATGCATGGAAAACAGGTTTGACCGCCGCAGCCACCCGTCATTTCGCTGCTGTGGTCCAGAATTGTCCTTATACGGAACTGTTTCATCAGGATCTCTTCCCGTCCCACTTGAGGTCACATCTGGCATAGCCTGACATCGAGCTCAAGACCGGCAAATGGGCCCTTCCGCCGGAGCCGGGAATTGGAGTCGATCTGGATGCGGCGACCGTAGAGCAGTGTTTGTACAAACCCATCACCGTCCTGGAATGAGTGTGAGTACGATCACACCGCTGTACAACCAGGCAATTTTGAGCACAGGCTCGAAGAAAAACGCAGGGTGCACCCAATGAGAGTTACCAAAGCGACGGTGGTGGACATTAGTTTGCTGGTGCTGGTGAATATGCTGTGGGCAGCGCAATATGCTGCCTTCAAAATCGCCACAGACAAGATGGGCCCGCTCACAGTAAGCGCGTGGACACTGCTCATGGCGTCCATCGTCCTGTTCCCGTTTCTCGCCAGGGAACGTCACAATTCTCGCGCGAAATCTTGTCCTGGGAGTCCATCTGCCTCCATCGAATCAAACCGGCGATCGTCGATCTGGAACTGGAAGAACATGATTGCCTTCTTGATGGTCAGCCTCTTCGGACTTGTCCCAGGCTCGGCGCTTCTGGCATGGGGAGTGGATCGTTCCACCGCGTCGAATGCGGCCATCATCTACCTTACCCTTCCCGTGATTACGGCGGTCCTGGCATCGATGGTCCTGGGGGAGCGGATGACCCGGCTGCGCTGGGCCAGTCTTGGGACCGCGCTGGTGGGCGTACTGATTCTTTCGACTCCGGACCTCCGCCAGATGAGCCTTTCCAAGGGCGAGTTTCTCATGGGGAATATCCTCGTCCTTCTGGCGTGTCTCGGGAGTGCTGTCTACAACGTCTATTGCAAGGAACTTTTAAAGTGCTTCACGCCCATGGAAGTCCTCACCTACGGGTACCTGCTTGCCTTTGTTTTTAGTTTGCTTTTGATGTCTTGGGCGGAACCGTTTGCATGGTCATCCCTTCGCGCCTATTCCGCCAGAACATGGGTCGCCCTTCTGGTCCTGAGTGTTTTCAGTTGGGGGCTGGCCATGGTCTTGTGGATGTTTCTCTTACAACGTCTGGACGTGAGCCAGGCATCAGTTTCAATCTATTTGTTGCCGTTTTTTGGCGTTGTCCTCTCGGCAATTACGTTGCACGAGAGCATTGGATTGAGTACCGTTGTCGGCGGTGTGATCACCCTGATGGGAACGATCTTGATCACAACCCTTGAGCCGGCCGCAACGTAGCCGATTGTGGAAGCGAATTACCCATGTCTCTCCTTCAAGCACAGGTCCATGGAACATGAGACAAATGCCGATCATTGACGACCGCGGGACTCTTCTTTCTCACAAAGCTCTGATCGTTGAGAACCGGACTCTCCGCGTCGTCGTTCTTCCCGAACTTGGCGGTCGAATCTGGAGCGTGGTCTACAAGCCGCTCGATCGCGAAGTGATCTGGCAGAATCCGCGCATCGCTCCGCAAAGGGTCCAATTCGGTTCCGCATTTGACAACTATTGGTGTGGCGGCTGGGAGGAAATGTTTCCCACGGCAGCTCCTTCCACGATCCATGGGGAGATGTTTCCCGACCACGGAGAACTCTGGAGTCTGCCTTGGATTCCGCGGACGGAACGCGGAACGGACTCCGTAACACTGCGCTTGAACTGCCAGACGCCCATCAGCGGCGTCGCGGTGGAAAAGTCACTGACGCTTCGCGGCGACGAACCATCTATCGAGTTGAGCTACAGAATTGAGAATCCTGGCCCGGAGGAACTTCCCTTCCTCTTTGCGCTGCATCCCGCAATGGCCGTTTCCGAGGGTGACAGGATCGACTTCCCAGACATGCTGTTGGAGGTGGACCCTTCGTATCCTGGCACGTTGGCAGATGTCGACGCTCCATTCAGGTGGCCGTTGGCCCCGGGAAAGCGCGGCGAAACTGACCTGCGCACGATCCAACCGCCTTCCTCCAAAGAGGTCTACTTCTTATATG
>VFSW01015304.1_pt1 | contig 10551 bp, 9 predicted proteins | sample 5358111 | NCBI WGS metagenome assembly VFSW01 (sample SAMN11554181, study PRJNA540505) | mine drainage metagenome | isolation source: sediment from site ElyBrook_90M | place: USA: Ely Copper Mine, Vershire, VT | collected 2017
TTTCAGCGCATCCTGACCTATACGCTGAGCTCGGTTATCAAAAAGATCGTGCAGGTGCTCTTCCTGGCGGTTGGTCTGGTCGTCACAGGACATGCAATCCTGACTCCGATGCTGATGGTTCTCATCATGCTCACCGGCGACTTCCTGGGCATGTCGTTGACGACCGACAATGTCACTCCTTCGGCGCAGCCCAATGCCTGGCGCATCGGTAATTTGACCATGGTGGGGATCTTCATGGGGATCTGCGAGTTGGGCTTTTGCACGGCGGTTTTGGCCGTCGGCAAATTCCGGCTGGGGCTGGGAATCGAGGCGCTGCAGACGTTGGCCTTCCTCGCCGTGGTATTCGGCAATGAAGCATCGCTCTACGCCATCCGCTCACGCCAACGGCTATGGTCCACGCCCAGCCGCTGGCTCGTTCTGTCGTCGGTAGCGGATGTCCTGATTGCCTCCACTTTGGCTGTGTGCGGAATCGTAATGACAGCTCTGCCGGTCATTTTTGTGGCCGGCATACTGGCCGCGGCGGTTGTCTTCGCGCTCGTCGCGGATGTCGCAAAATTCCCGCTATTGAGCCGTCTGAAGATCGCTTAAGATGTGACTGAGATCGGCGGTGCCCAGGTATCGGCTGGTGACCATCCCGAGGCTTGCGTCTAACGCACGCGTGCATGTCAATTCTGGCGAGCACGGAAATCGGAGGACCTGATGCTCAAGCTGTACTATGCCGCCAACACCTGCGCCTTGGCCTCGCACATCGCCTTGCAAGAGGCCGGCGCGAACTATGAGACCGTGCGGCTCGATTTCCGCTCCAGCGACCAGCGCAAGCCGGAATACCTGGCGATCAATCCGAAGGGCCGCGTCCCGGCGCTGGTGACCGACAGGGGAATCCTGACCGAGACCCCGGCGATTCTGGCCTTCGTCGCCCAGAGCTTCCCGCAATCCCCCCTGGCTCCGCTGAACGACCCCTTCGCGTTCGCGCGGGTACAGAGCTTTAACAGCTACCTCTGCGCCACCGTCCATGTGGCCCATGCCCATCGCTTGCGCGGCTATCGTTGGGTCGATGCCGATGACGCCGCCGCCATCGCGGCGATGCAAAAGAGGGTTCCGCAATCCGTCGCCGAGTGTTTCGATCTGATCGAGCGCGAAATGTTCATCGGCCCATGGGTGATGGGCGACAGCTTCACAATCTGCGATCCGTACCTCTTCACTCTGGCGCAGTGGCTGGAAGGCGACGGCGTCGATTCGGCGCGGTTCCCCAAGGTCCGGGACCACCGGCAACGCATGTCCGAGCGCCCCGCTGTGAAGAAGACGGTGGCCGAAGAACTCGGCTGAGCCAGGGAACCAACCTCGGATCGTTCCGCCAAAGCTGAATCTGCCGGCATGAAGATCAAAGAGGCAAAACCGCTGCCATCGTCGGACTAGATTTGATGCCGACCGAGGTTCCAGAGCACCAGACATCCAGCCATGAGGCAGCCCTTGGCCGCTCTGTCCTCGAGGTCGACCACCTCACTGTCAGCTTCGATCACACGGTGATCCTCGCGGACCTCAATTTCACGGTCGCCCGTGGGGTGTTCGCCCTGGTCGCCGCGGTTGCGGTGATCGCGTTTATTCTCAAAACACGAGATCGCCTGCTCGTATCGCTGGTCTCGACCGAGGTCGCGATCGCTTCGGGCATCGGCGTCAAGAGCCTGCAATTATCGTTTCTGGTCGCCTTTGCGGTGACTGTTGCGTTGGGCATGCGTTATCTCGGGGTGCTGCTGATGGGCTCGCTCATCATTATCCCGGCGACGGTTGCGAAACGTCTGGCCCGAAGCATCGACGGGATGTTCGCGATTGCGACTGGGGCCGCGCTCGTCTCCACCCTCCTCGGCAGCTGGATAGCTGCTTTGACACAACATCCATCCGGCCCGGTCATAGTAGCCATCGCGGGTGGCCTGTTTTTCGTAAGCCTGCTCAAATCATGAAGGCTCGCCGGTTCTCTCTGGAGGTGTACCCGGCAAGGAGACTCCTACCCAATGACAACTAGTGCCCAAATCAGTGTCTACCCGTTACGGCAGGAGCACCTTGGGCCCGCCGTCGAGTCCGTGCGCAGCGCCCTTCAGACTCGTGGATTGACTCCGCAAGTCGGGCCCATGAGCACGACCGTATCAGGGGAAAGCGGCATTCTGTTCGCCGCACTGGCCGAGGCGTTTGCCAGAGCTGCAGGTAACGGCGAAGTGGTGATGACCATCACGATTTCCAACGCTTGCCCTTTCCCGAGCTGATCCTTCGATGGCAGCAGACCCCTTGGCCAAAACGCGTACCTCGAATCGAGCCGGTGAAGTTGGTCCCGACATCTATTCCGAATGGCGCGCGTCCACGCTCGGCGCGATCACCGAGTTGCTGGAACAGGAACTGGTTCTGGATCTGGCCGGGCCTCTTTTCGGCAAGTCAGTGCTGGATGTCGGTTGCGGGGACGGAGCGCTCGCGGCGGAATTCCACCGCAAGGGCGCATCATTCGTCGCTGGCTGCGATCCTGACCCGCACATGATCGCGAAGGCGACCGCGCGGGCAATGGCCGAGCGGGAGGCGATTAGCTACTTACTCGGCCGCGCCGAGCATCTTCCGTTCCGCGATCGAAGCTTTGATGTGGTGACGGCGGTAACGGTTCTTTGCTTCGTGGAACAGAGATCCCGCGCCGTGGAAGAAATGGCGCGCGTGCTCAAACCCGGCGGCCGCCTTGTGATAGGCGGGCTCGGCAGATGGAGCACGTGGGCGGCTTCCCGGCGGGTTCGCGCTTGGTTGGGCAGCGAGTTCTGGAGACACGCGCGTTTCGCGACCGCGCGCGAACTTCGCACCGCGGCGATCGCCGCCGGCCTGCGCGTAGATCGGATCCGTGGTGCGGTCTATTATCCGCACTGCGCTCTGGCCGCACGCGCAATGAAGCCGCTCGACCGACTCTTGGGCGGTATCACGACCTTCGGTGCGGCGTTTATCGCAATGCAGGCGACCAAGAAAGCGTAATCTTGTGAACAGTGGCGTCATGATTGTGGCGGGTAACTTACCTCAGACGCGAAGAAGTCCTCATCCACGTTGGAGCCGCCACGTTTCACAGATGAAGGGACCATCCACTGCGGCAACAATTACCTGCGATTCAGCATCCGGTGTCGGTTCAACCGAGGAGAAGATTTTCAGGCGCTCTTGAATCCCGGAAGGACGGAGCCAACGTAGGGGAGGATATACACAGAGATGAGTGTCGAACAAAGCGTTGCGCAACACTATACCCACGGGTCGCTCGAGCGGACGGTCCTCGACGCGCTGTCCGCCGCAGGCAAAGATCTCGATCGTCTCAATCCCTCCGATCTCGCCCCAGTCGACGAGTTTCATATCGGTGGACGGCAAGCCACGATCGATTTTGCCGAGCAGTTGGACGTGCGGCCCGGCATGCGCCTGCTCGACATCGGTTCCGGTCTGGGCGGCGCGTCGCGCTACTTCGCGCAGAACCACGGATGCCGGGTCACGGGCGTCGACCTGACGGAAGAATATGTCCAGGTCGCCGAGGCGCTGGCGCGGCGAGTCGGTCTTGGCGCGTCTGTCTCGTACCAACAAGGCAGCGCCCTTTCGCTGCCCTTCGCGCCCGGAGCGTTCGACGGCGCGTACATGCTTCATGTCGGCATGAACATCGAGGACAAAGCCCGGCTGTTCGCCGAGGTCCGCAGAGTTCTGGTCCCCGGGGGCGTCTTCGGTATCTATGACGTGATGCGCGAGCGCGACGGTGCGTTGACCTATCCCGTGCCGTGGGCGTCGAGCGCCGAAACCAGCTTTGTCGCAACCGCCGACGAGTACCGCCGCGCGCTCGCGGGCACGGGTTTCGAGATTTCGAAGGAGCGCAGCCGCCGGGATTTCGCGATCGCGTTTTTCCAGCGCATGCGCAACCAGGCCGCACAGAGCGGTCCGCCTCCTGCCAGCCTGCACATCCTCATGGGCGTGGACGCGCCGCAGAAAATCGCAAATATGATCGGGAACCTCGAACGGGGCTTGATCGCGCCGGCCGAGATCGTCTGCCGTTCCATCTAAGTTCGCCCGAAGCGCCGCACCGGGTGCCGGGTCGGTCCGCTCGGCGGACTATTTACAGATGAGCGGCGATGCAGATCGCTTCGTTGCTCATCCGTACGATACCCGAATAGTCGGCATACTTGCTCGCCGCCGCGGTCACGGCGTCGAGTAACCGTTGCCGCATGTCCGGAGTCTGTTTCGATAACAACGCCCGAAACGGAGCCGACATCGCTTGCCGCTGCTCCGTGTAAGCTTTCGCCGATTCGAACTCGAATTGTACGATGATCGGCTCGACGTGGATTTCCTTGAATTCGGCACTGCCAAGCGCGCGCTCGAGCGGTCTCGGGTCGGCGAGCTTTAGTGGATGGGGAGCGTCAGCTCGTGGCGGTGGAAGGTTCGCCAATTCTCGTACCACGTCGTCGCCGACGCTGACCATCGGCACTCTTTCAGCCGGGCCCCAAACCGCCGTCGCGAACCTGCCGCCGCGGACCAGGAGTCGCGCTATTCTGCGCGCCACCGCGTCGAGGTCTGGCACAAACATCAGGCCCCATCTGCAGATGGCGGCATTGAACCCGAGTTCTTCAACCGCGAGCGTCTCGGCGTCGGTTTCCACGAACCTGACGTTACCAAGACCAAGTGTCGCCGCGCGTTCGCGAGCCAGCTCGAGCATCGCCGGAGATTGATCGGTTGCGACCACCAGGCCTGATGCTCCGACTTTGCGGGCGGCGGTAATTCCGGGCTCGCCGGATCCGGTTGCGATGTCCAGCACGCGGTCGCCGGGTTCGATTCGCGCCAGCTCTACGATCCTGTCGGATACATGTTGTGCGGCGCGGTCCACCCCAGCCCACATCGCCTTCCAGCCGGGCGCGGCGTCGTTCCAGAATTCGCGCTGTTCGCGCCTGACGCGCTCTCGATCGGGTGTTTGCGCGCTCATCTAAATCTTACTCGATGGGAGCAAAGCACCATGCGATCCGCGACGTCAATCCTTTACCGGGCGCGAGCAAACCGAATTCGAGTGAGCGCTCGGACTTGCGCTTCCGGTGAACGCCTAAGGCGCATAGGTTAGACGGCGCAGAATTGGGACCTTCAGAAAGTCCAATGCGATCAGGTAGAGGAGGCCTGCCAAAATCACCGACACGACCAGGAAACCAGGCAACGGTGCCATCAGAATTCCACGGGTCGATAAGAGGCAGACCACGCTCACATCCGCGATCGAGCTAAAAATCATCCATCGGCTGGGAGCGGAATTCCAAAAATGACGGCGCTCGCGCACCAGGTAGACCATTCCCTGACCCGTGAAGACGAGCATCACGAAGACCAGGGTCTGCAGTTGAGCAAGCGGCAGGCGGAGAAAATCGCGCCCATAGAAAAACAGCCCGAAGGATAAAAGCAGGATGAGACTGCCGAGGCTCACTCCAGTCAGCATCAGGGTCCGGATGTGCCAGCGATCCGGCATCGGCGAAGCGGATACGTGATCGGTCGCAATCGACATGGTCACGAAGTCATTGGTGAACAACAGCAATACGATCAGCAGTGGGGTGATGATAAAAGTGCGCGTAAGAATCACCCCGATGCCGAGGAAGAGTCCGATCTCGACGGTTTTGATGATCTTGTTCAGCGTATAGGTCAGCATGCGCTGATAGATTCGCCGGCTGGTCTCGACCGCGGCCAGCGTGTCGCTGAGCCCGGGATTGGTGAGCACGAGGCTTGCCGAGGCCTTGGCAACGTCGGTTGCATTGGCCACGGCGATTCCGACCTCCGCCTGCTTCAACGCCGGAGCGTCGTTGACCCCGTCTCCGGTCATGCCGACTATGTGGCCGGCCTGCTGCAAGGCTTCGACAAGATGAAACTTGTCTTCAGGAAAGACCCCGGCGAAGACTGCGCAGTCGAGCGCCTGATGGATGCTCCTGCGGAAGTCCTGCGCTGAGCAGGCACGACCTGCGATCCCGACCTGTGCTGCCACTGCTCGAGCCGTTGCGATCCCGTCCCCGGTAACCATTGCGACGCGCACACCCAATTTGTTCAGGCTTGCCACCAGGGACCTGGAGTCCTCGCGCGGCGGATCCTGGAGCGCCAGCAGCCCGACCAGACGGATCGCGCCTTGCGGTCCGCCCGCTACAGCCAGCACGCGATAACCACCCGCTGAAAGGCGCTCCACTTCGGCGTCCACGCTTGCAGCGGAGTCAACACGGGTAGCGATTGCCTGAGGCGCCCCCTTCAGAGCGCACAATTGCTTGCCGTCCTGAATAACCGTGGCTTCGGCAAGTTTGGTTGCTGGCTCGAACGGAACGAACTTGAGCCGCTGAGTCGGTCCCGAGAGCGCGCCCGCGGCCTTCGTGCGAGCAAGGACGGCTAGGTCGATTGGATCCTGGCCTGCTTCGTCGCTGGCGTACGCGGCGAACCGCAACAGGTCCTGCTCGCCGAAGGGCGCGTAGGGATGCAACGACGCCAGCGATAGCTGATTTTGAGTTATCGTTCCGGTCTTGTCGGTGCACAACATATCCATCGCCGCCGCTTCCTCGATCGCCGACAGACGCGTGACCAGCACGCCGCGCCTGGCCAATTCCATCGCGCCGAGGGCGGTGGCCAAAGTGAAGGTGGCGGGTAGGGCGACCGGAACCGAAGCCACCAGAAGAATCAGTACGAACGGAAGCGTCTCGACCAGAGGCATCCCCACCAACGCGGCGTACAGGAACACCGCAACCGCCAGCGCCGTGTCCATCGCCACAAGGTACTTCACGATCGTGAAGATGAGGCTCTCCAGATGGCTGGCTGTCTTGGCCGCACGCACCAGTTCTGCGGTCTTTCCGAAATAAGTTCGCTGGCCGGTTGCGGTGACCTCGCCGCTTGCCTCACCGCGTTTAACCAACGAACCGGCATATGCAGGTTTGCCCTGACCCACCTCGATCGGCACCGACTCACCGGTAAGCGCGGATTGATCGATCAAGACCTCGCCCTCGTGGATATCAATGTCCGCCGGCACGAGGTCGCCCATCTGCAGATGAACGAAATCACCGGGCACCAGCTCCTCTGCCGGAATCAGACCCCACCTGGCGTCGCGCAAAACCCGCGCCCGCACGGCTAGCCGCTTCTGCAACAGTGCAAGAACGTTGCGCGCGCGAGTTTCCTGGAAAAGACTCAGCGACGCGTTGAACACCAGCAGCCCCGCAATGACGAGGCCTTCCACGAATTTGCCCAAGGCAAGTTCGAGAACAATCGTCGCCTCAAGCATCCAAGGCACCGGGGCCGAGAATTTGCCGACCAGCGCGAGGACTAGATGTGCCCTTTCCTCGGTTACCGCGTTGGGGCCACACTCCAGAAGGCGCCGGCGAGCTTCCTCGCTGGAGAGGCCACGCGACGGCGTCCTTACTGGCGACTGGGTGACGGAATCGGCCATTGAGGCACCTCGCACCGCTTGACCGGTCTCTGCGTCGCTATCCGCAATACCTCTTCGGCGAAGTTCCTGCTCAGGCCGCGGTCCGCTCGTAGCGGCGCCTTCTGCCAACGCGTTCGCGCGCCAGCGGGTCTCACGTCCGCTCCGGGATCATCGTTGGCGACCGAATAACCGCCGCAAAGCGACCGAGGCGTAACGCTTCCGAGCTGATCCCGGCAAAGCCCTCGTATACACCGATTCTTGAGCTTCCCGCCAACCGGACCAAGCAGGATATCGTCCCCCTCAACGCGCACCGCGTAGACCTTGACCGGTGCCTTGGCTGGCCCGGCGCTCACCTCGCCCGTTCTGAGGTCGAAGCAGGCCTCATGCAGTGGGCACATCACCGCGCATCTGTCGGTGAGTAAATCGACTTGGTCAAGCCAGCCGCCCTGATGGCTGCATTTGTTATGGATTGCGTAATATTGACCGCCGACGCAGGCGATCAGGATCGCCTCGCCCTCGACCGTTACGCTCGTCATAGTGCCTTCGGAAACGTCGCTGATCTTGGCTGCCTTAACAAATTCCTTCAACATCTTTCTTATCCCGGCTTCCGCCAATTCCGTTCATGCCGTTGGTGACAATCCGAGGAGGAATGCTGCGCCGCTGTCCGCCGACAGCATGAGCGATAATATAGAGCGTCATCCGACACCGAAAGATGATCGACGCCGGCGCCATCAGAGGCGGAGAGGCAGCAAGTTCGCCGCCCTCGCAGCCGGCCTTGAGGGGGCTGCCGTCCTCCTCCCAATCGCGGTCTCCGCGCCAAAACGCCGAGGCGATGACGAGGCGGACAGGGGTCGATATTGTCGTGGACGGTGGCCAATCGGTCGTGCTCTAATCCAGACGTTAAATAGCGGTGGACGGAGAGCGGGTTGACAGGAAAGATTCGCGGTTGGTATTCGGCCAGCCTGTGGACGGCGGCTACGTGGCGCAGTAGAGCACGTTCGCAAGGAGATCGACCATGATAGTTCGAGGCGAGCAGAACGGCGGCGTGGTTCTGGTCAATCAGACGGATCATTCACAACTTGTCGGACAGCTTGCCGCGCATTGGGGCAATGAGCAGTTCGACACCCCGCATCCGTATGAATCGGTGGTACGCGCCGCCGTGTACCACGACTTTGGCTGGCTGCCTTACGAGACCACTCCCGCTTCGGATCCCGAGAGCGGCAAGCCCTACGGCTTCTTGCAGGTCGGACTGAAAGGGACCCAGTTGAAGGCCTACCGATGGGTGGTGGACTGGATGAACGAGATCGACCCCTACTCCGCGCTTATCATGTGTATGCATCGTACCGGCTTGTGGAGGGGCCGTTACGGGACTATCGATTACCCGACGGCGTTCAACTTCACCAACCCGCCGCCTGATATCGCAAAGTTCACCGACGAAAACGAACGATGGCAGGAAGAGCAGAAACCGAAGTTCGATCAGGACGTGCTGAGGACCAATTACCGGCTGATGCAGGTGTGGGATCTGCTCGGACTCTATTTCTGCTGCCAGGAACTGCGCGACGACTACATCGAGCCGGTGCCGTTTAAATATTCAAACGGAGGCGACAGAGGCGCGAGAATCTCGATGAAGGCTGAAAGCCGCAACCGGGTCGTTTTCTCACCCTACCCATTCGACGTCCGGCCGCTGAAGATCCAGCTACGACTCAAGCATCTCTCCGGCACCGCCTTCGACGGCGATCATGCATTCCGCAAAGCTTATTATCAGGCCAATAACGAATGGATCGAGTTCGAATTGAATTGAATCAGCTCTCGTTCGGAAAAGTCGAGCACCTCAATGGGATTCGCTGCGTCGTCGTTTGACGCGACTATATCCTCACCGCCAACACCGCATGTCGTGGGATAGCTCGTGGCGCCGTCCCCCACAAACAACGCCGAGCCGCCGCCCGTCTTCAGCGAGGCGCCTCTTGCGTTTTTCCGACTCTCTGACCGCCGCCGGCACTGATTTGGACACCTAGAGACCATGTGAAAGGAAACCAAATCCGTCGAAATATCGCACACAGGAAACACGCTAGGAAATGAAACTCCCGCCATTCAAGTACATAGCTCCGAGCACCGTGGATTTCGTTAAGGGCAAGCGATATCGGTGCTCACTCCAATCGACTTTTTCGTTTTGAGGCCCGGAAGGATGAGGCGAAAATCATTCGGCTTTGGCTCGCAAGCCCGGAAAGTCGGATATTGAGCGAGGTAGTCCGATCTAAGCTGGCGGCTCTCTAAGGAAGGTACAGCGAGAACGTCATGTGATCCCTACTATCCGCTGCGCAGCGCGGCATGGTCTAAGCACCCGTCAAATAACATTTTTTTGGTGCCGAGGGCGGGACTTGAACCCGCATGTCCTTACGGACGGAGGATTTTGAGTCCTCTGCGTCTGCCGTTTCGCCACCTCGGCATCGTGGTGGTTGCGATGCTGCGCCCGCCTTTGCGCTCGACGCGGCCCGAATAGCACAACCCCGCAATCGAATTGCCTGATTGTGCCAGAGGCGAGCGCCGGCTCACAAGCGCGCTTCCATCACCAACGCGACCAGCATGAGATTTCAGTTTTCAGGAATTGCCATAAATCTGTCGCCCAAAAAATGGCACTGGTTGACGAAGGCGCTCATATCGAGAGGCTTGTCAGAGGCTTTCTCACGAGATTTTCAAAAACCTCGGGTTCTTAAAAGTGGTGCGACATTTGCTCTGACTCCTGATCTGCGGGCGGCGAGGGGAGAGCGTCGAGAGAAAGCGTCGAACAGACGGCGTTACACAGGCACCACGGGAGCAAGTCACGGATGAATCTGAATCGTTTGACCAAAGGCGTGGCAGCAGTGGCGGTCGTCTCGATGGCGGTCGGAATCGGACTGGCGCACGCATGCTCGCGCGTGTTGTGGGTCAGGAGCGGACAGCCGGTGCTGGTCGGTCGTACGATGGATTGGTTCGAGCCGATGCAGACCAATTTGTGGGCCTTGCCCCGCGGGATCAAGCGCGACGGCCTGGCGGGCAAAAATTCGCTGCACTGGACTTCCAGATACGGCAGTGTGGTTTCCGTGGTCTACGACTTTGCCTCTGCCGACGGCATGAATGAAAAGGGACTCGACGCGAATATCCTGTGG
>VFSW01015305.1_pt1 | contig 10550 bp, 13 predicted proteins | sample 5358111 | NCBI WGS metagenome assembly VFSW01 (sample SAMN11554181, study PRJNA540505) | mine drainage metagenome | isolation source: sediment from site ElyBrook_90M | place: USA: Ely Copper Mine, Vershire, VT | collected 2017
TTGTTGAACTTGTTATGTGGAAAGCACCTTATAAAAACGGACCACTAGCTTACTAGTTTTTGTCCTTTTATAAACTCTCTTGGAGAGAGCCTCTTTAAGGCCTTATGAGGGGCCCTTTCATTATAGTCTTCCACCCATTTTCCCAGTTGTCCCATCACCGTTTGAGCATCTTTTAGATCCCCGAACCAGGCATAGTCTCTTTTAAATGTCTTGACAAACGCTTCGGCCATCCCGTTGCTTTTCGGGGCTATATGCAGAGATTGTCCGGATATCCAACCCCAGCTTCCTACCAAAAGCAACTGTTTCTCTCGCTGTATAACAACTCCCATTGTCGCTCAGCCATTGGATCGGTCTTTCCGCTCGAGAACTTCCTAAGCGGTATTCTACCGTTTCTAACATCAGATCTCGGATCGCTTGTCCATCTATCCCGATCGTTGAGACTATGTATCTCATGACTTCTCGATCACAGGTCCTGTGTGAGACCTTTTTGGTTTTGAAGAGGGCCTCCCAAGCAGAAGGCTGTTTTGTCTCATCAATCGGTACACTCTTTGCCGGTTTAGGGCACAACATCCCAGCTTTTTTAGTTTCCCATTGACTAAGACGGTTACCCTTTGATAACCATACGTATGCCTTTCTTTCACAACTTCTCGGATGCTTTCCAAAAGATTTTCGTCTCCTGGCTTTTTTATGACTCTTTTCCGAGGAGCTTTTAGCTTATTTATCAGATTAGATCTCGATATTTGCAGTGCTTCAGCTATGGCTCTCATTCTAAACCTTCCACTCCGGGCAAGGGCTGCCGCGATATGAGTTTTTTTTCACGGGCCAACTTGACAGCTTCTCGTAAAATCTCGTTTTCAAGGGTCTTTCTGCCTAGTATTCGCTCAAGCTCTCGAACACGCTTTTCAAGTTCTCTAACTTGGCCCTTAGGAACGACTCCTTCTTCTGAATGGATCCCCTCTAATGAACCTTCTTCCATAAGCCGCCTCCATTTGAAGAGTTGGCTAGGACTTATACCATGTTTTCTGGCTATAAGGGAAACGGACATCCCTGGAAGGTATGTTTAAACGGGGAGCACTCCACTGTAATACATTCAGTTTCTCTTCTACATAAATTCCTCCTGTATCTGTGGCACACTAAAGCCATAGAACCACCCTTTGGTCGTTTTTCCTCTTTTAGCAAGATTTTTAAAGACCTTATGAGAGTGGATTCGTTTTTGATGGCATACGGTCAGAGAAGTCGAGTCTACGAAGGAGATGCCAGAACACTTGCCATATAGAGTAAATAGGAAGCAGTAAAGAGGCAAAAGAGCTCTTTTTTTTGAGCTCGATAAATTGGGTATAGCTGCCTAAATGAGGGAACTCTTTTCTGAAGAAGACACTCAGGTGATTTTGATAGAAGGTCTTAAAGTCTCGGTAACGAATGAAGTGGAAAAGAATGAGGATAATCATGACCTCACTCGTAGATAAAGCAGAGGTTCTCTTAGGAAGGGATTTTCCTAAGATAAGTAGGTGAGATTTCCACAAAGACTCGAAGTTTTTACAGAAATCATCTATTCTACAAAACAGTTCAACGAGATCAAACATCTTGGCCTCCTGAGTAGGTTTTTTGTGATGAAAAAATATTACTCGTTAAGGGAGGCTTTTTTTCAAGCAGATTTTTGCTTTAAGTCATTGGTGCTGAAAAGACTAAATACCGAGCTCGCGTAAGTTTAAGACAAGCGCCACTCATCCTAGTCCTAAAAGAACTGGTTTTTCTTGTGTCAACAAGGCTCATCTGGTCAAGCATGTAACACGGCGTCCTATTTAAGCTGAAAGGCTGCGAAACAGGAATTTCTAATTTTTGGGGAAATGGAAGTGCAATGAGAAAAAATATCTTAGCTCAGCCCAAAGGTAATCTTGATTGCTTCATCAACGCGGCTCATTACATCAAAGTCAAGATGATCAAATTGTCCCGCTAAACGAGATTTATCGATGGCTCTGCATTGTTGTAGTAAAATTTTTCCAGGTTTTTTGCCAAAGACACCCTTTACTTCGCACGGATAAACTTTTTTTAATTTGCTAGTGATAGGAGCCACGGTAATAATATTTGACATTTCATTAATGATGTCGTTAGAAATAATTAAGCAGGGACGTTTTTTTTTCATTTCCGACCCGACGGTAGGATCTAGATTTACCCAGTAAACTTCACCACGGCGGGGAAATTTTTTACCATTCGTTTGTCTCATCTATTCCATCCCCTAATGTAGATTCCCAGTCTTTCATCATTTGTCGTTGTGCTGAATCATGCTTCATGTCAGCAAATTCTTTGCGCATCTCATCTTTTTTAGCTTCTAATTCCTTCCTAATGGCATCGCTAACAAAGCGGCTCATTTCTCGATGTTTAACATAAACATGAAGCTCATTAGAAATGTCTACAGGAATCGAAAATGTTTGGTTAACTTTTTTTACCTGAGCATCGTCTTGATTTTTTCTCATGGCTTCATCGTAGCATAAACAATATTAATTGCGCAATACGTAGATAGTAATACGATTACACATCTTGCTAATATTAAGGCAGTTAGGATTAAGAAAAATCTGGGTATGGGAGGGTGTCGGGCGATTGGTATCCCTCTGCAGCTCAATTAGAGGTCTCCTTAGCTGAGTCAATTAAAAATATAAACTCAAAAAGACTTCAGTTTCTTGTCAGCCCAGACACGAAACTTCAAGCGAAAAGAGTGGTTGAAAGGCCTAAATCTCGAAGGGCAAAACCTGATGAAATTTATGGGATCGATATGACGAAAATCAAGCTAAGGGAGCAAGGTTGGGCCTATCTCGTGCTTGTGATCGACTGGTACACCAAGAAAATCGTCGGATACACAGTCGATACGAGATCAAAAAGCAGCCATTGGCTGCTGGCTTTAAACCTTGCGGACTGCCAGCAATATCCTGAAGGAACGAGAGAAAAGTGCATTAAGCTTGTCTCCGATAATGGTTGCCAACCGACATCAACGTTCTTTATGGAAGCGGCAAGTTCGATGGGAACCGAGCAAATCTTATGCGAACTGCAATAATTCCAAGGGAAATGCCGATACGGAAAGAGTGTTTAGAACCTTGAAGGAAGAGATCGTATGGACGAGGGAATATGAAGGGCTAGACCTGCTGAAAAAAGCTATCGATCAGTGGGTTTACTATTACAACACGAGCTATCTGCACTCTGCTCTGGGATATAAACCACCCGCATACTTCGAAGAAGAATGCAAAAGGAAGGCGGCTTAACGAAAAACAGCCCCTTCCAAAGCAAAATCAAAGACTCCTACTTTACAGGCTTGACTAATGGGGAGCACTACAGAACCATGGAAGCTTTTTACAAACTATTTTTTGAGAAAAAACCACTTGACTTCAGCGCGATTAGAGAACTTAGGTGGTTCTTATAGAACGTGCACAGATTACCTACAGGGCTTTTTCAATTAAAACATGGGGTCTTCATAAAACAACAGCGCGCGACGACTAAGGGTACATACCCGCTTGTAAAGAAGGTAGGTTTCTGAAACAAAAGTAATGAGGGCAAAAACAATCCAAAAATAGGAAGCTTTAACCGTCCAAATTTCAAGTATTCCATATAGAAGGAAAAATTCTGCCCAATTCAAAATCCCCAGAATAAGAGAAAATTTTAGATCTTTAAAAGCCAAAACAAACCCCAGAAGGAGGGAGTTTAACGAGAAGACGAGAAAAAGAAGCCAAATTCCTAAGAAAAGAGGGAAGATGATTTCTTGTATCTGCTGGCACTTCTCTTGAGAAAATAGAATGTGCATAGTCTTCTCTGGAAACAAAAGGAGGGGGAAAGCCAAGAGCAATCCCCAGAGACTAAAAAAAAGCAAGGCCCGACGAAAAGTCTCTGCCAGGCGGCCCAGCTGTTCAGAGCCAATAAGACGTGATACAATGTTGATGACCGTTTGATGGAGCGCATCGCCAAGGAAGCCAAGGAAAACAGCGATAGTGGCTCCTATAGACATCACGAGCGGAAAGTCATTCCCTTTATGAGCAATTAACCAAGTTGTTGCAGCTAAACTAGTGGCATTCAATATGCGGCCGAATAGTCTCAGCAATGCAGGAGAGACATATGTCCGCAGGAGAGAACCTTTCAGCGTCCATTCCTGGGTATGATAGAGAGCTCTATGATGAGCAGATAAAAAATAGACTAACAAAAACAGAGAAAGCATTCCTTGAGAAAGGAGAACTGCGCAAGCGGCCCCATTAAGACCTTTGGAAGGGATCCATGGACTATAGCCAAAGATCAAGAGATACATAAGTACCAGGTTTACCAAATGCGATGCGAGAGTTGCAAAAAGAAGGAGACGAGCTTGCCCCGTAGCTATGTAAAAAGAGGAGAAAGTAGCGACGAGGGGATAAAGGAGATTAAGGGGAGTAAGGAGGTAAAAGTAATGTGCGGCGGGTCCTTCAAAAGCCATGCCTTGAAAATAGGTCTTTCCCACCAGCCAGCAGATCGAAGAAGAGAGGAGGGCGGAAAAAACAGCCGCCCAAATCATCTGCCAAACGCATGGACCAACAGAAAATTTATCGTCTGCTCCTAAAAATTGGGAGATAAAAACTTGTGCCATCAAGGGTATGGCTAAGACGGGAAAGTAAAACATCTGCAGAGCATTCGTTGCTGTGACAGCGGCAACCATGGCCTCTATCGAATATCTCCCTAAAAAAATTTTTTCGATAAAAGCCACAATAAAGCCAGAAAAAATGGTCAGCGCAATAGGAAAAAATAAGGCTAAAAAAGCCTTCCATTCTTTTTGATAAATAAAAATTTCAAAACCTAACTTAGCCAAAATTTTTTAAGCATTCTTGGCTAAAGGGCGGCATTCGGAACGGTCGCAATGCATGATCATATGTACAATATCATCAATGGTCTGGTTTTCAAAAGGACCAGCTGTTTTATAGTTTCTATAGTACCAAGCACCATCCAGATACCGGATTACAAATGGTTGGTGTTTAACCAAGCCATCGGGTTGTAAGAATGAAACGTAGTAGTTCGAAGGCTTTTCTCCGACTCTGAGGATATAGGTAAAAGTAGGATGTCCTTTGAGCAAGTCCTCGCTTTCTAATCCGGTTACATTTGTGCACCAAGCCATGTGGTTTTGGATCGATTCTTCAATGACAAAGTATTCATCTGTAATCTTTTGGGCTGAAATCATAATACAATTCCTTTTTTTTGAGCTTTGTTAATTACTTGAGGCAAGGCTAGAGGAAGCATAGGACCTGGAAAGACGACGTCTCTTTCTTCCTTTACTAGTGTTTGAAAAGCTCGATCAAACAAGGGGATAACCGGCACCTCACCTAAAATAATCTCTTCTGCTTGGGCAAGAAATTTTAGGCGATGCTCAGGGTCAAATTCATTGTCAGCATTATGAAGTAGCTGCTGGACTTTGGGGTGCTCCCATTTAGCGAAATTAAGATCTTCATTGGCATGACGGAAGTTGTTGAGAAGATAAATGGGGTCATCGATCCAAGATTCCCAAATAGCCAACGTGATATCGTGCGCGCCATGGGCCATTTTTTCGAACAGTGTATCCCATTCGAGGACTTCTAAACGACACCGTATCCCCAAAACAGCTTCCCATTGACGCTTCAGGATGGAAGCCCAACCGCTATTAATCAATCTTCCTTCGGTAAGGCTAATTGTTATAGGCGGGAGATCTCCTTTTTTTAGATAGAGCTCTTTTAAAGCCGTTTCAAGCAACTTTTTGGCTGCATCGGGGTCTTCATCCATCGAAATATCAGTAAGGCGATGGTGGAATAGAAAAGGAGATGTTGCGATATGCGCCGGAGGAGGAACTGCCGTGACTAGTTCTTCCCTACAAATAGCTAGAGCTAGAGCTTGCCGAAGATGCACATTGTTAAAAGGGAATTTTTGGGTATTGAAAATAGCCCAAAATACTCCTCGATTAGGCCAGGTTAAAAGCTTTTCTCCAGGGCCGAGAATATAGGAAGAGGGGCAATAACCAAAAGGGTTACCTATCCAATCAATTTCTCCTCGATGCAGCATTTCTAAACTTTCCTCGGAACTTGCTCTTATGAAAATGACTTGATCGGGCAAGGATTGAGCTTGATCCCAATAAAGGGGATTTCTAACAAATTTATACCCTTGTTGAGAATGTTGGACAAGCAGTTCGTAGGGCCCATTGCAAGGATATTGTTTTGCCGCTTGATGCGGCCAGCCCGGAGCTTGCTGATCTTTTATCCGATGAACAGGAGAATAAACAGGATGAGCTACCAATTGAAGAAAATAAGGAGTTGGATGGGAAAGATGAACGACAAGCGTCGTATCGTCAATAGCTCGAATACCTACTTCTTCTAAAGATACGAGTCCTTGTTTAGCCTCTTTCGCATTTTTAATAGGATAAAACAGGTGGACGAAAGATGTTATAAAATGGGGAAGGAGAGTCTGTTTCCAAGAATATTCGAAATCATGGGCTGTAAGTTGTGTTCCATTATTCCATTTACAATCCCGAAGTTTAAAGGTGTATTGCCTTTTGTCTTCTGAAATATTGATAGAATGAGCAATACCATTTTCAATTTGGCCTTGAGTGTTAATCCGAGTTAATCCTTCAAATAAAAGACGAATCAAATTTGCTGTGATAGAATCCCCCCCAATCCGAGGATCTAAAGAGAGGAACGAATATTGAAAGCTGATGCGAAGGATGGAGCAATTTTTTCGTTCTTCATGCCAATCTTGCATAATTTTTTGCATTTCTGCCACCAGTTCCGTAACTTCATTGGTTGCAGGGGCAACAAAAGAGAGAGAAAAGACAGATCGGTATTTAAAAACAGAGGAGATTAACTCAAAGTTGGTATTTTGGGCCGCGCTTAAAATAGCCGAGAGACGATCCATCAAAACTTTATCTTTCACCCGAAGAGATAAATAAGCATAAGTGTCATCTTGATAAGTTTTAAGAAAATAATCAGATTCTTTTTTTAATGGTGTTCTCAAGCCTTCCAGAAAAAGCTTAAAGAGTTGTGCTATTACTTCGATATCCAATACTGCCTGATTTTCAAGAGGTGTGATCGCATAGAAAAAATCTTCTAGCGCTTCGTCTTCGGTGACCAAGAGTCCTTTAAACTTTTCACGGAAGGAGAGAAGCAGCTGCGCTTGTTTAATAAGAAGGCCGCCATTGAAATCCCGAAATTTCCCCACAGCTTGTTCGAGAAAAGAAGCTACTTTTTGCCGGGCAAGATAAAAGTTGAGGGAATCATCGGATCGGAGCAGAGAGGGATCTCTAGATACCTGCAAACTAAACAGATGAGCTTTAACAGGAACTCCTCCTTCTAAATATCTCGCTATTTGGCTCTTTTCATGCTTAAATACCACCATGTCAGCCAGCTGAGTAAAATGACTTTTAATTTTAGTAATATCATGCTGCATAGGGGAGACTAGCGTGATTAGAAAAGAGACCTGTTCTTGGTTTTGAGACTCTAAAGAGATAAAGACTTGAGGAATGTCGTAGGGCGAAAGAACGTATTGGCTTAAATAGAGAATATTTTTATAGACTTCGTCCTCATTCCTGCGCATGAAAACTGCAGGTGACAGTTTGGGGAATCCTTCCTGGAGCCGATCGATAAAATCTTTTAAGATGGTTTTCCGATCTTGGCTTGAAAAAGGCTCTTGGTTTTTTTTCTCGATTTCAAAGTAGAGTAGACGGATGAGTCCTTGTTTTGTGGGGTGGAAATAGACGCTATTGCGTATAACTTCAACGGTTGGAAGAATCTTTTCCAAATTTTTGAATATATGTTCCTCGTCAAAGTGTTCATGGCGATCTATCCAATATGCTCCGATGAGGCATCCCAGGACATTTTTGCGAGAAAAGGGGAAAAAGAGGTGGGCAGGGATCAGGTGTGTTAAAAGTTGGCGATCGCTTCCTGTCTGTGTTATTTTTCGTAAAATTTGCCTCCGGATCCAATAAAGAGATAGGATCAACTTGAAAATGTGTTGGGGGGTACAGTTTTGCAAGCGCTCGGGGTTAACCAGATCGAAAAATAAGGTCTCATCTTCATGAATGCCTTCATCAATTAAAGCAGGGTAACGAAAATGGTATTTTTGTATTTCAGCGCCAACGATCCGTTCCTGGGGTTTTACCTTTTGTTTGTTCAGATGTAATATTTTCATCGGATCATGTCTAATATCTCTGCTCCAAGCTTCTAAAGCAGTTCGTACGGCGATCCATTCATGGCTATCTTGGATGAAAAAATGCACATGACCTACAAATACAAGCCCAGAGGTGAGATGAGATAGGGGGAAATAGCCATGGTTAAAGGAAGTAATAGAAAGCTCTCGAAAAGAGGAGAGGCAATAGCGCACGACATCGAGAAGGAGGTTTTCCCATTTATTGGGGGATTTTAGAGCCTGTGAGGACGCGATGAGTTTGATTTGGAAATCTCCCGGAGGGAAAAACAAGCGATCCCATTCTAATTGCGGAAGGTTTTCTTGGAACCAGGCTTCACAATCGGCTTTATCTTCAAATAATACAGGTTCCGGTGCTACTTTCTGAAAGGTCTCTAGAAGCTCCAATTGTGTTTTTTGCGATTCCACAATATCAATCATTCCTCTCTTGAACCAGGATATTAGATCAGCTACACATTTATGGGAATAAAATTTTAAATACACGCACAATTTAATATGTCAACGCAAAACTAAAATGTCACCCGTTTCTCCAAAGCTAAAATGTCACCTTTCGAGGGATTTTTTTTTATCTCTAAAATTCATGCAGTTCTCTTTTTTTAGACATTTTTCTTCGCCCTTTTGCAAAAAAATTCGATATAGTCTTTGACAAAACTTTCCTTCATCTGGTCTTAGCATCGTTCTCTATACGCTTATCTATAGAAACAACCTTTTTGCCACTCAATAGCAAAGCGCCGGTAGTTGCGCTAGCAACTGTAGGCGCCGTATTGGTCTTATACGGCCATGTTATAAGTGTCGTTTTCATTCTGGATTTACCTCCATGGATGATGCTTTGATGGCTTTTTTATACTCATCTTTGTAAACCCTATTTCTTTAGCGCCCAGTACAAATGGGCTGATTTTCGTTCCAAAAAACATCTACTGATGCGCGCTGTAATCGGTTGGGTGTATTTGTTTCTATGAGGTATAAAATTCCTCGGTGCTGGAATGTTAGATCCTTTGATAATTTACGCTGATCTTTTCTTGAAAAAATTCTTGGCAAGTCATCTTGCTTTCTCATGGGTCTATGCGCATTTTCTAGACTCGCGGCCTGCACTCTAAATTGCTTGTTGTGCTTTTTTAAAAACCCGGGAAGAAAGACATTTCCCTCTTCGAGGGTATTGATTTTTTCAATTCTCATTTCCTTTATCAGCCGATCTTGCAAAACTCCGTTTTTTCTCTCCACTCTACCTTTAGCCTGGGGGCTGTGGGCACAAATAAGCGTGATGTCTAATTCTTTTAAAACCTTGCCAAAATGCGTGATCCCTAACCCTTTCTTTATCTCCTCTCTATTCACGCGAAAAATCACATGTTTATCTACGTAAAGGGCCATGGGCCTTCCGTATTTTTCTAAATGCTCTTTCAGGCATTTCAGATAACCTTCTTCTGTCTCTGTGGGTATAAACTGTGCTGCCGTTACTTCGCTCGTTGCATCGTCGATAAAATGGATCAAGCAGCATTTATCATCTCTGCCTTCAAACCAATCATGGGGCGATCCGTCCCCTTGTAGCATCTCTCCAAATCGACTTCTTCTGGCTCTTCGTTGATGGATCTTTTTCTCCTTTTTTCTCTTCGATATCCATATGCCTTCTTCTATCATCCACTTCCCTAGCGTCTCTGGTGACAGTTTTATATGGTGTCTTTCTATCAGCTTTTCTCCAGCTAAAGTGGGGCCAAAATCTGGGTATTTTTTTCTTATCAAACCAACTACTTTGCTGCGTAAGTTGCATGAAATTTTATTGATATTGGGTTGCCCGATTCTCCTTGAAATCAAGCCCTTGGCCCCCTCCTTCATATATCGTTTTCGTATCCTCTTAGCTTGCCTGAGAGATACTCCTAATTGCTCACTCGCTTGAGCTATGGTTAAACTTTTCTTATCTATGTGCCGCATTACCCCTAACCGATCTGCTTCTTTTATACTCATCCTTATCTCCTCTTCGACGCTCATATCGACCTCCTAGGTTCTTACCTATTAGGTGGCATTTTAGCTTTGGAGAAAAGGTGACATTATCACGTTGGGCGTACACCCATAAAAAATATCTTGTAAAAATTTATGCATTACAAATAGCATGGGTTGTGTTCAAAAGATCCTTTGGTCTCAAAAAAGGATGTTTGGAACAATGCAAAGAACCAAAACAGGCTCTGTTAAAGCCAAGGAGTATATATGGGAGAAATAAAAATTCATTCATCTCAAGAAGCTACGAATATTGAGACGCAACGGGATCTTCAAGAAATTCTCAAAGCACAAGATCTTAACGCAATTCAAAATCCCGCTTTGAAAAGATGTACAGAAACACCTGTAAGCCCAGATAAAATTGCTCACCAAGCTTATGATCGTATGTATCATAC
>VFSW01015306.1_pt1 | contig 10550 bp, 8 predicted proteins | sample 5358111 | NCBI WGS metagenome assembly VFSW01 (sample SAMN11554181, study PRJNA540505) | mine drainage metagenome | isolation source: sediment from site ElyBrook_90M | place: USA: Ely Copper Mine, Vershire, VT | collected 2017
TTGTCGCACCCCTTGCGCAGGCGCACGTCGACCCAGTCGCCACATCTTTTCCAATTCCATCCGTGCTTCACGGGTCAAGTCGATCAGCGGTGGAAATGGGAACGGCTGCACCATCTTCATCGCCTTGCCGGTGGTTTTCAGGCCGGAGTTGATCTGATGCTCGGCAACGTCGACTAGGCGCTTTTGCGCTTCCACAAACGACTCTGTCGCCTTCTGGGCCAGTTCCGGCAATTCGGTGTGTTTGATTTTCTTCTTCGCACCGTTCATCGGCTTCATCTCGATGGCATGCGAGGTCTCTTCGGCCACGACGTCGAGGAACTGCTTCTGAGCCTTGATGAACTTGTCGACGCCTTCCTGGGCAAATTCGATCAGATGCTCAGGCTCGTAGACCTTGCCGTTCTTGGCTGAATCCAACCACGCATGGGACTGGTGGCCGGCGAGCTTCAGATACTCTTCCTGAAGATGGATGAAGGTGTCGACGCTGCGGCGCAGCAACTCGACCATCGCCTGCCGCCGCGGGCATTCACCCACGCGGCTCTTGAGGCCCGAGGTCCACAGTTCGTTCTGCTCCTTGCCCAGATCGAGCAGGACCTGCTCGGCCTTCAGGAAACTGGAAATGCTTTCGCCCGCGATCTCATTGAGAATGACGGCGGGAGAATGTAGAGGATCGTTCAACTGCTCGCGAATGGCATGTACGACGTTTGAGTTCTGGCGCATGGCGAGATCGATGAAGATCCGCTGCGTCGCAAAGATGGTCTGCGCACCCTGTTGCGCCCAGCCGGAAAGAAGTGAAAAAATGGAAGAATCGGTCCCGTGGGGGGCTTCGTGTTTTACCGGTGGCATACTGGCTACCTCCAAATTGCTGCAATGCAGCATCAACTAAAATATACGAGTCGGCCGGGACGAAGTCAAGGTATTCTTGACCAAAGACATGAGCGCAAAACCTTCTGTGATCGTAATCAAAAAATACGGGAACCGGCGGCTCTACGACACGACAGGTAGCCGCTACGTGAACCTTGAGGACCTGGCCACACTGGTGCGCTCCGGCAAACAAGTTCAAGTTGTGGATGCCGAGACCGGGCGCGATCTCACCCGCGTGATATTGACCCAGATAATCACAGAAGACGCCAAAGACAAGCCTACGGGCCTGCCTCTCGAATTGTTGCGCCAGCTCATTATGGCTTCCGATGAAGTGCGGCAGGAATTTCTTATGTGGTATTTGAAGTCCGCCTTCGACGCTTATGAGAAAGTCCAGGATGTCGTGCACAGCAGGCTGAACGAAGTGCAGTCGGCCTTTCTGTCTCCCATGGAGATGATGAGGCGCTTCTTGGGGACGAGCGCGGCGGCACAGCCCCCGCCGGAAGGTCCCGACTCCCCTGCCGATGTTGCTGCACTGCAAAAGAGAGTAGAAGAACTTGAGGCGCAGCTAGGAAAGAAGACATATCGAAAGCGCGCCGGGAAGCGCAAAGTACACTCGAAAGTCTCTTGACCGAGAATTACTAGCCGCTATAATACCCGACGGCATCGAAGACTTCGGACATTAGCGCCAGCAGCAGCAACGGGACGAACCAGAACAGTGCGGCATACCAGGAAAGTGCAAGCCAGGCATTCTTCGCAACGACGCCAGAGAATCCAAGGATCTTACTTAGAAGCGGACACTCCTTTTTGGACCGAAGTTCTGTTTGGGGCTGAAGTGGTACTGCTCCATGCCAGTCCCGTGTATTACGGGTTGGGCGTGCCGCGCGGAGATGGTTCGGCCGTCGTCATCATTCCCGGATTTCTCGGAACCGACCTCTATCTCACCGAACTGCACGCATGGCTCAAGCGCGTCGGCTATCGTCCTTATTTCTCCGGCATTGGCTTGAATGCCGAGTGCCCCAATCTTCTGATTCAACGGCGGCTGAGCCAGACCATCGAAAAAGCGTTAGCCGAGACTGGCCGCAAAATCCATTTGATCGGACACAGTCTTGGAGGAGTGATCGCGCGCTCGGTGGCCGGGCAACGGCCGCGTGACGTGGCATCTGTCATCACGCTGGCGTCTCCGATCCGGGGCACGGTGGCCAATCGAACCGTGATGCGCGCCGCCGAAGCAGTCCGCTTGAAGATTCTCGAAGAGCACGGCCAAGGTGTCTTACCCGATTGCTATACCGGCCGCTGCACCTGCAATTTTCTGGATTCACTGCGGCGCAAAGTTCCACACTCGACGAAAGAAACTGCGATCTACACGCGGCAGGATGGCATTGTCGACTGGCACTATTGCAGGACCATGGATCCCGACGTGGACGTTGAGATACCCAGCACTCACATCGGTATGGCATTCAACCCCATCGCTTATGGCGTGATCGCGGAACGGCTGGCTGGCGCTTGCACTCGCCATTAGCCACCAGCTTTTCAGCCAACGATTTCCAGCACAGCCCCCTCTTTCGTTTCCAGTCGTTCCTCCGGCTGAGCAGGCGTCTTCACCACGAGCGACGCGGCGGCTAGGCTGTTGTTACGCACATCGAAACTGCCTGAGCAATCCGTTTTCAGATAAGGCAAGTGGTGCACGCTTGGTCCTTCGCCATCGAAGGCTGCTTCCAACTCTATGCCGTTTCGCGATGCGCAGCGGAAGCGCCATTGCATGTCATCGCGACTCATTTCTATCTCGCGCAGATCGCGGAAGACATGCGCCTGCCCATCGTGCCAGAGAACAGCCTTGCGGAATACGAGGCCGAACGGCATCTCGTAGGTCAGTGCTTCGAGCGTTGAGGCAGGAGCGCCTTGGCGTGGGAAGTAGGCATGCGCCCACGTCCAGAAATTGCGATGCCTGTAGCCGCAGTTGTGGCCTTGCACACCGAAACCGAGTGGATTGCCGGAAATCGTGTGGCCATCGAGTGTGATCTCTCCCGAAAACATAGCATCGGAGTGCGGCGTCCGCGACAAGACGAGCCAGCCTTTGTTGCTCAGCGTTACGCGAAACGTTGAGTGGTAGCGCAGATTCCATGAAATCGTGTGCCCATCGACTGCGAGCGACCCCCGGCACGAAGCTTCGTCAATGGCGTTGTCGCCGATACGGAGATGGAATGGGCCACGCTTGCGCGCGCTGAGCTCGAACCCCTCCAGTGCGAATCCCTGAATGAAGGTGCGGGGCTGCTGATTCACCGGAAACCACGTGGCCCACACTTGAATCGGCATCCCGCGTGGATTGCCTACGCAGCCGCCGCGTCCGGGGTTCATGAGCAAATAGCGAAACCACCACGCGCCGGAGCCATCGGCCAGACCGACGCGCAGGAACCAGACTTCATAGCGGCGGCGCACCGACAATGAAGAAAACGCTTCGTTCAACGTGGGCACGATGCAAGACTCCAGACGCAAGAAGACTATCGCAGCCGAGCGCAGTCGTCCCGTGATGGCGGTCACTGCAGAAGCGCGGACCTGGAACGAGCATAGTTTGGTACCGTACTCCCGTGCCAGACGAACCCACCACCGCGGCTCCGATTGGACCGATCATCCCCGGCCAGTGGCGTGCCATGCTGGAAAACTTTCTGCCGCGCAATGCGAGCCGGGAAGAAACGATCCGTTCGATTGAGGCTGCATTGCAAAGTCCCATCGGGCAGTCCATGCGCGACACCATGGCGAGCTGGATCGTCGACGAAATTGTTCCCGTGAGATCGCTCGTACCCGAGACCTATGAAAAGTGGCGCCCGCCTGTGCGCTACGCTATGGTATTCGTTGTCGCCCATCTTTCGCCGGCGCGGCTGGCACCGAAGCTGCTGGAGCAGATTGAACTTGCTCCCAACACTACCGCGGAAGCGCGCCTGCTGCGCCTTATTGCGAAGGTGCCCGGCCTGCAGAAACTTGGGCAGGGGATCGCCCGCAACCAGCATTTGAGCCCAGCCCTGCGCAGGGCCTTGGCTCGACTGGAAAACGGCATTCGCGACGTCAAGCCCGCTGACATCGAAGTCGTGATCCGACGCGAACTCGGCGAGCGCCTGGCCAAGTTCGACGTGAAGATTTCTCCCGCCATTCTTTCGGAGGCCAGCGTCAGCGCGGTTGTCCGCTTTACCTGGAGCAATCCGAAGTCCGGACGCCGCGAGCGCGGCGTGTTCAAGATTCTGAAGCCGCACATCCCTGAATTCTTCGCCGAAGACATGGACTACCTGCAGGGGCTGGCTGAATACTTTGGAGAGCGTCATCACACATACGGATTCGCGACCGGGCTCATTCTTGACACATTCAAGAAAGTGCGGCGTTTGCTGCAGCACGAAGTCAATTTTTCGCGCGAGCAGAAAACGCTGATCGAGGCTCGCAATCTCTATCGCACGTTTCCCAAAGTCCGCATACCCGGCGTGATACGCGAATTATGCACGAGGCAGATGACCGCGCTCACCGAAGAGCGGGGAGTCAAGATCACAACTGCGGTTGCGCGCTTAAAGCCTGCGGTGCGCCGGAAGGTGGCGGAGCAATTGCTCGAAGCGCTGGTTGCGGTTCCCCTTCTTTCCTCGCAGGAGAAAGCGGTTTGTCACTGCGATCCGCATGCCGGCAATTTGCTCTACGACGCCCGCACCGGAACCCTGGCCATCATCGATTGGGCCTTGCGGGAGCGGCTGGGACGCGACCAGCGCCGTCACCTTGCGCTGCTCTTTCTTATGGTCAGTCTGCGGGATCCCATTGGAACGTCGAGCGCGATTGTGGCTTTGAGTCAGCGTCGCTTCCCGATGGATTCTTCCCGGGGGCGTTTAGTGAGCGAAAAAGTCAGCGACTTTCTGACTGAAATGCCGGCTTCAACCTTGCCCAGCGCGGCCGATACCATGCGTCTGCTGGAGCGCGTGGCTATTGCCGGAATAAAATTCCCCGGCTCGCTGATTATGTTGTCGAAAGTGATGTTTACCCTGGAAGGATTGCTAGGCGACATTGCGGGCGCAGACGAGGCAAAAGGATTCACGATCGCACGCCAGGCCGCCAAGCATTGGATTGCGAACCGCGCAGCCTACCGCTCGCCACTCCAAGCCAAGGACTGGTTCGGGCTGCAGAGCAGCGCACTACTCTATCCCAGCCGCTTGTGGCTGCGATGGGAGCAAAGGGCGCTCGATCGCCTGACCCGCAAATCGAGCGCCCCTATCGCTGCCACAGGAACCTGAGTTCCGGGATTCCTAAACGACTACCGCTTTCGCCCGATGCGCACCGCGGCTCTTCGCCGGTTTCGACGCTTTGACGACTTTCTTTTTCGGGGTCATGAACGAGTTGAATAGCGAGGTCTCCTGCCCGACGAAATTCTTCACGCCCTCGCCGGTGAAGTTTGCGATCGGCATCAGCCGCGCCGGCGAAACCATTTCCAGGGCCCGCGCGGTCGCATCCAGGTTTATGTTCATTTGTTGCCCAACCACGTCGAGCAACCGCTTCTGTGCCTCGATGAAAGCATTTCCGGCGTCGCGCGCCAGTTGTGCGATCTCGGCCTTCTTCATGCCGTCTTCGTGGTCGACTTTGCCCTTGGTCGCTTTGGTGGCTTCCTGTGCGGCGACTTCGAGGAACTTCTTCTGGGCCCGCGTGAAGGTCTCGACGCCCTCGCGGGCAAACTCCAGCAAGCGGGCTGCGCGCTCATCCTTGCCGGCCTTTTCCGCTTCCAGCCAGTGCAGCGTCTGTTTGCTGGTTGCGGTCAGCAACTCCTGTTGCGCCTCAATCACAGTGTCTACGCTACGGCGCACGAAGTCGGTCATCGCGACTGCGGGGACAAGACCGCCGATCTGCTGCTTCACGCCTTTCAGGATGATTTCGTTCTCTTGTTGCGCCAGGTGGAGCAGGGCGCGTTGTGCTTCCACAAAACTCGATGTTCCCTCGACAGCCAGTTCCGTCAAAATGGGCAGGGGAGAGCGGGGCTTGGCTTGCGGTGGCATAAGGACCTCCATTGCTGCAGTGCAGCATTCAAGCCAATATTAGGTGCCGGAAGGCTGCGGGTCAATGGAACCCGATCACAGCGCAACGTGATTGCCGTCACTTCATCGGGAGCGCTTATGCCTCGAAATAAAAGTTGCAATCAGAAGAATTTCCGAGGGAAAGAATGCAACAACTTGCAAAAGTGGAAGCCGCCAAGGAATTGATGAACGATGCGATTACCTGGTCTGTGATGCGGTGGCTTCGCGAAAAAAAGAAAGTTCGCAAAGCGGCCGATGAAGCCAATGCCGCTTTGGATCAGTTGCGCCAGGCGATTGCACAAAGCTGGCCTGCCGATCTGCAATCGGCCTACGCCGAATCCGCCAATCCAAAGAATGGCAACGGTGCAGGAAAGTCCAACAAAGGTTCCATCTTCCTAACGGCCAAGAAGATCAAAGAAGCCGACGATGCCGCCCGGCAGGCCCGCGCCGATGCTGAGCAGACGTTCGATACTGCTGAAAAATACCTCAGTACCAGTCTCGCGCGCGAAGGCTGCCGCAAAGCGATACATTCGTGGGAGTTACACGAACTCGCCATCAGCAAAGCTGAAGCTGCCGTGGGGCGATGAATACCATCCATTCCAACTTAGGCAGACAACCATCCCTCAGGAATTGTGATCCAACGATAGTATCGCCGTGATTACGGAAGTGATGCCCCAATGTTGCCTGTCGGCAACGCAGTCGCATATGCTAAGAGTGTGTGGGGCTAGATTCTCCGAAATGCTGCAACTGACACAACTGAATATTCCGTGGCGTCGTTGTCTGTGGGCGGTACTGGTGTTGTGTGCCGTTTGCATGCTGACGGTGCGCCTGGCCACGCGGTATTGTTACTCCCACGGAGCCAGCGAATCGCGGGCTGCGTCGGTGCTGAAGCACCGGGCACCCCAATCGGGTTCGCAGCGCATGACTAAGAGTTCTCCGGTTTGGATGGCCCCTGTCGTGCGTTCCGCCGTTCTTGAGTGTCCCGCTTCCTATCCCCGCGTCGCCCCGGCAGGACCGCCGCTGCCCGGTCTTATCTTCGACGAGAGCCTTTATAATCGACCCCCGCCCGGCAGCTAGTCCGAAGGGTTATCGGTTTTCCGTTTTCATTTTCTTAATGACTGCCTGATCAGCGGTGAGTTCTACTGAGTCCGTTGGATGAGCGCATTGTGCCCACGAGTGCACGGCTCACAAGGTCCGCCACCGGTTGCTCAACAGGCACTCACCATAAACCCGATGGGCGTAGCCGATTTGTAGGGCATTCGCCAACGGGAAAGGGGAAATTATGGCCATGGCTCCACTATTGACAGAGGAGGAGTTGGACGCGCTTCGTCAATTCGACACTTGTTTGATCGCCAATGCCGTTGAGCGGTTCAACGTCCGGCTAAGGAACGCCGGCTTTACCGATTCGAGCATTCACTGCATGTACGAAGATGCGCCGCCGATGGTCGGATACGCCGCCACGGCCCGATTGCGCTGTGGCGAACCGCCCATCAAGGGATACACGTTCCGCGACCGTACCGACTTCTGGAACCAAGTCCTGGAAATTCCGGCGCCGCGTATCCTGGTCCTCGAGGACATGGATGACCCCGCGGGGCGTGGCGCTTTCGTCGGCGATGTTCACGCCGCCATACTCAAAGCCCTGGGCTGCATCGGTTACGTCACCAACGGAGCGGTGCGCGAACTTCCATCGGTGCGCGCGATGGGCATACAACTGTTCGCTGGTAGCATTGCCGTGTCGCATGCCTACGCTCACATTTTCGATGTTGGCAAGCCCGTCATGATGGGTGGCGTAGAAATCGAGTCCGGTCAATTGCTGCATGGCGATCGCAACGGAATTGTCACCATTCCGGTCGACCTCGCTAGAAAGATTCCCAGTGTCGCCATCGACATGCGGCAGGCCGAGCAGAAAGTAATTGACTTCTGTCGCTCGAGTGCGTTTTCGGTCCAGAAACTGGGCGAGATGTTGAAGACTTTGACCTAGAACAGAGATATTGGAATGACTCCAGGCTGGCGAAATAGCCAGAGAAAGTTCTGAAAGATGACGCAAAGCAACCGTATTCAAAAACCCTCGCCCGGTTCGGCGACCTTTGGCCTGTTAGCAGTTCTCGCAGCCCTCGTCTGCAGTCTCAGTTCATGCTCTAGCAGCGGAGACAAGGGGGTCGAAGCTGGGGGGCTCACTGTCACCGTTGGCGTGACCCGTGTGGAGAAGAAATCTCTGGGAAGGGAACTCACGCTTTCTTCCGAACTGGTGCCTTTTCAGGAGATCGACGTCTACGCCAAGGAATCCGGCTACGTGAAGAAGTTGAATGTCGACTATGGGACGCACGTGAAAGCGGGCGCGGTGATGGCGGTTCTGGAAATCCCGGAACTGGAAGACCAGTTGCAGGTAGACGAAGCCGAAATCAAGAACGCCAACAACCAGGTCACGCGAGCACAGCACGAATTAAGCCGCTACCAGGCGCAATATAAAGCGCTGCACTTGGAATACTCGCGCCTGAACGATGTATTCCAGAAACAGCCGGGCATCGTAGCCCAGCAAGAAGTCGACGATGCGCAGGGAAAAGATATGGCAGCTTCGTCGCAGGTTGATGCCGGGCAGGCAGCGTTGGAAGCCGCGCAGAGCCAACTCGGCGCCGCCAAGGCGAAACGGGCTCACGATCAGAGCCTGTTCGATTATTCCCGCATCACTGCGCCATTTCCGGGAATCGTCACCGAACGTTACGCAAACCTCGGCACGTTGGTGCAGGCCGGAACAGGCTCAAGCACCCAAGCCATGCCGCTGGTGCGGCTTTCCGAGGATGACCTGTTCCGGTTGGGGATTCCGGGTCCCGAAGCTTACGTTCGCTACATAAAAATCGGCGATCCCGTGGATGTGCGGGTTCCTTCGCTCAGCCACACCTTCCCGGGGAACGTTGCTCGCTTCTCGGTCGATGTCCGTTCCGACACCCGCACTATGCACACCGAAGTCGATGTACCGAACCCGCAGCATCTGATGTTGCCGGGTCTGTACGCTGAAGCCGACTTGCAGCTCGACAAGCGGGACAACATTCCCGCCGTGCCCATCCAGTCAATAAGCCGCCGGGGAAACTCAGCTTCGGTTTTCGTCGTAGGCTCTGACGGCACGTTGCGGGAACGCAAAGTGCAGGTCGGCCTGCAGACCGCCAGCGACGCCGAAATCGTGTCCGGATTAAATGAAGGAGAACAGGTGGTCGTCACCGATCGCAGCGGCCTGAAAGACGGACAAAAAGTGAAAGCACAAGTCGTTACCGTCCCCGAATACCACGAAGGGGCTGCCGCGCAGTGAAGGAAGAAATCTTTTCCGCAACTGGGCGATTCGAAAACGGCGGATGCCGCCGGCCATGCTGCGTTATTCCGAGCGGAGCCGTTTTTCAGGCGCAGCGAGGAATCTCGCGCGAACCGCAGCTGTTCTCAAGAGGAATGAACGGATAATACTATGGCGGGTTTTTCAATTCGCAATCCGTACTTCATCATCGTGATTTGCCTGACGCTGCTAGTCATTGGCGTGACCAGCATCACCCGCATGCCGATCGATCTGTTTCCTCCGATCAACCTGCCGGAGGTCGTCGTCGCCACGTTTTATTCCGGCATGCCGCCGGAGGACATCGAAACCGACATCACCGATCCGCTGGAGCGCTTTTTCACCCTGGCGGCCGGCGTCGATCACTTCGAGTCTCGATCGCTGCTGGGCGTAAGCATCATCAAGGTGTATTTCCAGCCGGGCACGAGTGCCGACGCCGACGTGACCGAGCTCTCGAACCTCGCCCTCGCCGACTTGAAGCGTCTTCCTCCCGGAACGCTGCCTCCCGTCGTGCTCAAGTTCGATGCGTCCAGCCTGCCCGTGGCGCTCGTCACCGTGAAAGGCGAAGGGCTCAACGAAACCCAGCTGCACGACTACGCGCAGTTCCAGATCCGTAACCAGATAACCTCCGTCCCCGGTTCGTCGATTCCGGGCGTGTTCGGAGGAATTTACCGCCAGATCATGGTTTACGTCGATCCTTACAAGCTGTCGTCGCGGCAGCTCAGCCCCATGGACGTCGTTAAGGCGGTGAACAATTCCAACCTCATTCTCCCCGCAGGCGACGTGAAGATGGGGCCCTACGACTACTTCGTCTACTCCAACAGCCTGGTCGACGACATGGACGAACTGGGCAAAGTTCCGCTCAAGGTCAACGGCCACTCCTGGGTGACGGTGAATGACGTTGGCAAAGCTGAGGATTCCCACCAGATTCAGTACAACATCGTCCGCATCGACGGCCAGAAGTCAGCGTACATCCCGATCATGAAGCAAGGCGGAGACTCCAATACTCTCGCCGTTGTCGATGGCGTCCGCCAACTCATCAAGCATCTTTACGACATCCCGAAGCAGATGGTCACCAGCGTCGTCTTCGACCAGTCTGTGTATGTAAGGGACGCAATCGACACGGTGCTGCACGAAGGATTTCTGGGACTGGTCCTGACCAGTCTGATGATCCTCATCTTCCTCGGCAGCTTCCGCGCAACGTCCGCCGTGCTCCTTTCGATTCCGCTGTCGGCGCTGGCTGCGTTCGTGGCCCTCGCGCTAATAGGCAGCACGATCAACCCCATGATTCTCGCGGGAATGGCGCTGGCGTTTTCGCGCGTGATCGACAACTCGGTCAT
>VFSW01015307.1_pt1 | contig 10549 bp, 7 predicted proteins | sample 5358111 | NCBI WGS metagenome assembly VFSW01 (sample SAMN11554181, study PRJNA540505) | mine drainage metagenome | isolation source: sediment from site ElyBrook_90M | place: USA: Ely Copper Mine, Vershire, VT | collected 2017
CGCGGCGTGTAGTCGCCCGCCACCATGTCGAGGATGACGTCCACCCCGCGTCCTCCGGTGACTTCCTTCAGGACGGCCACGAAATCCTCGGTTTTGTAGTTGATGGCCCGATCCGCACCCAACGCTTCGCAGGCGGCACACTTCTCGGGGCTGCCCGCCGTGGCGTACACCGGATGTCCAAAGGCCTTGACGAGTTGAATGGCCGTGGTACCGATGCCGCTGGAACCTCCCTGCACCAGAAACGATTCACCGGGCTGCAATGCCCCTCGGTCGAACACGTTGCTCCAGACCGTGAACATCGTTTCTGGCAAGGCGGCGGCCTCGATGGCGCCATAACCTTTGGGAATGGGCAGACAGAGGGCAGCAGGAGCAGTGCAGTAATCGGCATAGCCCCCTCCGGGCACCAGGGCGCAGACCTCGTCGCCAAGGGTAACGCCATGGGCGCCCTCCCCCAGTGCCACTACCCGTCCTGCCACTTCAAGACCTGGCAGGTCGGATGCGCCCGGCGGGGGTGGATAGAATCCTGCGCGCTGAAAACAATCGGGGCGATTGATGCCCGCTGCGGCTACTTCAATCAGCACTTCGCCCAACTGGGGCTGTGGGGTGGCCCGCTGGGCCAGCTTCAGAACCTCGGGCGGGCCCGCCTGGGAAATTTCGACGCATCGCATTTGAGTTGGGACAGACATGAACGCATTCCTGAACGAGTGGAACAAATCGGGATTGATCCTGTGGAGAATACCATTGCCTGTGGGATAATTGCAGGATGCGCTCCCACCACCCCCGCGACCCCTGGAAAACCGCATTGCTGCGCCCTGGCGTGCCAGCCTCGCTGTTTTCCCTGCTGGCCCACCGCGGCTCACTGACGGCCCGCCTGAAAGCCCAAAGCAGGCAGTTTCGGGTCGAGGTCCTGCGCCAGCGTCTGGGCCGCCCCCTGAACGACGAGCGCCTGCTGTTGGGGCTACGCCAGGGGCAGCTGGCCTGGATTCGCGAAGTGCTGTTGTGCGATGGCGATCTGCCACTGGTCTTTGCCCATTCCATCCTGCCCCGCACCCATGTCCGCGGGGCCTGGAACCTCTTCGCCGGATTGGGCGCGCGCCCCCTGGGCGAAGCCCTTTTTGCCGACCCGCGCGTGGCGCGCCAGGGCCTGCGTTTCAAAAGACTCTCGACCCGACACCCGCTGTATCGTCGATTAGGCTCTGACCCCAAAATTCCCACCCAGGCCTTGAGCCTTCCCGCCCGACGCTCCCTTTTTTACCGGCATGGCCGCGCACTGCTGGTGACCGAGGTATTTTTGGGTCAAAACGCACCAACCTGAAGCATTTTTTCGCACGAAATCTGTGCATCCATCACGTTTTGCATTATGTTAGCGGTTTCTTTTGCATGGCCTGCCCTGAGGAGCCCCTGAATCATGGAAACGTTGAAGTCCGGAAGCGATACGCTGTTCATTCTGATGGGGGCCATCCTGGTCTTTGCCATGCACGCTGGCTTTGCTTTTCTGGAACTGGGCACGGTCCGCCATAAAAACCAGGTCAATGCCCTGGTCAAGATCCTCATGGATTTTGCGATATCCACCATCGCCTACTTCTTCATTGGCTACACCGTGGCCTATGGCACGCAGTTTTTCACCGGCGCCGAAACCCTGGCGGCCAAAAGCGGTTTTGAGCTGGTGAAATTCTTCTTCCTGCTCACTTTTGCCGCGGCCGTGCCCGCCATCATCTCGGGCGGCATCGCCGAACGGGCCCGGTTCGAACCCCAACTGATTGCCACCTTCATCCTGGTGGCCCTGGTCTATCCGCTCTTTGAGGGCATCGCCTGGAATGAGCGGTTTGGCATACAGGCCTGGCTCACGGCTCAGACCGGCGCCGCCTTCCATGACTTCGCGGGCTCCGTGGTGGTGCATGCAGTCGGGGGCTGGGTGGCCTTGCCTGCGGTGCTGCTGTTAGGCGCCCGCTACGGACGCTATGGCAAGGACGGCTCGATCTCCGCCCACCCGCCCTCAAACATCCCGTTTCTGGCCCTGGGGGCCTGGATCCTCGCCGTGGGCTGGTTTGGGTTCAACGTCATGAGTGCGCAAACCATCGACAAGATCAACGGGCTTGTGGCCATCAATTCCCTCATGGCCATGGTGGGAGGAACCATCGCGGCCTGGGCCGTGGGCAAGAACGACCCGGGGTTCGTGTATAACGGCCCGCTGGCGGGTCTCGTGGCGGTCTGTGCAGGCTCGGACATCATGCATCCGCTCGGTTCGCTCGTGGTGGGCAGCATCGCGGGGGTGCTGTTCGTGAAAATGTTCACGCTGGTTCAAAACCGCTGGAAAATCGACGATGTCCTGGGAGTATGGCCGCTGCATGGCCTGTGCGGCGCCTGGGGCGGCATTGCCGCCGGAATCTTCGGCTCCAGGGCACTGGGGGGACTGGGTGGGGTCACCCTGGCAAGCCAAGCAGCCGGCACCTTGCTGGGCATCGTCATAGCGCTGACAGGCGGGTTCATCATCTACGGCACGCTCAAAGCCGTGATGGGCATCCGCCTGGATCAGGAATCCGAATACCTTGGTGCGGATCTGGCCATCCACAAGATCAGCGCAACGCCCGAACGCGACTGATGCGCGCTGGCATCGCCCGCCCCTGGCTGGCTGCCCTGGTGGCCAGCACGATGCACCAGGCCCTGGCCGACGACGAAATCACTACCCTGCACCCCGTCGTGGTGACCGGCACCCGCGTGGCGCGTGATCCTGCGGACGTGGCAGCCTCGGTAACCGTCCTGGATCGCAGCGACATCGTGGATGCGCAGCCCCGGGTGGACCTGACGGAATCTCTGGGCAGCGTGGCTGGAATCCAGGGCCTGAATCGCCACAATTACGCCCAGGACCTGCAAATCTCATCGCGCGGTTTCGGCGCCCGCGCACCGTTTGGCACCCGCAGTATCAAGCTCTACACCGACGGCATTCCTGCCAGCATGGCAGATGGCCAGGGCGAGACCTCCACCTTCAACCTGGACCAGGCCCAACGCATTGAAATCCTGCAAGGTCCGCTGGCGTCCATCTACGGCAACCAGGCCGGGGGCATCATCCAGCTCTTTACGCGGGAGGGCCAGGGTCCGCCCACGACTGAAGCCTCTCTGGACGTAGGCAGCTTTGGCCTGTGGAAGCGGGATATGACCGCACTGGGCGCGAGTGGCGGCGTGAGCTATCTTCTGGACAGTTCCCATTTTCATACGGACGGCTACCGCCCGGACAGCCAGGCCAATCGCGACCAGCAGATGGCCAAGTTTTCACTCGCTCCCACCGAGGGCGGCAAGCTGACCATCGTGGCCAACGCCAACCAGCAGCATGACACGCAGGATCCGCTGGGTCTGACCCGTTCGGCCTACCTGCAAAACCCCTTTGGCCCGCTGCCCGCCCGCCAGGGGTCCACCACTTACCCGGACCTCGCTGCCGCGTATGGCACGCGCAAGAGCATCAATCACTTGCAGGGTGGGGTCACCTATGATCAGGCGTTGGGTGATGACCATCTGCAGGCCACCCTCTACTCGGGAAACCGCCATGTCACGCAATTCCAGTCGACCATGGCCTCCTTCAGCAGCAATAGCGGCGTGGTCGATTATGGTCGCGACTTTTACGGCGCCGACCTGCGCTGGACCCGGGTGCGTGCCCTTGGCGACCACGAGACCCTGACGCTCACCGCGGGGCTGGACAATGACCAGTTCCAGGACAACCGCAAGGGTTTTACCAATTTCACGACTACCGAAACCAGTGGCACCCTGGTGTGCGGCGGCAACGCCACCTGCGGCGTGTTCGGCAACCAGAAACGCCAAGAAATGGATACCGTACGCAGCGTCGATCCCTACGCCCAGGCCGAGTGGGATATCCAATCCTGGGTTCTGAGCGGAGGGCTGCGCTACAGCCGCGTCAACTTCAATGTCGCCAACTCGCTCTCCAATGGCCTCACCAGCAGCCAGGCCACGGCTGCCGCCAGCGGTGACGTCACCTTCACTCATACCACCCCGGTGATCTCGGCGCTCTATCGGCTCAACAATGCCACCCATCTGTACGTCAGCGGCTCGCAGGGGTTTGAAACACCCACGCTCAATGAAATGTTCTACTCCCGCAACGGCGCCAATGTGGCCGACGTCTTCAATTTCGGGTTGAAGGCGGCCACCGTCCACGCCCTGGAGGTCGGTGTCAAATCCATGCTCAACGCAGACACGCAGGCCACTTTTGCCGTGTATCACGTCCGCGTGGACAATGAGGTCGTGGTGGACATCAACGTCAATGGCGCTGCAGCCTATAAGAACGCCCAGACCCAACGCGACGGCGCCGAATGGAGCCTCGACAGCCAGCTCTCGCCCACCGTGAGCGGCAAGCTGTCGCTGACCCTGCTGCACGCTTTCTTCACCAACCCGGGCGCCACCACCACAGTGGTCGGCCCTTCGACCACCAACCTGCCCGTAGCCTCCGGCAACATCCTGCCCGGGGTTGCCGAAAAATACGCCTATGCCGAACTGGCTTGGGATCCGCTGCCGGGTTTGAGTACCGCCGCCGAATTCAGCGCGCGAGGCCGTATGTTCGTGGAAGACAGCAACACCCAGATGCCCGCGCCGGGCTATGCCATCGCTTCCTGGCGACTGCAGTTGCACCAGGAGGTGTCTGGCTGGAAGCTGAAGGAGTTCGTCCGAGTGGACAACCTGTTCGACCGTACCTATGTGGGCAGTGTAATCGTCGGCGACGTCTTTGGTCGCTATTACGAGCCAGCCCCGGGACGCAACGGGCTGATGGGCGTCAACGCCAGTTATCAGTTTTAATAGTCAGAACCCGGGCAGTCCGTTACAATTCCTGATACATACAACGAAGGATCGCGGCTGGAAATGATCAACGTACTGGTGGTTGATGACCATTCCATCATCAGGAAGGGTATCAAACAACTGCTTCAGGACACGCAGGACATGCGCGTCACCGGTGAGGCCGAAAACGGTGCCGACGCCATGAAACTGGTCCGTGAACACGTTTACAGCGTGGTTTTGCTGGATATCAGCATGCCCGGAGAACACGGTATTGATGTATTGAAGCAAATCAAGGGCATTCGCCCCAACCTGCCCGTAATGATTCTCAGTATGTACCCGGAAGAGCAATACGCCGTGCGCTCCCTCAAGGCGGGAGCCTCGGGTTATATCAACAAACAGGGCGCCTTGACACAACTGGAAGCGGCCATCCGCCAAGTGGCGGGCGGCAAGAAGTACATTAGCAACGAGCTTGCCATGCAATTGGCAGAAAATCTGTCCAATGGCCACGTGGATCAGCCGCATCACATACTGTCCCACCGGGAATATCAAACGCTTTGCCTGATCGCCTCGGGGAAAAAGTTAAGTGAGATCGCCGAAGCCATGTCCCTGAGCGCCAAGACCGTGAGCGTCTATCGCGCCCGACTGTTGGAAAAGATGAACCTCAAAACCAACGCGGAACTCATCCACTACGCCATCACCCACAACCTGGTGATCTAAGGCCCACAGCCCCTCACTTCAGCGAGAAATCCACCCGGGCCGGACTACTACCCTGGTCTGCTGCGGGGGCTGGCCCAGCCGCTGCCCCGACAATGGACAGCCGCTCGCGGGGCACTTGCCCCTGATGTACCAGCCAGTCACGCACCGCTTCAGCGCGCCGGCTGGCCAGCGCCGCGAGATCATCGTCCTTCACCACCGTATTGGCCATCATAAGTTTTTCCATTTCCGGTACCGGCAGGTTTTTTTCCATGCCGAGCATGTTGCGCGGCTTGGGAAAACTTTCGTTGTGATACACCCTGGCCAGCAAGGCGGGATAATCCGCAGCCGGCACGACCAGGGTTTCGGGATTGACGGATTCGCCACGGGCAATTTTTTGCCTGATGAACAGGGCACGCACCTTTTGCGCGATGCCGGCGCGGCGCAGGCCTTCTTCATCGGTGGCGCGATCTGCGCGCCCGCTAATGTCGAGCTTCAATGCTGGTCGCTCCGTCAGGGCGTGGGCCAGCGACTGCAGTTGCGTCACCCCTGCCGCAGGAATGACGGCCAACCCGGGATCAAATGCCATGAAGGAGGCGGTGGCACCTCCTTCAAAAAAGGATGCAATCAGGGAGAACGGCGCGGTGACGGCCTTGGTGATGAGATTGATCACCATCCTGAAAATGATGCCCCCTACTGAAAACTGAGGATCGTTGAGCGAACCTTCTACGGGCAGATGGATGTCAATGGTGCCGTTGCGGTCCTTGAGCAGGGCAATAGCCAGTTGAACCGGAAGCTGGGTGGCATCCGGACTCTCCACCTTGTTGCCGAAGGTCAGCTGGTCCAGCACCACGTGATTTTGCGCCGTGAGGGCATGGTCCAGTATCTGGTAGGTGACCTCGAAGGAGAGCTTGCCCTTCTGAATGTCATAGCCCATGTATTTTCCAGAGTAGGGGCTGAAGGGGGCCATGTCCATGCCGTTGACGCTGGCCTTGATGTCCAGGAAAAGATTGCCTCGCAACGGATTGATCTTGCCCGTGATGGCCAGTGGCGCATCGTTGACCTGACCGCGCAAATCAACGCTGGCCGCACTGGTGGCGGCTGAAGACAGGCCGCTGATGACGCCGCCCAGCGATTCCAGGTCGGCCGAGTAGTGTGGCTTGATGTAATTGTCACTAAAGTGTACAGCCCCACCTTGCAAGGACACCTTGCCTACCGTGATGGGAAGGACCGTGGCGGTTTCGGCAACGGCCACCTTCACCTTGTCCGAAGCGGGTCCGGGCGGGGCGCTTTGGACGATGTCCTGCAGGTTGATGCGCCCGTCCGGGTTGATGGCCACCCGGGCAAAAAAATCGCTCAGGGCCACCTGCCGGATGGCGAGGGAGAACGGGGCAAGATGCAGGTCCACCCCATCGAAGAAGAGCGACTTCCAGCGCAAAAGATCCGAAGCCGTAGCCCGCTCCAGCAGGGCAAGGCGGGTGAGCAAGAGGCGCCCCTGATACCCTCCCCTGATGTTGCCATCTGCGCCCTGTTCCAGTTTCAACTGGCCCTGCATGGTCAGCTGGCCCCGGGACAACAGCAAGTGGGTGTATTTCGTCAGCACGGGTTGCGCCGGCATCAGGTCGAGCTTCTGCACGTCCACATCGAGGTCAGCCAGAACCGGCATGAACCCGACGGCACCCGCCAGATGCACCTGGCCGCTGCCATTGACCCGGGTGGTGAGATCTGCAGTGCCCTTCTTTCCCGGAGCGGTGGACATGTCCTGCAGCGTCAGCACGAAGTCGGAGAGCGTGGTCACGAGGGGGCGCTGGCGACTGCGATCCTCGAGCTTCGCCGTCGGAATGGAGAGCGATACCTTGGACACCACCAGCGTCTGGTCGCCGAGGTGAAGCTGTGCGCCCTGCAAATCCAGCGCAGCGCTGTCCAGCGCCAGATTCACTCCTGGCAGGTTTTTCACGGCGGACAATTTCAGGGCATGCAGGCGCAGCTGTGCATCCAGGCCCAGCATTGGCGGGGCGCCGGCGCGGCTTTGGAAACGGGCATCCAGATGGATGTCCAGCCGGCCCTGGCCAAGTGCCACAGGCAATGGCGCGGGCAGGTAGTCCAGGTAGCGCGGCAGGTCGACCCCCTCCAGATCCAGATGTGCGCTGGCCTGGGGTTGCGTGGCAAAGGGCAGCGCCTTTCCCTTGAGCTGCAGGTCGGTACCATCCACGCGGGCACTCAGGACCGGTTCGACGAAAATGTCCTCCTGGGTGGGCAGGGTTGAGACGAAGGGAATGCCCAGCTTCAGCCGGGTCACTTCGTGGGTCAGCTTGCGGGGGCGATCCTCAAAGGTCAGCGCGCCCTCCTCGACCTGGATGTTGTGGATGGCAAAGTGTGCCGGTCCCGATGCTGCGGGGGCCGTGGGCTGCCGGGCCAGTTGCAGCAGGTCATCGAAGTTGTAGTGATGGGGCGAGAGCAGGACGACATGGAGGCTGGGGTGGACGAGACGCACTTCCCGAACCACCGGTGCCAAATGCAGCAACGAACCGATGGAGGCCTTGACCTGCAATTCATCAAATGCAGCAAAGACCGTTTTCCCGTCCGTCTCATACAGGCTCAATCCGCGCACGGTCAGGGACAGGTTCAGCGGGTTGATGTCCACTTTCTGGAGGGTCAGCCGCCGATGGGTGATTTCGGCGACTTTCTGCTCGGCCTGAGTCTGGAGAAACCCTGGCAATACGAAGTAAGCCAGCGTTGCCAGCAACACAACCACGCCTGCGATGCCCAGCCCGATTTTTTTGATCATGGACATGAGGTCATTGTCCACCCAACTTGCCGCACTGTCCACGGCAAGGGGGCGTTACAGCGAGATGCCGCCGCTCGCCTCCAGGGCAATGCCATTGATGTAGCTGGCTTCGTCGCTGGCCAGGAAGGCATACACGTTGGCCATCTCCTCAGGGGTGCCCAGGCGATGCATCCAGGAACGCTCGCGCATGGTCTCGAGGACATTTTCCGGTATGGTGGAGAGAATCTGGGTGGCGATGAAGCCGGGGCAGACGGCATTGACGCGGATGCCCTTGGCCCCCAGCTCGCGCGCCCAGGTTTTGGTAAAACCGATCACGCCAAATTTGGTGGCCGCATAGTTGGTCTGGCCAAAATTGCCGTACAGCCCCACCACGCTGGAAGCGCTGACGATGGCCCCCTTGCCCTGGTTCAACATGTAGGGCACTGCAGACTGGGTACAGTGAAAGACACCCTTGAGGTTGACGTCGATGACGTCGTCAAACTGCTGCTCGGTCATCTTGACGAGACGCGCATCCTTGGTGATGCCAGCGTTGTTGATGAGGATGTCGATGCGCCCCTGTTGCTGCACCACTTGAGCCATGACGGCGTCCACCCGCGGACGGTCCGTCACGTCCAGCTGGAATCCTTGCGCGCGGCCACCGGTGGCGTCTATCTCGCGCGCCGCATGCTGCACCTGATCCAGGTTGAGGTCGCACAGCATGACGAGAGCCCCTTCTGCCGCAAACTTTCGTGCGGTGGCGAGGCCGATGCCGTTGGCGGCCCCGGTAATCACCGCAACCTTGTCCTGTAGTCTCATTATTTCCCTTTCAAAAACAATCTATTAAAAAATACTGCAATGCAGCATTATAGACTGCTTTGGGGCTTCCGGGGATGCGACTGCGAGTCTGGTTTCAGTCCGGCAAGTCCTTTCCCGTGGTTTCAGGCAGAAACCAGGGCAGGACCAGCCCCAGCAGGTAGATCAGGCCAATGGTCATGGCCGCGTGGGAGACACCGCCAAAGGACTTGATGAGGGTGCCGGCGATGATGGGGAAAATCCAGGCAATCAATCGCGCCGCGTTGAAAATGACGCTGGCGGCAGTGGCCCGCACCGAAGTGGCAAAGAGTTCGGGGGGATAAATGGCCATCCACACATAGGCGCAACCGAGCGTGAAAAATCCGTTGATGGGCGCCACCCAGACCATGGTACCCACATCGCTCACCCACTGGTAGGTCAGCCAGGTCGTCACCAGGCTGCCCAGATAGGTCAGGAACAGAAACCAGCGTCTGCCGATGCGGTCCACGATGAAACCAGCCAGCAGGTAGGCGGCAATGGCACCAGCCGTGTAGATCAGCGCAATGCGAGCGCCCCATGCCACCGGGTTGTCGATGCCGCCTGCCTTGGCGAGGCCAATCGTGTACACGGGCAGCCAGCTGGAGATGGCCCACCAACCCGTGGTGGTGGTCACCGACAGGGCCAGGGCAATGAGTGTCCGACGCAGGGCTTCAGGTTCGCGAAACAACTGGAACAGGGTGAAGGGCCGCTTGCCACTGGTTGCCGGCTGGCCCTCTGCGGTTGCGGCCCAGCGCCGGGCCACGATGGCGTCCTTCCATTTCTGCGATTCGTTCAGGTTGCGCCGGATGTAGAGCACGAACAGTGCGGGCACGGCGCCTACCACAAACATCAGGCGCCAGCTGTCCGCGCCCAGCGGCAAGGCAGTGGAGAGATAAAACCAGATCAGTGCGGCAAGAAAGGTTCCCCAGCCAAAACCCGACTGGAGAAAACCGGCGCCCTTGGGGCGCGCCCGGTTGGGCCAGGTTTCTGCCACGAGCGAGACGCCGGTGGCCCATTCACTGCCCATGGCAAGCCCCGTCACGAAACGCAGCAGGGCCAGTTGACTGAAATCGGAAACCAGTGCCGTCAGCCCGGAAAACAGGGCATACAAAAAGACCGACCAGAGCATCACCCGCTTGCGCCCCAGATAATCGGCCAGAACGCCGCCGACCAGCCCGCCGATGCCCCACCCCAGCAATGTGATGCCGATGGCCGTACCGGCGTAGATGGCCTGCGAGACCAGCTGGTCTGGCGGCAGCAACATCTTCATGGCCATGGGCAGCACCACCACCAGCGCGTAGGCTTCATAACCGTCAAACACCCAGCCCAAAAAGCTGCCCGTCAATACCTTCCAGTGCTGCGGTGTCAAGCCATCACGCCAGGACGTCGTACTCATCAAAACGCTCCTCAGTCAGGGGGGTGCGGCGCCCTTATGGATTTTTGATTGCCGCAGGATAAGGCGAATTAGGGTAGCATTAT
>VFSW01015308.1_pt1 | contig 10549 bp, 9 predicted proteins | sample 5358111 | NCBI WGS metagenome assembly VFSW01 (sample SAMN11554181, study PRJNA540505) | mine drainage metagenome | isolation source: sediment from site ElyBrook_90M | place: USA: Ely Copper Mine, Vershire, VT | collected 2017
AGAATCACACGCTGAAGCGGGCGCTGACGGATCCGCGCACGGTGAGCGGCGTGGGCAATGCGTATTCGGATGAGATTCTGCACGCGGCGCGGCTCTCTCCTCTGGCGCAGACGCAGAAGCTGAAGGATGCGGAGTGGGAGCGGCTGTTTGCGGCAGCGCGAGAGGTGTTGAGCGAGTGGGCGGCACGGCTCCAGTCCGAGGCCAGGAAGAAATTTCCGGAGGGGGTGACGGCGTTCCGGCCGGAGTTTGCGGTGCATGGCAAGTATGGGCAGCCGTGCCCGCGGTGCGGCGAGCCGGTGCAGCGGATTCGCTATGCGGACAACGAGACGAACTATTGCGCGCGCTGCCAGACGGGCGGCAAAGTGCTGGCGGACCGTGGGTTGTCACGCCTGCTGGGCGCGGACTGGCCGCGGACGCTGGAGGAGCTTGAAGCGCTGAAACAGAAATAAGGCGCGCGCGGCGCGCGGGATGCATCCCGAGAGGTATCGAAAGAGTCAAATAGGGTGTGAAAGTTTGATGGGGTGGGATTGACGGCGCAGCCGGTCGGCGCTACTCTCTCCCCAGATAAAGGATTTGGTCGCCCTCTCCAATCCGATCTTGTTTGGGAGCCGCGGGGCTGCTTGTGGTTTTAAGACGCAGCCGCCGGCCGGACGAAATGCCTGCTCTTCCTGTTCAACATCCACAACAAATCAACCGGCACCGTGTTCTGCCTATACGGCAGCGATGGAGGCACTCTGAAAACAACTCTGGAGATCACGCCGAATCTTGAGCCCCTGTTCGGGACCCGCGATGAGAATGTGAGGCTGATGGAAGATGCACTGGGCGTGCGGATCGACCTGCGCTCGGATGCGGTGCACGTGGAGGGCCCGGAGGCATCCGTAGCGCGCGTGCAGAGGATCTTTCAGGACTTTGAGGCGCTGCGACGGCAGGGCGTGCATCCGCACAACGGCGAGCTGAACGGAATGCTGCGGCTGGTGGTGGCGGACCCGGCGACGACGCTGCGCGCGGTGGCGGATGCGGGCAAGCAGCGGTCGGCGGGCGTGAAGCGGACGGTGCAGCCGCGCAGCGTGAATCAGCGGAAGTATATTGAGGCGATTGAAAAGAACGACATGGTCTTTGGCGTTGGACCGGCAGGCACAGGCAAGACGTACCTGGCGGTGGCAATGGCCGTGGCTGCGATGAATGCGAAGAAGATCAGCCGGATTGTGCTGGTGAGACCCGCGGTGGAAGCGGGCGAGCGGCTGGGCTTTTTGCCGGGCACGCTGCAGGAGAAGGTGGACCCGTATCTGCGGCCGCTGTATGACGCGCTGTTTGACCTGCTGGATCCGGAGCGCGTGGAGAAGATGCTGGAGAAGAACGTGATTGAAGTGGCGCCGCTGGCGTTTATGCGCGGGCGCACGCTGAACGATGCGTTCATCATCATGGACGAGGCGCAGAACACGACAGTCGAGCAGATGAAGATGTTCCTGACGCGCATGGGGAACAACTCGAAGGCCGTGATTACGGGCGACATTACGCAGATTGATTTGCCGAATCCGCGGAAGTCGGGGCTGGTGGATGCGATCAACATTCTGGATGGCGTGGAGGGAATCGAGTTCTGCCACTTTGAGGATGGGGACGTGGTGCGCCATGCGCTGGTGCAGCGGATTGTGCGCGCGTATGAGAGCGTGAAGCCGCAACAGCAGGAGCTGCCGCTGGAGATGGGCGAGAGCCTCCCGGTGGAGGCTGGGACACGCGAGACGCGCGTGCAGGCCCAGGTGCAACTGCCGGTGAAGCCGCAGTAGATCCGCGGTTCACGTAGAATGGAAGTGAAGCGGGGCCGCGCACGGAGCGGCCCGCGCGCACGATGATCCTTCTCGACCCAGACCTGGAGCCCGACGCCGCACCGCAGCAGAAGAAGCGGATGCGGAAGGTGGGTGCGCAGGAATCCCAAACAAGCGAGCGGAAGGACCGGCTGCCGACGGCGCGGGCGCTGGACCGTTTTTTGCGCACGGCGCAAGCGGCGGTGCGGCTGCGCGGCGCAGTGACGGTGCTGCTGACGACGGACCGGACGATTCGGCGGCTGAACCGGGAGTTTCGCGGGAAGGACAAGGCGACCGACGTGCTGTCGTTTCCTGCGTCGGCGATGGCCGGAGACGAGGCGGGCGATCTGGCGATCAGTGTGCCGACGGCGCGCAAGCAAGGCACTGCGTGCGGCCATGCACTGGGTGTGGAGCTGAAGGTGCTGATGCTACACGGGCTGCTGCACCTGGTGGGCTATGACCACGAAACCGACACGGGCCAGATGGCGCGGCGTGAGCGCGCGCTACGTGCGAAGCTAAGGCTGCCGCTCGGGTTGATTGAACGCGTGGAAAGCGAGACAAGAGAGCCAGCGAAGAAGATGGCGCGGGGCGGGCAGCGATGAGCGCGCTGGGAATTGCGCTGGTGGCGGCGCTGGCGCTGGTGTGCGTGCTGGCGTCGTACATCAGCCGCGTGTACGCGGAGTTCGGCAAGATTCTTTCGCACGAGGTGCAGGACAACCTGGACGCGTGGCAGGAGAGCGTAGAGCCGCTGCTGGGGCTGAGCCGGGAGCACGCGGCGATATCAGCGGCGGTGCTGCAGCAGTTATCGATGGGCGCGATTGCGCTGGAGTTTGGCGCGGTGCTGTTCGATCGCGCGGCGCATGCGGTGCGGCCGGATTGGGACGAGATTGCGCAGGCGGTGGTTGGGGTGGTGCTGGTGGTGCTGGTATGCAACCAGATTTTGCCGTCGCTGCTGTTTGACCACACGCGGGGGCAGTGGGCGCGGCGGCTGGTGTGGCCGATCCGGCTGCTGCTTTGGCTGATGACTCCGCTGACGGTGTTTGTGCGGTTTTTCCACTCGGTGGCTTCGCTGGCGGAGCCGCAGCCGACTGCCAAGGAAGAAGCGGCGGTGAATGTGGAGGCTCTGCTGGAGGCGGGAGAGGAAGAGGGCATTCTGGAGGAGACAGACAGAGACCTGGTGCGCTCGGCGGTGGAGTTTGGCGACAAACTGGTGCGCGAGGTGATGACGCCGCGGCCGCGGATGTTTGCCGTGCCGGAGACGATGACGCTGGAGCAGTTCTTAGAGATGCTGAAGGACCATAACTTCTCGCGCGTGCCGGTGTATGCAGGGACGCTGGACCACATCACAGGGATCGCGTTTGCGCATGATCTGCTGCAGATTTCGGATGTGGAGGCGCGCACGCGTACGGTGAAGGACATCGAGCGCGAGGCGGAGTTTGTGCCGGAGACGAAGCGTGGCTATGAACTGCTGCGCGAGATGCAGCGCGAGAAGCAGCACATGCGCGTCGTGATTGACGAATATGGCGGTGTCGCGGGGCTGGTGACGATTGAGGACCTGCTGGAGGAGATTGTCGGCGATATTCGCGACGAGCACGATACGGAGATTGCGGTGGAGGAACCGCAGCGCGAGGCGAGCGGGGCGTGGGTCGTGCCGGGGCGGTTTCCGGTGGATAAGCTGGAGGACCTCTTCGGCGAGCCGCTGGATGTGGGCACGGAGCACGAGGCGGCGACGCTGGGCGGGCTGGTGAGCGAGGTGGAGGGACGGATTCCGCATGCGGGCGAGGTGGTGATGCTGGAGCCGGGCGGCGTGCGCGTGGAAATTGTGCTGTCGACGGACCGGCACGTGGACCGGGTGCGGGTGTTCCCGCCGGAACACAAAGACAGGGCTGCGGACTGAGCCTGCGGAGTTATTTGTCCGGAGGTGCGGTGTTGCGCCGCTGCGCGTGCCATTCGTCTGCGGTGAGTTCCCAGATTTCGGCGAGCATGCGGCCACCGACGTAGTCACGCATCTCGGTGCCGATGAGGCGCATGCCCTGCTTCTCTGAAATGCGGCGCGAGGCCAGGTTGGCGGCGGCTTTGGGGATGCGCATCACGGAGAAGCCAAGATTGTCGAACCAATAGTCCGTGGCCCAGACGCTGGCTTCCATCATGTAGCCGTGGCCCTGCCAGGGCAGGCCGAGCCAGAAGCCGCGGTTGTCACTGGAGCCGCGGACGAGGCCGATGACGCCGATGAGCTGATCGGGCTGGTTGGCGAGACGAAGGCTCCAGTGCCAGGCTTCGCCGCGCTCGATTTGCGGCAGGGCGACATCGCGCAGGTATTGCAGAGCACCGTCGGGCGGGTAAGGCCACGGGACGCGATTGAGCAGGTAGCGCACGATTTCCCAGTGAGGAAAGTGCTGCTGCATCTGCGGCGCGTCGGCGAGCTGGAGCGGGCGCAGGATCAGACGCGCGGTGCGGCCCTCGAGAACCATGGGCCATGATAGCAATCCTTTGCGTCAGATTAAACTGGCTCAGCCGCCTGTCTGCCTCGCTTACACTGTTTGCGTGAACCACCTTGCAGCAAGAACGCTGCTGGGCCTCGTCGGTCTCGCAATGTCCACGGCCCTGGCCCTGTTCGGCCCTACGTGGACACTCCGCTACTGGCAGGCATGGCTCTACCTGCTCGTCTTCGGTACGGCAACAGTCGTCATCACGATGGATCTGTGGCGAAGAGACCCGGCGCTGCTGGAGCGTCGCGTCAAAGGCGGCCCCATTGCCGAAACGAGGAAGAGCCAGCAGGCCATCCAGGCATTTTCCTCAGTTGCGTTCCTTGCTCTTCTCATTGTTCCCTCGCTCGACCACCGATTTGCATGGTCTCGCGTGCCGCTGTCGATTATCCTCGCCAGCGACCTGCTTGTCGTGATTGGCTTCTGGTTTGTCTTCCTTGTCTTTCGCGTGAACACGTTCACCGCATCCACAGTGGAAGTGGCTGCAAACCAGACTGTTATCTCCAAAGGCCCCTACGGCATTGTGCGCCACCCGATGTATGCGGGCGCATTGCTCATCCTCTTCGCAACACCGCCGGCACTTGGCTCGTGGTGGGGGCTTCTCGCGTTCCCGCCGATGCTGGCATCGATTGCGGTCCGGCTGCTTGATGAGGAAAGGATGCTCTGCGCAAGCCTGGCTGGTTACGCGGAATACGCCGCAAGGGTGAGATACCACTTGCTGCCCTTTGTCTGGTAGGTGCTGGATCAGGAGGGACGAAGCTTGATTTCTTCTGTACACCTTCATCCGCGATAATGAATCAGGGAGTATCAAACCTTTTGAGATCTGGATTTGTTGCCATACTGGGCCGGCCGAACGCCGGAAAGAGCACGCTGCTCAACGCCCTTACGGGCGAGAAGGTGGCGATTGTGACGCCAAAGCCGCAGACGACGCGCAATCGCATTACCGGCGTGGTGGAGGTGGCGGCGCGCAAAGGCGTGCATCCGGCGGCGCAGATTGTGTTTGTGGATACGCCTGGCGTGCACAAGCCTGCTTCGCATCTGGACAGGCGCATGCTGCAGGAGGTGCAGGAGGCGCTGGAGACACGCGACGTGGTGCTGGTGCTGATGGATGCGACGCGGCGCGTGCAACTGGAAGAGGCGCAGGCGGCGGATGCGGCGCAGGCAGGCGGCGCAAAGAAGAAGGGACGCGCAGCGTGGGCAAGTGAGGATGAGTTTCTATTCAACCTGATTCGCGGGCTGGATTGTCCGGTGTTCCTGGTGCTGACGAAGATTGACCTGGTGGCAAAGGACAAGTTGCTGCCTCTGATCGAGTCTTTGACGAGGCAGTACAGCTTTGCCGAGGTGATTCCGGTGAGCGCGAAGAAGCGCGATGGGCTGGACGTTCTGGTGCGCGCGATTGTGGCAAAGCTGCCGCAGGGCGAGCGGTATTTTCCAAAGGACCAGTACACAGACCAGCCGCAGAGATTCATGGTTGCGGAGCTGATTCGCGAGCGGATTCTGGTGGAGACGGGCGAAGAGGTTCCTTATGCCGCGGCGGTCGTGATTGAGCGCTATGAGGAGCCTCAGGAGACGGCACGCGCGAAGGGCGGCAAGCTGCCGCTGACGCGGATTGCCGCGGCAATTTACTGCGAGCGCGAGGGGCAGAAGGCGATTCTGATCGGCAAAGGCGGCGCAAAGCTGAAGGAGATTGGGACGGGCGCACGGAAGCAGATTGAGTCGCTTCTGGGAACGCGGGTCTTCCTCGAGCTGCATGTGATTGTGGAGCCGGGATGGCGCGAATCGCGAAGCTTTGTGGAGGGGCTGGACTGGCGCAATCAGTTGGAGAAGCTGGCGGCAAAGCAAGGAAGCGAGCGAGCGGAACCCGACGAATAGCGTGGAAAAGAGAAGGCCCGGCGAGAGTGGGTCTTGCCACGAACGGGGATGCGGGTCTAGGCTGTTGGTATGCGTCGATGTCGCTAACGCCGTTCTGGTGTATGCCGCGATGCACTCGTGCGCCCGATTCGCGCACAGTCTCCCTTGCCTGTAACGCAGGCCCGCACACCCACAAAAATCAAGATTGACTTCCCCATGGATTGCCGGGGCAGTGACACAAGGAGGAGAAGATGGCGCGTATTGCCGCGAATGTGACGGAGTTGATTGGACACACCCCGCTGGTGCGTTTGAATCGTGTGGCGGCCGGATTGCCGGCTACCGTGGTTGCAAAACTGGAGAGCCAGAATCCGCTCTCCAGCGTGAAGGACCGCATTGGCAACGCAATGATTACGGATGCGGAGAAGGCGGGCAAGATTACGCCCGGCAAGACGGTGCTGATTGAGCCAACCAGCGGCAACACCGGCATTGCGCTGGCGTTTGTGGCCGCGGTCAAGGGCTACCGCATCATCCTTACCATGCCCGAGACGATGAGTACGGAGCGCCGTGTGCTGCTGCGGGCGCTGGGCGCGGAGATTGTGCTGACGCCGGGCCCCAACGGCATGAAGGGCGCCATTGCGAAGGCCGAGGAGATCAAGGCCAAAACACCGAACGGCTACATCCTCGGACAGTTCGATAATCCGGCCAATCCGGCGATCCACTATGCCACCACGGGACCAGAGATCTGGGAGGATACGGACGGCAAGGCGGACTTCCTCATCTCTGGCGTGGGCACCGGCGGCACGCTGACGGGTGTGGCCAGGTACATGAAGGAGCGCAAGCCCTCCTTCAAGGCCGTGGCCGTGGAACCGACCGACAGTGCGGTGCTCTCTGGCGGCAAACCTGGCCCGCACAAGATTCAGGGACTGGGCGCGGGCTTCGTTCCGCGCATTCTGGATACCCACCTCATCGACGAAGTGGTGCAGGTGACGAATGACGAATCGATCGCCATGGCGCGCCGGTTGCCCATCGAGGAGGGCCTGTTTGTGGGCATCTCGTCGGGGGCGGCCGTCGTGGCTGCGCTCAAGGTGGCGGCGCGGCCTGAGAATGCAGGCAAGCTGATTGTCACGGTGCTGCCCAGCTTCGGCGAGCGCTATCTGTCGAGCGTATTATTTGACGCGCTGCGGCAGGAAGCTCTGGCGCTGCCGGTGGAGCCTGTAACGCTGTAAGAGCCGCATGGCCGGCGAGGCGGGCGCGCCTTGCCGGCTGCGATGCAAGGATGGAAGACCATGGCCCTGTTGGAACGTATTCGCGAAGATGTCGCATCCGTGCTGGAGCGGGATCCTGCGGCGCGTTCGTGGGTTGAAGTACTGCTGTGCTATCCGGGTCTGTGGGCCGTTTGGACGCATCGCGTGAGCCACAAGCTGTGGCAGTGGCGGCTGAGGCTGCCGGCACGTTTGCTTTCGCAGGTGGGGCGCTTCTTGACCGGCGTGGATATTCACCCCGGCGCGCTCCTGGGGAGGCGGCTATTCATTGATCACGCGACGGGCGTGGTGATTGGCGAAACTTCCATTGTCGGCAGCGACGTAACCATCTACCAGGGCGTAACGTTAGGCGGCACGGGCAAAGGGCACGGCAAGCGTCATCCAACCGTCTGCGACCGCGTGTTTATCGGCAACAACGCGAATCTTCTGGGCAACATTACTGTGGGTGAAAACTCGCGCGTCGGCGCAGGATCGGTTGTGCTCACCGACGTTCCACCGAACTCGACCGTCGTCGGTGTACCCGCGCATATCGTGTACCGCAACGGCGAACGGGTGCTCATCACCGATCCGCATGACATTAAAGACCCCCTCTCCGATGCGTTGATCGCGCTCTCATCGCGCGTGGAAGAGCTGGAGGAGCGGCTCGGCGCGGTCGTGAGCAAAGTCGTCCCTTTTGCGGCGGAAGAGGCCGAGCGCAACGCCTATCGCGAAGAATTGCAGCAGATGCGCGAGTACGTCTCCATGGGCGAAGGCATCTAAGCAGATAGGCGCCCGGTCCTGCGAGTGCTAGATTGGGTGCATCGCCACTTCGCGCCGGGGTTGCCCTGATTGCCGCCTAGCCGTCTTCTACTGCTGATCGCTCTCGCGCTGCCCCGCGTGGCCTTTGCTTTTGCAACCGTGCAGCCGGTGCCGGTTCCCGAGGTCATGCGCTCCAGCGCGTTCACGGTGCGCGTGAACGGCGTCCCTGTGGACGTGGCGCACGCCGCGGCGAGCTACGACTACGTGAGCTTCAGCATGACCGGCCCCGCGCAGGTCGAGATTACCGCCGCGGAGCCGGGCTTCTGGGATGCCGGTGTGGACATCGAGCCGTGGAGGCTTGGCCTGCGCGCTTCACGCAGCGGGCAGACGATTCGCTTCACGCTGGCAGAACCGGCGAAGCTCTCCATCTCGCGGCCGCGCGATTTTCTCAACCATGCGAAGATGCTGTTCTTCTTCGCAACGGCGCCGCCAGAGCCTGCGCCAACTGGACCCCACGTGCAGGTTTTCCCAGCCGGGGTCTATCGCCAGAGTCTGAACCCCAAGAGCGGCGACACCCTCTATCTTGCCCCCGGTGCGTATTTTTTCGGCAGCCTGAACCTGTGGAACGTGCAGGATGTCAGAGTGCTCGGGCAGGGGACGATTGTCTATGACGGGCCGCAGGACCCGGACAACGATGAAGGCTGGATGCAGAAGCCGGACTGGCACTGCATCGGCGCGATGAACGCGCGCAACATAGAGGTTCATGGAGTCACCTGTATTGTGCGATCGCGTACCTGGTCGATCCAGATGAAGGACTCGACCGGCTTCGTCTATGACGATCTGCGCGTCATTGGCGGCAACCCAGGCAATGCAAACCAGGACGGCATGGATTGGCTGGGCGGCGGCGATGCGATTGTACGCAATGCTTTCCTGCGCAGTTCCGACGATGTGTTTGCCATGCAGGGCAACTGGGATGGCTACTCGGAAGCAGACATGTTGCGGCCGGGGCACGATGTTGCAAACATCCTGATCGAGAACAGCGAGCTCTCCACCAGCATCTCCAATGTGGTGCGCGCGGGCTGGCCGCAGAAGATCTACAACTCGCGCAACTTCACGCTGCGCAACTCCGATGTGCTGCACGCGGGCATTGGGGCATGCGGACAGGACTTCGCGCTCATCGGCTTTTGGGGTGCCCAGGGCGCGAGCGGCGACCACTCTCACTTCCGTTTTGAGAATGTCTTTCTCGACAACTGGTACTCGCTGGTGCAGTTGCAGCAGGAGAACCCGGCGCTGCACGATTTTGTCTTCCGCAATATCTGGGCTCTGGATCAGCCGCCGTTGACGGCCTCCACACTGAGTGGCAACGTATCGGCCGTGACGTTCGACAACGTGAAGTACGGCCAGCAGCGCGCGGCGCAGGATGGCGACCTGCCGCTCGAAAGCTGGGGCGGCGCGCAAAAGGCCGCGCAGTATGTCGAGCCGGAGGGCCCTGTGGCGTCGTTCACCGTGGATCCTCCGATCTTTGCACCGGGCGAGAAGGTGCGCTTCACTGCTGCGAAGTCACCGCATGCACGCTATACCTGGCTCTTTGGCGACGGCACTTCGGCGCAAGGGCGAAGGGTGACGCACCGGTTTCCGGATGCGGATGGTACAGATCTCGACGGTCGCAACGGCGCCGGGCGCTTTCGTGTGATGCTGCGCGTGGTGGACAGCGTGCACCGCGAGGACTGGGCTGCGCAGGGGTTGGTTGCTGTGGCCACATGGCATCCGGCGGACCACGAGACTGCGGCGTTAGCAACAGGGCTCGAGTGGACTGTCTATCCGGGCACGTGGACGGAGCTTCCCGACCTGACCAGAGAGACGGCGCTCTTCCGCGGAGTGGCCGCCAACCTCATCGCCGACTCGCACGGATTTACGCGCTATGCGACGGCGTGGGATGGCTTCATCGAGGTTCCGGCAGATGGCGGCTATACCTTTCACCTGCTGGCGCGCGACGGCGCACGGCTGGTCATCGACGGCATCGAAGTAGCGCGGACTGGGCCTCCCTTTGCCCAGGTCTGTACCTCGACCGGAAATGCGATGCGCTATGCGCGAGGCTCGCTTGGCCTGTATGCCGGCAAGCACCTGATCCACCTGGAAGGACTGCACTCCGTGAGCGAAGGCATGCCGCGTCTCTTGTGGGAGGGCCCCGCCCTTGCCTTAAGTGACGTGCCCAGCGCGGCCTTTACGCATGAAGCTGCAGCCGTCACAGCACACTAAGCTGGCGCGGTTCGTGTTGGTTATAGCGGTTCTCCAGTTGGTGGAGTGCGAAAGCACAACCGCTGAGTGGCGTTTTCCTCAAGAAAACGCCACCCTGTTCCGGTCTTGAAACTCCACGTGAACTGGAGAACCGCTCTAGTGCGGGAGTTGC
>VFSW01015309.1_pt1 | contig 10549 bp, 9 predicted proteins | sample 5358111 | NCBI WGS metagenome assembly VFSW01 (sample SAMN11554181, study PRJNA540505) | mine drainage metagenome | isolation source: sediment from site ElyBrook_90M | place: USA: Ely Copper Mine, Vershire, VT | collected 2017
GTTCCGCGGCATCCTGCGACAGCTCATCACCTTCATGATGGAAGACCCGCGCACCATTTCCAACTCCATCGAGATCCTGTTTGCTGCCAAAGCCATCGAACGCATTGGCGACCATGCCAAAAACATGGCGGAATACGTGATTTATCTGGTCAAGGGCAAAGACGTGCGCCATATCTCGGTAGAAGAGATCGAGCGCACTGTGGTGGCAATTCGATAAATCACATTCGTTCCCCTTCCCTTGGTCACGCCTTGGGGGGGACGTAACCGGAAGCCTGCTCGGCACCCTCTCCAAAAAAGTGGGCTTCCATTTGAGTTGCCAGGTATTGCCGTGCACTGACATCTGCCATGTTCAGACGATATTCATTGATCAGCATGGTTTGCTGCGTCAACCATTGCTTCCAGGCTTCCTCCGACACTTCCTTGTAAAGGCGCGCCACCAGAGGGCCCGGGTAGGGAGGAAAATCCAATCCCTTGGCTTCACGCTGCAATTTGACACAAAACACGGTTCGACTCATGGCTTGACCTTTGAATGGGAGAGATCAGGAATTTGTTTTACAAATACTTTGGAACGTCGCTGATAGTTATAGAGCTCCTGCTTGGTTTGAGGAAGCTGCTCGATGCTGCTTTCCATAAATCCGCGCTCCGCAAACCATTGTCCGGTTCGGGTACTGAGCAGGAACAAGCGTTCGATACCCAGGGCACGGGCGCGTTGTTCCACATGACGCAACAGGGTGTCACCGCGCCCCAGATTGCGGTGGTCCGGATTGATGGCAAGGCACGCCAGTTCCGCCGCCCGCTCCCCGCGAAAGGGATAAAGCGCCACACAACCCACCACTTGCCCCTCATGCAACAACACCGAAAAGCGCTCGATTTCTGATTCCAGCAGGGCGCGATCGCGTTTGACCAGTAACCCATCCACCTCCAGCGGTTCGATCAGGGCCAGAATGCCCGGGACATCGGCCAAGGTGGCCGCCCGGAGCTGGTCGTTGGTATCACGATTCACCAACGTACCCACACCCTCGCGGGTAAAGAGCTCCAGAATCAAGGCGCCATCCACGTGGCGACTAATAAGATGTACCCGTGCCACCCCCTGACCACAGGCACGCACGGCACAAGGCAGATAAAAGCCCACATCCTCGGGTTGGGGCGTATTGGCTTGCAGCAAGGCTTTGGCCTCCCGCGCCGTGAGCTCGGAGACGGTGGCGCCTTGACCGTCCAGAATCCCTGGGGTCTCCATGAGAAAGATCAATTTTTCGGCACCCAGAGCGATGGCGGCAGCTGTGGCGACCTCTTCCACGGTCAAATTGAAGATTTCTCCGGTGGGTGAGTAACCCAAGGGCGGCAGCAGCACGATTTCCTCATCGTCCAGGCGACGCCGAATCCCCTCCGCATCGATTTTTCGCACCAACCCGGTATGCTGAAAGTCCACCCCATCCACGATCCCGATGGGACGTGCCGTGACAAAATTACCGGTGGCCACTCGAATGGCAGAGCCTGCCATGGGCGAGTTGGCCACCCCCATGGACAACAGGGCTTCGATTTCAAACCCCAGGGTGGCTGCTGCTTCGATCAAACAATTCAGCGCCAGTGGATCGGTCACGCGGGTGCCGTTGATATACAGTGGTTTTACCCCACGGGCCGCCAACCGGGCTTCGGTTTGGGGGCGCGCACCATGCACCAGCACTAAACGCACCCCCAGACTTTCCAGAAGATTGAGGTCGTGGGTCAAGGCAATGAATTTGCCATCGGCCACCACCTCGCCGCCAAAGGCGATCACAAAGGTGCGATGGCGAAAGGCGTTGATGTAGGGCGCAGCAGAACGAAACCAGTTTACGAAGGTGTCAGCACGGGTCATGGAGATGGATTATATCAGGCAAAATCGCCCCAACGACCTTGCAGTGCTGCCATCAAGGCCAGGGCGGCCGTTTCGGTGCGTAACACACGGGGTCCCAATCGCGCCGGTGTAAATCCGGCCGCCTCGGCCCCTTGTGTTTCTTGTTTGGTCCAACCGCCCTCTGGCCCCACCAGAATCCAGAACACGCCTTGTGCTGGTGGAGGTAACGCCATGGCGGCATGCGGCGCCTGAGGCGAGAGCAGTACCCCTTGAACCGGTTTGGGCATAGTGGACAACCAGTGGTCCAGCGATTGAATGGGTGCCACACGGGGCAACTCATTGCGTCCGCACTGCTCACAAGCTGCGATCACCACTCTTTGCCAATGGGCCTGACGGGCCTGGGCCCGTTCCCCGGTCAGGCGTACCACACTGCGCGCGCCCTGCAGCGGAACACAGTGGCGCACCCCCAATTCCACCGCCTTCTGAAACACCCAATCCATTTTATCGCCCGTGCCCAGACACTGAGCCAACCCAAGATGCAATGGCGACTCGCGCTGTGGATCCTGAAAACGGTGCACATGCACCTGCACCTGCTGGCCCTTGGAGGTTAGCAATTCCCCCGCATATTCTCCCGTAAGGCCATTGAATAACACGACTGGTGCGCCCGGTGTCAGGCGCAGCACCCGCAAGGCATGGTGCGCCTGGGCTTTTGGCAAGGAAACGCTCTGCCCGACCCCAAGGGGGCCCTCATAAAAAAAACGGACTGGGGTCATGGGGTGACGGGCGCGCCAGCCAAGGTCTTCATGGCAGGCAGCATGTGCGGCGCCTGTTCCAGCAAAAACTGCTTGAAGGCCCGGGCAACCGGCGAAAGCCGCTTATCCCGGTGATGTACCAGATTCCAGTCGCGCACAATAGGTAGACCGGGTACCGGCAACTGGACGAGACGCTGGGTTTCCAATTCCAGGGTTACCGTATGTTCTGACAGGAAGGCAATGCCCATACCGGCAATGGTGGCCTGCTTGATGGTTTCGTTACTGCTCATTTCCATCCGGGGCTTGATTTCCAGCCCGTGGGAGAGCAAAAACCGCTCCAGCAGCTGCCGTGTCCCCGACCCTTTTTCCCGCAACAGAAAGGACGCCTGGGCCACACGTTCCAGAGTGAGCCGTTTGACCCGGGTAAGAGGATGCTGAGGCGAGGCGACGATGATGTGGGCATTGCGCGCAAAGGGCTCCATGACCACCCCCATTTCCTCTGGCGGCTGGCCCATGATGACCAGATCCACTTCGTTGTGCAGCAATTGGTACACAATGCCGGCGCGATTATTGACCGAGAGCTTGAGCTGTACGGTGGGATGCAGCTCACAAAAGCGGGTGAGCAGGGCCGGGGCAAAGTATTTGGCGGTACTGATAATGGCAATATCAAGCCGCCCGCTAACACCCTCGCGCAAGCTTTCAATCGCCTCCTGGGCATCTTTCATCTGCCGCGCAATGATTCGGGAATGCTGGTACAGTTCTTCTCCAGCTTGGGTGAGATAGATTTTTTTACCCATTTGCTCGAACAGAGGGATTCCCACCACATCTTCCAGCTGCTTGACCTGCATGGAAACGGCTGGCTGGGTAAGATGAAGCTCTTCGCTGGCGCGAGAAAAACTCAATAACCGCGCGACAGACTCAAAGATTTGCAGTTGGCGAAACGTAAAGTGCACAGAAAAACCCCAAGTTCTAATAAAACCATTTTATATTGGCTTCATTATTTCCTCATAATTTTTTATAATGTCATGCTAACAACAGGTTCACCCTATAATTACACCCACTAAAATTTTAAACTTTTGAGGAGAATGTCATGGCGGTTCGTGTCGGTATCAATGGTTATGGGCGGATTGGTCGCAATGTGCTGCGCGCGCTGTAGGAATCAGGGAATAAACAGGGCATTGAAATCGTGGCCATCAATGATCTGGGCAACCCGGAAACCAATGCCCACCTGACCCGTTTCGACACGGCCCACGGACGTTTTAACGGCGAAGTGGCGGTGCAGGGTGATTCCATGATCATCAATGGCGACATGATCCGCGTGTTTTCCCAGCGTAATCCTGCCGAAATCCCCTGGTCCAGCGTGGGTGTGGATGTGGTCATGGAATGCACCGGACTGTTTACCAGCAAGGAAAAGGCTTCGGCACACCTGAAGGGCGGGGCCAAAAAAGTGGTCATTTCTGCGCCCGGCGGCAACGATGTGGATGCCACCGTCGTCTACGGCGTCAACCATCATGTACTGCGCCCGGACATGACCGTCATCTCCAACGCCTCCTGCACCACCAACTGCCTGGCCCCCGTGGTGAAACCCCTGCATGAAAAACTGGGTCTGGTCAAAGGCCTGATGACCACCGTGCATTCCTACACCAATGACCAGGTATTGACGGACGTATACCATTCCGACCTGCGCCGGGCCCGTTCCGCCACCATGTCCATGATCCCCACCAAAACCGGAGCAGCGGCAGCCGTGGGTCTGGTACTGCCGGAATTGAATGGCCGCCTGGACGGGTTTGCCGTGCGTGTCCCCACCATCAATGTATCGCTGGTGGATCTGACTTTCGAAGCAGCACGCAACACCACCGTGGACGAAGTCAACGCCATCATGAAAGAAGCCGCCAGCGGAGCCCTCAAGGGCGTGCTCAATTACAACGTGGGACCGCTGGTCTCCGTGGATTTCAACCACGATCCCGCCTCCAGCACCTTCGATGCCACCCTGACCAAGGTGTCCGGAGGTAATCTGGTGAAGGTTCTGTCCTGGTACGACAACGAATGGGGTTTCAGCAATCGCATGCTGGATGTCACCGCCGCCTGGATGGCTGCGGTTTAATCTCCATTCCAGGTCAACTCTCGAGGACATTGCCATGAGCATCATTCGCATGCAGGATCTGGATCTTGCCAACAAACGTGTGCTGATTCGGGTCGATTTGAACGTTCCCCTCAAGGACGGCACCATCACTGACGATACGCGCATTCGCGCCAGTCTGCCCGGCATTCGGCAGGCGCTGGCTGCGGACGCACGACTGATGCTCATGTCGCATCTGGGGCGGCCCACTGAAGGCGTATTTGACGAGGCCAATTCCCTGGCACCCGTGGCCCGGCGCCTATCCGAATTACTGGGACAACCCGTTCCACTATTGCGTCATTGGCTGGATCAACCTGTCACGGTGGCCCCCGGATCCGTGGTAATGTTCGAGAACGTGCGTTTCAACAAGGGCGAAAAGAAGGACGACGAGGCCCTGTCCCGCCAAATGGCCGGATTATGCGATGTGTATGTGATGGACGCCTTTGGTACGGCGCACCGTGCGGAGGCCTCTACCCATGGGGTCGCCAAATACGCCCCGGTGGCCTGTGCCGGCCCACTTCTGGCGGCAGAACTGGACGCGCTGGGCAAGGCCCTGAAGGAACCTGCCCGTCCTCTGGTGGCCATTGTGGCGGGTTCCAAGGTATCCACCAAACTGACGGTGTTGGCCACCCTATCCCAAAAGGTGGATCAGTTGATTGTGGGTGGGGGCATCGCCAACACATTTCTGTTGGCCGCAGGGAAAAAAATCGGCAAATCCCTGGCCGAACCCGATCTGGTGCCCGAAGCACTGAAAATCATCGAGGCCGCCCGGGCTCGGGGAGGCAATGTACCCATTCCCGTGGATGTGGTGACCGGCAAGCAGTTTTCCGAATCGGCGGCAGCCACCCTCAAATCGGTGGATGACGTGGCAGAAGATGACATGATTTTTGATATCGGCCCTCAAAGTTCCGCACAACTGGCGCAGATCATCAAAAACGCCGGGACCATTGTGTGGAACGGCCCGGTGGGCGTGTTCGAATTCGATCAGTTTGGGGAAGGCACCAAGGCCCTGGCACTGGCCATTGCCGATTCCCCCGCCTTTTCCATTGCGGGCGGTGGCGACACCCTGGCAGCGGTAGCCAAGTACCATATCTCAGACAAGGTGTCCTACATTTCTACCGGTGGCGGGGCTTTTCTGGAGTTTCTGGAGGGCCGCGAACTCCCCGCAGTAAAAGTGCTTGAATCCAGAACCCATTGAATCACAACCTGTTTCAGGAGTATTTGTCTGATGCCACGTCGCACCAAGATTGTCGCCACCATTGGCCCTGCCTCCAGTAGCCCCGAGGTACTGGAACGCATGATTCTGGCGGGCATGGATGTGGCTCGCCTCAATTTTTCCCATGGCACCGAGGCCGATCATCAGGCCCGGGTCGAAACCATTCGTACCATTGCCAAACGGCTGGGACGAACCGTGGGCATTCTGGGTGATCTGCAAGGCCCCAAGATTCGAGTGGGCAAATTTCGTGACACGCGCATTCAGCTCGCTGCGGGTGATCACTTCATTCTGGATGCAGACTGCACGCTGGGCGACCAGCAGCGCGTGGGGCTGGATTATCCGGAATTACCGCGCGATGTCACAGCGGGCGATGCCCTGCTGCTCGATGATGGCAAGATCGAACTGTGCGTGGATCACGTGGACGGTAACGAAGTCCATACCACAGTCATTCAAGGTGGCATCCTGTCCAACAACAAGGGCATCAACCGTCGTGGTGGCGGACTCACCGCTCCCGCCCTCACCGACAAGGACCGTGAGGACATCAAACTGGCGGCGCGCCTGCAGGTGGATTATCTGGCCTTGTCTTTCCCCCGCTCCGGGGAGGATGTGCACACTACCCGGGCGCTGCTCAAGCAGGCCGGCGGGCATGCCCAGATTCAGGCCAAAATTGAACGGGCCGAAGCCATCGAAGCCCTGGAAGACATCATCGCGGCCAGCCACTCCATCATGGTGGCACGCGGGGATCTGGCGGTGGAAGTGGGCGATGCCGCCGTTCCCGCCTTGCAAAAGCGCATGATCCGCCTGGCCCGGCAAATGAACCGGACCGTGATTACCGCCACCCAGATGATGGAATCCATGATTTCCAGCCGGGTGCCCACCCGGGCTGAGGTATCGGATGTGGCCAACGCCGTGCTGGACGGCAGTGACGCCGTCATGCTTTCGGCGGAATCGGCTGCCGGACAATTTCCGGTGGAAGCCATTGCCGCCATGTCCCGCGTTTGTACTGAAGCAGAAAAGCAGGACACCCAGATCCTGACCGATTATGCTACACAGGACCCAGTGGATCAGGTGGAAAAGGCTGTGGCTCGCGCGGTGATTCACACCACCCGCAATCTGAAGGTGGCCGCCATCGCAGCCCTGACCCAGAGTGGCAATACCGCCCTGCTCATGTCCCGGGTTGATACTAATGTCCCCATTTATGCCATGAGTCAACTGGAGGAAACGCAACGCAAGGTCACCCTGTTCCGTGGGGTATATCCCGTCAACTTCCCGCACACCACTCTGGGGCCGACCGAATTCATGGCCAAGGCAGAAGCACAACTGTTATCCCTGGGAGCGGTCAAACCGGGTGATCTGATCATGCTCACCATTGGCGAGCCCATCGGTCTGGCGGGCGGCACCAACACCATGAAGATCATTCGTATTGGCCAACATCAAACGCAATGAAGTCTCTGTTTGAAACCCGCATCACCTCCTTGCCCCTGCTTGCCCGTGGCAAGGTCAGGGACATTTATGCCGTGGGAGAATCGCACCTGCTCATGGTGACCACGGACCGGCTTTCTGCCTTTGATGTGGTATTTCCCACCCCCATTCCAGGCAAGGGTGTCCTTCTCAACACCGTATCCAACTTCTGGTTTGATTTTTTCAGGGGCCTGATCCCCAATCATCTCAGCGGCATCGATCCTGAAAGTGTGGTGCAAGCCAGCGAACGCGATCAGGTCACAGGACGGGCCGTGGTGGCCCGGCGCCTACAGGCGTTGCCGCTGGAAGCCGTGGTACGGGGGTATCTGGAAGGTTCGGGCTGGAAGGAGTATCAGGCCTTGGGTTCCGTCTGCGGGATGGCGCTGCCTGCCGGACTACAGCGCGCAGCCCCCCTGCCCGAACCGCTCTTCACTCCAGCCACCAAGGCCGCCGTGGGAGCGCATGACGAGAATATCGATTTTGAACACGCCAGTACCTTGGTCGGTCACACCCTGGCCCAGCGGGTCCGCACCGTCTCGCTGCAACTGTATCAACAGGCAGCGGCCTACGCCTTGGAGCGCGGCATTATCATTGCGGATACCAAGTTTGAATTTGGGCTGGATCCGTCGGGTACCCTCACCCTGATGGATGAAGTGCTTACCCCCGACTCTTCCCGTTTTTGGCCACGGGATCGATATCAGGCAGGGACCAGCCCCGAAAGCTTTGACAAGCAGTTTGTGCGCAACTGGCTGGAGTCCATTCACTGGAACAAGCAACCGCCCGCCCCGGAATTACCCGCTGAAATCGCTCAAGGCACCGCCGCGCGTTATCAGGAGGCGCTGACACGCTTGACCGGTGGCTCGCAGTAAACAGGCTGTTTGGCGCCTATTCTTTTTGCAACATGTCCTGAATGATTTGCCACTGTTGCGCGGTGACGGATGTAATGGACAAACGGTTGCCACGAGCCAGTAGCGGCATATGAACCAGCCCCGGATGTTCGCGCAAGGCTTGCAGACTCAGGTGCTTTGTTTTTCTGGTCACCCGTACCTGCACACAAAACCAGCGCGGTTTTTCCCGTAGGGCCTTGGGATCGAAATATTTTGAAGCCGGATCGAATTGGGTCTCATCTGGCAGCGCCGAACGAGAAACCATAGCCAGCCCCACGATTCCTGGCTGCGGGCAACTGGAGTGGTAAAACAAAACACCATCGCCTACCTGCATCTCACGCAACATGAAATTGCGCGCCTGATAGTTGCGCACCCCAAACCAGTCCACCTGTTGGTTGGGCCTGGCCAGCACATCATCGATGCTGACTTCGGAGGGCTCCGATTTCATCAACCAGTAATTCATGCGGGGCTCCACAAATTCCTTGCCCGGTAGTGCAGGCGTTTTCAATTCACTCCCACTGGCCGGCGCATGAAGTCAGCGCCGTAAGCTGCCGAACTGCAATTCGTTTGAAAGGTATGAATCAATGCGCTCAATGATTACATTGAGAGGGCATTTCTGACCTATGCAGCGCAAACCACCGCCTGGATCACACATGCCTGAAATCCAGGTCAGGCCTCCCGGGACCGCACTGCCAGGTTGCCAATACAGACAAGTGCCTAAACTGGCCAGTCAACTCCTTCCAGTTCATCCCTTCACGCATCATTCGCTTATGATACAAGTAGCGGATATCCATTAAGCAATATCAACACATGAGGAATTTTATTCTCAAAACCAGGTACAGGGTAAAATATGACCACCTCGACAGAGAACCACTTACTCCCCGCCTTGAATCGGGCAAATACCCTGTTTCATCACGGCGAGGTTCTTGCAGCAGAAGCACTGTATGGCGAGCTTCTAAACACTCACCCCCACCACCCGGCCCTTAATCATGCTTGCGGCCAATTGTATCTGCTCACTCATCGCCCTACCACTGCCCTGCCTTTTCTACTGGAGGCCTTGCAACGGCAACCGACAAATATTGGCTTCTGGCCCCCCTATCTGGAGGCGTTAATCCAGGCCAATGACCTGACCACGGCCCAACAACTGATGGGCGTCGCGCAGCGCAATCATCTAGAGCACCCCCGACTGGATGCCTTGAGTGTGTTGCTGCAGCAACTTCAGGCGGCTAATGTGTTATACCACGCGCAACAGTGGGCGCCCTTGGAAAGCAGCGCTCTCGCCCTGACCCGAAACCATCCAGCCTTCGCCCCCTGTTGGGGCCTGCTGGGTGCGCTTTATCTGAAGATCGAGCACACTGATCTGGCCTTGCAAGCCCTGGAAACGGCGCACACCCTGGCGCTGGATAATGTCAGCATTCTGGGAAATCTGGGCGTTGCGCTACTCAATGACGGTCAGTATGCCCAGGCAGAGTCTCGGTTTCGAGAGGCATTACGGATCAAACCTGATCATGGAGAATCGTATAACAACCTGGGTCAGGCCTTATCCCATCTTGGCAAGGCCAAGGAGGCGGAATCAGCCTTGCGTCAGGCATTTTGCCTGCAACCCGGCTATCTGGAGGCGCGCATCAATTTAGGAACACTGCTGTACGAGCAATCCAGATATTCCGAGGCCGAAGAGATTTTTCAAAATGTGCTCGCACAACAGCCCAATCATCTGGGGGTACTCAACAATCTGGGGGTGCTGTATAGCAAAATTGACAACCCGCAGGCGGCTGAGTCCATCTATCGGGCAACCTTGGCCATGGAGCCTGATAATCCTCAGGCGTTGAACAATCTCGGCTCGTTATTGGGCGGTCAAAACCGGCAGCATGAGGAAGCACGTTATTGTCTGGAGCGGGCCGCTGCGCTTAAACCGGATTTTTCTGATGCACTCAGTAATCTGGGTAATCTTTCCAGCCGCGAACATCGCTATGACACAGCAGAGTCCTGTTTTAGAAAAGCCCTGGCAATCGATCCGCAGGCAACGCATATTTACAGCAACCTTTTACTTAACATGCAGTACCCTGCCCAAGAAACTCATCGATCCGTTTCTCCAGAGGTTTTGGATTATGGTGAACTGGTAACGCGACTAGCGTCTGAGGCGCCGCCCCCGCCATGGCGTCTTCCTGCTGCAGGCTCGCCGCCCTGGCCTGGATTCCTGGGTGCGCAGGATCATCCCTCCGGGGCTCCCTTGCGCATCGGCTTCGTCTCGGCGGATCTCAAGGACCATTCGGTCTCATT
>VFSW01015310.1_pt1 | contig 10548 bp, 5 predicted proteins | sample 5358111 | NCBI WGS metagenome assembly VFSW01 (sample SAMN11554181, study PRJNA540505) | mine drainage metagenome | isolation source: sediment from site ElyBrook_90M | place: USA: Ely Copper Mine, Vershire, VT | collected 2017
CGCCGTCGTCGGATTCAGGAGCGACTCTGCCCGCAATAAATCAGAGTCGCCCTAATGGTGGCGCGCTGCTGGCAGCGCTGCTTCCCGCTTGGCACCGGCATGGGCCATGCGGCCTCCGCTACAACGCAACTGCGCCGCCCGTTCCCGGGCGCTTAGCGTGGCCCTACCGATCGCGATTTCGGTACCTACTGCAAAGACATGGCAGCTGCTTTGGCGACATTGTCGAAAAATGGTGATCAACAGCGCGTGGAATGACGAGAGTTCCGAGCGCGCCTAACCGCGTCGTTTGCTTCGGCGCAGCGTGTGTCGAGCGGAGGTTCCGCGCGCTCGACGAGATTCGCGAAGGCACTGCAAATGCAGCGGTCGCCGGGCGTGGATTCGGCGGCGCCGTAGCTCGAAGCGTTTCGACTCTGAGATCGTCGTGATGCCGCAGTTCGTTCGGGAGCGAGTTCTCATGGAGTCTTCGCGTCCACGCTGACCAACCGGCGGTTTCCAGTGACTCGCGATCGGCACAGCGAAACCGTGCAATTCGTTCCAGATCGCTTGGCTGGGGCTGTTGCGAAACGGCGCCGCAATAACGATCTGGGCAGGTTCGACGCGGACGAGCTGCCAAGCAGCGAGGATGCATGCCGCGCGCATCTTGCTGCTCGGGCAGCCGCGCGTCTTTTCCGCCGACGGGACAAAAGAGTTCCATCTTCCCCGCAAGACTCTCAACGTGCTCGCGTACGCCATCTTGCACCGGAAGCGTCCGCCGTCTCGTGACGCGCTTGCGTTCGCACTCTTCCCCGATGATGACGAAGAGGCGGCGCGCGCCAGCTTGCGGCGAAATCTCTCCTACCTTTTGTCCTCGCTGCCGCCCGCGCCGCGAGATGCGCCCTTTCTCCGTGTAGATGCCGACCGCATTGCATGGAATCCGGAGGCGCAGGCGCACGTCGACGTCATCGAATTCGAACGTGCCATCGAAGAAGAGCGTGACGACGACGCGATCGCGGAGTATGGCGGCCAGCTGCTTCCGACGCTTTACGATGAGTGGACGACCGCCGAGCGAGAACGCCTGTGCGACGTGTTTCACAGCGCCCTCATCCGGACGATCGCTCGCGATCGCTCACGACGGCACTTCGACACGGCGACCGCATCGGCGCACCGACTGCTCGATGACGACCCTTGGCGCGAGGACATCGTGCGCCAATTGATGGCCATCCGATACGAGTCCGGCGATCGCGCCGGTGCGCTCGCCGCATTCGAGCGATTTGCTTTGCGACTACGCGACGAGATGCACGCCGGGCCGATGCCCGAAACGGTAGCAGTGCGCGATGCGATTTTGCGCAGCGCCCGTCTCACGACGAGCGAGCCGCCCCGGGCAGGCAGGCTCGTCGACACGACGAGGTTCGGGTTACCGTTCGTCGGCCGCGACGCGGCGATGGAAGCGGCAATCGCTCGGTGGCACGCGGCCGCCGACGGGAGGGCCGGCGTGCTGCTCGTCGCGGGCGAAGCCGGCATCGGCAAGAGTCGCTTCGCTACCGAGCTCGCGCGCACGATCGATCGTGAAGGAGGACTCGTTATCCGCGGTGAGACCGCCGCGGGCAGCGAGCATCGCCCCTACGAGGCGTTCGTCGACGCACTGAAAAGCGCTTCGATGCTTCGCGTCCGCGACGCCGACGTATGGCGCGGTGTGCTCGACGAACTGCTCGACGAACACGCCCACGCGAGGCTCACCGACGATCGCTCCGCACGCGTGCGAATTTTCGATTCCGTGCGCCGCGGCATTACGGACCTCGCTCGTTCCCGACCGGTGTGCGTCATCCTGGAAGACCTCCACTGGGCCGGCCCGGCGACAGTAGACTTGCTCGAGTTCGTCGCGCTGCGCTTGAGCAACGCGCCGGTACTCATCGTGGCGACGTTTCGCAGCGACGAGTTGTCACACAGTCATCCGCTGCGCGCGCTGTCGCGCCAGCTCGAGGGACGGGGAAACGCGCAGATACTCACGTTGCAGCGGCTCGGTGCGGAGGAGGCGATGCGCGCGGTGCGGTCGGCGGCACCGTCGAGCATCGGAGAGGACGCGCTCTTGCGCACCGTCGCATGGGCCGAGGGTGTACCGTTACTTCTCGCCGAGGCGCTTCGCGATCTCTCGGCGGGACGCGCGCCTGCCATGGGCGATATCGCGAGCCTCGTCGGCGAGCGTCTCGTACGATTATCGGAAAAGGCCGAGACCGCGCTCGTCTACGGCGCCGTGCTTGGTGCGCGGTTCGAGCTCGCCACGCTCGCAGCAACGACGGGATGGAACGACGGCGAACTTGTCGATGCGCTGGGTGAGTCGATCGATCTCGGGCTGATTCGCGCAGCAACGCGCTCTCCGGGGCTCGCATTTGCGTTCGTTCATCACCTCGTTCGCACTGCGGCGATCGAGCGCGTGTCGCAGGATGACCTCGTGCGCGCGCATGCTCTCACAGCGCGAGCGCTCGCCTCGCTGCCAGGAAGCGGCGGGGCGCGGGCTGCCGAAATAGCCCGACAACTCGAGGCGGCGAGCGATCGCCGCGGCGCCGCCGAGCAACTTCTTCGCGCGGCTTCTTATGCGCTCGACGTCTTTGCAAACGAGGAAGCACGCGATGCCGTAACGTCTGCGCTTGTGCTCCTCGACGCAACGGATTCGGATCGTGACTTCCGATACGATCTGATTGCGACGCGAGAGCGCGCCCTTACTCGGATCGGAGCAACTGCGGAACGGCGTGCGGACGCGTACCTGCTCGTCGAGTTAGCTGATGACGACGTGGAACGCGGATGCGACGCTTGGGAGCGCGTCTTCTACGCACATCGTGGAGATGCCGGCGTGCGCGACGAAGCGTTGTCGAACCTCAGGCGGTTGAGCGGTGAATCCGAGCGCGCCGCAGCGATCTTCGAACGCACGGCTGCGGCGCTCGCACTTCTAGAAACGGATTTCCCGCGCGCTCGCGACGCTGCGGCGCGTTCGGCGGAGTATTTCGAGCGTGCAGGCGACTCACGCGCGGCAATGACTGCGCAACTTCAATACATCGCTGCGCTCGGGCGCCTGGCAGAATTCGTAGAAGCACAATCTGCGCTCGCCCGATTGCGTCCGCTCGTCGAGGCCGAGGGCGATCTCGCATTGCTCGCGGAGTTCCATCGTGTCGCTTCGTCCGTCGCAGATGAAGAACACCGCGATCTCGCGCTCGAAAGCGCGAAAACGTCCGTCGAACTCGCGATGCGCATCGGAGATCGCTTTGCCGAGGCGCGCGCGCGCCAGAACGTGGCGGTGCAACTCGGCAGGATGCGGGACATCGAAGGCGCGTTGCGCGAACACGAACGCGCGCTGGAGGCCTATACGGATGTCGGCGACGCCGGCGGGGTTGCCGACTCGACGCTGAACCTCGCGAGCGTTCGAGGGTTCTGCGGCGACCACGCGGGAGCGCAGCGCCTGCTCGCGCAGATCGATCCGGCGGCACTCCGGCAGCCGTGGCTCGAACTGCGGGTCGCGATCAACGGCGGCGCGCTCGCGCTGAGCGCGCGCCTATTCGACGAAGCGGAAAGGCAGCTCACCATCGCCAGCGAGCTGGCTGCGACGCTTCGGGTGGAGCTCTACGCAGCGCGCGTCCGCGTGCACCTTGGCGAGTTGTCGGCGAGAACCGGGAAGAGCGATGATGCTCGACGACATCTCGATGAAGGAGCTGCCGGCCTTGCCGCGCTCGGGCACCCCGCTCTCCAAGCCGAAGCGCTTGCGTTGTCGAGCCGGCTGTACGCCGGGCAAGGCGAAGCGGCCGCCGCGCGCGCGGACGCGGCGGCCGCGCGAGAACTGGCGCAACACTTCGTGGTTCAGCATTTCGGGGAAACGGCGTGGCATCTCGCGGCTGCCTACGCACTAATCGGAGATACCGACGACACCGTGCATTTTGCCGAAGCCGCGGCGCGAGCATTCGCAGACGGGGCGCTGCGGATGCCGGCCGATCTCGTAGACGGATACGCGCGTCTTCCGTGGCACCGGCACGCCTTCGCGTACCTCGCCGGACGCCAAGTGCCGCTACGGCTCGACGAAGCGGAGTAATCGGCTATATCCCGACCGCCACTCCATAGGGTCCGGCGCCCGCCGCGAAGGGTGAACCCGCCACCGCCGCGAGCGCGCCGGTCGTCGCGTTAATGGTGTAGGCGGAGACCTTGCCGGCGTTATAGTTGGCAACGTATGGGAAGTGCGCAGTCAGCGGATGCCCAGGTGGATTGAATGCGGTGCCGCTCGAGCTGCAGGTGACTTCTTCGGCTCCATATCGATCACAGCACCGGTGCTGGCAGCCGTCGCGGAACTCGCGCCATCAGCGCAGGGCCTGGCGGATGATCGTTGGATCGCTGGTGTCGACGAGGCCGCGGCCCGGGACCAACGCTCCGAGTAGTGCAGCCCAGCGATGTCGATGGCGTAGATGTGGCTACCTGCGTCGAACGGCTTCCACGTTGCGGTCGTTCCGTCGGTGCACTCGATCGCGCCGTTTGCTAGGAACTTGCACGCTCCGTAGTAGCTCAAATACGTACCGAAGACCGGATCGCCGTTCGCGCGTTCGCTGCCATAGCTAACCGTGCCCGAGAGCGTGATCTGGTAGTCGCCTCCCATCCGCACGAGCCCGCCTGAAGGCGGCTCGACGCTGATGATGATCTTTTCGGTGTCCCTCAGCGTGCCCGTGAAGGTCGTTTCTGCGTCCACCTGTGCGGAACTGAGCCTGCTGACGTGCCACTTCTGAGCGGAATCGCACATCGTGATCGTCAACGAGGTTCGCTGCGCGTTCCCGAGCAAGGTCATCGCTTTGGAGCGAACGTGGACTTCAATCTTTCCTGGGTGAGCGATAAAATACCAGTACTGCGTGCCGACGAAGTTGTCGACGGTCCCGGAGCTGACGCCGAGCTGGAGTGGCGCCGGGCTTCCCGGCTTGAGCGATTGCGCCGATGCGATGCTCGTTGCGAGCAGAAAGGCAAGCGGAATCGAGATACGCGATATCGCGTCAGGGCGAGCCGAGACCTCGTACGCTGGCTGGTCCGCATTTTGCGCTCATTCGCGCGAGCGCTTGCCGCTTTGCGGGCGAGTCGGGACCCGCGACCTGCTGCATAGTTTGCAGCTCGGCCGACGAGAGCGCCGGCTCGTACGTTCCGAGGCCGACGTGAACTGCCGTAACGCCCGCGAAGTGCGTTTGCGTGACGCCGGCGACGCCCGCTCCGTTTGGCTCGAATATGTCCGTCATCGTCAATCCCCCTGGGAAGGTACGGCTGATGCGGATACCGCCGGGGATGCGAGCGCTGTACCAGTTGGCTACGGTGTCGAAACTCGCGTTGACGTCGTAGCTCGCGACCGCTATTTTGTGGCCGCAGCGAGTCACGGTTAGATTTGCCATCGCGGCCATCTTGGTCGCGCCCGGATAGACCGGCAACCCGCTAGCTTGAGCTGCCGCCGTCGCCTGTGCCACCGTAGGTTGTTGTGTCGAGGCCGACTGGTTCGACGAACTGTCGCCTCTGGCGCAGCCCGCGACGGCTAGCGAGATGCCGAGGATCACAAGAATCGATCGCTTCATGCCTGCTCCTATCGAACGAGTAGTCGGCTCCAATCATAGGGCGGCACCGTTCCGCCGGCGTTCCGGAACAGAACGGGAACGCCGGTGCGCTACGTTTGTGCCATGAGTCGGCGCAAAGACGCCTTTTTGATCAACCTCTGGTTTGAGGCCGAGAGCGAGGAAGCGCCGGGGGCTCGCCGCTGGCGAGGCAGCGTCGAACAACTCTCGACTCGCCAGCGCCTCTACTTCAGCGATCTCACCGAGCTGGTTGCTTTTCTCGCAACGTCGACCGGTAGGCGCGACGCGAACTGAGGGTGAGAAGGGCCGGAACGCCGCGGGAACGGTCGCGTGCTAGGTTGACGCATCGCTCGTTCCTCGGAGGTTCTCATGGTAAGCATCGCTCGCCGCAGCATTCCAGCACGTGCCCGCCCTCGCCGGCTAGCGGAACCTCAACGCTACTGACAACTGCGGCTAGGCGACGCCGCTCACGATCTCTCGGCTCGACCCATAACCGGGCCCGCGTGCCATTCTTAAGAAAAGGGGCTACACTCATGAAACGCTTTCCATGTACCATCCTCGGCGCAGGCGCCGTGCTCGCGCTGCTGCTGGCCGGCTGCACGTCAAGCGGCACCGCCCCGAACCCGCCGGGCGGCCACGTCGGCACCCTGAAGCATATGTACTTGTCGATCAGAGCGGCGGCGGGCAGCATTCAGATATACAACCTGCCGGTCACGTCTGCCAGTATACCGTCCGGCACGATCGCCGGTCTCAGCTATCCCGAAGAACTGTTCGTCGATCACGCCGGTCGACTCTTTGTTCCCCTCTACTACGGGGCTAAAACGGTGAACGTCTATAGCTCGCCGATAACCTCCGCGAGCACGCCCGCGTTCGTCTTGACGACGATCGATGACAACCTCGAAGACACCACCGAGGACGCGGCAGGCAACGTCTACGTCTCTTCGATTTACAGCATTACCTGCTGCATCGACGTCTTCAACGGCCCCGTGAATTCCTCGGCGACTGCGAACTTCAGCATCAACTCCAATGGGGTCACGCCGAACGGCCTCGGCTATCCGTTCGGGCTGGCGTTCGATTCGTCGGGAAACTTGTACGTCTCGGGCGCGTCATCGATCATCAAGTTTACGCCGCCGATCACGTCTGCGAGCACACCCGCGGCGAACGTTACGCCGAACGCGGACAACTACGGGCTCGTGGTTGATTCGAGCAATCGGGTCTTCGTCGCCAACGCAACCACCGACGGCACGGTCGACGTGTACACACAACCATTCCCGACGAGCGGAAACAACCTGCGCGCGTTCGGGCTTGTGGTAAGCACGACCCCCATCTCAGGGATGGCGTTCGACGGCTCCGGGAACCTTTGGGCGATCGCCGGCGGCCTCCGTGTTTGGGAGGTCAAAGCGCCGATCACGGCCGCAAGCACAGCGACGCAAGTTCTGACCGTCTCCGGCGCCCGCGGCATCGCCTTCGGTCCCTAAGCCGACCAGCCGAGCGCGAAGTAGGGGGCGGGAGGGACCGCCCCCCTAAAAGCCCGTCGCCCGATCTCGCTGACCGTGTGCGCCGCGCTTCGCGCTCGGTCATGCACCCCGCCCTCGTCGTGCATCGACCGATGGGCCGCAAGGCCTTGTGCCGCAAGGGTTTGCGCGACGCGCCGAGCTTTGCAAACGCTGATAGTGCTAGGCTGACGATCAGGCGATTAGTGTACCCTGGGTTGACATGGGTAGACAGACAAGAGCCCACGAATGGCAAAAACCATTGCAGTATGATGGTATCCGCGCCACCAATAATTGGGGAAGGCGGGATTTGAACCCGCATGAGGGGTTACCTCGGCCGCTTTTGAGGCGGCTGCGTCTACCGTTCCGCCACTTCCCCATTTGTCACCCTGATCTCGTCGAAGGGCGCCTCAGGTATTACCGCCGACGAGCGCTCGGGCCTGCGATTCGGTTGCGGCCGGCAACACGCCGAGGCGCATCTCTACATCGTTGCGTTTGAAGTGCAGCGTGAGGATTACAGCGCCGCGCGTGCGTCGCACATCGTGCGAGGCGACTTCGCTCGCGTTCCAGCAGAGCCGCCCGAGCTCACGCGCCGAGGGCCTGTAGACACCGAAACACTCGGCACCAATTAGAACGGAGTCCCCGGCGTCGACTGCGAACCCCGAGACGCTCGCGAGCTTGGCGCTGCTCGAAGGGTCGTGCGGCGTCATGCGCTCGGAAATATCGATTTCGTCGTGGTACGCGGTGAGGGATCGCTCGAAATCTGCGCCACCGGGCGGCAGGTCCGGAGCCTCGTAGCTGCACGTGATCTGCGCGGTCTCTTCGCCGGCGTGCGCGATCGCGCAGAAGTAGCTCCGATTGAACGTCCCCGCAGGGATCGGATGCGTGAATGCGGCGATGTAGTCGCGCGGCGAGGGCGTCGCCTGCGGATCGACGGCATCTCGCAGCAGTCCAATGCTGGCGGCGAAGTTCGCTCCGGCCGAGCCGCACAAACATGCGATGCGAGCGCCGGCATCCGGAGCGAGGATCACCGATGCCAGCGTTCGGCCTTTGCTGAGAGCGCCGTCACCGGTAAGCGAGATGGCACCGTAGCCGTCATCGAACGGGTCGAAGCGGAAAAGATTCGACGGACGCCGGCCGCACCGGCTTTGGAGCGGCCAGCGGCCGCTTCCGAATGGAAAGAACCCGATACAGTAGTCGATGAGCGGGCCGAGCAGGCGGCGGCTGCGCTCATGTCGCGTCCACTCTCGCACTGGGATCAACGCCGCGGAACGCGGAGCGAGAGAAAGGCGGCCCGTTCGCACGATCCTGCTGCCGAGCCGCACGAAGTATGGGCCGGCCTCGGCCGGGCGCGATTCCCAGTTTGAAACGACGACAAAGCCGCGCTTACCGGACGGTTCCAGGAGCAGCGTTGCATCATCGTGCTCGCCCGAGAAGCCACGGCTCCGCAGGCCCGCCAAACCGGGAACGAGTCGGCGGAACCGACGGAGGATCGCGAGGCGCCAACGTGCAGCAGGAGCGAGCGCGGCGCCGTCGTCGATGACGATCGGCAGTGCGTACGGAGCGCCGTCGGGGTCGACGCCCTCGTACCGAAGGTCACGTATATCGCAAATCAGGCTGCGCTCGCGACACTCCTTGAGCATGGCGAGCGTCGCGGCGGCAAAATCGGCGGTCGAATAACCGGTGCCGGCCGCAAAGAGGCTCACGGGCCAGACGATATGCGCGTCGACCACCGGATGCGTTGCTGCTAGCAAGGTGCCCCAGCGCGCGATCTGCGCGCCGAACGCCGCCGTAGGATCGAATCGAGCTGAGGAAGTTCCGTAACTCGGCCAGGCGTCGCAGGAGTGGCAAGCGGTCAGCGCCGCGTCCCAGTCATATGCCCAGTTTGCCCACGGGACTTCCCAGCCCGCGGGATAGATCGTGTCTTGCACGGGGAAGTTGACGATTCCGTGCGCGCCGTCTGCGAGAAACTCCGCGAGCGCAAGCGCGGTGTTCGTCGGATCTGCCGGGCGCGGCGCGTTCTCGTCTGCGGCCTGCAGCCACCCCGCTTGGAACTCCGCCATCATCACCGGCACGTGCGATTGCGTGCCGAGAAGGTCGGTCGAGAAGTCGATCTGCTCGCGATCGTGCTCGCCGATCCGGTACGCATCGCTCTGGTACCAATCGCCCCACGCCCAAGCGGGCGACGCGGCCGTCACCTTCATCTCGTAGGTATTGATAAAGACGGGTACGTGCGGGCCGACGGTACCGCGCACGGTGGATTTTAGCCAGCCGACGTACTCGTGCCAGTGCGGCGCGGGCCAGGTATCGTTGTCGAGATACGCTCCCTGGTCATCGTCGAGCGCGACGGCGATGACGTCGTGGGAGTACGGTGCGACGACCGAGAGCACGTCGTGCAGCCACCTCGCTGCGTAACGCAGATGCGTCCGGTTGTGCAGCCATTCGTCCGCGGCTGCATCGGCGTGCTGATTCTGGAGCGTCGCGGTGGCCGGATAGCGGCCTTCCAGCACGTCGTGTAACGGCATGTCGTACTCCGGCCGCTCGAGGAGCCAGGCGGGGTAACCGCCGTTGCGCCACTCGTTGCGAATCACGGGCCCGGGCCGCAGCACGATCTTGAATCCGAGCCGGTGAATGATTTTCAGAACACCGATGAGATCGCGCCTTGGATTCGTACGCCCCGTGAAGTCGAGATGCCCTTGCGTCGGCTCTTGCCAGTTCCATGGGACGTAGAGATCGATCGTGTTGATGTGGAGAATGTCGCGGTATTGCGAAAGTGAGCGTTCCCAAACATCGCGTGGCATGCGTTCGTAGAAGAAGGCGGCGCCGTAGACGAAGAACGGCTTGCCGCCGACCTCAAAAACAGGGTAGCCGTCCATCTGCACGACGCGCGACGCGTGCCACGTCGCCCATGCACCGGCGGGAGCGGCGAGCGAAGGCCGCGGCAGAAGGAGAAGCAAGAGCGTCGCTGCGGCGGCCGCGAAGGGCCACGCGCGCTGCGCGCGCGCGAGGACGAGATACGCCGCGATGCCTAGGACGAGCCATCCGATGCCGATAGCGATCGCGAGCGGGCCGGTATATGCGAAAGCCAATATCCATCCGACGAGCGCGACGATCGCCGGCAGCGGGTAGAGCGGCATGCGAAAGGGCGCGGGTCCGCGCCGCCGGACGAGCGCGAGCGCGACGATCTGCATGATGCTTTGGATGAGCACGATGCCTGCGGTCAGGAACGCGATGACCTCACCGAGGGTGAAGAAGCTTGCGACGAGCGAGAGCCCCCCGACGGCGAGAAGCGCGGTCTCCGGAATGTGCTTATCGGGATGGAGCCGCGCGAAAGCGGGAAAGAACGCGCCGTCGCGCGCCGCGGCAAACGGGATGCGCGAGAAGCCGAGGAGGTTGCCGTAGAGCGAAGCGAAGGCCGTCACGAGCACGAGCCCGGTCACGATGCGCGCCGCGAGAACCCCCCACGTCCGCTCGATCACGAGCGAGCCCACGTACTGCGA
>VFSW01015311.1_pt1 | contig 10548 bp, 9 predicted proteins | sample 5358111 | NCBI WGS metagenome assembly VFSW01 (sample SAMN11554181, study PRJNA540505) | mine drainage metagenome | isolation source: sediment from site ElyBrook_90M | place: USA: Ely Copper Mine, Vershire, VT | collected 2017
CCCCCCCCAACCGCTCCCCCCTCTTGGCGCTTTTGGCGGGGGGGCGCGTTTTTTTTTTTTTGTCGGGGGGGGTGGGGTGGGGCGGCGGGCGGCGCCGCGCGCCGAACAATTAATCCGCGCATCCTTGCTCGCTGGGCTCGGCGTTGTGGACATGATCGTCCCTGGCCCCGACCTCGCCGATAATTTGGCCCGTGCGCTGCCAAAAAACCTCACCACCCCACCCCTCGATCCATCGTTATGGGCGTCGCTCGATCTGAACGGCGCGGAACGGGTGGCAGCCCACCTGACCGCAATGATCCCAAGCCTGCTCGGGCGCACGCTATGAATAATCCTCCCGCCGGCCCTGTCGCTTATATCATGAAGCGCTACCCGCGCCTCACCGAAACCTTCATTCTGAATGAAATCCGCGCGATGGAGCGGCTCGGCGCGCCGCTCCATATTTTCTCGCTCCTGCCGCCCGAGCCGCCCCCGCATCACCCAATGGTGGCAGAGGTCAAAGCCCCCGTGCTCGCCGTGCCCGTGGTGGGCCTCGCCACCAGCGCATGGGGCGCGCTGGCCCGTGCCCACGGTCGCACTTTTGCCGCAGCCCCGTTGCGCTATCTCGGCGCCCTCGCCTGCGCTGCATGGTGGTCAATCCAGTCGCCCACCCCGCTTTCGGTCTGGAAACAATTCACCCGCGCCGGCTTCGTCGCCGCAACGTCTCGGCGTGCGGGCATCCGCCACATCCATGCCCATTTCGCCAATGCCCCAGCCGCAGTCGCCCGGTTTGCCAGCCTAATGTCGGGCATTCCCTTCAGCTTCACCGCCCATGCCAAGGATCTATATCTAACCCCAAAACGAGTGATCTGGCGCCGGGCGCGAGCGGCCAGCTTCGTTGCAACCTGCACCTCCTATAATGCGCAATATTTGCGCGACCTGCTCGGCCCTGACCAAGCGCATAAAATCAATCTCGTCTATCACGGCATCGATCTCGCGCATTTCTCCATGCGCTCTGAGGCAAGCTTGACCACACCGCCCTTGATCCTCTCGGTCGGCCGACTGGTGCCGAAAAAAGGTCATGACGATCTGATCGAGGCCTGTGCCAAGCTGCGCGACGCCGGCCATGCGTTTCGCTGCATGATCGTGGGCGCAGGGCCGCTGCGCGATGAGCTAGCCGCTCAAATTGCTCAGCATAATTTGGCCGCGCTGGTCACGCTCGAAGGCGCAATGACCCATGCCAATTTGATCGATCTCTATCGCCGGGCCAGCGTATTCGCCTTGGCGCCGCGCATCGCCGAGGATGGTGATCGCGATGGCATCCCCAATGTGATCGCCGAAGCCATGGCCATTGGCGTGCCCGTCGTCTCCACCGATGTCTCGGGCATCCCCGAGGTCGTGCGCGATGGCGAAACCGGACTGTTAGTGCCGCCCCGTGACCCCTCAGCGCTTGCCCAGGCCATCGCCCGATTGCTGGATCATCGCCCCTATGCCGCCGCTCTCGCCTCAGCGGCGCGCACGCTGTTAGAGCATGATTTCGATCTCTGGACCACAACCGCCACATTGCACGGCTTGATGGGCTGCGCCGGATGCGCACCGGCCACCACCGAGCGCCGTTGCACGACCCCCGAAGCCGAGCTCGTGCCGTGAAAATCCTCTATTTCAACCCCGATCGCGGCGTGCCCGTGCTGGGCGATAAAGGCGCCTCGGTCCATGTGCGATCCTTCGTGACCGCCGCAGCCCGGCTAGGCCACGAGGTGGTGATTGCGTGCGCAACAAGGGGGGCCGGCAACACACCGCCGCCCGCGCGGATCATCGAACTCCCCGTGACCACCGATCCAGCGACCCTCTCCGCTGAAGCCGCCGCCCGCGGCATGTCGGCGGCAAACCTCGCCGACCCGATAACCAGGCGCGAACTGGCGCGTCTCGCTCATGACCGCACGATCAACGTAAAGCTGCTCAGCGTCTTGCAGCGCATCGGCTTTCAGCCCGATCTGGTCTATGAGCGCCATGCTTTGTTCAGCCAGGCGGGGGCTGCCATCGCTGCACAATGCGGGGTAAAGCGGCTCTTGGAGGTCAATGCACCGCTGATCGAGGAACAGGCCCGGTTTCGCGGTCTGCATTTGGTCGAGCCCGCACAAGCTGCCGAACGCGCCTCCTATCGCGGTGCCGATGCAATCATCGCGGTATCTGATGGCGTGGCCCAGCATGTGCGCCGCGTGCTCGGCCATGCAGCACCCGCCAAAGGCCCGCACGTCCATGTCATCGCAAACGGGGTGGATCTCGCGCGATATCAAGGCAATGGCAATGGCGCTGCCCTGCGCGCCCAGATGGGCCTTGGTGATACCACGGTGATTGGCTTCATCGGCAGTTTCAAACCCTGGCACGGGGTTGATTTTCTGTTCGATGTATTTGCTGACCTGTTGCGCGTCCGCCCCAATACGCGTCTGGTTGCCGTCGGTGACGGGCCAGATCTCGCAGACCTGCGCGTGCGCGCGGCGGACCCCGATTTTGCCGGGCGGATCATCCTGCCGGGGCGGGTTGCGCATGATGACATCCCTGATTGGCTGGCCGCCATGGACATCACCGTCGCGCCTTATCACGATCAACCCGATTTTTATTTCTCGCCGCTGAAAATCGTGGAATCTCTCGCCGCCGCACGGCCCGTCGTTGCGCCCGCACTCGGCCAAATCCCAAGCTTGATCGCTCCCTCGGTCACCGGCATGCTCTATCCACCCGGCAACGGCGCGGATTGCCGCGACGCGCTCATTACCCTGATCGATGATCCACCCCGCCGCCACGCCATGGGCGATGCCGGGCGCCGTGCCACCGCCAACTGGGATTGGACCTGCATCGTCCGTCGCGCCCTCGCTCTGTCATCTTCGCCCGCGCTCGAGGTGGTGCGATGATCGCGGCCTCCGGAGCGGAAAAGCACTGGCTCCGCGGCTATCTTCTCGCGGAATGGCGCACCCTCTGCGCCGGATCGGCCATCATGGCGGCACGCGCTGGCGTATTGCTCGCACTGCCTTGGCCGTTAAAATTCATCATCGACAATGTTATTTACCAACGCCCCCTCACACCCACTCTGCTCAATATCCTGCCAGACCCGCTAACCCATCGCCTGGCCCTGCTCGATCTGTTGGGCCTCGCAATGCTGGGGCTCGGCGCGTTTGATGCGCTCTTGGTGTTCATCGGCAACCGGCTCTTTCTCGATGTCGGCCAGCGCGTGGTGTTCAAAGTGCGCTCGGATCTGTTCGCGCATGTGCAACGCCTCTCACTCGATTTTCATCGCCGTCAGCGCGGCGGCGAATTGATGGCCCGCTTATCGGGCGATGTGCGGCAGTTGCAGGATTTCATCGCAGCCATCGGCATCGATTTGCTGCCCCACGCACTCACCATTCTCGGCATGGCAACCGTTATGCTCCTGATCGATTGGCGCTACGCCCTTATCGCCCTGTCGGTGGCACCCGTGCTATTTCTGATGGCCCGGTTTTATGCCAATCGGCTGCGCAAAACACTGCGCCTGGTGCGCCGCCAAGAAAGCACGCTCTCCGGACTAACCCAGGAAATTCTCGGCGGCGTGCAAGTCGTGCAGGCCTTCGCGCGTGAAACCCATGAGGATGCGCGGTTTGGCAAACAAGCGAGCGACAGCCTCGCCGCCAGCCTGCAAGCCAACACGGTGCAAGCCCAATTTGGCCCAATGATGAATTTTATCATCGCCGCCGCAACCGGCGCCATCGCTTGGTATGGCGCCGCCTCGGTGATCCGGGGAAGCCTAACGCCCGGCGAATTGCTGGTCTTTCTTGCCTATCTGCGCGGCATCGCCACGCCAGCCCGCCAATTCGCCAAGACTGGCCGAATTTTCGGCCGGGCCTCGGTCGCGCTCGAGCGGATCGGCGCCTATCGCGCCGAGCAACCCAGCATCACCGAGCCCCCCGGCGCCATCGCCCCCACCACCTGCATCGGACGGGTCGAGCTCAGCCACGTTCAGTTCGGCTACACGCCAGGGCAAACCATTCTCGATGATATTTCCTTCACCCTTGAGCCGGGCCGCACCGTCGCGCTGGTCGGCGCCACCGGCTCCGGCAAAAGCACCATCGCCAGCCTGATCCCCCGCTTTTATGACGTCGTAGCCGGTCGTATCTTGCTCGATGACCGCCCGATCACCCAGTTGCCGATCCATTGGCTGCGCCGCCAAATCGGGCTGGTCTTGCAGGAACCGTTGTTATTCCAAGCCAGCATCTGGGAAAATATTGCCTACGGGCTGGAGGGCGCAGGGCGCAGCGAGGCCATCGCCGCAGCCCGCGCGGTCGGGGTCGATGATATTATCGAGCGCCTGCCCGGCGGCTTTGACGCCCAGGTGAATGAGCGCGGGCTCAATTTGTCCGGCGGCCAGCGTCAATGCGTGGCCATCGCGCGGGCTATGCTTTGTCGCGCCCCAATCGTCATTCTTGATGAGCCAAGCAGCAGTCTCGATGCGGCGACCGAGCAACGGCTGATGGCCGCCCTCGATCGCTTGGCGGCCCAACGCTCAGCGTTGGTAATCGCGCACCGATTAGCAACGGTGATGAATGCCGACCTCATCCTTGTGCTGGACCAGGGCCGGATCGTCGAACGGGGAACCCACATGGATTTACTCAGCGCCAATGGTGCCTACGCCACCTTATGGCAGGCATCGCACGATCGTGACGAGACGCCAAAATTGCGGCTCGTCAGCCGATGACCCGCTCTGCCATCGGGTTACGCGCCGCCATCGCGGTCGGGCTGCTCGGCGGAGCGTTGGCCATCGCCGAACCCGCACAAGCCGATCCGTGGATTCCCGCCGCAGGCACCGGCGTGGTCAAGCCGATGATGCGCTGGTTCGACAGCAATGGCGCCTATTCCGCCAACGGCTTCACCACAGCAACGCAGCCGGCCTCGATGGAGCAAGAAACCCAGCTGCGCGTCACCGGGGTTGCGGGTATCGGCCATGGTTTTTCCATCGAATATGACCTACGCGCCGGCCATCTCAGCACCAGCCGCCTCAAACATCATCGGCGCCTGACCCAATCAAGCACGGGCCTGGAAGATCAAATCATCGGTCTCAATTATGGCCTAACCCAAACCGCCCGCTTCGCCGATTCACTCACCGTCAACCTCGTCATCCCCACCGGCGCATCAAACACCGCTCCAGCCCTCGGCGTCGGCCATTTCGCCATCGAACCGGATGTGCAATTCGGCATCGCCCAAGGTCCGCTCAACGTCACTATGCAGAGCGGCGGGCGCATTTTCACCGATAGCGGCGTCGCCCAACTCCGCGCGACCGCCTATGCCGGGCTGCGTGTTTCGCCGCATATCACGCTGCTCGCCACCGGCTTTGTCAGCCGAACGGTGCAGCAGCCCAAGGCGCTACCGCTCACCGATCAAAGCGAAGTTTATAACATCGTCCGCGTCGGTGCGGGCGTGCAATACGAACTAACGCATCTGTGGCGGCCCTTTGTGGAATATGAAACCACCGTCGCAGGCCAGGGAATTCACGCCGGCCGTCGCATCGTGGTCGGCGTCGACATCCGGTATTGATCGTCATGACGCCCCCTCATGGTCATCATCCCATCATGCTAGCCCGCCACGGCCAAACTGCCTGGAGCCATGATGGACGCTATCAAGGTCAGAGCGACCCGCCTTTATCGGCAGCAGGCATGTTAGACGCCGAAGCACTGGCAGCATCCTTGCGCCGCGTATCGCTCGGCGTGATCGTCAGCAGCCCGTTGCAGCGCGCCCGGCAAACGGCGGCCATTTTGGTGCGCATGCTCGGACTAACCGAAGCCGAGATCGACCCCGATTTGACCGAAATTTCCTACGGCGCATGGGAAGGGCTCACGCAGCCAGTGGTCAAACGTTATTGGCCAGATCTATTGCGGGCGTGGAAACGCGCGCCCGAAACGGTGCATTTCCCCGGCGGCGAAGCCTTGAGCGATGTGCAAAGCCGGATCCGCCGATGCCTCCCGATCTACACCGCCCGCGCGGCCCGCACCCCGGTTCTGCTGATCACCCATTCAATCTGGATCAGGCTTGCCTTGATCGAAAGTCGCGGCTTGCCGCCGTCAGATTTCCGTAGCCTGCCAATCCCAACCGGCTCGTTGCACGCGCTGCGCACCGGTTTCGTTCACCCCTGTCCCCAACCCAAGGAGCAAATTTCATGCGTATCGCAATGATCGGCGGCGGTTATGTCGGGTTGGTGTCAGGTGCATGCTTCGCAGCACTCGGCGCGACTGTGGTCATTGTCGAAGCCGATGAGCATCGCTTCAACGCCCTGCGCGATGGCCGCATCCCCATCTATGAGCCCGGACTTGAGGAATTAGTATCAATCCATCGCGCCGCAGGGCGGTTGCATTTCGTAAATACCATCGATGAGGCGGTCGATGGTGTGGATGCGGTGTTTCTAGCCGTCGGCACCCCCTCGCGCCGGGGTGATGGTCATGCGGATTTGTCGTATGTGTTCGATGCGGTGGATCAGCTTGCCGGCGCGCTCACCGGACCGGCCATCCTAGTCACCAAATCGACCGTCCCGGTCGGCACCGGGGCGCGAATCGCGACAATGATGGCCAGTCTGCGCCCTGATCTCGCGATCGAAGTCGCCTCAAACCCCGAGTTCCTGCGCGAAGGCAGCGCCATCAGCGATTTCATGCGCCCTGACCGGGTCGTCATCGGGGCAAACGGTGCGTGCGCCCGCGCCGTGCTCAGCGCGTTATATCAACCGCTCACCCAGCAGGGCGTGACACTGCTTTTCACCGGGCTTGAAACCGCCGAACTGATCAAATATGCGGCGAATAGTTTCCTCGCGATGAAAATCAGCTTCATCAACGAAATGGCGGATCTCTGCGAAAAACTCGGCGCGGATGTCACCCAGCTCGCGCACGGCATGGGGCTCGACCATCGCATCGGCGCACAATTTCTGCACGCCGGGCCTGGCTTTGGTGGCTCATGCTTCCCCAAAGATACCCAGGCGCTAGTGCGCATCGCCCAAGATGCCGGGGCGCCGACGCGCCTCGTGGAAACCGTCGTCGCGGTCAATGAGGCCCGCAAGGCCGCCATGACCGGCCGAGTGATCGGTGCATGCGGCGGCTCGGTGCGTGGCCGACGGATCGCGGTGCTCGGCCTGACCTTCAAACCCGATACCGATGATATGCGTGATGCCCCCGCCATCGGCATCATTCACCGCTTGGTCGATGAGGGTGCCATCATCACCGCCTATGACCCGATGGGGATGGACCATGCGCGCTTCCAACTCCCCGCGCGCGTCACTTTCTGCGCCGATGCCCAAAGCGCGCTGCGCGGCGCCGATGCGGCGGTGCTGATCACCGAATGGGCCGAGTTCCGCGCCCTCACGCCAGTGGATTTATGCGCCGCACTGCGCGGGCGAACCGTGATCGATCTGCGCAATATCTTCGACCCAACCGCCATGCAGGCCGCGGGCATCGCCTATTACGGCATTGGCCGTCCACAGCCCCCAGCCATCAACCAACGCGACCGGCGCGCGCAAACCCCATACCGTGCACCCCGGCGCGAACGGTCGCTGAGCGTTCTTTGATCATTGATCATGACCGCAATGTTAACGACCTGGGATCAGCAACGCCTGATCCCCGCGCCGCCTCTCAAGGAAACCGCTTCTTGGTATAACGCCAAGCCACCACATACAGGCCGAGATACGCAATCGGAATAAAAATAATTAGCCCCTCAAGTCCACCAAGCATCACATACTCTCCTTACGATTCAGTGTTCGCAGCGCGCGCCGCTTCCTGGGTTTCAAACAACACGGCCCCGCTCGCCGCAATCAGCACAATCATCGTGGTGCCCACCAGCCAAGCGAAATACCACGGCCCGTAATCCCCGGCGATCACCGCCAGCAGCAAGGCCGCAATCACAACGACCGCCAGTCCACCGAGTTTGATGAAATTTTTCATACCCCAACCCCCCTCAATATGAATGGTCGTCGGCAATAACAATCTCGGTATGCACGGTGCCGCGCATCACCCGAAATGCCCAGCCGGTATAGGACAGAATGATCGGCACAAACACCAGCGCAAAGGCCAGCATCCAGCCGAGATTATAGGCGCTGCCTGACGCGTTCCACACGGTCAGGCTTTGTGCCGGTGCGGTGGTCGATGGCATCAGGAACGGAAACATTGCCGCCCCAGCGGTGAAAATGGTGCAAATCCAAGCCACCGCCCCAAGCCACCAGCCGATAATTGGCTTGCGCAGCATCACCGCAAACGCCCCGCCAAACATCCCTACCAAGCCCAGCACCGGCAACAGCCACAGCACCGGATAATGCTGGAAATTATCCATCCACGCCCCAGCACGCATCACCACCGCCGGACCACCGAGCGGTGTCGCGGGCATCGCCGGATTAACCGCCCCGGTAAAGGCAAATCCATGAACAAACTGGATCCACACCCCGCCAATCGCAAACAACGCCCCAGCGAGCAAACCACCCGCCATGGCAAAGCGCCGCGCCCGCGCCGCAATCACGCCCTCGCCCCGGATCATCAGCATCGCCCCACCCTGATACACCGCGAGCGCCAAGGACATCACGCCACACAGCAAGGCAAACGGATTGAGCAAATACCAAATGAAACTCTCATCCTGATAATATTGACCATCCCAGCTAAAGTGAAAGCCAACACCCTGCATCACATTGCCAAACGCCGCGCCAAAAATAATCATCGGCACCGCGCCCGAAACCAGGAACGCCCAATCCCAACTGCCGCGCCACCGCACCGCATCGACTTTCGACCGATACTCAAACGCGACGGGTCGTAAAATCATGCTAAATAACAGCAGAATCATCACGACATAGAAAGTCGAAAACGAGGTGGCATAGAGCGTCGGGAACGCCGCAAAAATCGCGCCACCACCCAAAATAAACCAAACCTGATTCCCATCCCAATGCGGGCCAATAATCGCAAGTGCCGTGCGCCGTTCACCATCATTGCGCCCAACGAAGCGCAATAGCGCACCAACCCCCATATCCATGCCCACCATCACCCCCAGTCCGGAGAGCAACACCCCGAGCAAGACCGCCCAGATCACTTTTAACGCGATATAGATTTCCATAACGATGATCCTATTGCCATTGTTTGTCAGCAAAGCCCGGTTGCCCGTAAATCGACTGCACCGGCATCGCCGCCGGCTTAGCAGGTGCTGCGTGCACACCCGGCCCTAACCGCGCGAACTTGAACATCAAGTAAAGCTCCGCCGCGATGAACAAGCTATACAGCAGCACAAACCCAACCAGCGAGAAAATCATATAACCAACACCATGCGACGACGCCGATTGAAACGTTGGCAACCAGCCATAAACCGTCCAAGGCTGGCGGCCATTTTCCGCAGTGATCCAACCAAACTCGCACGCCAGGATCGGCAACGGAATCGCCCACATCGAGGCCCGCATCACCATCGGATGTTTTTCAAGCTCATTCTTCAGGCTGTAATAAGCGCCAAAGGCAAACACCGCGAGAAACGCAAGCCCTAACGCCACCATGAGCCGAAATGACCAAAATTCGACGAAAACATTCGGAATGGTCGCCCGCGCTGTCTGATCGAGCACGGCTGGCATCTCGGCTGGCGTGATCGCCGCCAGATTTTGCCCCGGCGCAAATTGTTGCGCCAAAAATCCGTAACCCATATCATCTTCATACTTACGAAACGCGGCCAACGCCGTTGGGTCTTTGGTCGCACCATAGGCTTTCAGCGCAATAATCGCCTTAATCCCATTGATGGTCTTGGCCTTGGCATCGCGCTCCAGCGCATACACGCCCGGAATCGTCGTGTTCCAGCCATGCGTCACCAGCGGCGTGAGCACATACGGTATGCCGAGCGAAAATGCGTCCCGCTGCTTCGCATCATTGGGCAGCGCAATCACTTTCCACGGCGCTGACGGCCCCTTGGCAGTATGCCAAAGCCCCTCCATCGCCGCGAGCTTGGTTGGTTGCACCAAATAATCCATCCGCCCCAGCGCATCGCCCAGCGTCACCACGGCCAACGTAGAAATCAGCCCAAACAGTGCAGCAATCCGAAAACTCCGTGCGGCAAACTCGCGATGTTGCTTGCGCAGCAGGTAGTAGGAACTAACCCCCATCACGAACATCGCCCCGGTCACATATCCGGCGATCGAGGTATGCACAAATTTCGCCTGCGCATCCGGGCTGAACACCAGCGCGCTAAAGCTCTTGAACTGCATCCGCATCGTGGTCGGATCAAACTTTGCACCGGCCGGGTCTTGCATGAACCCATTCGCAACCAAAATCCATAACGCCGACAGGTTCGAGCCCAGCGCCACAATATACGTCACCGCCAAATGCGCTGGTCGGCTCAACCGGTCCCAGCCGAAAAACATCAGGCCAACAAAGGTTGATTCCATAAAGAACGCCATCAACCCTTCAATCGCCAAGGGTGTGCCGAACACGTCGCCGACAAAGTGCGAATACATCGACCAGTTGGTGCCAAACTCAAATTCCATGGTCAGGCCAGTGGCAACGCCAATGGCAAAATTAATGCCAAACAGCTTGCCCCAGAACTGGGTCATATCCT
>VFSW01015312.1_pt1 | contig 10548 bp, 4 predicted proteins | sample 5358111 | NCBI WGS metagenome assembly VFSW01 (sample SAMN11554181, study PRJNA540505) | mine drainage metagenome | isolation source: sediment from site ElyBrook_90M | place: USA: Ely Copper Mine, Vershire, VT | collected 2017
TACCGGACGCGAGAACTATCGATACAGCGGCCCATCTGCATGGTTCTTCATTTAACAGCCTGTGGTAGAAGTCGGAAAAGACCTTGTTAAAACGCGCGGCTCTGTAACGCGCAGAATCTACTGACCCGCGCACGTGAGTAAGCGGTGTCTTGATGCTTCTACCACAGGCTGTCAACGGAGACGACGCCGCACGTCCGCAACCAGCGGGTCCTCGCCGGCTTGTCCGCGGATACTCAGGTACTTCTTGTAGGATTCCGCGAAACTGGAAGTTTTCAAACCTTCCCGCACGCGCCCCTGATAATAGTAGACTGGCGGAAAGTAGCCGTAGGTGGGGACTTCATCCAGGAATAGCGCCAGAGCTTCCCCGCGCCGTTTGAGACACCGGTCGAATTCGGAATCGGCCTCGATAAACGCTCCGAGCTGCAGATAAGCGGTACCCAGATCGAATCGGCCGATCCAGGTATCGAGTATGGCGTTCGCTTCGGTGAAAGACTTGACGGCCGCACGGCCATCGCCGTTTTTCATCGCGATCTCGCCTTCGATCAATTTACCGTAGGCCTGAGGTTCGATCTGGAGCTCGGAAGAGAGTCCGGCAGCCAACTCCTGCGCCTTGGCCGTTTCTCCCAGAGCTACGTAATCCCGCGCCGCCAGGAAGCGTGTTTTCACGGCTTTACTGAGATTGAGCGCGCTATTCACGGCTGTGAGCGCGGCACTCTTTTGCCCCCGTAGAACCTGGACGTAGGCCAGCTCCGAGAACTTATCGGCGGCCGCATCCGGATTACGCGCCGTGGTGTCGTCGGCCGCGCCTTTTTCGAGAATTTTCACGGCCTGACTGTAGCGGCCTTCATACACGGCCAGGTCCGCCAATCCGGCAGCGGCCATCGAAGGCCTGAGCTTTGCGATTTTTTGATAGGCCTGCTCAGTCCGATCCACGTCGCCTTGCAATAGGCTGGCGAACGCCTGCGCCTCGAACCCAAACGCGAGAGTGGGCGCCAATTGCAGAGTCGCCGCAGCCTCCTTGGCGGCAATTTGAGAATCGCTGGCATAAGCTGAGTAAAGTGCAACGTTTCCGTGATAAATGGCGCGTTTGGGCAGGATAGCAACCGCGTGCTGCACTTCTTCAATCGCCTTGGGTATCTGGCGCAACCGTGTCAAGCAGTCCCCAATATTGTTGTATGCGCCGGTATCGGAAGGATAACGGACCAGCAGCGTGGAGTATTCGTCCACGCACTTCTGGTTGTCATCGTCCAAATAGTACAGATAACCGCGGGTGCGGTAGCGTTCCCGCTCGGTCATATGGTCGATGTGATTCAGAGCCAACTTGATGTACTTGTCGGCGTCCTGTTGCCGGGAGAGATTATGCGATGCGGCGGCCATGCCAAGGTAGGCTAAGCCGAAGTTGGAATCCAGATCCACGGACTGAGAAAAATGTTTTAAAGCGTCCTCAATCTGGCCGGTCGACAAGTCGTCCAGCGCGATGGCGTATTCGTGAACCGCTTCGAGCGACCCGGCTGTAAGCGTCTCCATCGAGAAGCGCTGCGCCGATTCCGACGTCGAGTCGCCAAGCGCCTTGCGGACAGCGGTGCCCAGCTTGGTCACCGCGAACAAGACTTGGTCCTTGCTCGATGCGGTTGCATCGGCGCTAGTAATACTTTTCCCGCTGAGGGTCTGGATAGCCCTCACGGAAAGCTGGTAATCCGCGCCGCGCCGGTCGATTGACCCGGAAACCACCACGTTCAGGCCTTGGCTGGCGGCGATCTCCTGAGCCTTCGAGTCGTCGAGTGGACCTGCGATGGGCTTTAAACCCAGATCCGCCATTCTTGTTCGATCGTAAGCATTGATAAAAGAGGCGCCTTCCAAAGCCAGCTTGAGCGTGGATTCCAGCGTGCCGCTGAAGACCTGGTCTCCAGTATGGTTGTTGAAATCGGCGATCAACACCGTCATCGGCGCCACGGGAGCGGAAGGCCTGTGCAGCCAGCGGTCCACGCCATACGCTCCAGCCGCCACAATCGCGGCGCACACTACAGCCAGGGCGATCCACCTCTTTGTATGGGACTCGGCCATCAGCGCCACGCGCGGAGTGACGATGGCCTTGGCCAGCGTGCCTTCCTGCCAGTCATGCAGGTCCCGGCCCATCAGGGCCGCGCTCTGATAGCGATCCTTAGGATCTACCGCCAGCGATTTCTGCACCACGTCGTTCAAGGCCTGCGGTATATTTGGATCCAGTTGAGTGGAGGGCGGGGGCGGCCCTTGCGTACGCAGCAACATGCTGGCGAGCGCGGAATCCGCCTTGAAGGGGATTTCGCCGGTCAGCATTAAGTAGGCGATGATGCCGAGCGAAAACAGGTCCGAGCGCTCGTCGGCGGCCATGCCCTTGGCTTGCTCCGGCGACATGTAAGCGGGCGTGCCCATCAGCGCCCCGGCCTGGGTTAATCCGGTAGCTTCCATCGAGCGCGCCAGTCCGAAATCCATGACGCAGACCCGGCCGCCCTCACCGATCATGATGTTTTGCGGTTTTAAATCTCGGTGAACCACACCTTCGGCATGGGCCGCTTCCAGCGCCGCGCAAACCTGGCGCAGGATGGTAACCGTCTCGCCGGGCGTGAACTTGCGCCGCTCTTCGAGCAGCGACGAAAGATCCTGTCCCTCCACGTATTCCATGGTGATAAAGCGCAACCCGTCGGCAACGCCCAGATCGAAAATGCGGATGATGTTGCGATGCGTGATTTTGCGGGCGAGCAGCAACTCCTGTTTAAATCTCTGAAGTATGCTGGCGTGGCCCGCTAATTCCGGGCGAATCACTTTCAAAGCGACCAGGCGGTCAAGTTCGCGATCCCTCGCCTTGTAGACCGCGCCCATGCCGCCCTGGCCCAGGAGTTTCAGGATTTCGTAGCGATCGGCCAGGACGCTGCCTTCTTCGAGCGCCGCTCCCGGGCTGTCAAAAGCGCCTTGCGCTCGTGTATTGCGGGACCAATTGGCGCCCGCGTTAGTCAGCATCGTCGCGCCGTCGGCCATCACCGTTTCATCGAGGAGACCGAATGAGCTATTACAGGACGCGCACTGGGAAGTCCCTGGCACGTTGCTGTGATGACAACGCGGACACTCTACTTTGGCCGGAGCCTCCATTGAAGGTTTACTCTCTGATTATGCCACGCTAGCAGGAGAATGCCAGTTTAGGGAGGATGCAAAAAAAAGCATAGGTTGTTCCGCTCCCTTTGTTCACGGCTCTGTAAGTAAGTGGCCGTGAGCAAGAGAGCCGATTCTGAGGTGGAAGCCGCGCCCAGAGGAAGCGGTGTTTTCGAGTTTTTCAGCAACCCGTTAGTTTAGGGAGGTTCCGAATTGAAAAGACATGCCGCGCGCTGGAGCGCGCTCATGGGAGGCATCGGCATCGCGGCCGCGCTTTTGCTTCATGCGGCCAAGACTGATGACATGAATGTGATGACCGGGCCGAAGGCGTTCACCAATACGGCCTCTCTCAGTCCCGGTTTGGCCCGCAAGATCACCGCGCGGGATCTTCCGCAGCCTCAGTCCCCGGCCATGCTGCCAAAGCTCGCAATGTTCCTGGCAGCGGGTTTTGGCAAGGGCGGCGCGCGGCCGGAGAACGCCATTCCGAAGGCCCCGGCCGGCTTCCAGGTCGGCATCTATGTCGCGAGCGGCCTTGCCATCCCGCGGCAAATGCGCAGGGCCCCCAACGGCGACATCTTTCTGGCGGATACAGGCGCCGGAACGGTTCGAATCTACCGCGGCATCACGCCGGACGGCACGCCGCGCGAATCTTCGGTGTACGCCAGTCTGCCGTCGGCGTTCGGCATAAACTTCTATCCGCCGGGACCGAATCCACAGTGGGTCTATGTCACCAACACCACCACGCTGGTGCGATACGCCTATAAGAACGGCGATCTCAAGGCCACCGGCGAGCCCGATAAGCTGATCACTGACATTCCCTCGGGCGGACACTCGACGCGCGACATTGTCTTCTCCAAAGACGGCACGAGCCTGTTCCTGGCGGTGGGATCGGCGTCCAATAACAACGACAATGCGGCGGAATTCCACCGCGCCGACATCCTGGAGTACACACCGGAGGGCAAATTCGTTGGCGTCTATGCGTCGGGCATTCGAAATCCCGTGGGCCTCGCGATGAATCCGGAAACGGGCGAGCTGTGGACCTCCGTCAACGAACGCGACAACCTGGGCGACAACCTGGTTCCCGATTACGTGACCCATGTCGTGCGCGGCGGCTTCTACGGCTGGCCATGGTTCTACATCGGCGGCAATCCGGATCCAGCCCATGCCGGCAAGCACCCCGAGTTGAAGGACAAGGCGATCGTGCCCGATGTGCTGATTCAGGCCCATAGCGCTTCGCTCGGAATGACATTCTACGATGGGAAGTCGTTTCCAGCCGAGTATTCAGGCGATGCGTTTGCGGCCGAGCACGGATCGTGGAATCACTCCCAAGGCGCCGGCCGCGAAGTGATCCGCATCCCGCTCGGGAAGGGGCGAGCGACAGGCGTCTATCAGGACTTCCTCACTGGATTCACCACCGGCGGAAAAGCTTGGGGCAGACCCGTCGGAGTGGCTGTAGCGGCAGACGGCTCGTTGCTCGTATCGGACGACGGCGCGCGGGTGATCTGGCGCGTGAGCAATAACGGCAAGTGAGAGACGGTCGTGCACGTCGCTGATACTACCGCTCACTAATCGCTGCGCGTGGCTTGTTGGATCGCATCGAACAGATCTTTTACTTCGGGATGTCTTCCTCCGCTCAAGTCCCACGCAATTCCTGCTTCCGTTTCGGCTGCCGGCAGCCGTTGAGCGTGAAACAATAACTGGGCGAGCAACCAGTGAGGCTTATACCAATTCGGTGCATACTCAACCGCACTCCGAAGGGCGGACTCCATCCCATCCAGATCGTTGGTGAACGAATCCATGAGAGCCAGGTTGTAAAAGGCATTCTGACGGTCTTCAGACGTAAGGCACGCCCGTCGACTCGCCTGAAGCACATAGGGCCATGTTTGGTCCGTCACTCGTTGGTTCGCGGCTTTCCCGCTTCGTTCCGCCAAAGCGCGTGCGAACCACAAATCCAAACCCGACTCAACCGGCCGGAGTTTAGAAACACCGGCATAGACCGCCATGGCGTTTTGAACCTCACCAGAATCCAGATGCTCCCTCACTAGCCGCCAGCTCACATCGACATATGCGATTTGCACCGCGGCGACTATCAATACCGCGCCCACCGAATAGGCGAGCCAGGAGCCTGGATTGAATCGGAAGAATGAACCGGGCATGGCATTCATGTTCAACGTTTTCTGCGCGGCCAGGGCGGCCGCTATGAAAACGAAATACAGCACAGCGGTAGGAATTATGAAAACCGTGAACTGCTGAGAAAAGAATCCAGCCACCACGCCCGCGGATAATATGCTGGACATACCGCGAGCCCGAAAGGTTCCGAGGGGCGTAATTCCAAGGACAGATACAGCAGTCAATAGAATAACGCCGGGCGCGCCTTGCGCAGTCAGGGCATCCAGGAGAATGTTATGGGCGGATTCTTCATAATTGTCCGGATAAGCGCGCGCGAGCCGCTTGGATTGAAATTGCGGGAAATCAGTTGCGAAAGTTTCCGGACCTCGCCCCAATAGCGGATTGACGCGCGCCATCCTCAGCGCGTCCCGCCAAACCAGCATGCGAGGCCCCCCGGCCGGGTCCTCTCTCCATTGCTGAATGCGGTCCCGTAGCTTTCCACCGGCGGGAGACCAGACGAACCCTGTTACCGCCAAGCCAAGTAATACAGCTAGAGAAACTGCGAGAATCCCGACCTTCGGCCGAAGCTGGACCATCAAAATGGCGCTACCCAGGGCCACGCCAAGAATGGCCGAGCGCGTTCCCGTTAATAGAACGGCGAAGGCCGCTATAATTATCGTGATCCATCCGATAATTCTCCACGCCTTTATGGAATCGGCGTATACAAGGCCTATTGCCGCAAAAATGACATAAATCAGATAATTGGCGAAATAGGTAGGATTACCGAACGTGCCGGGCGGTCTGAACCGCATGCTGAATTGGACCCGATCGGCATGCAAAATCGGATCCCAACCCAGATATTGGGAAATTCCGTAGAGACTTACGGCAAGGCCCGGGACTGCGATTACTCGCAAGATTGTCGTCAGATGCTCCGGATGCGTTGACAGGTCGGCCGCCGCCCACAATGCAGAGGCAAGTATGGCGATCCAAGAGACCGTGCCGAGCCGGCGCCAGCCGGTTCCAAAAAATGCAAGCTCACGATGCGGCGACAGCAGTGCGGAAACGATGCATGAGATCGCGAACGCCCCAACTAAAGTGACGAACAGCCGTCCATTCGGGCGGGAAAGAAGGTCCTTAAACAACGTGGCGAAGCTACCCGCCTGGATCATAAATACTCCGGCAATCGATAGCAGGCAAACGGCACGCGCCGCCGAATCGAAGTACATGAAGACGGCGGGCGCCACCAGCAATGGCATTACCCCCAACAGCAACCACAGCGGCTTCGCTTCCATCGATTGCGCGGCTGAAGCCTTGATCTTCACCGTGCTATTGTGCGACGGGTACCAGGCTTGAATTAGCGGCCGTTCCCGATTGCGAAATCTCCAATAGCAACTTGCCGGCGGGAAGGCCGGCGGGCACTTGGAAATTCACCTGATAGAGGCCCACAAAACCGGGGACCAGACCGGCCGAAGAGATTGCGACAGGCTTACCACCGATGGTGACCGCGGGAGCCGTTGACGCACTCGAGGCTGGTGAAGCGGGCGTTTGAATCCCAGCCGTCACAGCCGGATTCGTCGCACCCATACCTTCCAGGAACACAGTCAGATTCTCCCCGGGGTGCGCAGGCGATTCTGGTGTCACCATGCTGCCATCCCGATGCTGGGCGACTGCGAATCCGTTCGCGCTTGTTTCGACGCCGGGAGTAACCGGTTCAATGTTGATGGGAATGGGAGTCGAGTAAGCGTTGGCTACCGACGCTAAAATTTGATACTGCCGTCCGGCCACCAGGTCCGCCGGTAGTTGAGCGCCGATCTGGTTATCGCTCGCGTAGAACAACGGCGCAAGTTCGCCTCCGACGAAAACACTTGTCCCGTTCAACGTAGTCGCGAGCGGGATGCCGCTGGTGGTAGACCCAACAGCCAACGCCGATCCGTAGATTTCGACCACGGTGCCGGGCGCGAGAGGCGCTCCAGGTTGCGGATAGAAGTTATGCACAACAGCGTTGTTCATCAAGATCGGCGCGACGGTTTGAGATACCGCGCCTGTGAGCAGAGCGGAGGCAGACTGTAAGCCGGATGCGCTGGCCAGCAAAGTGACCCTCATCTGTGTAACTGCCTGATCGGGTGTCCACGTGGCCGAATAAGTCGCCGAGGCGGAATCAATCAGGATGAGTCGTAGACTCGGATCGCCATTGGAAAATTCCGCCACAACGTTGCCGTCGGTCACCGCGCTTCCACAATCGTCGTCGAGTTGCGCCAAGAGCGGCTGCGGCCAAGCTGCGGGCGTCAGGAAATTGCCGCCCAAAGTAGTGGAGGTGATTACCAGCTTCGATGGCGTGCAGTTTGACTCGGCATGCGGTTTCCTTGCACTTGCTACTGAAGGTGCCGTTGAGCCCGAAACGATCAAAGTCACGCTCTCTGTGCGCACGGCGAGATTACTCAGTGAAATGTTGATGGAGCCTTGGTAGATCCCAGCCGGCAGGTTCTGAGCGCTTGCCGAGACTGTCAGTTGCGCCGGCTGGCCCGTCGAAGTTTTGCCGGAGGCCGGCGTTACCTGAAGCCAGGCTCCGCCATTTGGTGTGTTGACGGCAGTCTGAAAACTCACAGGCTGATCGCTGCGGGCCCCGATTGTGACGTTCCGGCTGCCAGGAGCGGCTGCGCCTGACGCGACGAATACCAAGCCGGCTGGCTCCGGATCGAGCGGGGGAGCCGTTTGAGGGCCGAGCACATTCAGCACTACTTCGAAATCCTCTGGTGAATTGAATACCTGTGATGAAGTGAGGCGAATCAATGCATAATATGTTCCCTGCGCCAAGGCAGAACTCGTAATCTGATAGGACACGGTTGCAGGCGCTCCCTGGCTGGCGGTTCCGCCCTGGGTCTGGAGCGAGAGCCAATCCGCTCCGCCAATCTGCCGCGCCGTAAATTGGACTGGCGTGCTACTGGTGCTCAAAACTGTAAAGCTGTTTGTAGGACCTCCCGGCACTCCGTTTCCCTGGCGAGCTTCGAGCAAAATGCCGTTGCTACCCAGAACGAGTTTTTGCTGTGTCGCAACCAGCAAACTGACTGGCGTGATTACAGCGCTTGACGCGGAATCAAATTCAATATGACCCAGATATGCTCCTGCCGCCAGAATTCCGGGGTTAGCCATCGCCACGACTGTCGTGTCCTCACCGGCGGCAATCCGCCCTGAACTTGGGCTCACGGTAAGCCAGGGCGAATCGGAAGCGGCGGTGAAACTGACATCGCTTGTCGCCGTGCTAGTTAGATGGATGACCTGCGATTGGGATGTTCCGTTGGTGTCGATCTCTAACGAGGCAGGTGCGGCTTGTATAAGTATGGGGCCATTACCTACGGTGAGGCTGACCTGAATGGTGAGGGACGGCAGATTTGGAGAGGACAATGCAATCGCGCCAGTGTAAAAACCAACGGGTAGGCCAGTCTGATCGACACTAACATCCACCCGCCCCGGCGTACTCCCGCTTGGACTGGCAGCTAGCCACGGCACGTCCGGCTGTGCCGAAAATGAAATCGGATCAAAAGTGCTCGCGATCACAGCCACCGTTTGAGAGGGAGGCGCCGCGCTCCCGGCTACCGCGGTAAATGACAGGCTGGCGGCGGAGACAAGGAGGCGTGGAGCGGCGGGCAACGAAACTACAACTGCATTGGCGCTTGCCGATTGGCCGCCACTCGCGGCTGACACGGTAAAGTTGAAATCCCCCGGCGCTGTGAGGGTGCCGGTCAAGTTGCCGAATGGATCCATGGTTACGCCCGGTGGCAGAGTCCCGGAAACGCTCCAGCTCACAGGTCGCGTTCCGCCGGATGCTTGGAAGGTAACGGAATAGGGAAGGCCAACCTGGGCTTCAGGAAGGGGCTCAGGCGTCACGATTGTAAGGCCTGGCGCCGTTACGTTCAGACTTAGGGTCGCGAAGGAAATGTTCCCCTTAGAGTCCTGTACTTCAGCCGTCGGGGTATAAGAGCCCGCGTCCAGCGGTATGCCTTCCAGTGCGCCGCTGGATGTAAGAGTAAGTCCTTGGGGGACACGTGATCCGGTCCAAGTATAAGGGGGAGTTCCTCCACCCGCACTCAGGGTTGTCTTGTAGTAAGTGCCTGCGCTCGAACCTGGCAGCGGTGATACCGTCAGGATGCTTAGGCCGTTGGATCCTGCCAGCACCAGCAGGGAGAATGAGCCGGTTTGCGAATTGCCATTGGAGTCGCTGACCGTTACCCCAATTGCGGCGCTGCCCGCGGACGCTGCGGGCGGCGTTCCAGTAAGTTGGCCGCTCGCCGAAAGCGTGGCCCATGGCGGGAGCCCCGTAGCAGACCAAATATAGGGGATTTTCCCACCGTTAGCGGCAAAATTCGCCGAATACGCTTGCCGCTCGGTGGCGTTCGGAAGCGGCGACGGAGTAGTGATCTCGATCAGGGGATCTATTTTGAGCGCAAAAGGCGCACTGGCTTTGTTGCCAGATGTGTCGCTCACTTGAACATTAAAGTTATACCTGCCCCCGGAACCAATAGTTGGCGTGCCACTCAGAACGCCTTCTGACGATAATTTCAAGAACGCCGGCAGTCCGGATGCCGACCAGGTGTACGAATGGTTCCCGCCTTGCGCCTGAAATACAAATTCGTATGACATTTGCTCTCGAGCGTCCTCAAGAGGCGACTGGCTCAGGATCCCCAGCGCCAGCGGATAAACCTGGAGAGGCAATATTTGGCCATTTTGATATTGATTGCCGTCAGTGACAAAGATCGTTAGATTATATGAACCTGCGGAGCCTATCGGAGGCGTACCGGACAGTTGTCCCGTGGCGGTGAGAGTCAGCCAGTGCGGCAGAGCGTCAGCCAGCCAAGAATAGGGAGGCCTTCCGGCACTCGCCTGAAAGGTAACTCCATAGCTCACGTCCTCGCTGGCTGGAGGAAGTTCATTATTCAGGATTACAGGAGTAAGCGGTACCGCTAGATCGGCTATGCCATCGCCCCTTCGCCACTTCGCCTCCACCGCGCGTGCCGAATGTTCCGATAAATTCGCAAGTGCCTTTTGCGGTGCTGTTGCGGGAGCTTGTCCTCGGGAAACGCCCACATCGATGCCGATGACCGCCAGCGCGATCAGGCCCACAGCCGTGTAGGACGTGTTACACGTGTAGGACGTATTACAAAGGTCACGGAAGACCCTCAAAATTCTATCCGTATTGCCAAATCTCACCATGGGTCGAGTTCTCAATTTCGGAAGCTATTCGCTCGGGGCGAGCCCCTAATCGTTCTGCCGGATGCGCAGCATTCTGTTACGGGAGACAATAGCTTAAGGAAGCTA
>VFSW01015313.1_pt1 | contig 10547 bp, 22 predicted proteins | sample 5358111 | NCBI WGS metagenome assembly VFSW01 (sample SAMN11554181, study PRJNA540505) | mine drainage metagenome | isolation source: sediment from site ElyBrook_90M | place: USA: Ely Copper Mine, Vershire, VT | collected 2017
GATTCCGAGTTCCCCGTGTCGCTCATGCCGCTACTGGCCGTCGTCGACGCGTTTATGCAGCGCGCGCCGGCCCTGGGATCCATCGCGCCGTCCCTGGCGCAGTCCTCGGTCCGCAGCCTCACGACCGTCAACAGCTTGACGGATGCGCGGGGCTCGGGCAACCTGAGCAACGCTGCACCGGGCGTCATTAGGCCCCACACTCCCCGCAGCCTGAGGAAATTCACGAGCGACTCCAGCCTCCGCGACGTTGAGTCTCAGCAGCAGCAGCCGTGGGGCCCCACCCGCATCTCTGTTCCAGGGGGCGGGTCCCCGTCTGATGCATCGGAGCGCTCTTCGCTCAGGAGCCCATCGATGCCTCTCCGTGTGCTCAAGTCGACGTACTCGTGGCTCAAGTCCGCAAAGAAGAGGGCTTCACACAACGCAGTGTATCCTGATTTCCTGCAACGGACGTCTGGCGTTCCTGCTGATGCTGACATCAACCGATTCAGCCGTCAGACCTGGACTGCAGGTCAGCAGAACGCGACGATTCATGAATGAAGAAACTTCCATTTCTCTCATCAATCGGAGACTGTTTGCCTCATCAGCTGACTCTCTGGAGGGGAAAGATGGTTTTGTTTGCTGTGTGAGGGTGTCAAGCGAACTTTGTCGCTCTTTAGTTGTGATCAAGGAAGTCGGGGCTTTCGTTCTGTGGTACTGGTGTTTAGCTGGTGAAATAAAAGAATTTTATGCTTAACAGTAGGATGCGCGCTGTGACAGAGCGGGCCACCACTACAATTTGATTTGTGCCCCTGCCCGCCGGTGCCGCGTCAAAACAGGCTTTTGCCCCGCACAGTCGCTGGCGGCGTGTAGAACGCGAAAAGTGTTGCTAAGGCGCCCGCTGCGGCTGTCCGCCGCCGGCCATTGACAGAGCGAAGCCTGTGTAGGGAATACGCGGTATGACATGGAAGGGACTGAGATCGTCATCGTCCTCATCTCTGCAAAGACATGTCGCCTTGGACTCACCGGAATGTGATTCCAGCTGCTGCCGACATGCCGATGGCCATCAGAGCAATCGTCGTCAAGGGAAAGCCACTGGAGGAAGTGAATGATGATGCTGAGTTGTGGAAGCAGATAATTCACGATCTCCTACCACGGCTACTCACACACATCTTCTCCACCCCTTTGCTGTGGCTGAACTTACCTAGAGGGAGGGGATTCAAGAACAAGATCCTCCATGCCGCTCAGCCCGTCCCCACCGTAGGTCCTGCATGCACGCTTCAACACTCATCGACAGTCATCAACGCTCAGCCTCGCGAGGCGCTGCAGTACAAAGCTTGATAAGGTCAGACTCATGAGTGCGAATGCTTGTTACTCACTCGTCAAGAAAGCGTAACACCTCATCAAGGTTCCAACCGAGACTACCGTTGTCACCCGTCGAGTCATCGTTGGCAATATCCTTCACCTGCGAACCACTCCTGTGTGCCCAAGACAAGCAACATGGCCGCAAGTTGAGTGTGGGCCTGAATATCGAGCGCCCCAGCCTAGGCCCGACGACCCTCGACAGTGAAGCGAAAACCGCCAGCTGACTGCTGACCCCAGCACTACTTACTGTCTGCATTTGGGGCATGCCTCCAGAGAGGGGAACACGGCCTTGGGAAATAAGGGGTCCCCACTGTGGCTTCGTCCATCCCTCTCCTCCTTCATCAACCGAACGTTGACCTTGCAGAAAATACGGCTCAGCGGTGGATGTGGGGCCGCGGCAGCCAGGCTGAGTGATGAACTCACCAAGTTGTGCGATCGCCACAGCCACAACGCTGCGTCGCCCCTTGAGACCACCGAGGATACCTCAGGCTGGGAGAGAATCTGCATGAAGGATCGTAAGGACGAAGCTCGGTAGCTCAGTACAGTTGTATAGGTCGCTGTACCGAGAGAGCTCATCCGTGACGAATGAAAACGGCAACAGTCAGCAGGGCCCACTCACAACTCGAAAGTGTTTCGCACACTCGTCGCATTGGAAAAAGTGCGCCCCGAAGGCTCTTATTCCAGGCAAGAAGATGCCGGCTCCTGCTTGTTTGTCTTGCTCAGGAAGCCTGGACATTCAGGGTCAGGTAGGGTCAGTGTGGAGCCAAGAATGAGTGAATCTCTGAACCATAACGACGAGCCACATTTCGCACCTTTGTGCGCAAGTGTGGAACATCAGCCACAATCCACAGGTGAAGCCCCTTGTGAACTCGCTGGACCCTCGGCAGGCCCGCCACCGCTTCTCTGGCTGCTCCTCATACCTGGATTAGGTGAAGCGGATGCTCCATCAGCCCTCTTGAACCTCGCCACGTCAGCTGAGTGCATGGTATGCCGGATGCATGGCACCAACCACCGATAACCCAGCAGCCACTCACTGTCTTTGTCCGTCCTCTCCGCACATCTGATAGCGTCTTAGGTCATCAGAGGCCGTGTCCCCGGGAAACATTGACGGGAAGAAGGCGACGAGCCGCTGAGCGCCAGCCATGCAACTGAACAGACGTAGCGGGAAGAGGATTGGTAACCGAGACGTTTCATGCCTTTTCCGACAGCATCTTACTCTGGACTAGGGTGCGCCGCTGCCCAAAGCTTGACGAGAGAAAGCAGTGCCGATCTGAACGATGGCCAAAGGCGGGAACGGTGTCGGTCGTCATAGTTGGCCGGCAAAACACGGCCGTGCAAAATGTCATTGCAGCTGTTGGGGAAACACACCACTATTCTTGTACCCGCCTCTTTTCAGAACCTTGGTGTAACACCTTGTTTTGCGCGATTGCTGAGAACAGTGCAACTGTGGCGCTTTCAACGTCCCGCAACGTCCACTTTAGGCCAAGCAATGATTGTCGTTAGGTGTGGTGATGAATGGACAGATAACGCTTCACTAAAAGGGGAACCCCACCCTTCTATGCAGTCGACAGGTAAACGAAACAGATTTTCCCGTCGACCAGCAGGGAAACGCCCACCCTCAGCCTCACCACCATGTGGGCGGAAGCTGACTTTCGCCACCCAGCGGCTGCGTACGAAACAGCGGCGGCCAGCGGAGGAGGGGGCGGTTCGGGGCTCAGCGCCACTTCCAGCACCTCGGCCGCGCTCTCAGGCCCCAACTCCAGCTCGTCCCCCAACCAGGCCAAAACGCCTGGAATGTCCCTGGTTCTATGCTTCTCGGCTTCTGGAAACGCCTACATACATCGATCCGCAAGACTCATTCCTGACGAACACCACCCCTTTTCTTCCTCACCCACCTTGATGGACGTGTTGTCCCTATTCAAATACGCCGACGCTGGCCCGATGGTCAGTAGAGGATAGTACGGGAGCTGGAAGTCCCCGCATACTCCCGGCTGGACATGACAAATCGTCATGGGGGCAAGAGTGGGAGGACACACAAGTGATCGAGGACGCCCGAAACATCTTCGTCGGAGAAGGACCGACCTCCTTGGCGCAGTCTAGACGTGCGACCAGGATGCGTGAGGGATGATCGGTGCCCGGAGCAATCCTCCCCTCCCTGGAGGTCAGACAGATCATCAAACGGTTTCGTGGATGGATGGAACGGAGACTCACCGTCCATTCATGGCGAGAGCTATCCGCTTGAACATCGGGGCGAAGTGACGGCATGCGGGGCACCTGCTCGGAAGAATGAATGTCAGCCGAACTGAGGCGCAGGTCTCATGCCGCGCACCAAGATGCGTAAAACTCGACGATGCATGGCCGGTCGGGCGGGTCGGACGTGAAGGTAGCGTTGAAGCTGGCGGCGCTCAAGTCTGTAATGAAGGGCACGCCTTTGAATGGGTTGTTGATAGCCTGACCATGCGTCGCCGCCGACGATGATCCCTCTGATGCCTCCTCATGCTGCAGTGGCCGACATTCTGATTGCGGGAGCGTCAGCAACACGAGGGCCGCAGCTAAGATTGAGCACATCGATCGCCGCCGTATTTGATCAATCAGCGAGAGATGCGCACTCACGGCCCGAACCTATACTCGAACGACACGAGCGTCCAGGGCACGAACGACGATGCGCAAGTCAGCAAGCTGTGAGGAGGACCTCATGCACGCCCATGACAGACCTCTCACCTCGGCCTCCCACTCACGTAGCTCATGCGCCAAGGCGGGGTACTTCAGGGACGACTTCATCCACCTCTTTGTGAGGAAGTCGGCAAAGAGGTCTCCTCTCATCAACCGCGGTGAGACTCACCTAACTGAGATTTTGTTGGCGCACTGCCGCTCACAGACCTCCCGTGCACGGCAGGCTACTACTCGCGACACTCGGCCCTGAGGCAGCTGCTGCTCGACTTCCTCGCGCGGTGCGCCGACAGCTGCCAGGGCGGCCAGCTGCTGGTCCTCGGCGCAGGCATGCGGGGCTGTTGCGCCTACACCGCCCTACCATATATACCTCGCCTCTTGGCCAGAAGGCCATCCCCCTGCCCCTCGGTCCTTGGCCGACCTGAGGGCGGAACGCACTTCCTCGTCCTCTGTTGAACTACATCGACGCTCCCATGCCCTGCTGCAGGGTTTGACACGGCTTGGTTCCAGTTGTCGCAGGACCTCCCCGAGGGGCAGCTGCCTCTTCGGTACCTCGAGGTGGACTTCAAAGAGGTGTGTGTGTGTGTGAGGGGAGGAGGGAGGAGGGGAAGAGAGGAAGAGGGCAGGCGGGAGAATGGAAGGCGGGAGGTGAGGGTTCAATTCGAACCCCTCCCGGCATCCTGACCCAAAGGTGACCAAGCGCAAGGCGGCCATCATCAGCAGCCAGCCAAAGCTCAGAGACCTTCTCCGTCGATGGGCAGCAGGGCAATCAGCAATGTCAGCAGAGGGAGCGGGGCAGACAGTTGCAGAGCCTCGCGGGGAAGCCGGCGGTATTGGGGCCAGAGGTGCTGCGGTTGAGGCTGCCGACGCAGCTGCGAGCGAGGGTGGCGCGGCTCAGGGGCGAGCGGAGGGCGTGGCGATCAACGTGGAGGCCGGAGAGGTCATCAGTGAGCGGTACTGCTTGCTGCCCGTCAATCTCCAGGCGAGTGTCAATGCTGCGCAAAATGGTAGGATCTGGGCAACAATTTGTCGGGAGGGACAGAAGAAGAGCATTGCTTATCCTCATGCCTACAACGAATGTCTGCTGTCCGTCGATTTCCACAGGATCTGGCGGCGTTGCAGGCGGCGATAGATCGGGCCGGGTTGAGGTACGACGCTCCCACCTACATCCTCTCCGAGTGCGTGATGGTGTACATGGAGCCGACGGACAGCACCGCCCTGGTCCGTTGGCTGGGGGAGAGGTTCTCCAACGCCACCCTCGTTGTGTATGAGCAGGTGGGTGTTTGAAGCATGTGCCTGATTCATTCGCTTATCTCATCCTTATTTCTTTTGCCTCTTGAAGGTGAAGCCGGACGATCCTTTCGGGAGGCAGATGTGCTCCAACCTGGAGAGCAGAGGGTGTCCGTTAAGGGGCATTTCCGCCACGCCCACAACACAGGTGTGTGAGGGGAAGTACGGGAGGCAGAGAGAGAGTGAAGCAGTGAGTCCGATTGTATCGCACTTTCCGCCTTGGACCTCCCTGCCTCCGGCAGGCCCACTGTGCCCGCATGACCTCCAACGCGTGGTCTTCGGCCTCGTGCACGGACATGGACACGATCTACAAGGCGCATCTGGACCCGGCGGACAAGAAGCGCATCGAGGCGCTGGAGATGTTCGACGAGTTTGAAGAGTGGGTGATGATCCAGGAACACTACTGCATCACTGTGGCTGTGAACGGCGGGGACGAGCCATCCAGCGTCTTGAAAGGATTCGGTTTCCATCCGAAATGAGATGTGAATTATTTTGTGACGGCACAAATGCCGGAATAATGCCAAATTTTGCCGGTTGCCGAGTTGCCAGCCATTTGTGTTGCTATGCTTCCGTAAGCAACCAAAGCAGTCAGGATAAAAATTCGGCCGGCAGTGTTGATTCCGTGAAGTACTCGTTCCGAAGCTCCGCAACGCTCACAAATCGCACGAGAGCCGCATACTTGCGCATTAGCGGCTTGATCAACTCCCAAGCGGGTCCAAACACCCACGGGGCCTCAACGAGGAGGACCTGGCCCACGCGCCGGGGGTAGTACTCGAAGAAAGCCTCGACCTGGCGGCGGCGTGCGGGCAACAACGGGGACGATCAGTCCACTATCTCAAATGACATGAATACTTTGCAAGGGTCTCCGACTCGCACCCACCGCCCCCTCCTATGACTGACTGACCATAAAGGCGATGAACTGTAGGTCGGCGTTGCGGTTGATCGAGAAATCTCTCAGATCGAACACACCGATCATTTGCTCCACTGTGCCACCATCTCCATCAGCAGCAGTTGATTCCGCGCTTTGCGTTGCGGCGGCGTCTGGTTTTCTATCGCTGCCCAAGCTGCCAGCGTTCTCTATTCGCACCATGGCTTGGTCGAGGTTGTAGATGCACAACCGCTTGCTATCCTCCATCGGGAACTCCCCTTCGAGGAAGAAAAAAGGGAGGATTAGGATAGTGAGTGAAAGAGAGATGAAACGAAGTGCATTCACCTATGACGTGCTTTTTTGCAGAAATCACGATAACCGGCCGGCCGAAAACCTATGAAGATCATATTCATCAGATATTAAGCCAGAGCTCCGACCCGCTGCTTGCTTATCAAACTTACGTCCGTGTGGGAATGAACGTAGGCCTTTCCGGTGGCAAGCTCCTCGGCCACAGTCGAGGCCGTGATGCTTTCGGGCCTGAAGTCTCGGCGCCATCTGCATTGTATCACAAGGTGTACGATGACTGGAACCCCGGACTAGCACCCCTGTATCGCTTCGATACCCAAATCCTCACTGCAGCATCTTCTTCAGCTTCTCCTCGGCTTCTGCCACGTCGAAATAGCGGTCGCGGAGGTACCATCTGAACCAAGACCTAGGTTAGTCCGCATGGGACTCGTCATTTTCTCCCCCCCCTCTCGCGTGCCTGAGCGTGTCATCAGAGACTGTCTGCCCCAGCATGCGGGATCGGAGCGCTGCTAATGCCTGTCGTAATGCAGGGTGAGGCAGAGCCGTGCAGACCAACTCTGCAGTGTCACCTGCTCCTGCTCGGGCGAGCCTGTCCACGGCTCAGGACGCATGCCTGGAGCGCTCGAACGCATCCTGATCCGCAAGCGGCGGCATCCACGTTCGATCGCCGCTGATCGCGTCATACGCCCGCCAGCCACAAATCGCATCGTCGTCGTCTATCGCGATCAGATTAAATGTTCTTATTTACGTCTGGTTTCGAGATTAGGAAATATCATCAGAGTGCAGGCTCCGCTTTGCTCTTTTTCGCACAGAAGGTCCTTCTTCCCCGGCCTTCTCCATCACCCTGGCGATGAGCTGCTTGGAAGCAGGTGCCAACGCTGATCCACTGCGGCGGCGACCTGCCGATGCAGCAGCACCGTCTTGTTCTCCCTCCCTCGTGTTCTTTCTCCCCGCCAAGGCCTCCGGTCCACCGACCTCTTCCACAGGCTTGGAAACCTTCTGCCTCTTCTTCGCCTTCAGCCCATCGTCTTTACAAGACGAAACCTCCTTCCTCTTCTTGACACCGGCGGGGTCTGATGCCGAGGACAACAGGCACCTCGCGAGCGCCACCGCCGTCCCGGGGCTTCCACGAGCAATCGGAGCACCATCCGGCCCGGCCAGCCGCCACCCAGAGAGGCTTCCCGCCACCACCTGCATGGCAAAGGCGCGAGACCACATCTCCTGGGCCCATGCGACGACAGCGTTGTCGTCGGCCATCAGATGCTCCGATATCCTGTTGACAGCGGCGAGATGCAGACATAGCCTCCGCACCGTTTGCTCCCTGAGCATCGTTTCGTGGAAGGTGGAAGGTTCTAATGATGTATCCTGCCACAGGCTCATGTCCTAGCACGCGCACTATATCTCTCTCCTACCTGCCAGTCTCGTCGGGGCCAAGGCACAGGGCAGAGAATCGAGCGACCCGCCAGGCGTCAGAGGCGGCTCGACACTGCCCGCATGCGAAACCTCCTCTTGCGACGCGGACGGTCCTCTCAGAGAAGCTGCCGATGGTCCAGAACACGGAGAAGATCAGCTTCTCCTCGTCCTCCTCGCCATCCCGCGTCCGAACCAAGCCCGCCACGGAGGGCCGCCCTGGTGCGGCGCAAACGCAGCAACAAGAGGAGGATGAGCAGCGGAAGGAGGCCTCGTTCGCCAGTAAGGCCTTCAGCTTTGCGGCCTCAGAGGATCCTGCGCATCAGACATGAGCATGAGAGCATGCTCATGCACGTTGTTACAGCAACAGGTGGCGGAACGAGCACTACCTTCGCATTCGGCCATCGCGCTGAGGTCCACGTCTTGAAATGCGCGGGGGGCGGGGCACGGGAGCAGCGTTGGACAGGCTCGCATCAAATCGTCCATCTGATGAGCTGAGTAAATGCGGCGGCCATCGGTTGCGTGAGATGCGACTCGCCTGAGATTGGAGCTGCTTGACGCTGAGCATCGCGGGAGTGATCGCGATCAATCAAAGAGATTTGTGGTTTTCGTGTGTGGAATTTACACTTTTTTATTCGGCTTAAGGTTCCTTCATTCATGGAAGGGGTGGAGGAGCAGGGTCGTTACAGTGACCTAGTTTGCGGCATACCGGCATAAAAAATTGGAACCATGAACAGATTATCAGGCTACTTTCGCATCAGTCCCGATGCCGGGGGGGCATCCTCGCACGATGCGCGATGCGCCGTTGAACGAAGGTCGGATATAATGCGATTAATATTATTCCAGTACTCCCCGCGCCGAAAAAAAAAATCGAGGCGGATTAAACTCAAGGGATGAGGAGCTTCCCAGGAGCCGATGTAACGTCGTGCCGATGTAACGTCGTGCGTTCGAACGTGTTAAAATAAAATCGACGCGACTGATATTCGGTGACCCAGGGCACGTCGACTGATGGTGGGCGGGCGCCCACCACGCCCACCACCAAAGATGTCCTAACCTTCAAATTTACGTTGAAAATTCTCGTATACTCAACACGGCGGTGGTAGACAACCAGCTAGTTAATTATCCACTCCTCTAGATTTTTTTGGATTTTCTTCTCATGCTTCCAAAAAAAAAAAAACAAGCTCAATATCTTTTGATCACCAAGCCAGAGCAATTATAATTTAAATTTTATCGATGCCACCTCTCAACCTTTTTGCTCAGGAAAGACCAAGCACCTTGCCCGTCTCGAGGTCGAGATCTGGTGGTCCGAGAGGGGAACAAAAGGTTTTTTCTCAGGTTTTTCAAATAATTTTGTAAATCCCCCCTCGCTCAAACCTACCGATGTCGTAGAAGCAGGGTCGAGTGGGCAAGCCGGGCATCGTCATCATGCTGCCCACCTGAATGTGCCATGATGTGTGTGTGATAAGTGTCAGTCCCACAAATTCTGAAGAATTCTCACGTAGGGTTTATCATCCATGCATTCAAAAATGTGATGTTAAAAAACCACACCAAACCCGTCACGTACCAAAGGAAATAAGAAACCGGCTCCGACGCTGGCCCTGACATCACGGATGGGCAGAACGAATCCGGTGGGGGCGCCTGAGGGATTTTGATTATTCGGTCATGGCCGAGATCAATGTCACGGTCCAGAAAGGTCAAGTACCTTTCTGAGCGGCTTCATGGCTGAACGAGTACTGCGTTTTAGCCATGCAAATGGGCAGCTTGTCAAAGCCCATTCGAGTGTACTTCTCAATTTGCGCCTCGGCTTCAGGAAGGTATTCGACCGCAGATGCTCGGTAGCACTGGGTGATGCAGAGAGATAAGTGTCTTAAAGGTAACTTCATGATGTTGCTGCCCCCCATCCTTCCCTTAGTAGCTACTTGGTTGCATCTCCTTTCCCTGGCCCTCACCTGGATTGCGATGGCCTCGATCTTAGCCTTGATGGGAAGGTTGCTATCGTACAAGAACTCAAAGCTGCTGGGCTTGGCGCACGCATCCACCACCGCCTGGTGAAGCCGAGAATCGATTTTGCAGTGGAGATTTTATCACTGATGATTTGAATCGGATGATGGAAAAAAACTTCGTCACCTGCGCCAGGTCGGTCGCTCCAGCACCGCCCAGACCGTGGTGGTTGCAGACAACAGCGGCATCGGCTCCTGTCGGCGGTCGGCCACCAAGAGTGAGAGCAAGAGAGACCATGCTAGGAGGCCGTCCTACTCGTCATATTTCTTTGATCCACGTGTTTCACCTACCAGCAGAGAGGCATGCTTGCCGCACTGCCTCCAGCTCAGCTGCCGTGTCCGACGCAAATTGGTTGATGGCAATGACCACGGGAATCCCGTACCTGGCGCAACGAATGACACCGCGGAAGGATCATTGAAGACAGATCAGACAAAAGGAGACCTCCAGCCGGCGATAAAGCGCACCTGCGGGCATTTTCGATGTGCCTCACGATGTTGCAGCAGCCCTTGGTCACCAGCTCCACGTTCTCAGTGGTGTAGTCATGATGCAACGGCGTGCCTTCGCGACACATTGAAATCGGCAGAAGCATAGTGTTTACGGGCCAATGCTGTTGGACATTATGATCAATGAAGCTCGTATGGATGCCAAATTTCATCTATTG
>VFSW01015314.1_pt1 | contig 10547 bp, 11 predicted proteins | sample 5358111 | NCBI WGS metagenome assembly VFSW01 (sample SAMN11554181, study PRJNA540505) | mine drainage metagenome | isolation source: sediment from site ElyBrook_90M | place: USA: Ely Copper Mine, Vershire, VT | collected 2017
ACACGCTATCCATCGTGGGGGCAAGCCCCCGCGGTTTTCGCTGCGCGGCTAAAAAAACCGCGATACATATCGCGACGAGGATCCATCCGTAATTCATTTCTCTTCACGCGCTCAGAAAACACAACGGGGGCATCGATAATAATTGCAATCGGCTGACGTTCGGCACCTTCGCCCATCACGAGCGTCGCGGCTGTTGCGAGTGAGTCAGCCACATCGGTTTGGGTCACTTCCATCGACCGACCGTACAAATCTTTCTTTCCGCGGTAGTCCCGCAACCCGCGGAAACCTACGTAGCCCAGCGCAACGCCCACCACACCCGCACGTAAAGGCGTGATGCGACTGTCGGTGACGACGATGCCTACTTGCTTCACATTGTAGATTTCCTGCAGTCGTGAGCGTAGCGCTGCGGCTGATTTAAACGAATCTTTCGGGAGCAGGATGAGGGTGTCTCCCGCGTTCGATTCATCGATGCCCGCGTTCACTCCGACTGTGCCATCACGCACCGTGAGCCACCATCTCGGAAGAATTTTCCGTGCCCAGTCGCTCTCCTTCCGTATCAGCGCGTCTTTCCCCTTGGCATCAAGGTGTCCAACGACGCGACCTTCCGAGAGTGCAACGATTTTTGATGCAATTGCAACAATACTTCCTTCTTTGAGCGTTGACACATGCGCCTTGATGAATGTGCCCAGATTCTCATGCTCGAGAAACAAACGCGTGCGCACAGGCTGTATCTGCATAGCGGCGCATTGTATGGCACGCTTCTCCCGAGCACAACGCAATGCTTAGGGGTACAACAATGTCTGCTCCCACGGGGCAGCAGGATCACTGCGGTGGAATAGGAGCCGTTCATGGAGGCGAGATAGGCGGTTGTGCCAAAATTCAATCGCAAGCGGTCGGATTCGAAGACCCGACCAATGGGGTGGACGTGGGACGTCCTCCCCCGGATACTGGCGTTCCATTTCAGCGACTCGCTCTTCGAGCTGTGCACGACTCTCGAGAGCTTGCGATTGGTGCGATGCCCAAGCAGCAATCCTGCTGCCTCGAGGGCGCGACGCAAAATATGCGTCGGATTCCGCCACTGCTATCGGCTCGATGACGCCACGTACACGCACCTGACGACGAAGACTTTTCCAATAAAAAGAGAGTGCGGCACGGGCATTCTCCCGCAATTCTCTACCCTTTGCGCTCTCGGTGTTGGTAAAGAATACAAATCCTTGCGCATCGAAGGCTTTCATAAGCACCATACGCACGTTCGGATTTCCTTTTGAATCCACCGTGGCCAAGGCCATTGCTTCAGGTTCAAGCGGTTCATGCGCTTTTGCATCCTCAAACCAGTCTGAAAACAAGGAAATCGGATCTGATACCTCAGGTGGCAACTGCATGCATCCATTCTACCTGAAGATGAGCTGTCCCAAGGCCCCCCTTGCGTGCGCAGAGAGGGGAGTACACAATGGAGGTGTTACCAATAAAAACCTTTAGAGTCTTATTCATATGGTCAGAACAGCAAATCCCGCATTATTGAGGCCGATGGAGCTTTCGGAAGAACTGGAAGCGGTCGTAGGCAAGGGCCCGATGTCCCGCGGCCAGGTTGTGAAGCAGCTGTGGGTATATATCAAGAAGCACAATCTCCAAAACCCTCAGAACAAGCGCAACATCATGGCAGACGCCAAATTGAAGCCCGTATTCGGGGGTAAAGGCGAAGTGACGATGTTTGAGATGACGAAGCTCGTCTCCGCTCACCTGAAATAATCCCTCCAGTTTAGTGCTCGGAAAATCGCCCCAAGGGGCGGTTTTTCGTTGGTGCAGTGCCGCGGGGGAGACTCGAACTCCCATGGGTTGCCCCACACGCTTCTGAAGCGTGCGTGTCTACCAATTTCACCACCGCGGCAGAAACTCGATTATGCCCATAGATTGGGTAATGTTCAAACGTCTACACCTCGCGCAAATAGCCCCAGTTGTGCAATTTGTCTGAATCCTCTACCCACCGATCCCCAATGTCGGTGCGGTAGTACATGTTGGGCACGAGGATGTTTTGGATTCTTCCGTATGCCTGCTGTTGCGCCTGCCGCATGGTTTGTCCGCTCCCTACCACGATTGCCGCAATGCCCATGTACCCTGCCAACACCCACTCGTCGTTGACGAGCTTCAAGTCGCCCAAATGTACGCCCTGCGCCTCTCCGTTTCCGCGTTTTTTGAATACTATCACCGTATCTTTTGAAGTCATCTCGAAGAGCCGCTTGTCTTCAAACGGAAACGGCGGCGCGGCGAGCAGCACCCCAACTTGGAATCCTTTTTTTGTTTTGAGTTCAAAATCGGCGCCAGTCACGAGGTTCCAGATAAATTCCGAGGTAGGCATGAAAATTCCTTCCTGTTGGATGTGGATGGTGGGATAGCCGATCCTCGAGGTGAATTCGAGTGGATAAATGCCATTACCGTTAACGATGCAGTTGAGATCGATGTAGCCGACGTAGTGTTCCCGGGCAAGCGTCTCCTCAAACCTCTTCAACGTCGCGTTGAAGAGTTTATTGGGTGAACTCCAAAACATACTCGTGCCCATCTCGCCGGTTGGGGGCCCGAGTTCGCCGGGAAACAGTTTCTTGTGCTCGAAATTCACATTGATGGGCGTGATGAAGCGATGTCCGTTGAAGAACGCACCTACCGCTACCTCGACGCCATTCACTTTTTTCTGCAGCTGGAACACCTTGATCTTATTCGCCCATGCGCGTTTGTAGGTTTCGAGCATGCGGATGATATCGCTACCGTCTTCTTCTTGTCCCACGAGGAGTAAGCCTTTGTAGTTTTGTGCCTGGCCGGAAGGCTTCAGGACATAAGCGCCAGGATTGTCACGCACATATTTGATGGCCTCGTCGAAATCGGTGAATGACCAGTATGAAAGCGTTGGAATATCGTGGCTCTTCAACTCCTCCTGGCCAAACGAGCGGTCGTCTTCAAGCCGATCGGTGTAGGAAGTGCCGCCGAACACCAGTTTGCCTTGCGCACGCAGTCGCTCCGCGTGCGCGCCCTGCCCTTCAACATCATCAAACACGATCACATCGGCCCACTCCACCTCCGCTCTCCAATTGCTCACCTTAGTAAAAAAGCCATCGCCGATACCGTCGTCGTCGTCCGAAATATAGAGCTTCACCTCATGACCTTCTTTCTGCACCTGCCAAGCCATGTCGACGCAGAGCCCGATAATAGATACAAAAAGGAATCGTTTCTTTTCGGCGTCAATACCAATGATCATTTTTTCTTTTTCGGATTGATTCATGTTTCCGCGTGAGCTTTTAGTATAGACGCTATCGTCCCAAGTCCAAAGCCTCACGCCTGATTATTTCGACGCGATGCGTTTCGTATGCGGGCACCGCACCGAATTGTTTCTTAAATGAATAGAGCGGCGCATCGCTCCCGCCGAGGTCCGCATAGGCAAAGCCCGCATGCTGCATCCATCCGATACTTCGCATCATCAGCATCTCTCCCAGACCCCAATGCGCGTAGGTATGTAGAGAAAGAAAGAGGTAGTAGCCGTTAGTATGTGGTATCGGCCAGCCGGCAAAAAGCGCCTCCGGTGTGCCGTCGACGATAAGTGCGTGCGTGTCCGTTTTGTCGCTCGGTAGATCGTCGATGAGCTGGTGGTAGTCGTGCGTGTAGGGGTGATGTGCCGCAGAACGATTGCGCGTCCACGCGTCCACGATCGCATGGAGTTGCTCGCTCGCAACAACGTGCGCATCAAGTTCGGAGACAGTATGCTCGCGACTGAAGCGACTGCGAACATTCCGAAGAGATTTGAACTGCGGAGCGCGAAGTGCGGTGTCGTACGTACGCAGATTCACACACGGCCATATGAGGGTTTCGATGATGGGGCTCATAGAGAATTCCGCGGGAAGCATCTTGCATAGGCCTCGGTACGTCTCATCAAGTATTTCGAGCGACATGGTGGGAGCATCTGTGGAAAACGAAGCTTTAACGAATTCAGTGATCAGTTGCGCACGCGCTCCCGGCGGCGCGATTGGATCTCCCACAAGCTCCCAGGTGTCTTGCTTGGTGTTTTCGTACGCCATCATGCCGAATCCTTCGGGCGATTGGAAAAAAACGCGCGATTCGCCTTCGCCAGTGTAATAAACAAAATACTCGTACGAATGTTCCGCTGTGGATCCGTAGCGAGCGATACAGGCTTTGGCCGCAGATTCTATTTCTTTTTCGTTGTCGTAGCGAACGAGCGACACACATGAGAGTATACAAGGACTCAGAAGCATTCAGCATGCGCAAGCTCAACGAACAACAATTCATCGCGTCTCTTTCCGAAGTGTATTGCCGCATCGGCGTCGCGTCTCACGGTGTCGGCGTCGTCGCGATACGCACCATCCCCAAAGGGATCGATCCGTTCGAACACTGCGACCTATTCGGTGACGTACTACGCGTCAGAGAATCCGAACTCGAAGCCGCAAACGTGCCCGAAGAAGCAAAGGATATGGTTCGGGATTTTTGCGCCCTGCAGGACGGCGTCTATTTCGTACCCGATTACGGCATCGACGCGATTGATAAGTCGTATTTTATGAATCATTCGCGCGAGCCCAACATGATTTCGAGCGACACAGGAGAAACGTTTGTTGCCGTGCGAGATATTGAGAGAGGGGAAGAATTGACGGCAGATTACCGTCTCTATCATGAAACGAGACGTTTCAATCTGGATTAAACCGCCGGCACGACGAGCGATGTGGGATCGTTACCGTCCCAACGGATCTCTCCGTGCACGACCATATTCGTAACTTTGGGCTGCCACTCGTGCTCGGCCACGTTCACTGCTTTTGCAATATCGTCGGCCGACATGCCTGACGAAAGTGGCACACGCCGCTCAAAAAAATTAGGACCGCGATCCATTTCTTGCGTCACAAAATGCATGGAGAACCCCGACTCAACAACTTCTCCAGCATCAAGCGCTTGCTTCACTGCTTCATGAATATGGTGGCCATACATGCCTTGTCCGCCGAAGCGGCCGCGATTGAAAGACAGAAGTGCGGGGTGAATGTTGAATGTGCGCGCCGGCTCAAGCCCGACGACTTGTTTCATCCACCCGGAGAGTGCGACCCATTCGGCTCCGCTATCGCGGACAATTTTTCGGTAGTGATCCGCGTCGAACGGGCCACTGAAATAGACGAACGGCACGCCGAGCCGCTTTGCTCGCTCGCGTACGCCGCCATGTTCGTGATTGGAAACAACTGCGACGATCTGCGCGTCGAGATCGGGACTGGTGATGAGATTTTCAAACCCCGAGCCTCCACTGGAGGCAGTACCGGAAGCAAAAATAAGCAATCTTGGTTTTGTCACGCACCTACTATACACTGCCGCTGTGATGACTCCTTTCAGACGCAAGAAAATCCTGCTTTTGGGAAGCGGAGAATTGGGCAAAGAGGTCGCGATCGAAGCGATGCGACTGGGACAAGAAGTGGTGGCGTGCGACCGCTACGAAGGTGCCCCCGCACAGCAAATTGCGCACCGATCGTATGTATTCCCGATGTTGGATGGCGTGAAGATTCGCGAAGTGGTGGAGAAAGAACAACCCGACCTGATCGTGCCCGAGATCGAAGCGATCGCGACCGACACGCTCATCGCGTTGGAGAAGGAGGGTTGGACGGTCATCCCAACCGCGCGCGCGGTGCGGCTCACCATGGACCGCGAAGGCATCCGTCGGTTAGCCGCGGAAACATTGAAGCTGCCCACGTCGCCCTATCGCTTCGCTTCGTCGTTTGCGGAACTCGCAACGGGGGCACAAGCGATCGGCTTCCCCTGCGTGGTCAAGCCGCCCATGTCGTCTTCAGGGCATGGTCAAAGTGTCGCGAAAAAACCTTCCAATCTGAAGAAATGCTGGGAGTATGCGATGAGTGGTTCGCGCGCAAATACCGGCAAGGTGATCGTCGAAGGGTTCATCGATTTCGACTATGAGATCACGCTTCTCACGGTTCGCCATTCCAAGGGGATATCATTCTGCGCGCCGATTGGACATGTGCAGATCGACGGCGACTACCGCGAAAGTTGGCAGCCACACCCGACGAAGCCTGCCGTGCTCAAAAAAGCGCAGACAATCGCACAGAAAATCGTGAATGAACTCTGCAGTAAAAGGGGTCGCGGCATTTTCGGCGTCGAATTTTTTATTAGGGGCAACAATGTGTGGTTCTCCGAACTTTCTCCTCGTCCGCACGACACTGGCATGGTGACAATGGTTAGCCAGACCATGAGCGAAATGGAATTGCACGTGCGTGCCATTCTCGGCCTCCCCATTCCTGAAATTCCCTGTCGTCCCGGTGCTTCCGTCGCTATCCTCGCCTACGGCAACATGAAAAAACCTTCGTTCGCAGGTGTGGCCGAAGCACTCAAGCCGAGAGGAACCTGGGTGCGCATCTTTGGCAAACCGGACGTGACTGGTCACCGCCGCATGGGTGTTGCGCTTGCGATTGGAAAAGACATTATCGAGGCACGCAAAAAAGCGATGGCCGCTGGGAAGCAGGTGCGGGTTGTCGAAGGTTAATCGAGCGCCTCAACCGATGCGCCGAGCGCCTTGAGACGCTCATGCAAATTCTCGTAGCCACGGCTAATCGGGTAAATATTCGAGAGTGTTGATTCGCCTTCTGCGGCGAGCATGCCGATTAAAATGATGGTGGCGGGACGAAACGCGGGCGGCGCTTCAATGTCGGCCGCGTGCAAGGGCGTCGGGCCTTCAATGAATACGCGATGAGGATCCGCAAGCAAGATGTCCGCTCCCAGTTTCTTCAATTCCATGTAGTAGATCGCGCGATTTTCATACACCCAATCATGGACAAGCGTGCGACCTCGTGCCTGTGTTGCGATCGGTACGAAGTACGGCAAATTATCGATGTTGATGCCGGGATACGGACGCGGCGCGATCTTTTCGGCGGACGCGACAAGTTGCGAGGGCTTGATCGTGATGTCACGCAGCGTCGTGTGGCCGTTTTCCGATGAGTACGCCTCTGAGCGCGTGTATTGCAACCCCATGTGCTCGAGTGTGAAGAGTTCGAGCTCGAGAAAATCCATCGGGCAGCGCTCGATTGTGATTTCGGAGCCAGTCGTGGCCGCCAGCGAGATGAAAAACATCGACTCGATCGGGTCCTCGCTCGGATGTCCATGCACCTCCGCATTGATTTCGTTGAGCCCATGCACCACGAGCGTGGTGGTACCGACCCCTTCGATCTTAACGCCGCAGTGGCGCAAAAATATGCACAGATCCTGCACCATGTAATTGGCGCTCGCGAATTTGATCGTGGTGACGCCGGGAATTTTTGCCGCCGCCAAGAGCGCACTCTCCACTCCCGTGTCGGATGCTTCATACATAATGATCTCCGCCGGGCGTAACCCTTTCGTGCGTACGCTATACGTGTGCGCTTCTTCGTTGCCGGTCACTTCGATGCCGAGCGTTGCGAAAGCATCGATGTGCGCACCCAAAGACCTCTTCCCCAAATTGCATCCACCGGGCGCGGGCAATTCAAAATCGCCGAGCAAGTGCGCGAGAGGTGCGATGAAAAGTGCGATGGATCGGGTGCGCTCGGCCGCTTCTCGATTCAAATTTTTCAGATCGATCTGCGCTGGCGGCGTGATGCGCATGTCGCCGCTTTTGTCCCACACGATCTTGACCCCGATCGACTCCATAACCTCAATCAACCGCTTCACCTCTTCGATGCGTGGCATGCGTTTGAGTACAGTTTCTCCGCGATTCAAAAGTGACGCCGCCAAAAGCGCAACCGCGGCATTCTTCGAGATGTTGGTCTGGACGGTGCCTGCGAGTTGGTGGCCTCCAATGATTTTGTAATTCACCGAACCATTATGCCCTACTTCGGGTGCGCCCGGAAGGAATCGAACCTTCGACCTCTGTCTTATCAGGACAGCGTTCTACCACTGAACTACGAGCGCATATGAGCGCAAACGGGAGCAGGCGGATGGTAGCAAAAATATCTCGTATCTGCCACTGCGTCGACTCCGGTCGGTCATTTTTTATGCGCGCGATCGTCTGGTATTGGAGTGGTGAATATTTTGCAGTTATACACAATTTCGCCAAAAACTATATACATTTGAAATCAAATGTGTATGATGTGCGGTGAAAGTGTTCTTTTCATTCTTGCGTCTCGCGAGGGTCGATGGTAGGTACGTCATCGCCCAATTACGGGACACAAAAAGGGCAGAGAATTTAATCTCGGGCCCCTATTGCCAGAAACCTAATTCGTGTACATCAGAGATGGACTCGTATTCAGTTTCGTCGCCGGCCCTTCGAGGGGCAAGCGACGTATCCAGAAAGAACCGGGTAGGCACTCGCCTCTCGAAGCAATTGCCAAAGTTCCCTTCACGGGAAAAGATTGAAAAATACATAGCGGAAAAAGGACTTCAAACTCCGTATCTCATCGTAGACCTTGACGTTGTCGAGAACAACTACCGAGCCCTGCGTCGCACGCTCCCGATAGCGGAGGTCTTCTACGCGGTCAAAGCAAATCCCGCGCCTGCGGTTGTGAAGCGCCTTGTGAGCATCGGCTCTTCCTTCGATGTGGCTAGCCCCGCCGAGATCGATCTCGTGCTCGACTCCGGTGCCGATGTGAAGCACGTATCCTTCGGCAACACAATCAAAAAAGAGGGCGACATCGCCTACGCGTATTCCAAAGGCATGCGCATGTTCGCGTTCGATTCCGAAGCGGAACTGCACAAGCTCGCTCGCTCCGCTCCCGGATCGCGCGTCTTCTGCCGCTTGCTTGTCTCCTGTGAAGGCGCCGACTGGCCGCTCTCGCGCAAATTCGGCTGTGAGATCGACATGGCACGCGACCTTCTCATCAAAGCTCAGGAGCTCGGCCTCGAGCCCTACGGCGTCTCCTTCCACGTGGGCTCGCAGCAAACGCGCCTTGATCAGTGGAACGACGCGCTCACGCAAACGGCCTGGCTCTTCGCAAAGCTCAAGGAGCGCGGCGTCGAATTGAAAATGGTCAACATCGGCGGCGGCTTGCCCGCGCACTACACCGACTCTGTTTCCTCAGTGCAGTCGTACTCCTCGGCCATCATGAAAGCACTCACGACGCACTTCGGCACCGATATGCCGCGCATCGTCACCGAGCCGGGCCGCTCACTGGTGGGCGACGCGGGTATCCTCGACACGGAAGTCGTGTTGATCTCGAAGAAATCGTATGACGAAGCAGATGCCCGATGGGTCTACCTCGACATCGGCAAATTCGGTGGTCTCGCCGAGACACTCGACGAGGCGATCAAGTACCGCATCGAGCCACTCGGTCGCAAAGGCGCCACGAGCGGTGTCATTCTTGCCGGCCCTTCGTGTGACTCGGCCGACATCCTATACGAAAAATTCAAGTATCAACTCCCGCTCTCACTCCAGCCGGGTGACAAGCTCCGCATCCACGCCACCGGTGCCTACACCGCCAGCTACGCATCCGTAGGCTTCAATGGCTTCGCCCCCCTGCCGACGTACTGTATTTAAAACCGGCCCAAGAGGGGTGGTTTTTCGTGCACGGGCGCACGAAATAGAAAAACTTGCTCTTTGACATCCTCTATACCGTCAAAAAAATCAAATTATGCAACCACAAAACATAGACATTAATCAATTGCCGAAGCAGTACTGCGAAAATATTGTGGTTGGTTCCAATGACCAGATGTTCATGCTGATCGCTATTGTCGGAACAAATGCAACGAGTTTCGCAATTAGTCCTGAACACGCTAAGAATCTGTTAAAGATTCTTTCCGAACACGTCTCGAAATTCGAGAAGGATGTCAGACTGATACGCGATGTGAGTGAAGGCGTACGAAGTCCGATCCAGACTTCAGAGTTGGATTCCAACGGGAAGAATGGCCCGAGGAAATAAGTCTCAAGAGTGTTAATTAGACTTCTGGCATATACGTTCTTGCGGCAGCTCTACAATCCAACTCGGGACGAAAATCATCCAGAACGAATAAAAGGTGAGAGGAAACGTTGATTGCAGTGCTAGAGGTCGTTAGAAGCAATTAATGATGACGGTATGGGGATATTAGAGAACAAGTATCGCACGCAAAAAACGCCGTGCTCAAAATAAGTCGGCGTTTTTTGATTGACCGTATCTTCACACACTCGCAAACTTGTTGACACTCTTCTGTTCCGTCCAAACGCCGGTCTTTCCCGACTGTCGCGCGTACTGAAGAGGAGAACGCAATTACTCATTCGCACCTCGATCGAGGGAGCGAATATCGACTATCAGCTTCCCTATCCCGAAGAATAGTTCAGCGTCCAATGTTGGAATGAATCCACGAGCAGCTTCCGCTACCCGTGCCTTGTTACGACTTACTCTTTGTCATTGAGTTTGCCTTGGACCATCATAAAGATGGGCTTCGGGCACTCCCAACTTCCCTGAGTTGACGGGCGGTGAGTACAAGGCTTGAGAACGTATTCACCGCGGTGTGGCTGACCCGCGATTACTAGCGATTCCGGCTTCATGGGGTCGAGTTGCAGACCCCAATCCGAACTGGCGCCACTTTTGAAGGATTTGCTCAGGGTTACCCCGTCGCGCCCC
>VFSW01015315.1_pt1 | contig 10547 bp, 8 predicted proteins | sample 5358111 | NCBI WGS metagenome assembly VFSW01 (sample SAMN11554181, study PRJNA540505) | mine drainage metagenome | isolation source: sediment from site ElyBrook_90M | place: USA: Ely Copper Mine, Vershire, VT | collected 2017
CTGCCGACCGGCCCGCCGGTGGCGACGATGATCAGCAACACCGCCACGCCGCCAACGACCGCCAGGCCGCCGACGCGTCCGAATCCCATGTCAGATCCTCCCTCGAGATGGCGGGGCGACTGGCGGTGCTGTCGATCGGACCGCTCGGAGTACGAGCGCGCCGGACGAGCCGCTGATCGGAAGACGTCAGCTGAGCGGGACTGTTACGCCTCCGACTCGCACGGCTCGGGGAGGGCCGCCTGGACGAGCAGGTTCGGGGCACGGACGCCACTGTGCCGGACGCTGGTCCACAACGTCCCGTCGCGGTCGACAGCTGCCGCGCCTACGTCGCGAACATCTTCTCCAAGCTGGAGTTGCTCCCGGCGCCCGCGACCACCGCTGGGCGACCACGGAGTGTGACGGCCATCCTGGCCTTCTAGCTGTGTGAGCACTTCCGCAAGCGGCGCGCCGTCGCAACGACTCGCACCGGTTCGGCCAAACACGATGGGTTGATCGTGTGAGGGGAGCACGTGCCAATGACTCGACCGGCTATTTTGGCGCCGCCGGATCCCGGAACTCCAGATGAACGACCAGTCCAGTATCGGTGGTAAAGCTGCCGAGCCCGGGCCGCTCAACCGTCGTCTTTGTGCCCAGCCTTATGTCGATGACTCGGAGTCGACCAAGCACGGCGACGACATTCCTGCCGATGGTGCTCGCGGCGCCTCGGGCCGCGCCCACGAGCCGCACATACCACGGTTGATGGTCGTTCATGACCGCCGCGGCGCCGTCGAGGTTCCCTTCGCGATACGCGGATAGGGCCTTCGCGAGCAGTCCCGGATCAACCAGGATTGGCCGGATCCCCAGGTGATGCTCCAAGGCGTCCATTTGCGCCCGACGCGCTGGTGTATCTCGACCTACCTCGAACACCAGAAGGTCGCCTTCTGGGGTCGTGGCGACGATGTCGGCGACAAGCTGCTGACCGTCCGGAAAGTGGTATCGAGGTTCCTGGACGACGCTACAGCCGGACGCAACCAGAAGCTCGCCGAGGAAGCGGACGATGTCCTTCTCCGTCACCGGCTCCATGGGCTCTCCACTTTTCAGGCTGTCGATAGCCCCAACCCGGGCGAATCCTGAGCGCCCATGGCGCCGGGCACAAGCCCTAACTTTCGCGAAGCGTCACCTCACGATGAACGGATCGTGGCCTCGCGAGGTCATTCGGACGTCACGCCACTAGATCGATGCGTCCCAGGGCCGCGGCGTCGCCTGGCAACTGCCAACATAGGTCGCTAGCACGTGTACAGGCGCAGACCCGGGACTACGACGGCGCCCGGCACGCCCCCCCGTTGTCCGCACCCGCAACGCAGGAGGAGGACCCGTTAAGAGGTCAATCGGTTCCGACCGTAGAACGAAACGCACCCGCTCGGGATCGGCAACGGCTAGTGGAATCGGCCAGCTGACGGGATGCTCGGCGAACTTCAGCCGCATTCGAGGGTTGAGGTGAGCGGGTGGCCGCTACCCATCAAGGTTCTCGTGGCGGCCATTGCGTTCGGCGCCGCGGGGCTCGCTGCGGCGGCTGCGGCGCTCCTCCTCGGATCATCCCTCCTTGTAGCCGGCGCGGTCTTCACGGGAGTGTCAGCGGTCTTGGGGGCCTATTGCCGCTTGTTGTCGAGCACCTGTCTGAGCGCGACGGTCCGGCCAGCCCCGACCCGAGCCTCGCTCTCAAAACGCCGTATAGGAAGCTCTCGCCCAGGGATGCGCGCGCTGCTCCCAACAAGTTGCTCCGTGCCGAGCATGGGTGTGTGCCGCTCATGCGGCCCAACCCTCACTTCGACCTCCTCCTCGACTGGAGCACGAGAGACTCGGCGACCGGGCTCGCCCTTGTCACCGGGCCGGCGGGGATCGGCAAGACAAGGCTTGCCTCGGAGTTGTGCCTGTCTCGGCTGAACGCAGGCTGGGTGGCCGGCCTGCTAATGCTCGAACCAGCCGAGGCCGGGCTGGACGGTTTGTCCCGCGCAGAAGGTCGGCTGCTCGTGGTAGTCGACCGCGCCGAAGGCCGGGTCGACCAGATCATCGGCCTGCTGGGGAAGCTCTCGGAACGGAGTGCCGCGAAACCTTGGCGCGTACTGCTCCTGGCTCGATCAAAGGGGGACTGGTGGCTGCGCCTCTCCCAGAAGGCCCTCGAGAGCCCGGCAGATCAAGTCGTTGCGGCAGTCGCCGAGTACGAACTTCACTACCCTCAGGCGTCGCAGCGGGACACCCAGATCGCGTTCCGCGAGGCAGCGGAGTGCTTCGGTACGATCCTTGGCATACCGACCGGACACCTTCGCGTGCCCCATCTCGAGTCGAGCGCGCTGGATCGCCCGTTGTTCCTGCAGATGGCGGCCCTTTCGGCGCTCGGAGCCCCTGCATCCTCGAGCCCTTCGCTCGCGCACAGGTCTCGCATCACGCAGGCGGCGCTCCTCGATGACGCACTGGAGCGCGAGCGTCAGTACTGGCAGGACACCGCTTCCGCCGCTGGTCTGGAACGTCGAGAGGATGCCTCGGACTTGGCCAGTGCGGTGGCCATCGCAACGCTTGCGGGCGCCAGGAACGAGGATGAGGCACAAGACCTGCTGACATCCGTGCCCGGCCTTTCCGATCAGCCGCAGGCCGATCGTCGCCTGGTCGCTCGGTGGCTGCACGGGTTGTACCCGGGCGAACCATGCGAGTGGTTCAGGGCAATCGAGCCGGATCTGCTGGCTGAGGCCCACCTCGCCGCGGTGATCGAGGCAAGCCCATCGATCGTCGAGCGCCTGCTCACGAGAACAGACGGAGAACACGATGAACGTGTGCTCAGGGCTCTCGCACAGGGTGCTCCCAACTACCGGACGTTGAGGGTCGCGCTCGAAGACGCTCTCAGCGCCAACCTCGATCGGTTGTGGCTGCCGGCGGTGGAGATAGCCCAGGAGGTGGGTGACCCGGTCGGCCAGATCCTGGCGAACGTGGTCGCACGCGATCCACGCGCCTCCGTTGTGGACGGGTTGAGTGAACGTCTTCCGATCGACACGATTGCCCTCCGAGAGCTCTGCCTCGTCGTGGCGCAAGCCAGGTTGGCGATCGCAAGGGATCGCCACGACGGAGATGCCTTGATCGCGGACGCTCAACGGCCTCTCGACCAGATTGGGTCAACTGGACCGACATGAGGAGGCCGCCGCCGCAGCTTGCGATGCGGTGCGGATCTTCCGCCGAGAGGTAACGACCCAGCCCGAGCTGTATCGCCCGGCCCTCGCAGCGGCGCTTGCCAATCAAGCGACCAATCTCGCCCATGCTGGCCGACCCGGCGAAGCGGTGCCCCAGATCGAAGAGGCCGTTCGCCGATACCGTGCGCTTGCGGTCACCCGCTCGAGCCCCTTCAGGTGGCATCTTGCCGCCGCACTGAGCAACCTCGCCGCGCGGCGCTCTGAACTTGGACGCCACGAACAGAGCCTCGTCGCAATTAGAGAGGCGCTTCGTATCTTCCGTGATCTTGCGGCTGCCCGAACCGCGCCTGTGGATCCTGGCGTCGCCGCGGGGTTGACGAACCTGTCCGACGTCCTCTTCTGCCTCAATCGCCATGGGGAGGCGCTGGCGGCAGTCACCGAAGCTGTCCGCGATTACGGTGTACTCGCGAAGGCGAGGCCGGATCGATATCTCGAGGACCTGGCGCGCGCACTGTCTTGGAAGTCGAGATGCTCGTTGGCCCTCGGCAGCAGCCAAGAGGCGGTGGTGGCTGCCAGGAAAGCCGTCGAGGTATACGACGGACTCTCTCGGGTCAGGCCGGGCTTGTTTGCCCGCTTCCACGCAGAGTCGCTCCGCCGGCTCGGTAGCAGCCTCGCCGAACTCGCGTACCAACAGCCTGCTTCGGCCGCCGTAGTTCAGGGTGTGGACGCTGCGATGGGAGAAGCCCTGCCGGACCCATTCCGGCGTCGCCCGCTGAACTGGCGAGGACTGGGCCCGAGCCCGAGGGTCCTTGCCGAGTCGCGAGACACACTGACGAAGGCCATTCAACTGTACCGATCACTCGCTTCGGCTGGATCGGAGTCGGCCCGTCCGGATCTGGCTCGCACCCTAAGCGACCTATCGAACGTCCTGAGGGAACTGCACGTCCCAGGCGCGGCTCTGTCCACGATCCGTGAGGCGGTGGGCATACTTCGCGACCTCGACGCGGTCGCGCCCGGAGACCACGATCAGGACCTGGCCCTGGCTCTCGGCAACCTGGCCGGATGTCTAGCCGAGAACCACCATGCCGCGGATGCGCTCGCGACCGTTGAGGAGGCGCTCAAGATAGCCGGAGCTGCGTCGCGCCCGGGCGCGCATGAAGACGTCGTCATTGCGCTTCTCCTGGAGTACGCGCTCGTCCTCCATGACCTTGGGCGGGAGTCCGAGGCCGAAGTCGCGACCCGTGAGGCCCAGGTCCTGTCCGGAGGTCGCCTCCTGCCAGACCCTATGTGGGTCCGGAGCAACGCCTTGAGCCGTCGCCTCAGGATCCGACTCTAGCGCGCCAACGGGTTGGCTCAAGGCACGTCGATGCTCGGTGCCAAATCGCGGCGCGGGATCCGGCGCGGAGCCGGGCGAGATCCGCGCACAGCAACCGCGGCGCGCACCTGGCTTCCAAGCACTGCCTTCAGCCGCGATGGATGGGTCTTTGGACCCGGACACGATGGCGAGATCGTGTCCTACCGTTTGACCTGAGCCGCGGTCACTCCCTTGGCCGCGAGTTGCGAGACCAACGGCTCTTTGTCTTCGCCTCGGGCGCGTAGGCCGCGTCGGCACTCACCCGCGCGTAGACAACCGCGTGGCGCGTCGGCGAGCCCACCGCTCCGCCGCCTGACGGTTGGGAATCCCGACCCCGAGCTCGAGCGTCACGTGCTCGCCGTCTCGAATGCCCTCCCAGCGGGCCGTCCATGACCCTCGCTGATCGAGCTGGCGTCCTCCGGGAACGGCGTCTACGTACACCTCGTCAGACCCGGCCAGGATCCGTGCGCGGGTCCGTCGGAAGTGGATACGCGCAGCGTCGAGCACCGCGGGCTGGCGCACCCACGAGTAGGCAATGTATGTGACGAAGATCAGGTTGAGGGCCGGGTACGCCCATTCCACCGGTCCGGCCGGAATCGAGAGCAGCTGGGAGACGGATCCAATGAGCCCACCACCCGGCGCTGTCTCCGTCTGCCAGTACAAGAGGGTCGCCGGCCAGACAAATGCCGCGGCAAGGCCGACACCCAGCAGGAGCATCAGACTCAGGGAGAGACCGGCCGATGAGCGGGCGGGCGAGCTCCAGGAGGTCACTGCCTCCGTCCGCCCCGTCATGGTCGTCTCCCACACGATCGGGTAGCTCGCCGCGCCGAGGCGCGACCGGAGATCTTCCTCCACCACGGTCAGGAAGACAGACACGCGCAGTAGGTGAATGCGAAGCACGACGGTCAGGATGCCGCCCGCCAAGAGGAGGGGCGGGATCAGAAGCAGCGTCAGCGGCTCCTTCGCCTGCGTGGCCGCGGCGAGGAGGCCAACGGTCCCGGCGACGACAAACCCGATCGTGCCGAACATCGATTGGGCGTAGAGCCGGCGATCCCGGGTTTGCACGTCGTACTCAAGCAGGATCGCATCGATCGTTCGCCGATTGACCGGCTCCGCGTGAGCTTCGTTGCTCGCCGCCGCGGTCGCCTCGGCCTCGATCCTTCTCCGGTCGCGCCCTTGGATCTTTCGGATCAGGTGCAGCACAGCGGTCACCATCGAGACATCGTCAACCAGGAATGGACATGGCGATGCGCTTCGTTCCAGCCGATTGTAGGCACCCTCGGGCGTCGATCGACGGTACACGGCGGTGGGTCGCGGTCGTCCCGCGCCGACTTCGCCGCCATCTCAACTGGACAGATCGCACGGTGGTCGGCGCCGCGCCCTGCTGCGAGATAGGGCCGCGGTAAGGGGCGCGCCGTACCGTGGACAACGCCCTGGCCAACGCGCCGTCTCGGCGATCCCGATCCGCCGCTCAGACTGGCGGGCGGCCAGCCGTCGGACGGGGCGCGCCGGGGCGTAAGGCTGCAGCGCGCCGCAGCTCTTGGCCAGGCACGGGCGCCGGACACGACCCGGGACGACACGATCAGCGGATCGTGGGCGGGACCGGCCTTGCGTTTCCGGGGCGGGCCCTCGTTGCGAGCGAGGCCAGGAATATGCCGGCCATGACAACCCCGTAGACGGCTTCAAGGGCGGTCGCGGCTCGGGCGGTGTCCGTCAGTGGAACGATGTCGCCATAGCCGACGGTCGTGATCGTCATGGCGCTCAGATACAGGAGCCGAACCATCTCGGGAAAACCGCGTGCAGCTCGCCAGAAGCCCACCATCGCGTCGTCGACGGCCTGTGGCAGTGCAAGTACTCCGGGAGCGACTTGACCGAACCCGCTCTTCGCGATGAACAGGTCGGGCTCCGACAGGGAGGGGATCGGCAGCGCTGAGGCGGTGGGCCCGGGGGAGCCCGCGACTCCAGAGGGCGGCACGACGGTTGCCTGGCGGTAGACAATCGTCCCGCTCGGAGCGAATTCGCGCATGACTCCGCTGAGAGCCACACGAACGGCGACTGAGCTGTGGACCGTCGCAGGCGCGGGTGGGGCCCCCCGTGTCAGGTCGTACGAGACGCGAAAGCCGATCCACTGCACGTCGGGCTGAAGGTCGCTGAACCGCAGGTCGCGGACGTCGCCGACCCACCCCTGGACCTCAAGAGATGAGGTTCCGCGCGCGTCTTCGTAATCCGCCACCGCGGCTTCTCTCAGGCTCGTCAGCACCTTGTCCGCGTCGGCGTTCAGCGTCGGCTCGTACTGGACGGTTGAGTGGTAGAAGTCCTGTGGCATAGAGTCGTCGATGAGGGCGAAGACTGGGATGGCCAAGAGATACAAGATGCCCAAGAGCAGGCTCTTGTGCTCGGCCACCGGTCGCCGAAATCTCACGTTCCGCTCCCTCGAACTCGGCTGCGCCTCCCTCGGGCGCACCCGCCCCAGCCTACGCTGTCCGATCGGAGACCCGGTCGGCCAGATCCTGTCAGCAACCCGCCCCTCGTCCCAGGGTCCCGGTCGAGCAGCCCCGGCGCTACGACGAGGCCGCGGGAACCTGCCAGACGGCCCGAGCCAGACCCGTCAGCTGCTGCTGACGCTGCTCGATCGACGCCGCATGCCAGACGGTGAACGGCGCCAAGCCCATGAGGGCTCGCTCGACACTTGTGTCCACGCCCACAACCGGGCGCTCGGCGATGATGCGGGTCAGGAGGAACTGCGACTTCGGGTAGACCCTCGCCTTATCCGCTAAGGCCTTGTTCCCCAGCGACGTGTTGAGCGGCTTCTCCACCAGGGCGAGGTTCCCCAGGCGGGGCACGTAGGAACGGACCTGATCGGGCTTGTCGAAGTCCGCCAGGACCTGGGGGCTTGGCGTCTGCGGGAGGATGTGCTCGATGTCGACCTTCGACCCGATGAAGTCGCTGAGACGATCGTGGCCACTGCCGCCGAAGGCGCGCTCGTCCACGTACTGTGTCAGCTTCCCGAGCAGGTAGCGGAGCCGGTATCGCTGCAGCGCGTTCGCGTCCAGGAGCTCGAACGAGAGGGCGAAGCGCTGCGCGAGACGCTCCTTCTCAGGAGCGAAACGCCTCTCGAGGAATCCGTCGAGATCGTCACGACGGCTCATTCGGCGAAGTTCGTTGGCCCACTGGGCGAACTTGCGCTCGAACTCGCGGGTGTTCTCCCGCGTGATCACGTACACGAAGAACAGATCCTCGACCTCCCGGCAGAGCACGGTGAAGTCCTCCCGCGCCAAGCGTCGCGCCGACAGGAGGAGGATGAGGTGCTGGCGCGCCGAGCCGCTCAGGAGCCGCAGGTTCTCGAGATAGCGGTTGCGCCCGCCGTCGCTGTCCTGACCGCGAAGGTAGTTGGCGTACGCGCGAGCCGACTCCAGGAGCTCGTCGACGAACTGGAGGGGCCTCTCCCGATAGCCGCAGACGTCCGGATGCGCGACGAACCAGCTGTAGATCTCGTCCTCGCGCAGCCGCTCAACCCCCTCGTAGCTTGCGAAGATGAAGTAGCGGAGGAAGCGCAGCGGCTTCTCGTTGATCGAGTAGAGGGTGTCGACCAGGAGCTTCCAGTTGCCCTTCAGCCGGTCGAAGTCGGCCGCGGATGCGTTCATGAACATGAGGTTCTTGAGGAGATCCATTGCATCAAGGCCCTTGCCCCGGTCGTTGATGGTCTCGAAGATCTTGAGCGCGTGGGCAACGCTCTGGGTGCCGATGCGGATCAGCTTGACGCGCTTGGTGAAGAACGCGTAGAAGCGCCGTGCCTCGGGCGCATCCTCAGCGAACTGCTGCGCGAGGAACGTCCTGATCACGCGGTAAGCGTTCTTGATGTTCTCGACCGAACGCGTGCGGTCGGGTATCGACTCCAGGTCGATCCCGCCGGCCGCGACCCGCTCGAGGATGTCGCCGCTGTCCGCGTACTGCAGCGCTAATCGATAACGGGGGACGTCCCGACCCTGATCGTCCGTGTAGACCGCCCGGAGCTGTGGATCGATCGCTTGAATCGTCTGCTGGAGCCCCGCGAGGTGGTCACGCAGAGCGCACAGGAAGAGGTAGGCGGTCGTCGTCCGCTGCTGCCCATCGATCAGCTCGAGCACGCCGTCGCGGCCCGGACAGACGACGATGCTCCCGACGAAATACTCGGAGTCCCCTCCGTGGTTCGCCTGGAACTCAGCGTGGACGTCATCGAGGAGCTGCTCTACCTCACGCTCCCCCCAAATGTACTCGCGTTGGTAGTCCGGCACGACCTAGAAGTCGTCGAACAGCTTACCGAGGGCCATGTCTTGCGACTCGATGGCCTGTCGACCTTCCACCCAACCACTCCCCGTGCGTCTGCCGTGCGTCGTCCAACGCAAGCCGCCCGCTTTCTCGGTCTCAGCCTCCTCAGTCTAGGCGCCCGACCGCTCGATTGACCGACCACCATGCTTTCCCGATCCCGCTGCGCCAAGGGCCTCGCCTGCGGAAGTGGCAGCGTTGACCGCGCCGTCAATGCGGGCGTGCGTCGGGAGGCCTCTTCCGACCCGAACCGACACGATCTGCTCATCGTGCCGCGGATTCGCCGCGACCATCGCTGATATACCGCCTTGCGGGGTCGATGATTCCCTTCGACCTCCGCGGGGAGACCGGCAAGAGGCTATCCGGCAGATGACCGTTGGAGCTAGTGTCCGGCCCCCGACCTTCGGCCGCGAACGGTGATTGGGATCCGGCGGCAGCGACCGGTGATCGGATGCATCAGCTGACGTCGACCGGAGGAGCGGGCACCCCTGGGGTCCGCCGAAGGAGGCTGGCCTGATGACGACGATCGGCATCGACATCGGGGGCAGGACGCACGTCGCCGCCCGCTGCCGTGACGGCCAGGCCCGGGCCGACCGCGAGGTCCTCAGGGTCGGCCAGCACCGGGCCGGCTTCACCGCCCTCGACGCCTGGCTCCTTCGACAGGCCGAGCCCGTGACCCTCGTGGCGATGGAGTCGTCCGGCCACTACTGGATGCCGCTCGCCTCGCACCTGCGCCGCCGGGGCGTCCCGGTCGCCGTGGTCAACCCGCTCGCGGCGAAGTACTTTGCGAGGAGCCGCCTGGGCCGCACGAAGTCCGACCCGGCCGACGCCCGGAGCCTCGCCGAGATGGCCATGCGCGACACGCCCGACGCCCGCGACCCGCTCGCCGGCGCCGAGCTGCGCCAGGCGGCCCGCTTCGCGATGACCCTCGTGACCGAGCAGGCGAGGGTCTGCCAGCGGCTCGTCCGCCTCGTCGAGCTCGGCTTCCCGGAGCTCGGCGAGCTGTTCGACGACCCGACCTGCCGGACCGCCCGGGAGGTCCTGCGGGTCGCCCCCACCGCGACGGCCGCCCGCCGACGGCGGACATCGACCCTGGCCAACGCCAATGCCGGCCCGGGCCACCGGCGGCTGGGCCACGCGAGGGCGGAGCGCCTCCAGGCCGCCGCGGCCGACTCGATCGCGGTGCCCGAGCTCGATGCCGAGGTCGCCTTCGAGGTCGGGCTCCTGCTCGACCAGTTCGACCTGCTCGAGGGCCAGATCGCCGACGCCGACCGGCGCGTGGCATCCCTGCTCGACGGCGAGCTGGCCCGCCGCCTCCAGACCATCCCGGGCGTCGGGCCCTCGATCGCGGCGACCCTGCTCGCCGAGATCGGCGACATCGGCCGCTTCGACGACTTCGACCAGCTCCTCGCGTACGCCGGCGTCCACCCGGCCGAGCGGAGCTCAGGCACGAAGGGATCGAACCCCGAGACCTCCTGGCACATGAGCAAGGCGGGCAACAGCCACCTCAGGGCAGCCGCCTATCGGATGGCCCTGGTCGGGATCCAGCACAACCCGGTCATCGCCGCCCACTACGCCCGGAAGCGCGCCGCCGGCAAGTCCAAGATGAACGCGCTCGGCCACTGCATGCGCAAGGCGCTCGCCATCGTCTGGGGCGTCTGGCGCAACGGGACCGACTTCGACCCCGACTGGGGGGTCGAGGCTTGACAAGACCCTATGGGATCTAGCTC
>VFSW01015316.1_pt1 | contig 10547 bp, 8 predicted proteins | sample 5358111 | NCBI WGS metagenome assembly VFSW01 (sample SAMN11554181, study PRJNA540505) | mine drainage metagenome | isolation source: sediment from site ElyBrook_90M | place: USA: Ely Copper Mine, Vershire, VT | collected 2017
TCGTGGCGTTTTTGGGCGGCGCAGTTTGCTGCGTCGGCCCCATCGTGGGCCCGGGCGTCGTGGGCTCGGGGTGGGCGGCGCTGCCCTGGGTGATTTCCCCGGTCGTCGCCGACGTCCTCGTGTTCGTCGCCGCCATCGGTCTGATGAAACTGCTGCCGAATGGCATGCTCGCCGGACGGCGCGTGTGAGCCGCGCGGACTGCGACTTGCAAGCAGAATACCCGCCACAGGTACCAACCGGGAAGAGGAGACCGTGATGAGGGACGAGACGATCGATGCCAGCACGACAGGCCAACTGGGACGCCGCCGTCTGCTGCGCAGCACTGCCTGGATGTCGGCCGCCGTTGCCACCGGTGCCGGCAGCTGGGTGATCCCCGGACGCACGGCGCATGCCGCCGAGCCGATCCGCGTCGGCATCGCCACCGACCTCACCGGCGCAATCGGTTTCGCCGGCAATTCGGATCTGAACGTCGCCAAGATGTGCGCCGATATCATCAACAAGCGCGGCGGCCTGCTGGGCCGCCCGGTGCAGCTCTATGTCGAGGACACTGCCTCGAACGAGGCCGTCGCAGTCGGAAACGTGCGCAAGCTGATCCAGCGCGACCACGTCGATGTCGTGCTTGGCGGCATCACCAGTTCGATGCGGAACGCCATAAAGGGCACCATCGTTTCGCGCGGCCGCACCCTCTACATCTATCCGCAGCTCTACGAAGGCCAGGAGTGCGAGGAATACATCTACTGCACGGGCCCGACACCGGCGCAGCAATGCGACGATCTGATCCCCTGGCTGATCGCACATGGCGGCAAGCGTTTCGCATTTCCCTCCGCCAACTACATCTGGCCGCACCTGCTCAACGCCTACGCGCGGAAGTCGGTGGAAAAGCATGGCGGGGAAGTGATCTTCGAGGAGTACTACCCGCTGGACCAGATCGACTACGGCGCCACTGTCAACCGCATCATGTCGGACAAGGTCGACGTGGTGTTCAATACCGTCATCCCGCCCGGCGTCGGACCGTTCTTCAAGCAGCTCTACGAAGCAGGCTTCCTCAAGCGGGGCGGCCGCCTGTGCTGCGTGTACTATGACGAGAACGACCTCAACATCAATGCATCGCACGAGATCGAAGGCCTTGCCAGTGCACTCGACTATTTCCGTGCCGTCGACGCACTCGACCCGGCTAGCGCACGCATCCAGCAGATGTATGACGGCATGTTCGCGGGCAACAAATACCTGATGGCCGCCGGCAGCGCCGCGACCGGCATGTATCGCGGTATGATGCTTTGGGCAGCAGCGGTAAAGGAAGCCGGACGACTCGACCGCGACGCCGTTGCGCACGCGCTCGATCACGCGAAGATTGCCGAGGGCCCGGGCGGCCCAGCCGAGATGGTGCCAGGAAAGCGCCATTGCCGGATGCGCATGTACATCGCCACCGCGAAGAACGGCGAGTTCCAAATCGAGGCGAGGAGCAGCGGGCTCGTCGATCCGCAGGAGTGCTGAGCGGCGGCAGGACCGGCCACGGCCCCGCGATGACGGCGCCAAGCACCGATCCCGTCCCCCTCGCCGCCGGCACGGCAGCCGCACCGGCAATCCGGCGGCGCTTGCCTCTGGTGGAATGGGCGGTGTTCGCAGCCTTCGCCGTGCTGCCGTTCCTGCTCGCCGATTTTCTCACTGTGTTCGCCTCCCGCCTGATGATCCTCGCATTGCTCGCGATCAGCTTCGACCTCGTCTATGGCTTTGCGGGGATCATGAGCTTTGGCCAGGCTCTCTTCTTCGGCGCGGCGGGCTACTCGGTGGCACTGCTGGCGCGCGATGCAGGCGTCAGCTCGGTGCTCGTGGTCCTGCCGGTCGCGCTCGGCGTCGGGCTGGTTCTGTCTTGGCTTGTTTCGAGCTTCCTGTTGCTCGGCCGCCATCCGCCAAGCATCACATTCGTTGCCCTCGGCACCCTCACCGCAGCCTTCGCTGCTGAGGAGTTGGCACGATCATGGTATTACCTCGGCGGGCAGAATGGCATCCCCGGGGTTCCACCATTGACCCTCGGGCACTTCGAGTTCAGCGATCTCGCCTTCTATTATCTCGTCTTCGCCCTGTTTGCGGCGGCGTATCTGCTGTGCCGCGCGCTGGTACGCTCGCAATTTGGTCTCGCATTGGCCGGTATCCGCGACCAGGAGCAGCGATTGGGCTTCTTTGGATATCGGATTGATACCTTCAAGACCATTATCTTCACCATCGCGGGCGCCATCGCCGGTCTGGCCGGAGGCCTGTACGCCTATCACGAAGGTTTCGTCTGGCCCAGTATGATGGGTGTCGTGCTCTCGACGCAGATCGTGCTCTATTGCCTGTTCGGCGGTGTTGGCACCTTGATCGGCGCTGTGCTCGGCGTCATCGCCATCGAAAGCGCCACCTATGCACTCTCTGAACAGCTGCCGACGATCTGGCCGGTCGTGCTCGGGATGATTCTCCTGGTGGTGATCCTGTTCCGCCCGACCGGACTGATCGGGCTCCTCGTATCTGAACGCGAACGCACCGGCGACTTTGGCCGCCCGGGCTCCCGCGCGCCCCGTGGAACATCGTCCGATGCTGCTTGACGCGAGCGGCATCGGCAAAAGCTTTGGCCAGTTGCGCGCACTCGATGGCGTGAATTTTGCGATGTCGGCGGGTGAGATCCACGGCCTGATCGGCCCGAACGGTTCGGGCAAGAGCACACTGCTCAAATGCATCGCCGGCGCGGAGCGACCAAGCCAAGGCCGCGTGCTGTTCGCCGGCCGCGATATCACTGCGTTGCCCCCGTCGGAGCGGGCGCGCGCAGGCATGAGCATCAAATTCCAGATCACCAGCGTGATGCCGGCGCTCTCGGTCTATGACAACGTGCTGCTGGCCTTGCAGGCCCATGACCGGCTGCGAGATCTGCTCGCATCGCGCACGCGCCGAGGTCTGGATCGGCAGATCACGGAAATGCTCGCCGCCTTCCGCCTTGAGCGTCGGACCGCCGCGCTTGCCGGCGAACTCTCGCATGGCGAGCAGCAATGGTTGGAAATCGCCATGGCGCTCGCGACGGGACCGCGGCTGCTGCTGCTCGACGAGCCAACGGCGGGCATGAGCCTCGAGGAGCGGCGGGTTACGGGGACACTGCTGCGGCCGATCAAGGCACGCTGCGCGATCGTCATCGTCGAGCACGATCTCGACTTCATCCGCGACATCTGCGACGTGCTGACGGTTCTCGACCAAGGGCACGTGATCGCGTCCGGCAGCGTGGCAGAAATCCAGGCTAACGCTTCAGTCCAGGAGGTCTATCTCACCCGTGTCTGAGCCCGCACTGCTCGACATCCAGGGGCTTTCGGTCGGCTATGGCCGGAGCAGGGTGCTGTTCGAGATCGGACTGAGCGTGCCACGCACGGGCGCGCTCGCAGTGCTCGGCCGCAACGGCGTCGGCAAGACGACGCTGATGAAGGCAATCATCGGCGAATTGCCGGCGCTCGGCGGCCGTATCACGTTCGACGGCGAGAATATCACCGCATTGCCGCCGGAGCGGCGGGTGCGGCGTGGGCTGGGCCATGTGCCGCAGGAGCATGCCGTCTTCGCCCGACTGTCGGTGCGCGAGAACCTTGCTGTGGGCGCGCTCGGCGGCGACGGAGGCAACTCCATGGCGGCGATGCTGGGGATGTTCCCCAAACTCGCCCAGCGGCTCGACCAACCCGCTGGCACCCTCTCGGGCGGCGAGCGGAAAATGCTCGCCATCGCCCGCGCGCTGCTGCTCAAACCACGACTGCTGTTGCTCGACGAGCCGACCGAGGGCGTATGGATCGGCGTCATCGAGGAGATCGCCGAACGGCTGAAGGCACTAAGCTCGACAATGGCGATCGTCATTGTCGAGCAGCATCTCGAGCTCGCCCTCGGCCTTGCCGGATCCGTCTGCGTGCTCGACCGCGGCCGCGTCGCCCTGCAGGGCTCCTCCGACGAGATCCGCAGCGATCCGCGGCTGCTGCAATATCTCGCGCCGTGATGGCGCCCCCCCTGCAGCCGGTCGAGGACGGAGTTGTGCCGCCTATTCCTGCGACGTGTGCAGGTAGGCGAGGATGTCGCCGAACTGCGCCTCCGTGAGCACGCCGGTCCAGTTGGGCATGCCCTTGGCCGGACGCCCGTTGTGGACAGTGGTCATGAAGACCTGGTCCATCTCGTCGCCATAGCGGTGCTTGAGCAGGTGCAGGTTCTGGCGTGTAACTGGCGCGCGGGCGTCGGGACCGTGCCAGCCCGAACAATAGCCAGCGCCGCTCTCGCGCCCCTCCCGCGGATCGCCCGCCGCCACGGCGGCGACCGCGCGCAGCGCGGTGTCGGCGTGCGACGGCAGTGCGAGATAGCGGACGTGGCGCCACGCCGGGCGGGTCGGCGGCTCGGCCTCCGTCAACGCCCGGGGGGGCGCCTGCGGCAGCCCGTAGGCCGCGGCCAGCGTGGCTTGCAACGGCCCGAGCCGGGCGAGCACCCCGTCCACCGCGTCGCGCAGATCGACATGGCGAGCGTCAAAGCCGATCGCGGCGTCGAATTCCATCCCCGGTCCGGCCAGCGGCGTCACCGTGAACCGATCGCCATAGAGCGTATGATTGAGGAACCCCGCGCTCGGCCCCCAGATGATCGCGGCATCGGCCTGATGCGCCGCGAGGCTGGCCAGCGCCTCATCAGGGGTCATCCGGGTGAGCATCTGCACGCGCTCGCGGTCAGCGAGCAGGCTCTGCGGCGGCGAGGCGAATTGCACCAGCACGCGGTGGCGGTCGAGATCGCTGAGCCGATTGACTGTGAGGCCTGGCGGGCTCACCAGCGCGTAGCCCTCGTGCAGGATCGGTGCCGAGAAGACGACGCGCTTGCCCATCCAGCCGTCGACGCGGGGCAAGGCGAAGAAGGCATCGCACTTGCCACTGAGCAATTCCTCACGGACGGCGTGACGCCCGAACTGCATCACGTACCAGACCGGTTGCAGGCGTCGGCCCATCTGGTCGGCGACAGCCTTGGCAAGATCGAAAAAGAGGCCTCGGTCGGCCTCGCCGGGGTGGCGTGCGGCCTGGCTGAATGGCATATCGTCGGGATCCAAGCAGGCGCGCAGCACCGGTCGCGCATCCGCGGCTTGCGACTGCGCAGCCGCCGGCGGGGCGATGGTCAACACACCGAGCAGGCCAAGCGTGGCAACGGCGCGGACGATTGTGATGCTCATGTCGGACAACTCCAGCCGCAGGCACATCCGTTTGCGGACACCGGAGGGCCGCGCTGCGGCCCTCCGGATAGGCGTGGTCAGAGCGTGAAGACGAACAGGGCGCCGCCTTCCGGGGTCTCCAGCATCTTCTTGCCGAGATCACCGAGGAAGGCCGGGATCGCGGCGGTGCGGCCAACGACGATGGCGATATATTCCTTGCCATCGACACTGAAGGAGATCGGCCCGGCGCCGATGCCGGAGCCCAGGTTCTTCGTCCACAAGACCTTGCCGTCATGGGCGTCGAAGGCGCGGAAGTTACCCTGCATGTCACCGGCGAAGACGAGGCCGCCGGCGGTGGCGAGCGTGCCGCCGTTGAAGGGCAGCGGCTCCTTTAAGCTCCACGCCGCCTTCTGCTTCACCGGGTCCCACGCCAGCAGCGCACCGAGATAGCCGCCTGGGCCCGGCTTGGTCGGGAACTCGGCGCCGAGATAGAAGACGCCACGGTGATAGTTCACGTCGCTGACAGACCAGTCCATGCAGACATTGTTGGAGGGAATGTAAACCAGTCCGGTCTGCGGGCTGTAGGACATCGGCTGCCAGTTCTTGCCACCGATGAGGTTGGGGCAAACGTCCGTCACCGGATGACCGGGCCCGGGACGCTTTTCCGCCACTTCCAAGGGGGTCGCGGTGGCCGTGTCGATCTTCTCGGCCCAGTTCGTCGGCACGTATTTCTCAGCCGAGATCACTTTGCCGGTCTCGCGATTGACGACGTAGAAGAAGCCGTTGCGGTCCGCCTTCATGTAGACCGGGGTGCTGGCGCCATGCATCTTGAGGTCGGCGAGCACGAGCTCATTGACGCCGTCATAGTCCCAGGCGTCTTCGGGCGTGGACTGCACGTACCACTTGATGCGCCCGGTATCGGCATCGAGCGCGAGCGTGCTCGACGTATAGAGATTGCGCAGCTTGCCGTAGTCGCCGTTGCCGGTGGAGCGCACGGCCGAGTTCCACGGGCCAGGATTGCTGGTGCCCCAGAACACGGTGTTGGTCTTGGCGTCGTAGGAGCCGACCAGCCAGGGCGCGCCGCCACCATGCTGCCAGCTGTCGCCCTTCCAGGAATCGTTGCCCGCCTCATCGGGGCCCGGGACGGTCCAGGTCTTCCACACCGGCTTGCCGGTGGCAGCATCATAGGCGGAGAGGTAGCCACGAGCGCCGTATTCGCCGCCGCCAAAGCCGGTGATGACGAGATTCTTCACGACGAGCGGTGGCGAGGTGATCACCGAGCCTTGCTTGTAGTCGACGACGTCCGCGGTCCAGAGTTCCTTGCCGGAGTTCGCGTCCAGAGCGACCAGCTTGCCGTCGAGGCGGCCGACGAAGAGCTTGCCGTCACTGTAGGCGACGCCGCGGCTGTTCACGTCGCAGCAGGCGAACTGCAACACATCGTCGGGAACATCAGGCTCGTAGCGCCACTTGATGGCGCCCGTCTTGGCGTCGATGGCAAAAACGTGCTTCGGGCCCCAGGAGGTCGACACGAACATCGTGTCGCCGATCACCAGCGGCGTCATCTCGTTCGATCGCAGCGACCCGAGCTGGAGCGTGTAGGCCAGCTTCAGGGTACCGACATTCTTGGCGTTGACCTGAGACAACTGGCTGAAACGATCGTTGGTATAGTCGTGACCATACATAGGCCAGTCAGAAACCTTTCTTGTCTCACCTGAGAAAGCGGTTCCCGCCGAAACAGCAATCACAGCTGCTCCGAGTAGAGTATATTTCATTGACGACTTCATCGTTTTCATCGACCTCCCGGGGTTTAGATTTACCGATTAGGCACGCAGGCGATAAATTGCATACACTCTGTCGGCGGAATTGTAAATCTTGGCGTCGTCACGACCGGCCTGCGGTGACCGACGGCGCCTGCAGCAGCGCCTGTTCCATCTCGGAGAACAGCGTCGAGCGTGTCAGGAAGCGCCGTCCGGTCGGACCTTCGAGGGAGAACATGCCGCCGCGTCCCTCTACCACGTCGATGATCAGCCTCGTGTGCCGCCAATATTCGAACTGCGCCCGGCCCATGTAGAACGGGCAGCCGCCGATCTCGCCGAGCAGCACATCCGAAGCGCCGACGAGGAAGCTGCCGTGCGGAAAGCACATCGGCGCGCTGCCGTCGCAGCACCCGCCGGATTGGTGAAACATCAGCGCCCCGTGGCGCGCTCGCAATTCGTCGATGAGCGCCAGCGCGGTCGCCGTTGCCGTCACCCGACGCAGATCAAGCGGTCCGTCAAGCATCCACAGTCCTCCCCGTCATCGCGGCGGCGCCAATGGTCCAGGCCAAAGCGCGCCGCCGGTCTGACGCTCTCTCAAAAGAAGCCGAGTGCGTTCGGGCTGTAGCTGACCAGAAGATTTTTGGTCTGCTGGTAGTGGTCGAGCATCATCTTGTGGGTCTCACGGCCGATACCAGACTGTTTGTAGCCGCCGAAGGCCGCGTGCGCCGGGTACGCGTGGTAGCAATTGGTCCAGACGCGGCCGGCCTTGATCCCGCGGCCCATGCGGTAAGCAGTGGCGGAGTCGCGTGTCCAGACGCCCGAACCGAGGCCATAGAGCGTATCGTTGGCGATCGCGAGCGCATCGGCCTCGTCCTTGAACGTGGTGACCGAGACGACCGGGCCGAAAATCTCCTCCTGGAAGATACGCATGCGGTTATGCCCGGCGAAGACGGTCGGCTGCACATAGTAGCCCTCAGCCAACTCGCCGCCGAGCATCGCTCGCTCGCCGCCGGTGAGGCAGCGCGCGCCTTCCTGACGTCCGATATCCATGTAGGAGAGGATTTTCTGCAGCTGTTCCGTCGAGGCCTGGGCCCCGATCATCGTCTCGGTGTCGAGCGGATTGCCCTGGCGCACCGCGCGGACGCGTGCCACGGCGCGATCCATGAACTTGTCATAGATCGATTCCTGGATCAGCGCCCGCGACGGGCAGGTGCAGACCTCGCCCTGGTGCAGTGCGAACATGGTGAAGCCTTCGAGCGCCGTATCGAAAAACGCGTCGTCGGCCGCCATGACGTCGGCGAAGAACACGTTGGGCGACTTGCCGCCGAGCTCGAGCGTGACCGGGATCAGGTTCTGGCTGGCATATTGCATGATCAGCCGGCCCGTCGTCGTCTCGCCGGTGAAGGCGATCTTGGCGATGCGCGGCGAGGAGGCGAGCGGCTTGCCGGCCTCCAATCCGAAGCCGTTGACGACATTGAGCACGCCAGCCGGCAGCAGGTCGCCGATCAGTTCCATCAGCACCAGGATGCTGGCCGGGGTCTGCTCCGCCGGCTTCAGCACCACGGCGTTACCCGCCGCCAGTGCCGGGGCGAGCTTCCACACCGCCATCAGCAGCGGAAAGTTCCACGGGATGATCTGACCGACGACGCCGAGCGGTTCGTGGAAATGGTATGCGACCGTGTCGGCGTCGATTTCGCCGAGAGAGCCTTCCTGGGCGCGGATGGCGCCGGCGAAGTAGCGGAAATGGTCGATGGCGAGCGGCAGGTCGGCCGCCAGGGTCTCGCGGATCGGCTTGCCATTGTCCCAGGTCTCGGCCAGGGCGAGAGTCTCGAGATTGGCCTCCATGCGGTCGGCGATGCGGTTGAGGATGTTGGCGCGTTCTGCCACCGATGTGCGGCCCCAGGCCGGGGCAGCGGCGTGCGCTGCGTCGAGTGCGAGATCGATGTCCTCGGCCGAGGAGCGGGCGACCTCGCAAAAGACCTTGCCGGTCACCGGCGTCGGGTTGGCGAAATACTCGCCCCGCACCGGCGCTTTCCAGGCGCCACCGATGAAATTGTCATAGCGCGGCTTGAAGCTGAATTTGGCAGCCGGACTGCCGGGTGCGGCGTAGAGCATTTGGACCTCCTCTGGGCAGCCGGCAGGCGGAGGATCCGCGCTCCGGCTTCACCATTCGCCTTCCGCAAGCGCCATGCCAACCCTCGCTCCTGGCTATAGGGTTGATTTAGAGTGAGAATCTCCACGGCGTGTCCGACCCGAATCGGTGCCTAGGGAAACATGTGGGACAAAAGGGAACACCTCGTCACGATGCTGACGCATTTACTTGTCGCTGAGATGACGCACTGGTAGAGGGGAATCAGCGACAAGCCGCACGAACCGGTGAACAGCTGGAGGGAACCGATCATGCTGCCCGCTCCGGGCCCGATGGATAACGCGCTCGCCCATGCCCGCCGCCAGTTGCTCGAACGCGGCGCCGTTCCCGTCGGATTGCTCAGCGACCTGACCCTTCGCTCCTGGCAGCGTAGCCTCAGCGCCGGCCTCGTCCCGCTCGGGCGGCCTGAGCTGCACGGTCCTGCCTCGGCGGCCCTGCGCGAGGTCGTCGAGCGCGAGCAGCAATTCATCGCCTTCGCCCGCCCCGTGATGGACTACGTCTTCGGTCAAGTGCGAGGCAGTAGCAGCATCGTCATCCTCGCCTGCGGCAACGGCATGGTCGTGAACTCGCTCGGCGATCCGACGTTCCTCGACAAGGCCGCGCGCGTCGCACTGCAGCCGGGCCATTCCTGGCACGAAACAGAACGCGGCACGAACGCCATCGGTACCGCCCTCGCCGAGGCCGTACCCGTCACGGTGCATGGCGAAGAGCACTTCCTCGAGCACAACAGCTTCCTGACCTGCACCGCCGCGCCGGTGCATGATCCGGTCGGGACGCTGATCGGCGTCATCGACGTCTCCGGCGAATGCGCGAGCCGCTCACCGCACACCGAGGCAACGGTGCGTATGGCCGCGCACATGATCGAGAACCAGCTGTTTCATGCCCGGCACCGCGACGCCTTCCGCCTGAACCTGCACGCCAGCCCAGAGGGGATCGGCACACTGGCCGAGATCAGCCTGGCGCTCGACGAGTCCGGACGGATCGTCGGCGCCAACCACGCGGCGCGGGCTATGCTCGGGCCGGATGTACTGATCCGAGGACCGATCCCGCTCGAACGTGTGCTCGGCTTGCGATTGGCAGGGCTGATCGAGCGCGCCAGCGGGGCGGGCGGATTGGTCCGTCTCGTGCTGCCCGGAGGGCGGCGACTTCATGCCGAGTTGCACCGGCCGGCCGCGTTGCCGCGCCGCCGCACCGCGCCGACCGCCGAGAGCGACGCGCTCGCCGCGCTGGACACGGGCGACGGTGCGCTGCGCGAGGTGCTGAGTCGCGCCAGGCGGCTCGCCGGCAAGCCGGTGCCGCTGCTGCTCTGCGGCGAGTCGGGTAGCGGCAAGGACGTCCTGGCGCGCGCCATCCATGCTTCCGGCCCGCGCCGCTCCGGGCCGTTCGTGGCGATGAACTGCGCCGCCCTGCCTGAAAACCTGATCGAGGCCGAATTGTTCGGCTACCGCGCCTGCGCCTTCACCGG